>Ga0315553_10004882_pt1 | contig 10020 bp, 7 predicted proteins | sample SalMarSW160140MG_FD_203099 | JGI IMG/M metagenome (GOLD analysis project Ga0315553, IMG submission 203099) | Salt marsh sediment microbial communities from the Plum Island Ecosystem LTER, Massachusetts, United States - Salt Marsh Sediment SW1601-40 ... | reverse complement strand
ACGACCCCGCAGCTCCTCCATGTTGCCGCCGGTTACCAGAGCTTGATAGTCCCGCCAGACCACCCCGCAGAGGATATGAAACGCCGTGTGGGTGCGCATCAAGCGGTAGCGGCGCTGCCAATCGATACGCCCTTGAACCACCGCGCCTTCCGACGGCGGCTCCGCTTTCAGCCAGTGCCAAATCCATTGTCCCTGCCGCTTGACCCGTTCGACGGGAGATTCGCCAAGCCAGCCGAGATCGTGGGGTTGGCCTCCCCCCCCGGGGTAGAATGCCGTTCTGTCCAGGGCGACGGCTCCTTCTTCCCGGTTTACCTCTGTGATCCTGGCCTCGAACTCCCTGAGATACGAATCCTTCTGGGCAAGTATGTCAGTCATGAGATCATTAAATCCCGCATCCCCGCTTGAGGTCAACTGGGCGCTGGTTATGGGTATCCGGCCCGTCCCCCGACTCCCGCAGCGGTCAAGGGGCTATGGCTTGGCACCCGGAATGATGCCCGGCGACACTCCTTGACAATGCCGGTGTCTTTCGTTATTGTTCGAGTTAAGAAAGCAAACGAAAGTTAACGGCCCGCCGGCACGAAGCGCTTTTACGACGATGGACCAGGAAATTTATCAAAACGAACGATACGAATCGATTCTAACCATCTTGAACCGGCTGAAGAAGGTCAGTGTCCAGGACTTAACCCACCGACTCGATGTCTCGGAGGTGACGATCCGTAAAGATCTAAGCTTTCTTGAGGAGCGGGGCAAGCTGATCCGCGTACACGGCGGTGCCGTGCTTGCCGAAGATCAGGGCCATCTGCGGACGATTGTGATCCGGGAGGGGGAGCACACGGCGGAAAAACGATCGATTGCCCGGAAGGCTCGGGGGCTGATTCGCCCTGGAGAGACCATCTTCATCGATGCGGGCAGCACCTGTGCCGCTCTGGCTCGAGAGATACGGAACATGGAACTGCGGGTGGTTACCAACTCTCTCGATGCGATCCTCGAATTGGCCGATTCGGCAAGCATATCCCTGTTCTCCACAGGTGGTAGTTTCCGACCCGAGGCTCGTTCGTTCATCGGTCCGGGAGCGCTGGAGACGATACAGGGCATCCAGATCGAGACCTGTTTTATGGGCACCAGCGGGTTTTCCGTCGATGGGATTTTCACGTCCCAGAATGTTATCGAAAGCCAGGTGAAGAGCGCCGTGATTCGGGCCTCCCGAAGAGCGGTAATTTTGGTGGATCATTCGAAATACGGAGCTACCGCGTTCAATGTGTTTGCCCGGGCCGGGGATATCGATGTCTTGGTCACAGATTCGGGAATCATCGATGGGGAGGCTATAGCGGCACTAGGCATGGAGCTGGTGACCGCTCCGGTCGAGCCACCGCTGCAGGTGAATAAATCTTAAATTTCTGGAGGACAGGTATATGCAAGCAGACATAGGACTTGTCGGTTTAGCCGTGATGGGCCAAAACCTCGTTCTCAACATGGAGAGCAGGGGATACTCCGTTGCGGTGTACAACCGCACCGCTGAGCGTACCCGAGAGTTCATGGATCAGCGGGCTTCGGGTAAGAAGATCGTTGCCGGATACAGTATCGAAGAGTTTCTGGGAAAGCTGAAAGTTCCCCGTACGATCATGATCATGGTGAAAGCGGGAAAACCGGTCGACGATACGATCGGCCAGCTCACACTGCATTTGGAGAACGGGGATATCCTTATCGATGGGGGCAACTCCTTCTTTCAGGACACGATTCGCCGTACCCGAGAATTGGAGGCAAAGGGTTTGCGTTATATCGGTACCGGTGTCTCCGGCGGGGAGGAGGGTGCGCTGCACGGCCCCAGCATCATGCCGGGGGGTACCAGAGAAGCCTACGATCAGGTAGGTAAGATTTTTCTCGACATCGCCGCCAAGGTGGATGGTCAGCCCTGCTGTACCTATATCGGTGCTGATGGAGCCGGTCACTATGTGAAGATGGTGCACAACGGAATCGAATACGGGGATATGCAGCTCATAGGCGAGGCCTACATGCTGATGAAGGACGCTCTGGGGATGAGCCACGAGGAGATGCACCAGACCTTTGCCGAGTGGAACAAGGGGGAGTTGGACTCCTATCTGATCGAGATCACGAGGGATATTCTCTCAAAGAAGGATCCGGAGACCGGGCAGCCCTTGGTGGAGATGATCCTGGACAAAGCCGGGCAGAAGGGAACGGGAAAATGGACCAGTCAGTCCGCTCTGGATCTCGGTATCTCCACACCTACGGTTGCTGAAGCGGTCTTCGCCCGCTGCATATCCGCGGTGAAGGAAGAGCGGGTCGAGGCTTCCTCCCTTCTCTCCGGGCCGAAAGCGGCCTTTCACGGTGATAAAGAGGAATTCATCGAATCGATCCGCCAGGCCCTCTACGCCGCGAAGATCTGTTCGTACGCTCAAGGGTTCTCATTGATGCAGTCCGCCGCCGAGGAGTACAAGTGGGATCTGAAGTTGGGCGAGATTGCCATGATCTGGCGCGGAGGGTGCATCATCCGGGCCAAGTTCCTCGGGAAGATCAAAGAAGCCTACGACCGTAACCCATCGTTGCGAAATCTGCTCGTGGATCCCTACTTTGCCGGGATCGTGCAGAACAACCAGGCTCGGTGGCGTCAGGTGGTATCTACGGCCATTCAGATGGGGGTGCCGGTTCCGGGTTTCTCATCGGCCATCACCTACTACGATGCCTATCGAAACGAACGTCTCTGGGCTAATATGATTCAGGCCCAACGGGACTACTTCGGCGCCCATACCTACCAGAGGGTGGACAAGGAAGGAACCTTTCACACAGAGTGGACCAAGATTTAGGGAGGTGCTGTATGAGTGGAGACAATCAATATCTGGAAGAAATGTTCGGACTCAGAAGTACGGTAGCAGTCATCACCGGGGGGGCCGGCGTCATCGCACACGCCCTGGCGACTGCTCTGCTCAAAGCAGGGGCAAAGGTCGCCCTATGGGAACTTGAACGTAGCGCCATCGATGAGGCCGTGAGCCGTCTGACCGAAACCGTAGAAGGGGCAAAAGACAGGCTCTTCGGCTACGAGGTCGATACCGGAATCGAAGACGCTGTGGCCAACGCCATCGGAGCCACGGAAAAGGCTTTCGGACCTCCCAATCTGCTCGTGAATGGAGTGGGTGGGAACAGAGGAAAGTGTGCCTTTGTGGATCAGGATATGGCGACCTTCGAGTTCGTGCTCAAGCTGAACCTGGTTGCGGGGTTGATGGTCCCCACAAAGGTCTTTGCCGCCTATTGGATCAAAAGCAAAATCAAGGGGGCGATCATCAACATGGCCTCAATGGCTTCATACATCCCCCTCTCCGGTGTCTGGGCCTACGACGCCGCCAAGGCCGGAGTATTCAATTTGACCCAAGCCTCAGCCAAGGAGTTTGCTCCCCATGGGATCCGGGTAAACGCCCTTGCTCCCGGATTCTTTGTGGGCAAACAGAACCGAGCCCTTCTGTACGATGAGAAGACCGGCGAGCTGACCGAACGGGGAAAAGCGATCATCGCCCACACCCCCAATGGTCGTTTCGGCGCGACGGAGGAGCTTGCAGGAGCCCTGCTCTTCCTGGCCAGTTCCAAGGCTGCCGGCTTCGTAACCGGAGTTTCCCTGGCCGTGGACGGGGGCTACCTGATCGACAACATATAGCTCGCACCCCAAATGCGGAGTCAGGAGTGCTGAGGTACTGTAGGGTTTGGCTGCCGTAACTCTGAATAATCCCCAAACGTGAACGCAGACGAAGGAGATAGAGGAAATGACGAAAGAGGACCTCAAGCATCTAGCTCCAAAGAAAGAGTTTTTTATAGGGATCGATTCCGACGGATGTGCTTTCCCCAGTATGGAGCTGAAGCACAAGGAGTGCTTCGTCCCCAACATCGTCAAGCACTGGAAGCTGCAGTCGATCTCCAAGTACGCCCGGGAGGCGGCGGAGTTCGTCAACCTCTACTCCCAGTGGCGGGGAGAAAACCGTTTTCCCGCGCTGCTGCGGGTTTTCGATCTGCTCAAAGATCGCCCGGAGGTGCAGAAGAGCAGCGTCAAGATCCCCGAGGTACCCGCACTACGCAAGTGGGTTGCCAATGCACCCTCTCTCGGGAATCCAACGCTGAAGCAAGAGATCGAAGGCAATCCTGATCCGGATCTGATTCAGACCCTCAAGTGGTCCGAAGCGGTCAATGCCGCAATCGCCGATATGGTGGTGGATGTGCCGCCCTTTCCCGAAGTTGGGCAGGCTCTTGAGAAGATGGTTGAAAAGGCGGATGTCATCGTTGTTTCCGGCACGCCCGGCGAAGCTCTGCAGCGGGAGTGGGCTGAACACGATATCGCCAAATACGTTCGCATCATTGCCGGTCAGGAGTTGGGAAAGAAGAAAGAGCATCTCGGCCTGGCGGCGGGAGGCAAGTATCCAACGGAGAAGATGTTGATGATCGGGGATGCCCCTGGAGATATGAAAGCAGCCAAAGCGGTAGGAGCCCAGTTTTATCCCGTCAAGCCCGGCAGCGAGGAGGAATCCTGGGACCGCCTGCTGAACGAAGCCCTGGATCGTTTCTTCAGCGGCAGTTACGCCGGAGACTACGAGGACAAGCTGATCGAGGAGTTCAACGAGCTTCTTCCGGACAGGCCTCCGTGGAAAAAAAATTAGAGAGGAGTGAGCTCATGGTAAAGGGAAGAGGAAATCCGGATTTGGACATCGGCCTCGAGGAGGCCAAGGCTATAATAGCGGAGGGTACACCCTCCGAACTGGTGGCGGGCAAGAAGGTGCTGGTACTTACCCCCGATGCCACCCGTACCTGTCCTTTGCCCCGGTTGATCACCGCTGTCAAAGAGGTCATAGGCAGCCAAACCAAAAGGCTCGATTTTATGGTTGCTTTGGGATCGCATCATCCCCTCGATGATGATCGGATCCTCGAGTTGTACGGTATCAGCCCGCAACGGAAGGACGAGGAGTTTGCCGATAACCGGTTCCTTAATCACCGCTGGGACCTGCCGGATACCTTGACCAAGATCGGCACGATCTCCGAGGAGGAGATCGAGAAGATCAGCGGAGGACTGTTCAGGGAGGCGGTGGATGTGGATATTAACCGGGCGGTTTTTGACTACGATCTTATTCTTATCCTGGGTCCCGTTTTTCCCCACGAGGTCGTCGGGATTTCCGGGGGCAGCAAGTACCTCTTCCCCGGGATTTCCGGGGGGGATTTCCTGCACTTCTTTCACTGGCTCGGAGCCGTGATCAGCTGCTGGAAGATCATCGGCAGGAAGAACACCCCTGTCCGTGAAATGGTCAATCGGGCTGCTGCAATGGTGTCGGTACCCCGACACTGCGTCTGCATGGTCGTGGGCCACGGTAGCGGCCAGGCCGAAACTTCCGGCAGCCTGGCGGGTCTGTACGTGGGAACCGCGGAAGAAGCCTGGTCTCGGGCAGCTGACCTATCCCAACAGATGCATATCCGCTACAAAGACGCGCCGTACCACACCGTGATAGGCAGAGCTCCGGAGATGTATGATGAGTTGTGGGTCGGCGGCAAGGTGATGTACAAGCTCGAACCGGTGGTAGCCGAAGGGGGCAAGCTTATCATCTACGCGCCTTCTCTGAAAGAGGTCTCCTCCACCTGGGGGCGGTATCTCGAGAAAGTCGGCTATCACGTGGCTGATTATTTTCTCAAGCAGATGGATCGGTTCAAAGACGTACCCCGAGGGGTCCTTGCCCATTCCGCCCATGTGAGGGGTTTGGGTACCTTTGAGAACGGGGTGGAGAAACCCCGCATACAAGTGATATTAGCTACGGGTATTCCCGAAAAGATGTGCCGGCAGCTCGCTCTAGGTTATATGGACCCGGCTTCCATCCGGCTGGAGGACTACCAGAATCGGGAAGATGAAGGCGTGCTGTTCGTGGACCACGCGGGGGAAGTGTTGCACCGATTGAAATCGGAGGAGTGATATGAGTAGAAGAATCGACCGCAAAGTGATTGAACGGTGGCTGGAGCAGGCCCGTACGGCGGGGTTGGTCGGTGAAAAGGCGCTCTCCATCGGTGTCGCCGAGAGCCGTAAGGCACTCGCCCTCCTGTATCCCAGTTCCCTGAAACAGAAAAACGATGTTGTGTTCGCCCTGCTGAAGATGCCAGGGGCGTCTCACGATGGGCCGGCCTTTGCCTGGGATCGAGCTTTGGGAATATTCGGTTCCTCCGGCGTGCCGAAGGGATTCGAGGGGGAAACCGTGAAATTGGCCGGCGGTTCCGAGGAAGATCAGGGTAAGGCTCTGATCGGTCAACTGAGCCACGATAATGCCGCTGCCCTGCGGCGGGCTTTTCCCTTTACTGCGCCGTCTCCCCTGTGCGATCAGGAGGTCACCTTTGGCGTAGGGGACCGTCTCGGGGTAGCCGGTCCCGGGCACCTCAGAGTCATCAGCAGGTACAGGGCCTGTCCGATTCTGGCTCAGCAGTCGGTCCGGGAACTGGACTTGACCGGCAGAGACTACGAGCAGGTGCTGGACGCCTCGACCTGGGCCGTATTTCAAGAGGGGTTTGAGCGACCTTGGGGGGCGGACGGGGATCACCTCAAGAGCGAAGAATGGGTGCGCACCGCCCTGGACATCGGCTTCACCATGATCACCGCCGATGTCTCCGACTACATCAGGAAGGAGTACGCCGCCAAGAGTGATGGCGAGGTCGGCGAAGCATACCGGCAACTCGAGGGGAGCTATCGCCGCCGGATCGAAGACACCTACCTGTCGATGAAGGTCGATCTGGACACAGGGGAATCGATCCGCTTCTCCCGGAATGTCCTGGCCCGCACCGCCCTGATCTATGGCCAGGCCGTCGAGCATGCTCGGCGCCTGTACCGTGCCGGGGTGGAGGTAAAAGGGGAGGGAGCCTTCGACTTCGAACTCTCGGTTGACGAGACCGAAACGCCCACCACTCCCGAAGCTCATGTCTTTGTTGCCCTGGAAGCTAAAGAAATGGGGATGAAGATCGCTTCCCTGGCACCGCGCTTCGTCGGCGAGTTCCAGAAGGGGATCGACTATATCGGAGATCTGAAAGAGTTCGAGCGAACCTTTGCCACCCACGCCGCTCTGGCCAGGAAATTCGGCTACCGCATCTCGGTTCATTCGGGCAGCGACAAGTTCTCCGCCTTTCCCGCCGTAGGAAAGCTGACCCGGGGACGTTTTCATATCAAGACGGCGGGGACGAACTGGCTGGAGGCGGTTAAGGTCATCGCGGTGAAAGAACCCGAGCTGTACCGCAAGCTCCATGGAGCGGCGTTGGAGCGCTTCGGCAAAGCGACCAGCTACTACCACGTCACTACCAACTTGAACAACGTTCCCCCCCTTTCCGAGATTTCCGATGCCGGCCTTTCGGGCTTTTTTGACAACCCGGACAGCCGGCAGCTGATCCATATCACCTACGGGGAGCTGCTTAGAGATGAAGAAATCGGGCGTGAGTTTTTCGCTGCTCTTCACAAACACATAGAGGAGTACTGGGAAGCCTTGGAGGCCCATATCGGCCGGCATCTGGAAACCCTTGGGGTGAAGAAAACCGGTCGATAAGATTACCCAAAAGCGAGGTAGCACATTGGCAAGAATATTTCTCGACGAGGACTTTCTACTCAGCACGGAGCCGTCCCGCAGGCTGTTCCACGAGTATGCGGAAGGCATGCCGATCTTCGACTACCACTGCCATCTGCCGGTGGCGGAAGTGGCGGAGAACCGTCAGTTTGAGAACCTGAAGCAAATCTGGCTGGCCGGGGACCACTACAAATGGCGGGCCATGCGGGCCTTCGGAGTGGAGGAGCGTCTGATCACCGGGGATGCCTCGGACTGGGATAAGTTTGCCGCCTGGGCGGGAACCGTTCCCTTCACGGTGCGCAATCCCCTCTACCATTGGACCCATATGGAGTTGAAAGATCCCTTCGGCGTTACCGGCAAACTTCTTTGTTCGGAAACGGCTCGAGAAATCTACGAGCACTGCAACGCTCTACTGCAGACCGAGGAATTCCGTGCCCGAGGGTTGATGGATCACTTCAAGGTGAAGGTGGTCTGCACGACCGACGATCCCACCGACGATCTCCAGCATCACGAGAAGCTGGCCGAGGAGTTCGCTGCAGGGACGTTTGGTGTCAAGGTGCTGCCCGCCTTCCGGCCGGACAAGGCCATGGCGGTGGAAAGAGTACAGGATTTCACTGCCTGGATCATGAAGCTGGAAAAGGCTGCGGACCTGATGATCGGTGACTACTCGACATTTCTCGAGGCCCTTCGAAAGCGTCACGACTTCTTCCATCGGGTCGGTTGCCGGCTGTCGGATCACGGCATCGAGCAACCCTACGCCGCCGACTACACGGAAAAACAGATCGCAGCGATCTTCAAGAAAGCTCGTGCCGGTGGTTCGCTGACACCGGAAGAAATCCTGAAGTTCAAGTCTGCGGTACTCTTCGAGCTGGCCGGGATGGACGCAGAAGCGGGGTGGACTCAGCAGTTTCACTTTGGCGCCCTTCGCAACAACTCGAGTCGTCTGTACGCCTCCCTAGGTCCGGATACGGGATTTGACGCCATGGGTGATTTCGAGATCGCCCGGCCGCTGGTACACTTTTTCGATCGCCTGGACAGCAGCGACAAGCTGGCCAGAACGATCGTCTACACTCTTAATCCAAGGGACAACGAGATGGCCGCCTCGATCCTGGGCAGCTTCCAGCATGGTTCGGTTGCCGGTAAGATGCAGCTCGGTTCCGCCTGGTGGTTCAACGATCAGATAGACGGGATGACCAGGCAGATCGAAGCCTTATCCAATATCGGGCTGATCTCCCGGTTCGTGGGCATGCTCACCGATTCCCGCAGCTTCCTCTCCTACCCAAGACACGACTACTTCCGCCGCCTTGTCTGCGACATCTTCGGCCGCGACGTGGAAGAGGGTAAGCTGCCGGCGGACATGCCTCATCTGGGCCGGATCGTTCAAGATATCTGCTGGAACAATGCGGTGCGCTATTTCGATATTCCCGCGGAGTGACTAATACTTCCCGAACTAATCCTCCGGGGTGCTGACATCCCCCTCCGGCTGGCCCGAGGCGCGTGCCCGAAGCAACCGCCGCATGATTTTCCCGCTTCGCGTCTTGTCGAGCTTGGTCTGGTTATCCGGGATACCCCGTATGGGGAACCGGAGCGGTCTAGCAAGAGGAGTCTCTATCTAGTTCGGAACCTGACCGGCAGGTAGTCGGGAAGCCTCTTGTCGATAAAACGGATCCGCAGGCGGGCGAAGCGCTGTAATCCGTCTTCTATCGGGATCTTGGGCCACTGCTCTCCGATCAGAGGGCGGGCGTAGCGGAGAAAAGAGTCGGTTACATCCAGTCCATCGGCGGTGATCCAACCGGGGGGAAGCTGGCGTGCGGATACTGCTACCTGATCCAGAGGGACTTTGTCGTAGCGTACACTGTAGGGTGAGTCGGAGTTCCGCAGGATGGTGGCCATCCAGCCGCTGCCTTCGCCCACGCCCACCTCCACCGCTTTTCGGCCCACCTGGTAGGCCTCCTCTATGTCTACGGTGGAGGAAAAGATCGAGGTTGAACGCTGCAATACCCCAGGGACCTGGCCGCTGGCGTATCCGCGGCTCTTCAGTCCGACCTTGTTCAGATAATTGATCACGGCCTGGGCCACCGTGTTCTGACTGGCCCCGTATTCGACATGACCGAAGCCGTCCCGCATCTCGCCGAGGCTGCCCACCTCAAATCCTTCGCTGACCACCACGATGCAGCGACCGCTCCTGATCAGCTCCCGGTTAACGTTTTCCGCCAGGCTCTCCAGGGTGTGATTCCCTTCGGCAAAGTACATCTGTAGAGGAATCGCCCGTTCGGGGTCGGCCAGCCGGGCTGCCGCCGGAATCCAGCCAGATTTCCTGCCCATGGCTTGTAGCACAGAGACCGATTCGGAAACACTCATTCCGCGGTTCTCTTCGTTCACGTTTTGAACAATATAGCTCCAATAACGTGCGGCACTGCCGTAGCCTGGTGTGTGGTCGATGAGT
>Ga0315553_10004879_pt1 | contig 10023 bp, 8 predicted proteins | sample SalMarSW160140MG_FD_203099 | JGI IMG/M metagenome (GOLD analysis project Ga0315553, IMG submission 203099) | Salt marsh sediment microbial communities from the Plum Island Ecosystem LTER, Massachusetts, United States - Salt Marsh Sediment SW1601-40 ... | reverse complement strand
CCGAACTACTCGCCGCAGTCCCGGAACCGGCCAGTTCTTCGCTTGCGCTGCTTGTTCTCTTTGCCGGTGCGGCGTTTCATCGCCCCGTCCGGCGGTGTACATCCTACGCCTAAAGCAGTTTCCTGGATGCCGTGTACACGTTCGTGCGTGTTGGTTAAAGAAACCTGTCGAACGATGACTATAGGTCGGCGCGACTCGCACTACTAATGCGTCCGCACCCATTCCGCCAGATCCAGCGGTGTATCATCCTCGCGATTCATCGAGGGCTCAATGGCCTCGAGCGTGCCCTCTGATTGGCACAGATCGGCCACCGATTCGACGACCATGTCGGGACGATAAGCGTAGCGGGCCAAATCCGCCCGAGCCGTTGTGCCCGACAGCACCAGCACCGTGCGATAACCCATCGACACCCCGCCCAGGATGTCCGTTTCCATCGTATCGCCCACCATGATCGTCTCCGACGTGGCCAGTCCCAATTCCTTGCGGGCCTGCCGCATCATTACGGGGCTCGGTTTTCCCACGCTGAAGGCCTTCACCCCCGTGGCGGTTTCCAACAGCGAGACGAGCGCGCCGCAGCCGGGACGCATACCGCCGTGCGTGGGACAGTTGGGGTCGAGATTCGTGGCGATCAACTTCGCGCCGTCGAGTACCATCTGCACGGCCGTTTCCATCATCTCGAAGCTCAGCGTGCGGCCCTCGCCCACCACCACGTAGTCTGGCGAGCGGTCAACGATTGAATACCCGTTGCGGTGCAGCGCGTTGAGCAGGCCCCCTTCGCCGATGACGTAAGCCGTCCCGCTGGGCTTCTGACGAGCCAAGAACCGTGCCGTCGCCATCGCACAGGTGAAGATGTGCTCTTCTTCCACGTCGATGCCCATCCGAGAGAGCTTGGTAGCCACGTCGCGACGGGTTCGTTGGCTGTTGTTCGTAAGGAAGAGAAACGGCACGTTGGTCTGCAGCAACTGGCCAATGAACCGGTCTGCGCCGGGAATCAGCTCGCTGCCGCGATAGACGACGCCGTCCATATCGATGAGAAACCCTTTTTTCATCTCGCTGTTCCTTAAGGGTCGTTCACTACACAAATGACTACAGGCCGACCAGCGGAAGGCCGTGTTCAGCAGGCTGGAGTGAATCGCGATGTATTCGTTTTCCGGTACCAGATTCAACAACGTGGCGGGTGCGATCGTTCGATCGGCGGGCCGACATGCGGCGGAGGGCAGGGTCGCAGCTTGCCGCCGCAGAGCGTGCGCTTCGGCGACTAATCTGCGGGCATACGGAGGGATTGGAAGCTTTTGCAAACGCTGTGCCGGTAGCTACCGACCGTAGGTACCGAAACGCTGCCTGGTCATGCAACAAGGGGCCTCGGCACGACTTCGGTTGCAGAGCTGCACGCAGCGTGCATGGCCGCGATGCCCGACATCGGGCCCCGTCTGCCCAATGTCATAGCACGGGCCGATGAAGACCTGATGAAGAGGTAGCGGGTTCTCAGGGGTAGAAATGGCTGACTCTCAATAATGAGCTTGTATTCCGCCAACTCCACCTCTTGGAGGGCTCCCCAGTAGAAACTCGATAGGGACTCGAAAGCCAGCGATCCGAAACTGTTGCGTCAGACTGACAGGTACGAGACAATCTAGAAATGTCCCGTACCAAAGAATTGCATCTTGTCATGACAAACACGCAAGACCAAAAATCAGGTATGACGCATGGCATCTTTTGGATCACGAAGCGCATTTCCCTGGGGCGGTTCGTAACACCAGAACGGGCACGCGCACTCCGCGATCAGCGCATAACCCACGTACTTAATGTGGGCACGGCTGATAGCATCATCACGCCTGAAGATTATGGTTTCGAGGCAGTACGAGATTGTCCTATTCCCGATTTGAGCATCATTCCAGATGATCTGGCCATAATTGCTCTGGATGCCATGCACACGGTATTGTCTATTCCCCAGTCTCGTTTATTTGTCCACTGCATGGCCGGCCAGAATCGTTCTCCCACAGTTATCTGGCTCTATCTCATCGCCTGTGGATTGTCGGAAAACGAAGCAAGAAAACTGATTACAGATCATACTCTCGATGCGGTTCCTGGTCATAGCCGCCTCGTAAACCAGCGACTAGTCTCCTTGGTCAAATCGCATGGCGCGGAGAGTTATCTGCCGCTTTCGGACTCGTCCATACTGGTGCCGGCGTACTGAGGGAAAGCGGGCAGATTCCGATGTGCGGGCCATAACGCCATATCCTCTTTGCAATCCGCCGGCGGCAGGCCATTCTTCGAGAACTTCGTCGTACGCAGCACCTTAGGTGAGGACACGCTAAGTGTAGATGGAGTATTCGGCTCTTTGATCTCTCTTGAGCATGCCGGATGCCTCGTCATCCCCAACAAAGTCTTCCTTGACAGGGTCATACTGCAGCTTGCGCTTTAATCTCATCGCGATATTCGCGAGATGACAGGCGCTGACCGAACGGTGATGCGTCCAAGGATCGGAGATGGTACGGCCGCCGTCGCGCATGCACTCGAAAAAGTTTTCCATGTGGGCGCCGGCTTTCGAGTCCGTCCCGTTCTTGCCCGACGGATCTTTGCCTTGGCAAAGTGCGACTATCTCCTCATTGATTCGGTCTTCCTCTTCGGGAGTGAGTTCCTCAACGGGCTCGCCCGTCAAGTTTTTCCGATTGACCCGAATGCGTCCCTTGTCGCCGGAAATAACCAACTCGTTCGGGCCACTGTAAAGTCGGCAAACCTGTCCGTCGGCAAACGTCAGATCGCAGTCGAAGTCGACCGCCGCGCTATATCCGTTCGATACGCAGGGATAATCCCCTTTTCCTTCGATGGACACGGGCCCGGTATTCTCCAACCCGAGAGCCCACATGGCGATATCCATGTGGTGGACTCCCCAATCGGTTACTTGTCCTCCGGAGTATTCAAGCCACCAGCGAAAATCGTAATCGCACCGGTGTTCGCAGTAGGGAACACACGGCGCCTGACCTTGCCACATGTCCCAGTCAAGCTCGGGTGGCGGCTCGCTGTTGTCGAACGGGCCTCCTTTCTTGCCTCGCCCCACGGAGACCAAGGCGTGGAGCTTGTCACCGAGGCGGCCGCTGCGGGCGATCACGATGGCTTTGAGAAAGTTCTTATCGTATTCGCTCCGTTGTTGGGTGCCAACCTGAAAAACCTTTCCCGTCTCTTCGACGCAGCGAAGGAGCTGTTTGCCTTCGTCAATCGTCAGCGTCAAAGGCTTTTCACAGTAGACGTGTTTTCCAGCACGCAGTGCGTCGATGGCAATCCTCACATGCCAATGATCCGGTGTGCCAATGGTAACGGCGTCAATATCCTGACGATCGAGCAGTCTGCGGTAGTCTTGATAGATCTCTAGGGTCCCATCCAGCCGAGATTGCAAAAAGCGTGCATGACAAAGATTCACGTCGGCCACGGCCACCATGTCGCCAAGAGTTCCGGCTTGCAGTGCGATGGTCATTCCACGCCCGGGGCTGGCAGCTCCTTTAGGATCCTTTTCGTGGTAAACACCGGTACCAATTGCACCCACGGTAAACCGGTCGTTGGCAGACGCTTGTCCGTAAGATCTCTTCCAGCAGAATGGGACGGCCAATGTACCAGCGAACATCGCGCCGGACTGCAAAAACCTTCTTCGGGAAACGTCACGGGAACTTGGCATGTCGTACTCCTCAGTTTCGGTTGCCGGCCTCGGCTGCTGGCCAGCCGTTCGCTCATTTCGGAGGCATGACGTCCGCCTGCGGTGCTACGCTCTCGATGTTCGCCGTGGTGTCCGCTTCAGCATCGCCCACCGCCCACGATATTCCGCCAACTAACAGACTCTGGAATTGCGGGCTGGTCCAAACGTCTTCGCGGTGACCCATGGAGGTGTAGAACACGCGGCCTTTGCCCTGTTTGCGGCTCCAGGTGGCCGGATAGGCTGGCCGCTGATAACACGCGCCGTGCATGCCATTGGTTTCGTTGATCAATATCACGTGCAAGTCGTCGGAGAAATTCTTGATCGAATACCACTCCTCTTTCATCATAAAGTTCGCCCCCAAGCTGCTGGCGCCCGGGAACTTCGGATCGGCCACCGTCATGGTCGTCGTTTGTTGGGCCCCGTGGACAATGAACTCGCCGCCCAGCATGTTAATGTAAGGATCGCGCTGGTCAACGGGCTGGGTCTCATCCCGGTCACCCCGACTATGGAATGTATCCGTTGCGCAATGCATGCCAACGAATCCCTTGCCGCTCTCAATCGCCTTGAGAAAGGCATCCTTCCCCTTCTTGCTCATCGGCTTGCTGCCATCGGTGGCGTTCGGCGCCGTGAGGTCACCCGTCGTGTAAAAAAGAAAGGCGTCGAAAGTAGCGATGTTCTCAGGAGTGAAAACCTCTCCGTCTTTCGTGCTGACCAACTCCCAATGATGCTCTTTGCAAATCGGCTGCAGAATCGTCTCCGCATAGCACGGCTTGCCGTCTTTCTCCTTGACGACCGAGTGCTCAAAGCCGGCCGAACGGTGAAAAAAAAGCAAGCGGCGCGGCGGCTGAATTTCGTCGGCACCGACAGTCCAAGAGGATAGAACAAGCCAACTCAGGCTGACCACGGTTACGATCCAAAAACGAAACCGCAAAGGATGCATCTCGACAGCCGCTCACTTTCTTCTGGGAGTGGAATCCAGGTCTTGTGGGAATGCACTCGTCGACACGCATTCTATGCTACGTTCGACAGGCAGTCAAAAACAGGTAGAGGAACCCGAATCTGCTCTGTTGACGGTGAAAACGCCGTGTCTTGCCGTCGGTTGGTGATCCAGCAGACCACACTCTGGCGAGCGCAGCTGTGGCTTTGGGACAAAGCCTGGTGCGAGTCGCACGGACACCTGGCATTCGATTGCTCGTAAATCAGCACGTTCCCTGCAAAGTAGCCGCTACAGTTACTTGAAATCCGCTGTAGTCTTTGGAGCTTGCTTGCGATGTGGTGTTTGCGATTTGCAATTTATCCATGAGAGGGGTGGCCATTTTTGAATCTTGTTTTTTGCGCCAGATTTGGTATACTGCCAAACGCTGAATAGGCTGCAGATACGAGTCAACAGGTACGAGTCAAAGCGTCCAAAAGTCAAAGAGTAGAAGAGTCGAAGAGAAAGAGCTTGGAAACCAGAAAACAGCTGAAAGCTGAAAGCTGAAAGCTGAAAGCTGACGGCTGATCGCTGACAGCTTGGGTCAGTGAGCCGATGACGGAAAATCACCGAAAAATGTTACTAGATTTAGAATCCCGCGATCCAGGAACCCCATGCCGGCATTGAGGCCACCGCCGCGCGTTTCTCCTCCATTTTCTCTCCTCCCGCTTCCCTCCGCCATTTTTCGAACACGCTGTTTGAATAGAAGCGATCAGCATTCAGCGATCAGCCGTCAGCTTTCGGCAACCCGCGCCCAACCCGGAACTCGGAAAGCGGAACGTACTGCCGTTCGAAAACTCGCATCACAAATTCCCCCTTCCCCATTCCGCATTCCCCTTTGGTGTAAGTGTTTACTCCGGACTTTGTACTCTCGGCTCCGGACTGTTTTCGAACACGAACCGGGTCCCCCATATAAGGCGCGTTCGAAAACACAGGCCGACGTGGACGTGCCGCGGTCTTCAACCACACCCACACCGATCCTCACGGCCGGCCCGTGCGTACAGTACATAGACTACCGCGTACCATGCAGCGGTCGGGCAGCGTTTCGTCGGCTCCTGGGAACCCGGTTGCGACAGCGGTTCGATGCACACCCGTTCGGTCGGATCGGCCCAGTCGTCACGATCGGCACGCGCGGCAGCGCCGCCTTGTTCGTGCCAGCCGGGAGCGGCAGAGTGTTGCAACCGTTGCAGACGGACTTGGTTGTGTCGTTGGTAACATCTCCGGCTGCGGTGATGCATTTGTCGGGTCGAGCGGTTGGCAACCGTTGTACCTGCGGTGGAGGAATCGTTGCTCCGCGTGCTAGCTGCCGGCCGATATCGGTAGCTGAGCGGCCAACACGCATGGGCCGGCACGCCAGTTCAGCTCCAACGGAGGTTGTCACACATGACGCAGACGTTTCGCATCGTGACGCGAGGCAGCAACGGCGAATTGCGCACCAGGGACTACGACAAGCCGGAAGCCTTGTTGAGAATGCACACGCAGATCGGCATCGACGATTGCAGCACGGAGCTTTCGCTGCGAGGGATGCCCGTCTTTCGCGGCCTGATCGGCCCCATGCCCGAAGGAACCGGTGTCGCCCGTTACGAGACGCCCGAGGTATTCGAGACGCTCACCAAGGAATGGGGCACCATGAAACCGAAGCGACGCAGCCGGGCACGCGTGCGATAGCGCAGCGGCCGGCGAAAGATCTTCTGGCAGAGTGTACCTACTGCAGCCGGATGGGACACGTTCTCATCCGGCTGCGGCCGTTTGCGGCACGGCGTGATTGCGCTTCGCAGTTTCTTGCTCCGAGGGTACCACTGCTAGTTCGTCCAGCAGTGCCGAATCGGGCCCTCTTTCATGGATGCACAAACCGTTCCAGCCTCTTTCGCTTCCACAGGATGCAGGCTATCGTGTCGAAGCGGCGCGAAGCTGCAAAAGCGCGACGAAAGCCCGCCTGGCGGCGGACGTCGGCCCGGCAAGGGCTCTATCTGCGCGGCCCAACATGTTCGTTCGATTTAACGACGCACCGGATCGGTGCTGGTCGGCAATTGACTGCCGGTGCGGGGCGGGTCGTTGTCCAGCCTGGCCAGGCCGCCCACGCCGTCGATCGGTACCCGGCTGACGACCTCTTCGTTCGCCACCCGGTAGCGCGTGACGGGCACTTTGACCGTCTGGACTTGGGGCACCAACTCGTGTCGCGTGACGGGGGTCGATACGACCTCGGTCCGCGGCTCCCAGCGCGTGACAGGCACCAGCTTTTGGCTGTAGTAGGGTTGCACGAACGGGTTCCAGCGACCGTGCATCTCGGTGACCCACTTGTACTCGGTCACGGGTGTTTGGTAGGTGCGGACACTGTCGTAGGTGTCGGTAGTCACTTGGGAGCGATAGACAACCTGGCTCTGATCGCGGTACTCGGTGACGGGCACCGCCCGTTGAATCGTATGGCGTGTGACGCGGTAGCGGATTCCGTTCTTCACTTCCTCACTACTGTCGGCGGCCAAGGCGGTGGAACAGCTCAGCGAGCCAATGACCGCTACGATCAACAACATTTTGATTCGGTGAGACATGATATGCCCTCTCTGCCGCGCTGGCACGGTTCACTTGCGCATAGTGAATTCCGGTTTCCTTGCCCTGTTAACTGTTATCGGCACCACTACCTAAATGACATTAAGTATCGAGAATTGCCGTGAGAAATGAACAGGATTGGATGCGACAGATAAGCAAACGCTGCGGGCGGCCGGTTGCCGAGAGCCGCCAAAACCCCTTGAAAAACCGCCGCGGAACCGCCAAGGTAGATCGCGCGGCGGGCGAGTTCGCCCGGGGCCGACCGCGTCTGGTAAGTTGGGTATCGTAAGAAAAGGTTGCCGAATCGGTGGTTAGTAAAGACCTACTCAGCATTCTCGTCTGTCCGGACAGTCACCAACCGCTCCAGTTGGCCGACGAGGCCCTGCTGGACAAAGTGAACCGTGCGATTCGCGCCGGCCGCTTGACCAATCGCGGTGGGCAAGCGGTGTCGGACGTGCTCGAAGAGGGTCTCGTGCGTCAGGACGCGCAGTGGCTCTATCCGGTGGTCGACGGCATTCCCGTCATGTTGGTGGACGAGGCCATCTTCATCGGCCAACTTGCCGAACCGAACGACAATCCGTCTTGAGAACCGTCTCAATCTACGAGAGAACCTTCCAGGGAGGATCACCATGAGTGAACCGACGATCTTCAAGCGTATCATCGACAAAGAGATCCCGGCCGACATCGTGTACGAGGATGATCTTTGCCTGGCATTTAACGACATTGCACCACAGGCGCCGACCCACGTGTTGGTAATCCCGAAAAAAGAGATCGCCTCGATCAACGCTATTGACGAAATGGATTCCGCTCTCATCGGCCACATCTGGAACGTGATTCACAACTTGGCCACCGAACTGAAGCTCGAAAACGGTTACCGCGTGGTCTGCAACTGTGGCCCGGACGGCGGACAGGCCGTCGATCACCTGCACTTTCATCTATTGGGCGGGCGGGCGCTAAAGTGGCCGCCGGGTTAGATTCGAGGTGCCAGAGGCAGCGGGAACGGGGCAGCAGACAATGCGACTTTCAGCACGGACAGCGCGATCGTCGAGGCACGAGATACGGCGACGAATGCCTGCGTCGCGGTTCTCAGCGCAAGAATCGCGGCGCCCACGACCGCATTCGCTCCAAGACGCCGTGCTGCTTCTCCGGGCGCTCCCGCGAGCGGCGCTCGGCAGCGTTTGGGTTGTGGGCTACCTGGTCTTCGATCGGCGGGATGTGCTCTTGCAGGAACTGCGGCCAGTAGCTTTCGAGCAACAGCCAGCAGTCGCCGAGCGCGTCATTTTTCAGGCGAAGATCCGCCGAGAACACCATCTTGGCGATCTCGTTTTTTTCTTGCGGACTCAGCCGCCGGTCGTACAGCCGCACGTTATCGATCCAGACCATTCCCGGACCAATCAAATCGATGCGGACACAGACTTCGTCCGGCCCATCGCCCCCCAAATCGTCGAGCGGCACTTCGTACGATGCCCAGTTACTGGGCAGCGATCGCTCGCCCGTCTCATCGTGGCCCAGCCGCGCATAACGATAATAGCGTGGCGAGGCATCCGTCCCTTCCAGACCGATGAACACCTCGGTTGTCGGGCCTGCGTCGGCGGCGAGCAGGCTGACCAATACGCTCAGGCGTCCTGTACTGGGAGTGGCGAACGGCTGGCTGCGAATCGTCACGTGCCGGCCGCCGCTGGCCGAGGAGATCCGCATCGATTGTTTGCTCGAGCCGTCGGCCGTCGGTTCCGCGTCGACGTGAAACACTTCGCGATCCGCCGTCACGTTGGCACCGGGCCCGTCGGCTTTCCACGACCAACCGGGAACAATGCCCTCGGTTGCCGGTTGTTCGAAGTCGGCATTGTCCAGCACGTCCATCGGGGGCAACTGGTCGGAGTTGACGATCCGCGCCGGCAGTTCGCGGATTTGTGCTTCCAGTCGTTCCCGCAAATGCTCGGGCACTTCAACGTCGGCCGCCTTGATGCGAACGCCGGGATGCGAGAATCGGGCGGCGGCCAGATCGAACGGTTCGAGCGTGAAATGCCACTCACCTTGATTGCCGCCTGCCGGCACCAGATTCTGCGGAGGCGAAGTCGAGTCAAACCGCCAAATCGTGCAACCCGACGGCGCCTCAAGCTCCAGACTCACTTGCACGGGCCACGGCGAATCATTGACCGCGTAGATCACCGCGTCGCCGTCGGATCGCAACGTGCGAAACGTTACCGGCTGATGCTCGACGGTTTCCACTTGCCGTGTGGAGCTGTTTGACAACTGTCGGTAGGCGAGGAGAAGATTTCGCGCGGCGTCCTCTTGTCCCAACGGCGGAAGATCTCCGCCGTCGAACAACGCGGGCGCGTCGGCGAGCGCCAGTTGATGGGCGAATCGGCGTCGATTGGCGGCGCCGGAAGGGACCGACTGGGTGACAAAGAAACTCCCTCGTCCTGTGCCGAACGGACTGGCTGCGTCGAACGACGGCAAAACCATTTCCCGCGGAACATGATAGAGCAGCGCGCCGGAGGTGAACGTTGCAGCGAGCGACGGTTCAAAATCGACGACGCGATTGACTTCCATGTCGACCCACCGGTCAGCCAGTGGATGCGGCGGTGTCAGCCTTCGAGGTCGCAACAAGCACAAGTCGACCTGGTCGGCGTATCGCTGCGGTCGAAAACCAACTTCCAGCATAAGTTGCTCGAAGACTCCGGTCCGCCGCGGCAGCATGGGTCGGAGGCGACGGCTCAGCACGTGCGTGTCCAGCATATTTGGCGTGGCCAGAACAAGTTGACCGCGGTTGCCCAGCCCAGCCAATCGCTCGGCGAGGCGGCGATGGAACGAT
>Ga0315553_10004878_pt1 | contig 10025 bp, 10 predicted proteins | sample SalMarSW160140MG_FD_203099 | JGI IMG/M metagenome (GOLD analysis project Ga0315553, IMG submission 203099) | Salt marsh sediment microbial communities from the Plum Island Ecosystem LTER, Massachusetts, United States - Salt Marsh Sediment SW1601-40 ... | reverse complement strand
ATCTCGAACTGGTGGAGCGTTTTCAGAACGAGGAGTTGAAACGTGGTGACATCGCGAGCATCTCCAAGGAGACCGGGGAGTCTCCCACCACCGTCAAGCGGTGGCTCATCGAGGGTGCTAAGCCCCGGATTTGCCATTACCTCACACGGAATCCACTGGATGACCGAGAGGAGCGGGTGGCCAAGATCTTGTCCTCGTTGAATGGCGTAACCGACATGGAGACCCTCGAGCGGCGACTCAGAACACTTTTTCTCTATGGTGCGTTGGAGCGTTCAAAGAGCCATGCCAGGGATCTCGACCGGGCGATGCTGTTCTTTGATTTTCTGGACGAGTACGCCAAAGGTGGGATCCTCAAGAGTATCGCAAAACGACTTGGGATTGGGAAGAGCACGGTCTGGGAGTGGTTCAATGGTTCGCAACTGCCCTCCTATGTTCGGATGGCTGCTACAATCCCGAGCGAATCACCTGGTCCAGGGAAGAAGTGGTTGCCTCTACGACTCAACTCGCGCACCAATCTCCCCGAGCGGTTCATTCAGGTCCCGGAGGTGGTCAATTCGGAGGAGGACCTGCTCTCAGTCCTGCGACATCTCCAGAGTCTTAGCACCCCCGAGATAAAAGATTTCGAGAAGAAGTACGGGAGAGAGCCCACACATCTGGCGTTCATGTATCTTCTTGGACTCATTGTGTCTGATGGAGGATTTGATTCTGACTCTGACCAGTCAGCTAGGGTTGTTTTGTACGCGTCTAAGAAGTATCGTTGGAGCCTCAGGTTGGGCAGGGCATTCTCAAACGCAATGGGTAGGATAGGCATGAATGTGGAACGTAGGGCTGATGAAACCAAAATCAAGAATGGAAAGACCATCGTATGTAAAGTATGGGCGAGTCAGGCCAGTCCTCTTCTTCGCTGGGTGAAGGAGGTGTTGCTTGGATTGGAACGGTTTCATTCGAAGAAAGAGAGCCCCATTGATGCTGAATGGATTCTGAAAATGCCTCGTGACTATCGGGTTGCATTCTTGCAGGGTCTTGCAGATGGGGATGGGTACGCTTCCATCAAATCATTCTGTTTGGGAATTGCATCTAAGCCCAATCGGGATTTCATCAGCAAACTTCTCTCGACCCTTGATATACACTCAAACTCGAAAAAGACAAAAGTAGTAATAAATAGACAAGAGGACATAATCAAGGCAAGTAGTCTTCCCCTTTTCAGACATGCCACAAGTCGTAAGAGGAATCATGATGAACTTTGCAAGATAATCGGCTTACTGGATAGGAGTCATGGCAAAGTTCCTGAGAGAGATCGCAAGATCATAATGAAACTTCACAATCAAGGTTTCTCTTTTGGTGAGATAACCGAGAAACTCTGGTTTGATTATGGGATTGCTCGTTCTACGAGCAGCGTCGAAAGAATTGTCAGTCGCCATAATAGAAACCAAAGTCCTTGAACCATTGGAAGACTTAATAAACCTCACAGGGTGAGGACAGCCATCCTTTACGTAGGTGATACTTGATGCCGAAGACAGCGAAGAAGAGAAAAGGAAAGCGTGGGGAAGGCCCGATGCCTTCAGGTGGCGCGGGCTTAATTCGCTTCTTCGAAGACGAGACGCCAGGCATCAAGGTAGGGCCGACGATGGTAGTGATTCTGGCGGGCATACTTCTGATAGCCACCGTGATTGCGCACATCGCTGCTTTGGCCGCTGCATAATGATTCTGAGCGTCGGTTCAGAAGGAACATGCCCTAATGATTATAAAGGACTCTAGGCCGTTTCGCACGGTCAAGACTGGTGACTGACAATGAACATGAAGAGCGAACTGAACAAATACTGTCCCCGGTGTAAGAAGTACACTATACATAGTGTTTCGATCGGAAAAGCAGGCAAGAGACGTAGTATGGCTGCAGGAGAACGCCGGATGAAGAGGAAAACTCGGGGATATGGGTCATTTCCAAAACCAATCCAGAAGAGGTTCGCAAAGACGACTAAGAAGACAGTTCTAAGGTTCAAATGTAAGGAATGTGAGCACATAATCCAGTCTAAGGGTATGCGGCTGAAAAAGGTCGAGGTTCAGAAGGTGTAGGTGATTGATGTGCCTAGAGATGATATAGTTCAACAACCAAGATCGCGGTTTCTCAAGGTGAAATGTCTTGACTGCGAAAACGAACAGATTATTTTCGGACATGCTAGCACAGAAGTAAAATGTTTGAAGTGTCAAAAGGTGTTGGCAAAGCCTAGTGGTGGAAAAGCAAAGCTGGAGCCAACCGCAAGAGAGATTGAGGTGCTACCGTAGGGAGTAGAGAGAATGGTTCTGAAACGTGCTGAATGGCCTCTTGAGGACGAGTTTGCCATTGCAGTTGCCACTAAAGTGGCTAATTATGGAGCCTACGTTGTTCTGCCAGAATTTGGAGAGAAAGAAGGTTTCATTCACATCTCAGAAGTAAGCAGCACATGGGTCAGGAACATTCGTAATCATATCCACGAGAATCAGCGCGTTGTTGTTAAGGTTTTGAAAGTAGACGCTGAAAAGAAGCACATTGATTGTTCTCTCCGGAGAGTGTCTGCCGAGGCTAAGAGAACAAAGAACAACGAGTGGAAACGAGCTCAGAAAGCAGAAAAGCTACTCGAACTCATCGCTAAAGAAAATGGCATGTCACTTGAAGAGGTCTATGAAAAGATTGGCTGGCCAATTGAGGATGAGTTTGGAGAAATCTACAAAGGACTTGAACTCGCTTCCGATGGCAACATTGATGTCTTTGAGAATGTGGTCGCAACTAAGAAGCTACGAAAGCAAGTGGTCGACCTCGCAAAGCAGAGAATTGAGATTCCATCTGTGGAAATTGATGGAGAGATGACAATCACAGTCCCTGGTCCAAACGGAATTGAAGTGATCAAGAACGCTTTGTATGATGGTATTACCGAGGGGAAGAAACGAGAAAAATCCACGACTGAGATATACACGCTTGGCTCACCTAGATACAAGCTTAGGATTGTCAGTCCCGACTACAAAGAGGCTGAGGATTTACTTTCGGATATCCTCGCTCTGATCACGAAAACTGTAGAAAACGGGTCGGGTAGCATTAGTTTTGTAAGAAAGTAGGGAGTTGAGTTGGTCTACAATGACGCATCTCTACAAGTGCAGTAAATGCGAACAATACACACTTGAACATGATAAATGTCCAAGGTGCGGAGAAGCTGTTTCTAGCCCAAAGCCATCAAAATATAGTCCTCAAGACAAATATGGTGGCTATCGCAGAAAGGCAAAACGTAAGACCCAACATCTTTCCTCTGATTGATTGATTTTGTAAAAAGAAGAGGACTTGGCGATTGATTCTAAGACCAACCGCCAGTCTGTTGGTTTCTAATGCAGTTGAACTGGTACCCAGAAAGTATTCCAGTTTACTGTGAATGAGGGTTCTCCATGGTTCACATTGTTCCACCAGAGTAATCTAATCTGGTAGTTCATTCCAGGTGACATTTGAAGATCCTGAGGATCGCCTCCGTCCAGAGGAATCAGGAACTCGATCACGTTGCCAGCTGAGGCAAACTCTGATGAGTTGGTTCCAGTAGAGTCTTCAGCCCAAGTACCATCGTAACGAATATGTCCATCAAAGTTCTGACCATTGTAGTTCACAATTCGTAAGTCAGAGCTGAGTGGTGAGTTCAATGGTGCAATCTGAAGACCAAGTGCATCATCACCGATTGTGTAGTTATCCATTTGGATACCATAATACATGTGTGTGGAATTGGATTGTGTATAGACTTGAGCCTTATAACCTGCACCAAACGAAACGGAGTGGCTTGGAAAAGCCAGTTCAGACTCTGCGAGAGCCCCATCAATATTGATGTTCATCGCACCGTTAGAAAGGCCAAGATTCCAGTCAGATTGTGTGCGATTCAACCACTGCTCATACATGGTATAGTCAATCGCATAGATTTTTACTGTTCCATAACCAGAGCTATAGTACAGGTCTGTGAAGCTACCATAGAGGGACACAGGCATATGTGATGTCCAATCAGTATCCTGCCAGAGAATCTGATCAACACTCTGTCGAACCTCGGGAACATCAATTTGAGTAGCCTCATCTTGGTTTCTTGGTTCACCGTACACCATTAGTTTGAACAGTGTGGATGAGTAGAAGGCTTCTTGAGTCGCATCATTAGTGCCAAGGTAAGTTGCATCGTCAATAACTGCACTACCTAACATGTCCTCTGCAATTCTGACCATCCAAGGCCACTTGCCTTCATCACCACCGAAATTAGAGTAGCGGTGTCCGAAGTATATGAGTACATGTGTCGTATTCCAACTCTTGAAGGTCCTAAGAGACTCCGTGAGGTTGAGTGCCATGAGCGCATACCCAATCTTAGCAATTTGCGTACTATTAAACGTCGCATTATCCACTATCGTCATTTTACCAGTCGCGCTGTTTATCCAATATCCATAATCCCACCAACTCGCTATTATTGCATCATCTGGTAACACATTACGGATATAGGTCATTGCGGTCTGCCAATCAGTTGCTTGTCCAGATTGTGATAAGGGTGCACTTGCGAATTCTGGTCTTCCAATCTACATATTGTACACCAAGTATGATGTTGATTGAAAGAAGTAATCCAACAAATGCAAATGCAGTAAGTGCGTGTTCTGATGTCAGTGATGAACTCATCCTGAATCTTCGTCTTTCAAACACAGACTTCTGGGTAACAACTTTTGCAAATGGCGCTAGAATGTTGTACGTGGCTACAGCGGCCAAGATTGCAACTCCAGGAGCTAGAATCAGATTCAAACGAATCATGCTACCAGCAAAATACACGGATGTCAGACCATAAAGAAGCATAAGCCAATCTTCGTCACGACCTCTCTTGAAGAGGAAATACATTCCAAGTGGGAAGAAGAATATCAAGATTAGAAGAATGTTGTAAAAGCTACCCCATGGACTTGGCAGATGCTCAGCGACTGATGCAAGAATCCTCTGGTCGAGACGAGTAAATGGATTGATTACTGTAAGAAACTTGGCACCAATCTGAATCAATGGATTCGAGTTGTATGGTCTGATTTCAAGCTCTGTTCCACTACTATACAACAGGTAAGCACCGATACCAACAACTGGAACGAGTAGACCAGTAAGAATTGGCTTGATATGAGGAGCTAGTGCTGTTGCTGTTGTTTCACGATAGCCTCCAGTCCTAAGCCAGATCTCATAGATTGCTAGGAGTGCGCCAATCCCAATAGGAGCAATAACTGTGAAGTCAGTGAGACTGCCAAAGCCATTCCGCGGAACAAGGGCTCCGATGAAAATGCCCAGTGATATTGTCAGGAGGTATGATGTCAAGAGACGTCGACTATATCGTCCCATCACTAACATTATGAAACCATATAATGCAAAGAGGCCCAACATGAACTCAGATGCACCCCAAGACACTTGTAAATACCCAAGGGCAAGACCAGCACCAATAGATGCGGGTACCGAGCCTCGCTTCAATCCACGTATGAATAGGAATGTGGTGAGTACAATCGCGAAAACTCCTACGCATTCATTATCATAGAAACCCGCAACGGTTCGTGTTATGAAAGCTGGTATGAAAGCTGTGAACAGTCCTGCGAAAAGTCCTACTGTGTTGTTTGAGAGCTCTCTTCCAAGGAAGAAGGCAACAACTGCAGTCAGGGCACCCATAAAAGCTGGCAAGAGCAGAGATACTGTTAGAACATCGACTTGGATTCCAATCCCGTTTAGCAGGAAATAGAAGAATGCACTTGTAAATGGAACTCCAACATAGCTTGTTTTAGCCATATCACGACCGAATGGGACCCAAGTGGTGTCGTCATACCATGTGAAGAAAGCACCGAATCCGTTGTCAGCGACATAATCCGTCACTTTTAGCTGGAACCAGGGGTCAAACGCGCGAACAATTGGTTGAGCATTAAACAGGGGCTCAATACGGAGCAAGAGTGCTGTCGTGAATATCAGAAGAAGTATCACAACAAGCATGATAGAACCGCGTGAAATCTTTGACTTGGGTCTGTGGAATATTTTCCGGAGAAATCTTCCAGTAGACCTTTTGAACTTGCTAAATGACATTTAGGGTACAGTCTCCAAGTTCTTTCGAACTATCGGCAGCGATTTTGTGATTCGCTAAAAAGGTTGCTGTTGATTGTAAACTCGTCCTATACAGAAAACCGTGTCTAGAAGCGAGAATAGAGGCGTCGGATGGAGGGTAACCTCTTTCGTATCATTTTCTCATTGATTCTATGGAATTCAAAGAGACTCAATGAACTCTTTGTATGCTGCAGGATCCATAAGACCCGCAAGGTCAGCATCAAGGTTTGATGGTTTGAGTTTGAACATCCAACCCTTGCCGTATGGGTCTTCGTTGACTATCTCTGGAGCATCTTCTAATTCACTATTCACTTCGACGATTTCACCGCCCACGGGTGAAAAGATGTCTGATGATGCTTTCATGGACTCAACTAACCCGCACTCACTATTAGACTCTAAAGAAGTACCAACTTCAGATATTTCTACAAATGTGATCTCGTGGAGGGAGTTTTGAGCAAAGTCTGTTATGCCAACGACGACTAGGTCGCCTTCGACCTTAATCCACTCATGATCCTTGCTATATTTTCTATCATCCTTAACCTCGGTATCGCTCATTAGGTCCACCTACACGTTGTGATGAGCTAACTCGGTTTAAATGAGTTTGGTTATTGTGTCCGGGATACTCCATAGACCTCAGGATTATAGAATGGCCACTTTGTAACCTCTGCTTTTCTCATTCTTCCTTTGATATCAATCGCCACAGTGTCACCCATATTGACTGATTCAGGCTTAACATAAGCAAGAGCAATCCCCTTGTTCAGTATTGGTGACAGCCCTCCACTGCTGACTTCTCCTATCACTTCACCGTTCAAAAGAACAGGATAGTGTTCCCTCGGAATTCCGCGATCAATCATAACTAACCCAATACGAGTCTTTCTGATTCCACCCTCATTCTTATGTTGTTTTACAACATCAAACCCAATGTATTGCGGTTCAACCTTAAATTTCACAGCATATGGAATTCCTGCTTCAATTGGAGAAGTGTCCTCGTCAAGCTCATGGCCATAAAGGACGAATCCGGCCTCAAGTCTCGTTGAGTCTCTTGCTCCAAGTCCACAGGGTTTTACTCCGAACTCCTTGCCCGCTTTCAAGAGTTCATCCCAGAACGAAATTGCCTTTTGTTTGCCTTCATCATTGAATGGAGTATCTAGAACAAGAATCTCTACTCCATCTTCGCCCGTGTAACCGGTTCTACAAAGATAGCAATCATATCCAGCAAGCTTGAGTCTATAGCAGGAGAATCTACGATATTCACTGATATCACTATTAGTAATTCTCTTTATGAGGGGGAGTGCTTTGGGACCTTGAACAGCGATCATGGTGATATCTCTAGATTTATCAACCACCTCAACTTCAAAGTTTGATGAGTGTTTCATCAGATGCTCATGGATCTTAGGCCCATTTGATGCATTTGTAATCCAGATGTATTCATCTTCTCCTACCCTATAGAGCGTAAGGTCATCATGAATCCCACCGTGTTCATTTAGACAGGTGGTGTAATGGCCTTCATTTATTTCCAGCTTGCTGACATTGTTTGTGGTGAGTTTCTGGAGAAACACTTGTGCTTGTGGGCCCTTGATAAGGAAACGGGACATGTGAGTCGTATCAAACAAGCCAACACTGTTTCTTACGGTCATGTGTTCCTCTCGAATATCGGTGTAGCGAACAGGCATTTCCCATCCTGCGAAAGGAATCACATCGCCATGTTTCACATGCCAATCATAAAGATGCGTGCGCTTCAGTGTGTCATTCATGTCAATTCACCGAATGTGTGCTTCAACAAGTGGTCGTAGCGGATTCAGCTACCATTTTATTTCCTTCTATGAAGCTGTGTAACTAGAGGTATTATCACTTGAGCGATTTCGTAAATGTCGATATAGGCGGACTACTTGTTGGACCAGATAAACCTGTTCGAGTGATGGGTGTAATTAACTTATCACCAGAGTCATTCTACAAAGGAACTGTTGCTGATAGTATTGACATGTATCAAGCAATGGTCGAAAATACCTCGAAACAGGGTGCTGAAATAATTGACATTGGTGGTGCATCCACTGCTCCAAAGAGTATCTATGGTACATCGGATATTTCAGTTCAGGAGGAGATTAAAAGAGTAGCTTATGCACTCGATTCCACAATGAGCTCAGCGTATCCTCCTTTTTCAATTGATACAACATCATCGGAAGTTGCAGAGGTTGCATTGGACCGCGGTGTTTCAATGGTTAATGACATCTCAGGACTGCATGCAGATCCGAACATGGCAAGTCTGGTTGCAGAAAGTGGGGTTCCTATTGTATTGATGGCGAACTGTGGCACGCCTTGTGAAAGTGTTCAGAAATCATTGAAGTCGTTGGAGGATAGTCTTGATATTGCGAAAAAAGCTGGAATCAAATCGGAAAAGATAATCATAGATCCTGGAATTGGTTTCGGAAAACCTCCAGAGGTGGATGTGTCAATCCTCCAAGAGCTGACTCGTTTCATGAAACTTGATCATCCGCTTCTGGTAGGTGTGTCAAGGAAAGCCTTCATTGGTCATATACTTGATCAACCGAATCCAGATGAACGATTGATTGGCTCAATGGTAGCAACTGCAGTCGCAGTGATGAATGGAGCTAGTGTTATTCGGACTCATGATGTCAGGGAAACAAAAATGGCTATACATATGGGGGAAGCCTTACGTAGGTCAAAATAGTATAATGAAATTCTTGGTGAGTGATTTTGAAATGGAATGATTGGTATCCAATTTACTTGGATATCGTGCAGAGATTGAATTTGGATTCCGATGCTGACAAGGAATCTACAGACCTTCTCACATCAATGCTTGAATCAATAGACCCTAACCCTCTCTTGAAACGATTGTCGGAACTCATATCGGGAAGTCATGTGATTGTTTGTGGTGCAGGACCATCATTGAAACAACATATGAAATCTCTACAGAAAGGAAGCAGTTTCGCAGATTCTGTGATTGTTGTGGCAGATGGTGCTACATCGGTCATTCTTGAACTTGGTCTACGTTGTGATGTGGTTGTGACCGATTTGGATAGTAATGTAGACCATCTTATAGAAGCGAAGAACAATGGAGCTCTTCTTATTGTTCATGCCCATGGAGACAATATTGATCGTGTGAAATCCATTGTCCCCAAGTTAGGTAACATTCTAGGAAGCACACAAGTTGAACCAACTGATAGAGCATTCCTGTGGGGAGGGTTCACAGATGGGGATAGGGCATGTTATGTAGTGAGTGAATATTCGCCCAGAAGAATCATCCTAGCAGGTATGGATTTTGGTGTGACCGTTGGAAAATGGTCTAAGCCAGGACATGACGATCACTTTCCAGCCAATGAGAGGAAGAGGATAAAACTGGAGATTGCTGAAGAGCTCATCTCTAATCTCTTGAAGAGGACTGGAGTAGAGCACCTATTCCTAACATAGATTGGTTTCCTTACATTCTATGGAAGAAGAGGAGAGTCTATTAGATACCCGCCTTGATACGCCATAGATAGGTGAAGATGAGGAAAGCTACACCTGCCATTATCATTCCAAGTATCATAAGTCTGGTTGCATAACCTGGTTGGAACACGTATTTCGAAGCATAGTATATTAACCCGAGACCACCCACACCCACAAGAATAATCACTGAAGCAACAATTCCTTCCATTCCTAGTTGCTGATCGAGTCCAGGAGCAATAACAATCGGTACACCGCTCTGGCTTCCTGCTATAGCAGGTGGTGTTCGGACTAAGGTATAGATATTACCACCGAGAACGAACAGTACAACAAGGAAAATCATTCCAAATATGACTGTGTCCGGAGGGCGAGAAGGCATTCCAAAACTGGGCCTAGTGAGTCGCACTCTTGGTTTTACTATGAATCTCGGCCACCAAGGCTTCACATATCTTACCTCGAGCGGTCCACATTTTGCGTCTGCTTTTAAGACTTG
>Ga0315553_10004877_pt1 | contig 10026 bp, 8 predicted proteins | sample SalMarSW160140MG_FD_203099 | JGI IMG/M metagenome (GOLD analysis project Ga0315553, IMG submission 203099) | Salt marsh sediment microbial communities from the Plum Island Ecosystem LTER, Massachusetts, United States - Salt Marsh Sediment SW1601-40 ... | reverse complement strand
TCAACAAGATTTCTTATACCTGCCATTCCTACAGCAGACTCTGGACAGAAGTCCATCCCTTCCATTCTAGCCACCATTCTTCTAATTGAATCAATTTCTTGTTCCGCAACTGCTACTGCAGTTCCCCCCGAATCTCTAATTGCTTGTAGAATCAGCTTATCTGCAAATGGACTAGGCACTCTTAGTCCATATGCTTCCGTAGATCCATCTGGCCAAGGTTCAATACTTGGGAGATCAAGTTCTATAGCTTTGACAATTGGTGCACAACCTTCACTCTGAGCAGCATACATTCTTGGGCGTTCACTTCCGATAAGTCCCAAGGTTTCAAGTTCATCGAATGCTTTCCAGATCCCAATTATCCCTGTTCCCCCGCCAGTTGGACATATGATGGCGTCAGGGACTGACCATCCCAATTGTTCAGCAATTTCAAATCCCAATGTCTTTTTTCCTTCTACTCGATAGGGTTCTTTTGTTGTAGATAACGGGATCCAATCACCAGGTGTTTCACTCATGGCCGCTCCACAATCCGAGATAGTTCCATCTACTCGAGTGATTTTCGCACCAAATAATTCACTTTCGTAGAAGAATGGATATGGAGTATCAAGAGGCATCCAGATATGAGCTTCCGCACCTGCTGCAGCGCAATATGCACTAAGTGATACAGCAGCATTTCCAGCCGAAGGAAGTGCGAAAGATTTGTAGCCAAGCTCAAGATGTTTGGACACTGCTACCCCCAGTCCTCTGTCTTTGAAACTTCCTGTTGGATTCATTGATTCATCTTTTATTCTAAGCATTCTCAACCCAAGATGCTTCCCCATTCTTTGGGAAATCAATAGAGGTGTCCATCCCTCTCCAAGACTTATAATGAAAGATGGCGATTTAACCGGTAAAAGCTGAGAATATCTCCACATTGAATTGGAATTTGAGGGGAACTCTTGTCTAGCTAAATCTTCTCTTACACCAATCATATCATATCGGGCAAGCAGAGGAGATCCACAAACACAATATGTCTTCTTTTCATGTACTGAGTGTTTACGTAAACAAAGTGGACATTCAAGAAACTCGATATGTGAAATCAAACCATCTGACCCATGAATACTTATACAATCATCCTTATTTGTGTATGACTTTTCAGTAAATCAGTTGGTGTTACCTTGAGTAATTTGAGACGACCAAATCTTCCCTTCACAGCACTGGTTGGTCTCGATACATTGAAGCTTTCTCTTATCCTAAATGGTATCAATCCTAAAATTGGTGGAGTTCTTATCTCCGGTCCCAAGGGTACAGGAAAAACTACAGCTGTCCGTGCTCTCGCGGATTTATTACCTGAAGTTGAAGAGGTAAAGGATTGCAGGTTCGGTTGCAATCCAAAAGGAGACAGCATGCTTTGCGAGGAATGCCAATCGACGATTGATGCAGGTAAATCTCTAAAAATCCGTACTCGTAAGATGCGTGTTGTGAATCTTCCCTTATCAACAACTGAGGACCGACTGATTGGTGCCCTTGATATCGAACGCGTTCTAAAAGATGGAATACAAGCGTTGAAACCAGGCATTCTTGCTGAAGCTCACCAGAATGTTCTGTATGTAGATGAAGTGAATCTTCTTCCAGACCATCTTGTTGATGATTTGCTTGATGCTGCAGCTACCAAAGTGAATCTTATAGAACGTGAGGGGATTTCAATTATGCATCCCTCTGATTTTGTTTTAATTGGTACGATGAATCCGGAAGAGGGTGAATTGCGGCCCCAACTTCTTGATAGATTTTCATTGCACGTATCTATTGGTAGGAATCTTAACGTTGATGAAAGAATGGAGTTAGTTCGAAGGAACCTTGAATTCGAGGACGATCCTGAAGGGTTTCGAGAGAAGTGGATGAAAAAACAAGAAGAACTCCTTGATATGATTTTGAAGGCGAAAGAACTTCTCCCAAACGTGATACTATCAGATAGTAAGCTTCGAGCGATTGCTATGGCTTGTGATGCGTTAGAAGTCGATGGCGTTCGCCCTGATATCATCATCAGTAAAACTGCTATTACTCATGCTGCTTATAGAGGTAGAACTGAGGTTACTCTTGATGATATGAAGCTTGGCGCACATCTAACACTTAGCCACAGAACCAGACGTGGTGGACTTCTGGAACCTCCTTCACCGAATGATATCAGTGATGCTATCACTAAGGCTGACGCAATCACAAAAAAAGACGATCGTCGAAAATCACCTACTGACTCACCATCTGAATCTGAGGATGATTCCGGACCAAGAATGAGTGGTGGACGTTTTGGCAGACAGTCACAAGTGCTTGAAACCGAAATGGCTGACGGTAAAAAAAAACTCCGAAGAACATTCGGAATCCTCAAGGGAATCCCATTAAGGGTACGATTTGTGCCATAATGATGATTATCCTATTTTCCTATCTTGCTTGGATTTACTGGAGTCCTATCAATACTCTATTGGGTCAGCCTGTTCCATCATTCCCTTCCCTCGTAGCTCTTCTCCTAAATACCTTGGTCTACATTCCTATCATGTATTTCACTATACGTAGATGGCTTCGTACAATGACGCGACGAACAGGTGGACCTGCAGCTGGTATCGATGTTGTCGAGCGAGGGCGGGCTCTCCCTGAAGCTGGAGATCAATGGGGTACTGCTTCTCGACACTACGAAACAGAAGAGCCTTCAAAGATTATAGGATCAAAATCAGATATTCGTGAACCCAGAGGTATCGATGCTGCATTCTTTGTAAGACTTCCTGATCTTGATGAAGGTGAAGAAATCTTCGATAGGGACGAGCTACTCAAAAGAGCAATGATACGATCAACTGTTTCCTCGGGTGGATGGATCAACAAACGTGTAAGTTCTAGATCAATGGGCACATTGAAGACATCTGATTCCTCCAAACAAGGCAGACCAGTTAGGTCTCGTGCTCCCATAGGAGAGATATCAAGTATCGACCTACCTGCAACGATACGGGCCGCTTTAGGGCGTCAAGGATATTATAATCCAACGGAAGGTTTGAGAATCCAAACTCGTGACATTCAAGAACCAGTTTACTCAGGACGGTCCCCTCTCACAGTGATATTGGTCATCGATGTTAGTATGTCTATGAAAGGCGCAATAAAATCTGTTAAGGAAGTGCTTCGACGGATAGAATCTGAAACAAGAGGGTCTCGAGACAGAATTGGTATCATTGCCTTCAAGGATAGTGGAGCTATTGAAGTTCAAGCGCCGACATCGAACTGGAACAAGGTTTACCGGGCTCTAGCCCGATTGAAAATATCTGGTCTCTCGCCATTAGCTGAATCATTGATGAAAGCAATCGAGACTATTCAACGCGAAAGAATGCGAAGTAACGAGGTTGAGCCTCTTGTCATCTTAATTTCCGATTTCGCAGCAAACATACCATTAGCTCAATCTGCTGGTCCTGGTCAGGCACAATATACTCCCATAAGAGATCTTGTAAAAGCTGCAAGATTAATCCGGAAGTTCAAAATGCGAATAGCTACAGTTAATGTAAACAAAGAACAGGTCCGATGGGTGAAATTCCTCAAACGACCTTATCACGAGGCATTGGAACTCGCTGTTACTCTTCGAATGCGTAAGGAAGGTTTTCATGATGTAACGGAAACAATTCTTGCCATTCCCGAATTCCGTAAATCATTTGGTGCATTCTTGATTTCGCGAATTGGTGGAGGTCGTTGTTATCTCCACAAAGAGATTATGGATATGCAATCTGTACTCGGAACTCTACTAGCTGCCAATGTAACTCGATCAAAATTGAAAGCAGAAGAGATGAAGAGAGCTGAGGAATACATAGCTATTTCATAAAATAATAATAGAATCCATTTATTTTGATGCATGTTCCTGTATAGATATGCACTAGTCCGAGAGTCTGATGACATAGTGAGTGAGGAGTGCCTCGAATGAGGCTCAATGATATCACTTTTCATACATCAGCCACAGGCTAGTGCACCTACCTATTCGGTGATTGATGATGTTGCCTGGAAAAATACCCCCCGAGGTTCTAAAACGTATCATATTTTCAAACCTTGGAACGAAGGACGATGATATTCTTCTTGGTCCGGGGATTGGTCAAGATGCTTCTGTGATACGTGTTGGTGACAGTGTCATCATCGCATCAACTGATCCGATAACCGGGTCGATTGAAGATATAGGATGGCTCGCTGTCCATGTCAATGCTAATGATATTGCTACGTTTGGAGTAGAACCTAGGTGGTTTCTTACTTCTATTATGTTACCAGCTGGAACTCTAGAATCCGAACTAGAGCGAATTATGAATCAGATTCACGAAGCTGCTGAACCTCTTGGAATCTCGGTAGCTGGTGGGCATACAGAAATCACAGAGAAACTCCAGAATCCGATTATTGCAGGATTCATGATTGGGGTCTGCAAAGAAGGTGAATATGTCACTTCATCAGGGGCTAAGGAAGGTGATTCTATTATCATGACAAAGACAGCCGCTATCGAAGGCACGGCGATTCTTGCAGCGGAAGGATATGATTACCTTCAGAAACGCATAAACGAAAGTACCATTAAAAGTGCTAGGAGTTTACGAAACCAGATTAGTGTAGTACCCGAGGGTATTGCAGCAATGAAGACGGGGTACATTACAGCTATGCATGATCCGACAGAGGGTGGATTATCTGGCGGACTACACGAAATTGCGGATGCAAGTGGTGTTGGTTTTAGGGTGGATTTCGAGAAGATACCGATTGATAATGCGTCACGTGAGATATGCAATATTCTTGATGTTAATTTTATGGAACTAATCAGTTCAGGTTGTATGTTGCTGACATGCAATTCTGAAAATGTTAATAGCGTTTTAGAGGCTATACAAGCAGTTGGTATTGAAGCAACCGTGATTGGCAGGATTATTTCTGATTCGAATCATCGTGTTGTTATCGATTCAATGGATGAGCGAGCATTGGATCGACCTATTACTGATGCTCTATGGGATGCATTGAAGAAGATTAAATCTCCATAAATCGTTTCAATTCCTCTAAGTTATCGTCTCTTACTGATTCAATAATCATGGGTGAAAGAGATATGTTTCCATTAACCAGTACTTCAAAAGCGTCACTACCATGCGTCGGTTCACTCTCTTCCCCCCTTATCCAATAGTATTCGTTTCCATTGGGATCAACTCTATTCTCTATATCATTTTTCATCCTGATTCGTGTTGGACGCGTTATTACAATAAATGAATCTTTTTTTAGAACCTTGGGAAAATTCAGGTTTAAGGCATCTATGCCAGTGGGAATCCCTTTGGCTATTATGGTGTTGATGATCTGAATCACATGTTCGCATATCTTTGAATAATCGCGATTGTTCTCAATACCTGAAAACCACTCTTTGGATCCCACCACTTCAGATACTGCAAGAGCTGGATATCCAAGAAACGCCGCTTCCAAAGCTGCACCAAGAGTACCACTTGTCATAATACTTTGATAGCCCAGATTTGCTCCAGGATTTATCCCTGATACGAAAATATCGATATCATCGATCATTGCATCCGCTATTAGCGCTGAATCTGCTGGGGTTCCGCTATGATTATAGAATTCTTCAATATTGGCATGTTGTATTTTGGTTATTCGAAGTGGATTGTTAAGGGAAAGCGATTTGCTTGTAGCGCTACGTTGTCCATCCGGAACAACTATAGCTAGTTCGTATTCTTTTGACAATGCTTCTACAAGCTTCATGAACCCTGTAATCTTTGGCCCATCATCATTCACTAGACATATCTTGGTCATCATTTTTCACTCACTGGATGTTTTCATTTGTATTCTTTCTCAAGAATATCTACAATGTATTTAGACGCTTTTCCGCTTCCATATGGACTTGCAGTAGGTGCTTTCCAATCGCTTGATTCTGCCCTTTGAATCGACAGTGGAAATATCTTGGGATTTACTCCAACAACAATTGCATGACCAGATTCCACTGCTTCTGGTCTTTCTGTTGACGTTCTTAGCACGAAAGCCCTTTTGTTGATTGAAGGTGCTGTAACTTCTTCTTGAATGCCTCCTGAATCAGTGATCACAAAGTCACACTTCTTTAGAAGATACAGGAAATCAAGATATCCTGGAGGATCAATAATATGCACTTGCTTGCTGGTTTGAATTCTATCCATGAGCTCATATTCTTTTAGTCTTGACAATGTTCGTGGATGAGCCGCAAATACTATGTCCCGGTTTAATGAAATAAGTCCGTCTACAATTCCCTTCAAAATCCGTCTATCATCAACATTCTCAGCTCTATGTAGAGTAAGTAAGACGAATTCGTTTAGATTAAGTTCCTTGATTGGATTCTCTCGAGTTGTTGCTTTTGGAATTATCTCTTGGAGCATATCAATTACTGTATTTCCTGTTACATGAATGTCTCCCCAAACTGATTCTCTCCGAAGGATTTCTGCTGCATGTTCAGTTGGGGCAAAGAGGTATTTTGATACATGATCTGTAAGTCGACGATTATGTTCTTCTGGCATCCTGATGTCATAACTCCTTAGACCAGCTTCTATATGTCCCACAGGAATCTGCAACTTAACAGATGCAAGCGCTGCAGATAATACTGCATTAGTATCTCCCTGGACAAGAGAAACGTCTGGTTTGGTATCCATAAGAGACTCTTCTATTCCGACAAGTGCTCTTGCAGTCTGTTCACCTTGTGTTGCTGAGCCTATCTGGAGATTTTTATCTGGAGATCTGAGACCAAGATCACTGAAGAACGCTTCACTCATGAACTGTGAATAGTGCTGCCCAGTATGAAGCAGGAATACTGTGTGATTCCGCCTCTCTAGTTCATGAACCACAGGTGTCATCTTGATTATTTCAGGTCTTGTACCTATTGTTATGAAGACATACAACTCTAAGAAACCCATTGATTAATTACATGTGAAACACATAAAGGTGATTACTTGTACTTTGAACTCATAAGACCTAAAAGAGTCTAAGATAGTTCTAGTTAGACTCAAATATCGCGTTGAGGGATTTGATTGAGATACGGAATTGGAGTATTCATTGGTGCTTTGATAACTGGCATTGCTTATCTTGGTAGCTCTGTTATCCAATGGATTGGTTATGGTATAACAGATGAATCTACATTGGCTTTGCTCTGGTCAATCTTTGTCATTTGGAGTGTCATTTCATTCCTCATGGTTACAATTCCTCCTCTAGTCTTCTACTTCACACGACGTGAACAATTCAGAAGGTTCTTCTTTCTCGAGATGGGTGGCGTGTTCCTTTTTACACCCCTTTGGCTTGTACTGTCTCTTGAAATAACCGGGACGAAAAGCTGGGTCTATCTATTTACAGAGGGTTTAGGCGGAATTCCTTTCTCGGGTCAACATGGTTCAATCGAGGCGATGAATATATCCCCAATATTGGCCATTCCCATCTTACTCGGTTTCTTGATATTGGGAGCAGTCATGCTGCAACCTTCATTCATATCTAAATATGAAACCCCCACAATGAGAACAAAGACATTCAAGGTTACCGCAGAACCTGAACCTGTGACATCCGAAGATATGATGGAGACAGAAATGCCTGAAATATCTCGACCAGTCCCAGATGAATCTAGTGTTGAAGAACTACGTCAACAACTTCTAGCAATTGAGGTAGTTGGCTCTATCATCGAGCGTTTAATATCAGCAGGCTATGCAACAGTTACTGATTTAGTAGCAGCAAAACCCGAACATATTTCTCAGGCGGCAAGTATAAGCATTAAGGATGCTGAATTATTATTACTTGCTCTTCAGAAATCCGTCTGGTTCGGTGACATTTGAGATCAATAATGAATAGGATTGGTCTTAATCATAGCATCTAATGCTACATGGATAAGGTCATCTAGCTTAGGTTTTCCTATAATCTTCGCCTCTTCCTCTATAGGTTCACCGACAATAACACAGATGGCTCCAACTCTAACTCTGCGGAGTTGACCAATTACGAAGAGTGCTGCTGCTTCCATCTCTGTTGCAAGAACTCCAGCCGCTCTCATTCCGTCCCATTTTCTTTTCATTCTTTCAGGATCTGCCACCATTTCGGGATACTCGCTATAAAAGGAATCTTTGCTATGTCCAATTCCTACAAAATGCTTGGCTCCTAAATCATCAGCTGCCATCTTCAAATTTTGAACAAGCAACGTATCTGCTATCGCAGGATATTCGATTGGTACATACTGTCTAGATGTTCCATCATCGCGGACTGATCCTGTAAATATTACTAGGTCTCCTGCTCGAAGTGACGAATCGATTGCACCCGCTGTTCCGACTCTCACAAATATTTTGCAACCAACTTTTACGAGTTCCTCCAATGCAATTGCTGCTGAAGGGCAACCTATGCCTGTTGAACAAACAGCAACAGGTACTCCCTTGTATTTTCCCTTGAAACTCCAATATTCTCGCTTATGGGCAATTTCTTCTGGTTCCTCAAAAAAGGTTTCAGCAATTTTCTTTGATCTTTGAGGATCACCTGGAAGAAGAACTAGCGGGGGAATTTCACCAGGTGCGATGTCAATGTGGTATTCCTTCTCGTTTGCCATCGTTCAATCAACGGATGGCCTTTGACCACCTTGTTTAAACTATTTGGTGTGTGTCCGACAGCCTTAAAAGATTCCCACAAGGCGCGTCTGCAAGTGTTGGCAATGAGCGAAGAACTTACCGAACTTGAACAATTGATACTACCTGTCATCATTGAAGACAGCCATAGAGCAAGTGCAATTTCACGTATCCTGATCAAAAAAGGCGTTGCATGTGATAATAATGCGGTCGTTCAAGCCTTGAATTCTCTAGAATCAAAGAGTCTAGTTGAACGCTATACAACAAAGGCTTGGATTGCCACAACTAAGGCACAGGATTATGTTTGAAATCTTATCGAATGACTCTACCACACGCGCCACAGAACTGAGCCTCAGGACCCACGTCCGAGCCACAATCTGGACATTTACCCATATACTCATTCCAACGCAATATTAGCTTCTCATCTAATCCTTCAGTCAGTAACTGCCTTGCTTGAAGATTTCGTAATCCTGGTTTCAACAGATCCTCAGGGGTATCTAGAAGCATGGAACTAGAAACATTGAGAGTGTGTAAATTGTCCTTAAACGACCGACTCTGTTCAATATACCTCTCAATTGTGTCTTTCAACCATTTGTCTAGTTCACTTGATAAAACTTGATGCTTGATTGGAATAGTTACTCTCTCAGAGGGACTCACTCCAGGTGTGAATAATGAGATTGTTTCGTCATGATAAGATACAATTAGGAATTCGACGTCTAAATGAGTTAGGGGCGCTATTTCCTTAATGCCTGAATTATTGAATGCATAGTCACTTATCCGGTTCAGTTCGATTTTTGCAGATTCAATTCTTTCTTCCAGCGCACGTTCAAATTTACTCACTGCTAATTTTGCATTTTCCTGAAGATCTGCCATTTCATTTTCTTTCTGACTCCTTTCCAAATCAAACTCAACGAGTCGCAATTTTCTCTCTCTGATTTGTGCATCAATATCGGAAGATATTGCAGATATCTCCTCTTCCATTGACTTCTTCATCGATTCTATTTTTCCACTAATCTCGTCGGTCTTATTTCGAATTTCTTTGATGACATCTTGATATTCAGGAGTTTTTGTTTCTAATTTCTGAACTAATTCATCAAACAAACTGAACGCATCTTCAACACATTCCCCCGTCTGGCCGATTGTTATTCTGGCATCCCTCGTAAGTATAGCAAGATTTTCAAAATGGTCTTCTAGACTTGAGAGTATTCGGGTGAAATCCGCTGTTATAGCACGTAATCCTATCTTGAATTTTTGGTCCAAATCATAGATCGAATCTTGCTTTTTCTCTTGTAACTCACTTATCTCTAGTTCTGTAATTTCTTCATGAGTTCGTACTCTACGAGACCATCGATCTCTCTCAGAAGTAAATACGTTCTCAATAGCAGTAACCTTTTCACGAAGATGCTCTCGTGAAAACTTCCGCAGTTCCTCAAGTTCTGCTAATCTGGTCTTTGATTCT
>Ga0315553_10004875_pt1 | contig 10026 bp, 6 predicted proteins | sample SalMarSW160140MG_FD_203099 | JGI IMG/M metagenome (GOLD analysis project Ga0315553, IMG submission 203099) | Salt marsh sediment microbial communities from the Plum Island Ecosystem LTER, Massachusetts, United States - Salt Marsh Sediment SW1601-40 ... | reverse complement strand
TGTTCGGGCTTGAGGAGCCCGGCTTTCGGCATGGAGATGTCGATCGTCGCCAGAAACTCGGCAAGAGCCTTGATCTTCTCCTCCGACGGGGCGTCGTGAACACGGTAGATCAGTGGCGATTTCGCCGCCTCCAAGGTCTCCGCAGCAGCGACATTGGCCTGGATCATGAATTCCTCGATCAGCCGGTGGGCCTCCAGCCGCTCAGGCGTGAAGACGCGCGCGACCCGGCCGTTCTCGTCGAGGACGATCTTGCGTTCGGGCAGATCGAGCTCCAGCGGCCCGCGCTTGTCCCGCGCCGATTGCAGCGCCCGATAGGCTTTCCACAGCGGCTTGAGAACCGGCTCGAGCAAGGGCCTGGTCTTTTCGTTCGGGTGCCCGTCGATCGCCGCTTGCGCCTGCTGGTAGGACAGCTTGGCGGCTGACCGCATCATGCCGCGGACGAAGCGGTGGCCGCGCTTATGGCCGTGCTTGTCGAAGACCATGCGGACGGCAAGGCAGGGCCGGTCGACATCGTCCTTCAGCGAACAGAGATCGTTCGACAGGGCCTCCGGTAGCATCGGGACGACCTGATCCGGGAAGTAGACCGAATTGCCGCGCTTCAGCGCTTCTTTGTCTAGCGCCGTTCCAGGGCGGACATAAAAGGCGACATCGGCAATGGCGACGATGACGACGAAGCCGCCTTTGTTGTTCGCGTCCTCGTCAGGAGCAGCCCAGACGGCATCGTCATGGTCTTTGGCGTCGGGCGGGTCGATGGTGATCAGCGGCGTCTTGCGCAGATCTTCGCGGCCGCGCAAGCCCGGCGGCTTGCGCGCGGCGACTTCCTCCTCGACCGCGCGCGGGAAAACATTGGGCAGCCCGTAGCTTTCGATCGCGATCATGCTGATCGCACGCTCGCCTTCGGGGTGACCGAGGCGTTCGACGATGCGGGCGCGCGGCGCCAGGGTCCGCCCGGATTTCGTCAGCTCGAAACGGACGAGATCGCCATCCTCGGCGCCTTCCGCCTCGCCCGGCGCGATCGGCCATTCCCGGAGCTGCTTCTTGTCGATCGGCTCGATCACACCGCGGTCGCCGGCCTGGCGATAAATGCCGAGCTGGCGCAGGCGCTGGCGCGGCAGGATCTTGATCGGGCTTGCGACATAATCGAAGCCGTCGCGCTGGACGGCCGGCTCGATGCGCGACAGCACATGATCGCCCGCGCCCGGCACCCGGCCGCGTTTCAGGTTCATCAGCACCCGCGGCCGCGCGCCTTCGCCTGCCTCGTCCCATTCGACCGGAATGGCGTACAGATCACCATTTTCGTCATTGCCGACGATTTCCAGCACCGTCACCGAGGGAAGCTCGCCGCGGCCACGCAGCCGCTTGCGGTCTTTGGCGATAAGGCCGTCATCGGCGAGGTCGCGCAGAATCTGCTTCAGGACGATGCGGGCGTCGCCCTTCAGGTTGAAGGCGCGGGCGATTTCGCGCTTGCCCACTTTGGCCGGTGAGGAGCGAATGAATTCGAGAACAGCGTCCCTTGTCGGAAGCTCCGGCGCGTTCTCCTTTTTGCTTTTGCGTTTCAATGGCGGCTTCGCCTGTCCGTCAAGCCGAGGCCTCTGAATTGGCGGATTGCGACTTCTGCTTCCCCTTGCCGCCCTTCGCTTTGGCTTTCGATTTGGAGCCCTTGCCGTTCGTGGCGCGCGCGGCAATCAGCTTGACGGCTTCTTCGACCGTGATCTGTTCCGGGTCGGTGCCCTTCGGGATCGTCGCATTGACTTTCCCATGCTTTACATAGGGACCGTAACGCCCGGATAAGACCTGAATCTCTCCGCCAAGTTCGGGATGCTCGCCAAGGCTTTTCAGCGATTTCGGCGCCGCGCGCGCACTGCCCTTTTTCGGCTCGGCGAGCAGGCTGACGGCGCGGTTGAGCCCGACAGTGAACACCTCCTCCGGTCCGTCCAGATTGGCGTATTTCCTGTCGTGCTCGATGAAAGGCCCATAGCGCCCGAAGCCCGCCACGATCGGTTTGCCGGTTTCGGGGTGTTTCCCGACCTCGCGGGGTAGCGCCAGAAGCTTCAAGGCGAGCTCCAGCTCGACTTCGTCGGTCAGGCCGCGCGGGATGGAGGCGCGCTTGGGCTTTTCGCCTTTCTCCTCGGGCTCGCCGAGCTGGACATAAGGGCCGAACCGGCCGGTCTTGAGAAAGACCGTCAGCCCGCTCTCCGGATCGATGCCCAGCTCCTGATCGCCAGAGAGCGCCGCTGCGTCACCCTGCTCCGGCGCGCTGTCGGAAAACTGGCGCGTATAGCGGCACTCCGGATAGTTCGAGCAGCCGATAAAGGCGCCGAATTTGCCGATTTTGAGCCCGAGCTGGCCGGACTCGCAGGCCGGGCATTTGCGCGGATCACCGCCGTCGGCGGTCGGCGGGAAGACGTAAGGGCCGAGAATCTCATTCAGCGCATCGAGGGCTTCGGAGACGCGCAGCTCCTTGATGCTGTTCACCGCGGCAATGAAGTCGCGCCAGAAATCGCGCAGCACGTCCTTCCATGCGAGCTTGCCGTCGGAGATCAGATCGAGCTTCTCCTCCAGATCGGCCGTGAAGTCATATTCGACATAACGCTTAAAGAAGCTTTCCAGAAAGGCGGTGACGAGGCGGCCCTTATCCTCCGGGATCAGGCGCTTCTTCTCGAAGCGCACATATTCCCGGTCCCGCAGCACATTGAGCGTCGAGGCGTAGGTGGACGGGCGCCCGATGCCGAGCTCCTCCATCTTCTTGATCAGCGTGGCTTCGGTGTAGCGCGGTGGCGGCTCGGTAAAATGCTGGTCGGCGTTGATGGCGTTGCGGGCAAGCCGCTCACCCCCGGCAAGCTTCGGCAGACGGGTGTCATCGTCGCCCTCCTTGTCGTCGATGCCTTCCTCATACAGCTTCAGAAAGCCGTCGAACAGCACCACCGACCCTGTCGTGCGCAGGCCATATATCTCGGAGCCTTTGGCTGCGTCGATCTCGACGGTGGTGCGCTCCATCTCGGCGCTCGCCATCTGGCTCGCCACGGTGCGCTGCCAGATCAGCTTATAGAGGCCGGCTTCGTCCGCTTTCAGCGTGCGCTGCAGGCTTTGCGGGAATCGGTTGAAGTCGGTCGGACGGATCGCCTCATGCGCCTCCTGGGCGTTCTTCGCCTTGGTCTTATAATCACGAGGACGGCCGGGCACATATTTGTCGCCGAACTGCCGCCCGATGACGCCGCGGCATTGCGAGATCGCTTCGGGGACGATCTGCACGCCGTCGGTACGCATATAGGTGATGAGGCCGACCGTTTCGCCGCCGACATCCACGCCCTCATAGAGCCGCTGCGCGACCTGCATGGTCTGGCGCGCGGAAAAGCCGAGCTTGCGCGAGGCCTCCTGCTGCAATGTGGAGGTGGTAAAAGGCGGCGCCGGATTGCGCTTATAGCCCGTGACATCGACCGAGCGAACGCTGAAGGCGCTGGCTTCGAGCGCGGTTTTCAGCTTCAGCGCTTCCGCCTCGTTCGGAATGTCGAATTTCTCAAGCTTCTTGCCCAGGGCGCTGACGAGCCGGGCCTCGAATTCCTCGCCCTTGCCGCTGCCGAGGAGCGCCGCGATGGTCCAATATTCGCGCGTGACGAAGGTCTGGATCTCGGTCTCGCGCGCGCAGACCAAGCGCAACGCGACCGATTGCACGCGGCCCGCCGACCGGGCGCTCGGCAATTTCCGCCAGAGCACCGGGGAGAGCGTGAAGCCGACCAGATAGTCGAGCGCGCGCCGGGCGAGATAGGCGTCGACCAGCGGCGCATCGATCTGGCGCGGATGAGAAAAGGCCTCTTTCACGGCGGCCTTGGTGACGGCATTGAAGACCACGCGTTCGACCTTGACACCCTTCAGGGCGCGTTTCTCTTCCAGGATCTGGAGCAAGTGCCAGGAGATCGCTTCACCCTCGCGATCGGGGTCGGTCGCCAGAATTAGGCGGTCGGCGCCTTTCACGGCCCGCGCAATTTCATTCACAGTTTTTGCAGAATCTGTGCCGACAGACCACGCCATCGCGAAATCGTCGTCGGGTTGCACGGACCCGTCTTTCGGCGGCAGATCTCGGACATGGCCAAATGAAGGAATGACTTTATAGTCCTTCCCCAAATATTTATTGATGGTTTTTGCTTTCGCCGCCGATTCAACGATGACGATATTCATATGTTTTTCCGATTTCTTCGTTTCATGTGGTGGATTTGCACTTGAAGCAAGCAGATCAGTCGGCATTTTCGCCGCGCGATTTTCTCAAGCCGTTGCCGAACTCAGGCCGCCACCCGGCTACAGTAAGGTCAAAAGAGCCTGAACCTGTCAAATAGAGAATCATAAGGGTTGAAACGGCTTGCGACGTGCAACCAAAGCGAGTATTGCCGGTGTTCTATAAAACACAAGAATATACGGGTTAAACACAAGCCCCTGCTATGCCTCAAAAATATAAAAAGGGAAAATCAATGATAGTCGGCCAGGAAGTCGCCTCCAACCTTAGACCGAAACCTGCCATAACTCCCGACCCCGATCAGCATTCTCAAAGCAGCCCTCCCGAAACGCCAGCCAGTCCTAAGGACGTTGCCGAATATTCGGCTGAGATTCTGACCGAACTGCGCGGATTGGCGGCGAATGCAGGCCTCACATTTCTTGCCTACCTCATACAAGTTGCTGTTGAGGAGGCCAAGATTCAAGCGGAAGAGCATCAGGAGCGTTAAGCCTTTCCGATCTCACAGCTCCTCGCGGCCTGCCGGCTTCAGCGATATGCGTTCGTCCCGGTGACGCTCGATGCGGCCGGCCAGGTCCAGTTCGAGCAGCGCAACCGTCAGGCTGCGCGGGCTGAGACCGGTTTGCCGCAGGAGAATGTCGGGATGAGTCGGCGTGAAGCTGAGCGCCGCGAGGAGATTTTCGCGGTCGCCGGTGGCGGGCCGGATCTCGGCGGCGGGTCTTACGGTCGGAAGTTGCTCGGTTCGGGCCGGCGCTTCTTCCCACCGCGCTTTACGGCGGAAGCCGGAGAACAGCTCCGTCAGGACATCGTCGGCGCTTGTCACAAGATGGGCGCCGGCCTTGATCAAGCCGTTCGTGCCGGCGGCGCGGGGATCGAGTGGATGGCCGGGCACGGCAAAGACCTCGCGTCCCTGCTCCAGCGCCAGCCGCGCCGTGATCAGCGAGCCGGATTTTTTTGCCGCCTCCACGACAATGACGCCGGATGAAACGCCGGAAATGATCCGGTTGCGCCTTGGGAAGTCCTGGCCGCGCGGGGCAAAGCCGGGCGGACATTCAGTCAGGAGAAGGCCGTATGCCGCGATCGCTTCATGAAGCGCGCCGTTCTCCGGCGGATAGACATAATCGATGCCGCCGGCGATCACGGCAATCGTTCCCGTCGGCAGCGCCGCCTCGTGGGCGGCCGTGTCGATGCCGCGCGCAAGCCCGGAGACGACCATGACGCCGGCCGGTCCCAGCTCGCGCGCCAGTTCCGCCGCGAATTGGCGGCCGATGGCGGAGGCGTTCCGTGATCCGACGATGGCCATCAGGTCCCGCGCCGCAAGGGCCGGATCGCCGCGCGCGAACAGAAGCGGAGGCGGCGCGGAAATGTGCCTCAAGAGCGGGGGATAATCGGCCTCGGGCCAGGCGATGATGCGGGCGCCCGTCCTCTCCGCCGCCTCCCACTCCGCTTCGGCCAGCTCCAGCGGGCAGATGCTCCTCGGCTGCTGCCGGCCGCCGCGCCGGCTGAGTTCCGGAACCGCCTCCAGCGCGGTACCCGCCGAGCCGAAATGGCCGATCAGCTCATGGAACGTCACCGGACCGATCGCGTCGGTTCGGATCAAGCGAATCCAGTCGAGTTTCTCCCTGTCGCTGAGCCGGCCCGTGCCCATATCGTGAGCTGCGGGCGCCGATGCCTCAGCCTGATCCTCCGCCAATTTTGCTTTCCTCCCCCTTCAGGAGCCGCGAAATGTTCGCATGATGGCGGAGGAAGATCAGAATTGTCAGCACCGTGAAAAGCCCTACGGCGCCCCAGTCCTGTCGCGCGGCGAGCATCACCGGCGTTGCGGCCGATGCGGTGAGCGCGGAAAGTGACGAATAGCGGCTGAGAAAGGCGACCGACACCCAGATCGCGGCGAAGGCCAGCGCGATGAACGGCGCGACGCCCGCGAGCACGCCGAGATAGGTGGCGACGCCCTTGCCGCCCTTGAATCTCAGCCAAACCGGATAGAGATGACCGAGAAATGCGCCAAGCCCTGCAATGAGGCCGAGCTCGAATGCCCACTCGCCCGCGATCACAACCGCAAGCAGGCCTTTGCCGAAATCCCCCAGCAGTGTCAGCGCCGCGAGCTCGCGTCTTCCCGTGCGCAGCACATTGGTCGTGCCGATATTGCCCGATCCGATGGCCCGGATGTCGCCGAGCCCGGCAAGCCGCGTGATAATCAGGCCAAAGGGGATGGCCCCCAGGAGATAGCCAATCAGGAGCGCGGCGAGGACAGAAAGAGCGCCGAATTCGGTGGCCGCAGGGAGCATTGTCTTCCCGATCCTTGTGGAGCCGCGCTCTACTCAGGTCTTGGCGGAGCTTTCCTTATACTCATAGACGCAGTGCCCGGCGACGAAGCTTCTGATCGCCCGGCCCTGGAGAACGCTTTCATCGAACGGCGAATTTTTCGATTTGGAGGCGAGGGCCGGCGCATCGACGCGCCAGGGCATTTCCAGATCAACGAGCGCCAGATCGGCGGGCGCGCCGGCGCTCAGCCGGCCGCCGGGCAGACCGAGAAGCTCGGCCGGCCGGCAGGTCATAGCGGCAAGCAGGGGCCTGAGCGCGATCCCGCCATTGTGGTAGAGCTGCAGCGCGGCCGGCAGCAGTGTCTCGACGCCCAGAGCGCCGTCGGCCGCCTCGGCGAAAGGGCGTCGCTTCATATCGACGTCCTGCGGGTCATGGGCGGAGACGATCACGTCGATGTCTCCGTTCCGCACGCCCTCGACCATGGCGCGCCGGTCGCTTTCGGGCCGCAGCGGCGGCTTGATTTTGAAATAGGTCCGATAGGAGCCGATGTCGTTTTCGTTCAGCGTCAGATGGTTGATGCTGACCCCGCAAGTGACCTTCACCTTGTCGCGCCTTGCGGCAAGAATGACATCGAGAGAGGCTGCGCAGGAAATATTGGCCGCGTGATAGCGCGCGCCGGTCAATTCGGCGATGCGGAGATCGCGCTCGATGATGATGGTTTCGGCTTCGGTCGGAATGCCGGGAAGGCCGAGGCTCGCGGACACCTCGCCTTCATTCATGACGCCGGCGGCGGCCAGATCGGGGTCTTCGGCGAAATGGACGATCAGCGCATCGAAATCGCGGGCATAGCTGAGGATGTTCCGCATCAGATGCGTGTTCGCGACGCTGTATTTGCCATCGGTGAAAGCGAGCGCCCCGGCTTCGCGCAGGAGGCCGATCTCGGTCATCTCCTTGCCGGCGAGCCCCCGCGTCATCGCGGCCATGGGATGCACATGGACGATGGCCGTGTCGCGGGCGCGCCGCTCGATGAAATCGACCAGCGAAACATCGTCGATAGCCGGCTTGGTGTCGGGCATGCAGATGATGGTGGTGACGCCGCCGGCCGCGGCCGCCCGGCTCGCCGTCGCGAGCGTTTCGCGGTGCTCCTCGCCCGGCTCGCCGGTCGAGACCTGCATATCGATCAGGCCGGGGATGAGGAGCAGCTTGTCGCAATCGACGATTTCGCCGCCGCCCGCAGCGCCTGCATCGACATGGGGACCGAGATCGGCAATCACCCCGTCCTCGATGCGCAGGCCCCCGGTCTCGTCGCGCCCGGTCATCGGGCAAAACAGACGGGCATTGACGAGGACGGTCGGCCCTTGAGGCTGCATCTGTTTCGCGGCGGCAATCATCGCTTATCCATCCGGCAAATTGCGCGCAAGAACCTTGAGGACCGCCATGCGGACCGCAACCCCCATCTCCACCTGCTCGCGGATCAGGCTGCTCGCGCTGTCCGCCACGGCCGAGGAAATTTCGACGCCGCGATTGATCGGGCCGGGATGCATGACCAGCGCGTCGGGCTTGGCGCGCCTGAGCTTTTCCTTGTCGAGGCCGAAGAAATGGAAAAATTCCCGGATGGAGGGGACATAGGAGGTTTTCATCCGCTCTTTCTGCAGCCGGAGCATCATGACGATGTCGGCGTTCTCGATCGCTTCGTCGAGCTTCCGGTAGACTTCGACCCCGAGTCGCTCGGGGTGTGGCGGCAGAAGCGTCGAGGGAGCGGCGACCCGGACATGGGCGCCCATTGCATTGAGCAGCAGGATGTTCGATCGCGCGACGCGGCTATGCAGAATGTCGCCGCAGATCGCGATGGTGAGGCCTTCCAGCCGGCCTTTCCGCCGCCGTATCGTCAGCGCGTCGAGCAGGGCCTGGGTCGGATGCTCATGCTCGCCGTCGCCGGCATTCACCACGGCGCAATCGACCTTTTGCGAAAGCAGCTCGACCGCGCCCGCCGCATGGTGACGGACGACGAGAATGTCGGGACGCATGGCGTTCAGCGTCACCGCCGTGTCGAGCAGCGTTTCGCCTTTCTCGATCGAGGACGATTTGATCGCCATATTCATGACGTCGGCGCTGAGCCGCTTGCCGGCCAGCTCGAAGGAGCTTTGCGTGCGGGTCGAGGCTTCGAAGAACAGATTGACCTGGGTGCGGCCGCGCAGGAGATCGCGCTTTTGAATGACACGCCGGTTATAGTCGGCCTCGGTATCGGCGAGATCCAGCAAGCCGGTGATCTCGGCCGGGCTCAAACCCTTGATGCCGAGCAGATGCTTATGCCGAAAGTGAAATTTGTGAGCGACCGGCGCAATTACCATCAAAGGGCTGTTATAATGACGGCAAAGACCCCCGGCAAGCGGGATCATCCACCGGGAAGAGCTTTCTAAGGGAAAATACAGGTGAGCGAAAACGCGCGGGCGAAGGCGGGGCTCGGTTATAATCAGGATGTGTTGAATCAGAGCCCGATATTCGAGGACATTAACCTTTTTGCGACCGACCGGCCGCTGCGGGAGGCTCTGGCGCGCGAGGGCGGGGGCTCAGCGCATGACGATATGGTCGCCTTCGGCCGGACGGCCGGCAGCGCGCATGTGCTGGAGCTTGGCCGGCTTGCCAATGAGAATCCGCCGAAGCTGAAGCTGATCGATCAGAAGGGCAGGCGGGTCGACAAGGTGGAGTTTCACCCGGCCTATCACGAGCTCATGGCGATTTCATTCGCGGGCGGCCTGCACTCCGGAGCGTGGGACGAGGTCGTTGCCGGCAAGACGCCGCAGCCTGGCGCGCTGGTCAGGCGCGCTGTGCAATATTTCATGATGACCCAGGCGGAGGCCGGCCATCTTTGTCCGATCACCATGACTCACGCGGCGGTCCCCAGCCTTGCGCACAATAAAGCCTTGCTTGCGCGTCTGGCGCCGAAGCTGGTCAGCAAGGAATACGATCCCGCCTTCGTGCCGATGGAGGAAAAGAGGTCCATCACGCTCGGCATGGGCATGACCGAGAAGCAGGGCGGCACGGATGTTCGCGCCAATATCACCGAGGCCCGGCCGCACGGGCCGGACGGGCTTTACGAGATCACCGGGCATAAATGGTTCATGTCGGGGCCGATGTGCGACGCCTTTCTGGTGCTTGCCCAGGCGCCGAAGGGGCTTTCCTGCTTCTTCCTGCCGCGGTTCCGCGCCGATGGCGGTCTCAACGCCATCCGCATCGAGCGCCTGAAGGACAAGCTTGGCAACCGATCGAACGCGTCCTCCGAGGTGACCTTTCTCGGCGCCGAGGCCACGCTTGTCGGCGAAGAAGGGCGCGGCGTTACGACGATTATCGAAATGGTGACGCTAACGCGGCTCGACTGCGTGGTGACGTCGGCGGGATGGATGCGGTTCGGTCTCGCCAATGCGCTTCGCCACGCGAAATATCGCACCGTCTTCCAGCGCAAGCTGGTCGATCAGCCGATCATGAAGACCGTGCTTGCCGATCTCGCCCTCGATGTCGAGGCGGCGACCGCGCTC
>Ga0315553_10004874_pt1 | contig 10027 bp, 10 predicted proteins | sample SalMarSW160140MG_FD_203099 | JGI IMG/M metagenome (GOLD analysis project Ga0315553, IMG submission 203099) | Salt marsh sediment microbial communities from the Plum Island Ecosystem LTER, Massachusetts, United States - Salt Marsh Sediment SW1601-40 ... | reverse complement strand
CTGCGGCCTGCGTCGACTCCAGATCGGGCATATCCAATGGGCGCGCGTCGGCTTGATGAACCAGGTCCTGATCACCCACAGAGGCCGACGCATCGGTTTCGTCGATCGGCGATTCGTCGTGCGGCTGTCCGTCTGGCTGTGATGTGGGCCCGTCCGCACCCGCATCGGCAAAGGCTGCATCTACGTCGTCCTGACTACGTGCGTCGGCCGCATCCGAACTCGAGTCCGACTCGCCCTGGGCACCGGCCACAAGCGACGCAGTCGTGTCACCCGCCTCCTCGTCCGGCTCGGATTCCACCGGCGTCTGAGCGGCAGATGCAGATTCGCCTGACCCGTGCGACGCGCCGTCCGGCTTCGCGTCGGGAGTGGCATCCGCCTCGTCCGCCTCACCGGCCCCGTCGGACGCGGGATCGTTCTCTACCGCATCGACTTCATCCGGATTCGTAGGATCGTTTTGTTTGTTTTCGTCCGGCATGGCCATTCCGTTCGGCGTTCGGCCCGCTCACTCCGCTACGACCGCGCCACGGTCAGTAGTCGGCGCGAAACGGCGTGCATTTGGGTATCAGGACCTCTTTGAAAACATCTTCCTGCCCTGCGATCTGCTCCATTTCGTGCTTGATCTGTCGCCGCAGAGCTTCGAGTCCCGGCTCCTCCAACTGTCTGGGGTCGGCTGACCGCACCAACTTGGCCAGACGGTCGTGGATCGTCGCTTCTCGGGTCTCCAGCAGTTTCTGAACCCTGCTGAGTTCGCCCTGCTCGACGACCCCGTAGACCTCCATGTCCCATAGAAACAACTTGCCGGTTCGCATGTTCGAAGGTCGTAGCCGGGCGAGCAGCACCTCCCGCTCGGCGGCTTCGGCCTGCTGCGTCTCGGACACCTCGGCGCCCACCACGGCTGCCGGCTTACTGCCGAATAGCTTCATCGCCACGAAGATGCCGCCACCTTCCAACGCCATCACGCCCAGCAAAACAGCCGCCATCAGCAGACTCTTCTTGCCGCCCTTGCCCGACGCGCGGACGCTAGTTTCCGGATTCGCTTCTGCCATATTCCTGTCGCTCCTCGAAGGTCTTACCGCTGCCTTCGAAATCGGCGATCACGCTCTCACTCACAATGATCTCCACACGACGGTTGGCCGATCGTCGACGTTCCGTGTAGGCCTGAACCACGAGCGGCTCGTTCGCCCCACAGGCCGTCATGCGCAGCCGCCGGCGGTTAACGCCGTTTCCTGCCAGGGCGTCGGCCACCGCAAGGGCTCGCCGGTACGACAAGTCCTGCTGGTCGTCGAAGCCGCTGTCGGGCGGCAATGGTTCACGCGTCGCATGGCCCCGAATCTCGATTTTGGTCGTGTGCCCACGTATTCTGCCGGCCACGTCGGCGATGAGCTTGGCCGCCTCGGGCTTGAGGCGGGCCGCGAACCGCTCAAACGCGATCTGTCCGCCGACGACGATTTGCAGACCCTCTCGAACCGTCTCGACACGGAAAAGCTTCCCCTCGATGCCCTCATCCTGGCTGTCGCCAATCTTCTTGATCTTGCGGGGAATGACGATGCTCTCCAGGCGCTGAAGCATGCTGATGTTGGGCGGCTCGAGCGTGGGTACGGCTCCCATGCCTCCCTGGTAGCCGAAGGCTTCTCGCAACGACTGCATGACTTGCTCGAATTTCTCCTCGGCTTTGATTTCGCTCATTGCCACGAGCATGATGAAGAAGCAAAGCAGAAGACTCATCATGTCACCATAGGTGACCATCCATTCGGGAGCGCCCGCTTTTTTCTTGTCGGTCTTCTTCTTGACCATGTCGCGCGCCGCGGCTACGCCGCGGCCTCCTGCGGCCGCACCGCCGTCTGACGAACCGAAGGCGGCAGGAACGTCCTCAGCTTGTGCTCTACCGTCCGCGGATTGTCGCCGGACTGAATGCTCATCACACCACGCAGAATGATGTGCTTGGCCAGCATCTCCTCCTGGCTTCGTCGACCTAACTTATCGGCGATCGGGAGCACCACCAGATTGGCCAGCAGGGCTCCGTAAAGAGTCGTCAGCAACGCCACGGCCATGCCCGGGCCGATGGCCGAAGGGTCGTCCATGTTCTTGAGCATGACGACCAGTCCGATGAGGGTCCCGATCATGCCGAACGCCGGTGCGTACCTACCGATCGTGTCGAACAGCGCCTTACCGAGGGCGTGCCGCTCGGACATCGTGTCGAGTTCGTTGGCCATGATCTGCTCGATCAACTCGGGATCGGTCCCGTCCACCACCATCTGGATCCCGCCGACGATAAACTCGTCCTCCATTTCGCCGGTCATGTCCTCCAGGCTCAGGATGCCGTCGCGCCGCGCCTTCTCCGCATAGCGGACCAAATCGCCGATGAGCTTCTGGAGATCGTGCGGCCTGCTGAAGAACGCGTTCTTGACCACCCTTGCGACGCCGGCCACATCCCGCAACGGAAAGGAAATCAAGGAGGCCGCTACCGACCCGCCTATGACGATCGCCACCGACGGGATATCGACGAACGTATCGATGGAGACTCGGCTGGTCATCGCCCAGATGATCAGCCCGATCCCCGAAACCAGCCCTACAAGTGTGGCGACATCCACTGCTCAAGCTCCGTTCGCCCAGGTTCGTCCGCTGCGGTCGGACTCCCTATCAACCATCGACCTCCCGCCGGCACCACTTCATTCAGGCCGTCAGCCCGGTAAGGGCACAAACGCCCGCACCGACCGCGTATACTCGATCGCTCGCCGGACCACCTCCTCCAGGGATTCCCGGACCATGATGTGGTCTCCGTTGATCAACGTGATCATCGTGTCGGGGGTTTCCTCCATGGATTTGATCAGTTCGGCGTTAAGCACCATCCTACGATTGTTCAGACGCGTTACTGCGATCATTGCCCTCGCCGCACCTTCGCGACACCCATGTTGCCCGGTCGGGCATGCCGGCCGCACCGGCCCCGACACTCAACCACGCCTCTGCCGCCTACCGCGTCATCAACAGCAACTCCTGGAGCAGCTCGTCCGACGTCGTGATGATCCGACTGGCGGCGGAAAAGCCCGTCGAAGCGGTAATCAGACCGATAAACTGTTTCGACAAGTCCACGTTGCTCAGTTCCAACGCGCCGCTGAGAACCCGGCCCGCACCCAGCGACATCGGAGCGGTAATCACAGGGTTCCCCGAGTTGGGACCGGTAATGAACGCGTTGTTGGTGATGACCGCCAGGCCCGCCGGGTTCCTGAAGGTCGCCAGGGCGACCTGTCCCAGGATGCGCGTCAGGCCGTTGGTGAACGTACCGACAATCTGGCCGTCCTCGGAAATCGCGAACGCAGACAGCGTGCCGGCCGCAAAGCCATCCTGAGTGGTCTGCACCAGCGTCGAAAACTCGTCGGCCAGACTGCTGATATTGCTCAAGTCGATGTCGAAACCCATCGGGTCGGCCGCACCCGTGCCGGCCCGGTTGATCGACAATTGTGTCCCCGTCGAACTCACCACCCGCCCGTCGGTGTCGTAGGTGACCGTTCCGGTGCCGATCGCCAGGTCGATGTCGCTGTCATCCGGCGACTCCATATAGAACCGCCAGATGTTCCCTCCCGTGGCCTTCTGTTCGAGCACCATGGTGAGCGAGACGCGGACGGCTGAGCCGAGCGAGTCATAGAGGATGAAATTCGTCGTCACGCTCTCGCCGTCGGCGTGCCCGCCGTTCGTCGCGGTTGCGTCGTACTGGAAGGCGAACGGCTGCTGCACCGTACCGGAGCTGACGATGTCGCTCGGGCCGATAACGATCTCGTTGTCCGAGCCGTAGTTGCCGTCGATGACGATCTGCCCGTTGACGATGGTAATGCCGGGCGAGCCCGGGATACTTCCGCCGCTCTGGATGCCCAACGACTCGTCGAGAAAAGCGGTGAAGTCGCCCAGCGTCGTGCCGTCGACACCCACAGTAAACGTCGTCTCGCCCAGCTCGCGCCCGCCCTTCTCGATGCCGCTGACCGTAATGACGTCACCGTTCGAGTACAATTGGGTCGTGCCGTCGTACAGGTTGGTGAGCGAGGTTAGCGCCGTGGCGTCGGGACCTCCCGAACCTTCGCTGAGGATCTGCGACAGCAGCACCGAGCTGCTGGTGGCTGCATCGCCGGCGGAATTGAGGTTGCCGTCAAACGTGACGTTCTGTGTCGCCCGCGCCAGGTTCAGCGCGCCAAGCGGAATCTCGAGGCCCTGCAACTGACCGGGCACGATGTTGAAGTTCTCGTCGACCCCGTATCCCTGAACTTTGAATCCGTCGGCCGAAACCAGCGAATAGTCGGCGCTGAGAGAGAACGACCCGTCGCGGCTGTACATCTCCTGGCCAGTCGCGCTGTGAAGCACGAAGAAGCCGTTGCCCTCGATCGCCAGGTCGGTCAGCATTCCGGTGGTTTCGATCGACCCGGAGGAGAAGTCACGCTGGATGGCACCCAGCACGCTGCCCAGCCCGATCTGCATCGGGTTGGTGCCGCCCTCGCGCTCCCCGGGCGAACTGCCCAGCGAGAAATTGCGGGCGAACTGCGTCTGGAAGAGGCTCCGCGTGCTCTTGAAGCCTACCGTGTTGACGTTGGCGATGTTGTCACCAATTACGTCGATCCGAAACTGATTCGCGTTCAGGCCGGAAAGGCCGGTGTACAGTGCTGATGTCAGTCCCATGGGTTACACCTCCGTACGATGCCGACCACGCCGGCATCCACCCTCGGACTGCCCAGCCGGATCCTCCCACCAGGCTCGGTCCGGCAAGCTGCACGCTTGCCATTTTTCGTCTCACGACGTACGGCCACGCCTAAGCACCTCCGTCGTCGGCGTTGCCCGTCCACTGATCCAACACCATCCGAAAATCATCCGCGTCCACATCACCGTCGCCGTCCACGTCGGCGGCGGCATTTTCCGTCGTGTCGTCCGGGCCGGTGTAGGCGGCCACCATCTCGGCCAGATCGGCCTCATCGACGGTGCTGTCACCGGTCACGTCGGCGCTGGGCTGGGGATCCTGCGTATCATCCGGCGCGCCGCCGGTCCAGTGAGTGAAGAACTCACGGAAATCGTCGGCATCCACGTCCCCGTCGCCGTCCAGGTCGGCCTCGGCGTTGCTCGTGCTGCCACCCGGCCCGGTGTAGGCTTCGACCATCATCGCCAGGTCGGCCTCATCGACCGACCCATCACCGTCCAAGTCGCCGGTGAGCGATGCCGTGTCCTCATCTCCGTCGGCGTCGCCCGAGGCCGGCGCCTGCACTTCGACGATCGACTCCATCGGCAGCAACTTGCCGTTGTCGAGCTCCAGGTACACCGCACCCGCACTGCCAAAGTGAATGGCCGTCACCGTACCGACCACCTCCTCCACCATGCCCACGCTGTTCATGGCGATGCCACGCACGTGTTTGCCGATCATGGCCGACGCACTGGCGAATTCCTGGCGGCTGGCCAGCGTCTGAAGGGTCTCATCCAGCGCCTTGGAGGTCTGCACCTGCTGGATGGTGGCCACCTGCGAGAGCATTTCCTCGTTGCCCATCGGCTCGAACGGGTCCTGCGCCCGCAGTTGAGCAATCAACAAGGTCATAAAATCGTCAGCCGTCAGCGTCTGGCCGCTTGAGGGGCTTGGCGTCGCGCCCGTCGTGTTTCCTACCGACGAGATGTCCATTACCTAGATCTCCTGCCGGTTTAGGTCATTACTACACGGTCACGTCAACGGCCGCCCGCGCCGCGCCGGCTGCCGCGACTGCCGATGGCTCTTCAGGCCCGTCCTCGACAGCCTTCGGCCCGTACTGCTGTTGCTCCCACACGGCGCCGAAGCCGCGACCGGTTTCGTGTCCGTCGCCTCGTTCGCCGGCTGCCTGCCCGTGACCCTGTCCGGATTGCCCCGTGCCCTGCCGGGGCGACTGATCGCCGTTGTGCTGCGAACTTTCGTTGGGGGCGGGCCGGCGCGTGTCGACCTCCAGTCGCTCGACCATAATGCCGTTCTGCTGGAGCGCGTCACGAAGCTGTCCAAGTCGCGAGTCGATCAGATGCTTGGCCTCAGCCGTCTCGGCCAACACCTGCATATTGAGCACGCCCTGCCGCACGCTCACGTCAAGACGCAGCGTGCCGAGCTGTGGCGGCGACAGCCGGAGCTGCACCTGCCAGTTTTCCCGCCCCAAGTTGGCGCGTGCCACCCGAACCACGTAGTCCACCACACGACCTTGCGGCACGCGATCGGATGACTCCGTGTCGGCGCGGCCTTCGCCAGCCGAGAGTCGGACCTCGGACTGACCCGAGCCACCCGCCTCGCTACCCGCCGCCGGACGCAGAGCAGCGTCGACCTCCGACGCCGCGGTTGCGCCGCCGGCGGGCGCCGGGCTCGACTCAGGTGACTTGGCGATCGTCAATTGCTCAACCACTTGGCCAAGCTGAGGCACCTCGATTCGATTCTGCCCCGCCGGAGTCGAGGAACTGTTCGTCTGATTCGTCTGGGCAGCAACTTGCCCGCGCGGCTGCTCGGGCTCCGGTTCGACGGCCCGAACCGAATCTACGCCAACCGCATCACGCAGAAATTGCGTCGGGCGCGTTCCCTGCCCACTGTCATCTGTTGGTTGAGGCGAAGGGGGCAACTGACTTTGCGTCTGCGATGAGGCCTGTACAGGCATCTTCGCCGCAGGCGCCGGCTGCACACTTTGCGGCTGGTTCGCCTCAGTCGTGGCGGGCTTGCCGCCGGCATCGGACTGTGGCTTGGCGGCGTCTACAGCAGCTTCGCCAATCCGCGGCGGCGTTTGCCCGACCTCACCTGTTAACGTGGAAGCAGGCTGTTGTACCGACGGTGAACGCCCTTCGCCCTGCCCGACCACCGTGGCCTCAGGAGCATGCACAACAGCAGGCTCGACGACGTTCATTTGCAGCGTTGACTCCTGACCGGACGCTGTCGGCAGAACCTGTTGGGTGTTCGTGCTCTGCTGCTCACTGGTGACGGGCGCGGGCTGTGGCGTCGAGCCCTGCCGGCTCTGGTCCTGCGTCTCGTTCGTGCCCGACTCACCTCCATCACCGGATCCCGTCACAGCGCCGGACGTTTCCGTCCCCTTCGTATCCTGCGCCGCCTGCTTGTCGGCAGACGCCTCGCCCGACCGCTGCGGCTCGGAACGGTCGGATGCGTTCACCTCGCGGCGGTCGCGCTTGTCTTGCGCGTCGCCCTCGGCTCGGCCAGGGCGCATACGATCGTCATCCGGCTCGAACCTGTGGTCTTTCGCCCGTCCCAACTCCTCCGCGAACGGTCGCGAGACCCTGTCGTCGGCCGGCTGCACCAACCCCACCCCCGCCGTAGCGGTCTCAAGCATCATTTCAGACAACATCAAATCAACACGCACGATGTATCCGTCCTACCCTGTTGAGCCTGTCGGCGTCGTGGTGTCCTCCGCCTGCGATGCCGCTCCTTGCTCGATCGTGTTGAGAACTCGTCCGATCCACTCCCGATCCTCAGGCGTGGTACATTCCTCGATGATGTCCCGGCCCTTGCGACTATTCATAGCAGAAAGATACTGTGCCGCATCGGCTTCCTTCTTCTGCTTAAGCAGATCCTTGGCAATCTTCGGATCGACGCTTTCCAAATACACCAGCGATCGCTTGAACCCGTCTCGCTGCTCCTGCTCGAGCCAGGCCTGTCGCGCCTCCTCATACTGCGCCATCTCCTGCTGGAGGGCCTCGCGCTGCTGCAATTGCTCGAGTCTGGCCGCATCGATCAACGACGCCAGATTCTGGAGTTCCCGGCGATGCCAGTCGAATCGCCGGGCAAGGATTTCCTCCAACTCCTCGTCATGACGGATCTTCTCGCTGGCCGCTTGCGGGGCCGGCTGGGTCGCCGCCGGTTGCGTCGTGGGCGCCTGGTCCTTGCCAAGCTCACCCCGCAACACCATGGCAATCTGCTCGACCCGCTCGGTGCTCAGCCGCCCGGACGCCCAGGCCACTCCAATCAGCACGGCCATCACCAGTAGGTTGACGATGGCGAGGATCGCTACGGCGTTGTAGATTCGCTTCAGCAACGCTTACGTCTCCACCATCCGCAGGCGCAGATAGCGCTGCGTGCTCTGTTCGTCGGCATCGGCCGCCTCTCGACGCTGAAGCTCATAGTGATAACGCTGTTCACGCTTTCGCCTGAGTGTCTCCAGAACCTTCACCTTTTTGGTGCCCTCAGCCAGCACGGCTCGCTCTTTGGCCAATTGCGCCTGCAACTGACGAACCCGGGCCATGGCGTCGAGCACCCCTCGCTGGAGATGCGACAGCCAGTATCGATTGCGCGATACCTGTCCCACATCCAATGTGCCCACCAACGGACCCGCCCGCATGGCCGCCACCTGCTGGTCGATCCGGTCCTGCAACAGGCCGATCTCGCGCTGAACCTTCGAGATTGTCCGAAGGCTCTCGGCCACCACACGTTTGGCCTGGTCGGCCTCCTGCCGTCGAATCCGCAGAACCGGTTCCAGTCGGAAACGAAATCGCTTGGCCATTCCGCTCGTCTCTTTCTCTACGTCGGCCCGTCGCCGGCCGCCCCAACCGCGGCACCCCGGTGTACACGGGCCTTCTCTGCCAATTCGCCGATACGTCCGCTCAATTCGAGCAGTTGCTGCTTCGCCTTCTCGAAGCCGACGTGCTCTGCGATGCCCTGCCGCAGATACGCATCGATCAACGGCTTGGCGTCCAGAGCCAGGTCATATTCGGAATTCGTCCCCCTCGCATAGGCACCGATGTTGACCAGGTCCTCGATATCGCGCCAGACAGCCAGAACGCGCGACACGGTGCGCGCCGCCTCCATCTGTTCGTCGTCGACCACGTCGATCATGACACGACTGATGCTCTCGAGCACGGACACCGCCGGATAGTGCCCGCGATTGGCCAGACCTCGCGACAGCCAGACGTGACCGTCCAGAGCACCCCGCACCGCATCGCTGATCGGTTCGTTGATGTCGTCGCCCTCAACCAGCACCGTGTAGAAGCCCGTAATGCTTCCGGCCCGGGTGCGCCCGCTTCGCTCCAGCAATTGCGGAAGCATGGCGAAGACACTCGGCGTGTAACCCTTCGTCGCCGGCGGCTCCTCGGCGGCCAGGCCGATCTGACGCTGGGCCATAGCCAGCCGTGTGAGCGAATCCACCAGCAGCAGGACATCGGCGCCCTGGTCGCGGAAATACTCGGCCACCGCTGTAGCCAGAAAGGTCGCGCGGACGCGAAGCACCGGTGATTCGTCGGATGTGCTGACAATCACGACGGAACGTTTCAGTCCGTCCTTGCCCAAATCCTTACGTAAAAAGTCGCCGACCTCGCGCCCGCGCTCACCCACCAATGCCACAACCGTCACGTCCGCGGAGGTGTAACGGGCGATCATGCCCATCAGCACCGACTTGCCCACACCCGTCCCGGCAAAGATACCGAGACGTTGCCCGCGACCCGCGGTCAGTAGTCCGTCCATACTGCGGATGCCCGTGCCGAGCGGCTCGTCGATCCGCAAACGAGACATCGCCTCCGGCGCCTGCCTGAAGAGCGGGTAATACTGCTCCCCGCAAAGCAAACCGCCCTCGTCGATCGGCTCGCCCATACCGTTGATCACGCGACCCAGAAGATCACGGCCGACGGCCACCGTCTGTTGCGCGGTCCTGCATCGGATCGCGTCACCCTTGCTCACGCCGGATACGTCACCCAACGGCATGAGCAATGCCTGATCATCCCGGAAACCCACCACCTGGGCCTGCACCAGCCGACCCGTACGGGTGGCCATTTCGCACATCGCACCCACCGGTGCGCGCAGCCCAGCCGCCGACACCCTCATGCCGGTGATCCCGTCGACCGTACCCGTCAGACCCTGGGGGATCATCTGCTCGACGGCCTCGAACTGAGGGGCAAAAACGCTCACGCCACCGACCCTTCCCGCTCGCCGGGCACTAGCTGCTCGGCAATGCGGTCCAATTGGCCTTGCACCGTTGCGTCCACCTGGCCGCTGTCCGTCCGGATCACGCATCCACCCCGGTCGATCGACTCGTCCGCCACCACGCGTATGTGATCCAGCCGG
>Ga0315553_10004872_pt1 | contig 10028 bp, 9 predicted proteins | sample SalMarSW160140MG_FD_203099 | JGI IMG/M metagenome (GOLD analysis project Ga0315553, IMG submission 203099) | Salt marsh sediment microbial communities from the Plum Island Ecosystem LTER, Massachusetts, United States - Salt Marsh Sediment SW1601-40 ... | reverse complement strand
GTCTGGCTATGGCCGGCCCCGACACCAACGCCTCCAAATGGGCATATCCACCGCAGCCGCACCGAGGTTCGCCGCCGCGGTTGTAGTTCATGGCGATGTGGCCCAGGTGCAGGGCGTTGTCATTCTTGCCGGTGAGCAGATGGCCGTCGACAAACGCGCCTCCCCCGATGCCGGTGCTCCAGGTCACGTAGAGCATGTCCTTTTCTCCCTGCCCGGCACCGAAGATGCGCTCCGCAACCGCGGCGCTGATGCAGTCGTTGGCGATCCGCAAGCGGGGGTACTTCCCGGAAAGATCCGCCTCGAGGGGTATTTCCGTCCAGTCGTTCTCGCTTTTCTCCCGCTTTCCCGCCAGACCTCCGCAGATATTCGGCGCCACCACCACCAGATGCTCACCCCGCTTTTCGAAGGGGCTGGCAGTGCTGATCCCAACGGCGCGGATCCATGCTTTCTCGATTGCAGCCCGCCGGCAGGCAAAATCGATCAGGAAATCTACCTGGCGCGGAATCGTTCCTCGATCTCCCCTCTTTCGCGTGGGCTGATACACCCGGGCAAGAATCCCGTCACGGGAGGATACGCTGGCGGTGGTTTTGGTAGCGCCGATGTCAACGGCCGCGAAGTACTCCTGCATCACTTTCCTTGGTAGATGTTCCCGACTTTCCGGGCCCGCTGAGGTTTGTCCAGATCGATCCCGAGACTGATGCCGATTTCCACCAGCAGGTTCCAGCCGGCGGCGATCTCTACATAACTCTGATAGCCCCCGGCCTTCGGGATGACCATAGTCGGGAAGCTCGTTTTGCGAGTGGAAAGAGCGATCACCTCCATGCCCACCCCGTCAACCAGGCACTCGCGAAACTTGCTCTCTTCGGACTCGAAGGGTTCCACGACCACGACGAGTTCCTGGCCGTCCATAACTTCCTCGATTCCGTGGACGGCGTAGGTGCCCTCCAGGAAATCGGCTTTCTTGCGGGTGATTTCATTCGTCTTCAGGGTAAGCTCCTCTGCTACACCTGTGTTACGCCCGGCGAAGTAGACGGTCGTTGCATTCTTGGCCTTATCCACCAGTTGAGGATCTAGTTGAAGGGTAAGCGCCTCCTCGACCTTGTCGGCCAGGGCATCAAGACCTCCCATCCCTTCGCCCCTAAGCGCCCGCAGCAGACTGTCGTAGAACAGGGCCTGCTCCACAACGGTCTTGGTCGCGGCGACGGCTTCCTCTTTACCGCTGAGAAGGATATGACTGCCATGGGCCAAACGATCCAATGGAGAATCTGTGTAGGCTGTGAGGGCAAACAGAGCTTGATGATCCGCTTTCCTTAGGCTTTGGAACAGTCGGACCACCTCCTTGGTCTTGCCCGAATTGGAGGCGCCGAACACAGCGAAGGCGGACAGGTCATACTCCAAGGCCTGGGTCGCGCCGTCGGTCGCGATCGAAAGCCGGTCCGCATTTTTTAACCCGTCGTAGATCGCTCGCTTGGCTGGAAAGATCCTGCTCGATCCTTCCCCCGTGAGAAACAGACGTTGCCTCTTCTTCAGAACAGGGGCAAACTCCTCAGCCGCTTTCGGATCGAACCGTCGGATGATATCGGGTGTCTGCATCATCTCCTTAACGAGGTTGTACCGGGAATAGCTGCCGCTTTTTAGATTCATGATCCTTTCCTCCTGTATTCGCTTTTACAATACCGCAAACTCTGGGATATTCCCGATCAGCGGTCGGATGTACTCATAGAAACTGTCGCTGACGAAATTGCCCTCGGAGTTGATATAATCCCGGGACATGGGTTTGCTCTTCACGGCTACCTCGGAAAGGGCGGTGGTCCCCAGCTCAGCGCGGTAGGGAGAGTCGGATTCTCTTACGATCGTGACCATGACCCCGGAAGTGCCCCGCTCGGCCAACGCCACTGCCTTTTTTCCGCAAGCATAGGCTTCCTCACGATCTGATTCCACGACCCGATCCACGGCACTCATGATCAAGGATTCGGTGATTTGGAACTCTCCCCGAATGTCGAGCTTGTCCATGATCATCCGGTGCAGGTTCAGTCCCACACTGGCTCCGGCCATCGCCCCAAACTCAACATTGCCGAATTTATCCGTGGTTCCGGAGGCGCTGACAGGTGTTCCATCCGCATACTGCAGGCCCTCGCCGCAGACAATTGAAACCCAGCCGTACTTTCCAATGCAGGCTTGAACATCGGCGAGGAACCGCTCCTTGTCGAAAGCCACTTCCGGGAGGTAGATCAGGTGCGGCGCGTCCCCCTCCTCTCGCTTTGCCGCCGCCGTTGCGGCGCTCAGCCAGCCTGCATCCCTGCCGATCGACTGGTAGATCACGTATTTGTCCACCCTCTGCATGTCTCGAGCCAGTACGCCCGCTTGAAGCACATTGAGGATATTGCATCGAGCGGCGGAGGGAAAGCCGGGCGTATGATCAGTTCCGAACAGATCATTGTCAACGGTCTTAGGAATCCCTACACCGAACAGCTCGTACCTCTGCTCACGGCAGTACGTTTCCACCCGATGAATCGTGTCCATCGTGTCGTTTCCGCCGACGAGAAAGAAGTAGCGGATGTCGTGCTTTTTTAGGATTTTCAAGATTTTTGGCAGGTCATGGTCTTGAATCTTGTGGCGGGACGATCCGAGAGCGGAAGAGGGGGTGACTTTCAGCTTGTCTATGACACCTTTTGGTTTCGCAGTCAGATCGATCAGGTTGTCCTCCATCAATCCTTCGATCGCAAACCTCATTCCATAGACACGATCCACAGCGGAAGAGGTGCAAGCCGCATCCACAACCCCCGCCAGACTACAGTTTATAACCGAGGTCGGCCCCCCGGACTGTCCAACAACCGCATTTCCGTTAGCCATGAACTACTCCTGTCAAACTACATAATGGCAGATTCGTTTCACTATACTACGGAAGCCAAAAACGGAACATAACGAATAAAATCCAGAAATGTAGAGATTGGAGATATAATCAGTAAGGACACATCGTTTTTGTTACCGGGAGTTCGAAAAAAATACACCTTGACTCCCCCTCTCGGTACTCTAAAATAACGGTGGAGCATGAGATGAAACAGAGCAATCGTACTTTTTGTGGTATCGATTTCGGCGGCACAGCAGCCAAAATCGGGATCGTCGATGAAAGAGGGAATGTAACGGCGACCGATAGGGTGGAGATCTTAACCGGAGACGGATACGATGACATCTTCGGCAAGGTTGCCAACAAGATCCGGAGCCAGTGCGGAAAGCTCGGTGTTTCTCTGGCCGGGATCGGCATCGGATCCCCGGGTTTCATCGATCGAAGCGAGGGAAAGGTGCTGCAGGGATCGGAGAACCTTCCCGCTTTCAAGAACCGCTCCCTGGTCAAATATCTTAGTGACGATTTCGCGCTTCCCGTATTCGCAGACAACGACGCGAACTGCGCCGCCGCTGGAGAATTGAAGTTCGGGGTTGGCGCAGGCTACGGGTCCTTTATCATGATTACCTTGGGGGCCGGAGTGGGGGGCGCACTGGTCCTGGATGGAAAAATATTCCGGGGAACCCGGGGGTTGGCCGGTGAGATCGGGCACATCTGCCTCGATGCGCAGGGCCCCTTCTGTACCTGCGGGAGTCGGGGATGCTTCGAGCAGTATGCCTCGGCGTCGGCGATCGAGCGGAATTACCTGGAAAAAAGCGGAAAGAGAGCGCCAGGTCCCGTCGAGCCGACCTGTGTCACGTCCGTCAGTGCGGAGATGGTGTTTCAACGGGCTTCGCAGGGGGATGCCTGTGCGATCGAAGTCGTCCGAGAGACCGGCCGCCATATTGCCCGCGTATTCGGTAATCTGGTCAATGTATTCAACCCGGAAGCCTGCATAATCGGCGGGGGTATTTCGGCAGCCGGGGAGGAATTACTGGAGCCTGTGACGGAGTACATCGCCGATTTCGCCTGGCCGCTTCCCCTGTCCGGTGTAAAGATCCATACCGCTGCACTTCAGAACGATGCAGGAATCCTGGGTGCAGCCGCTCAATGCCTGGAGCGTCTCGATCTTTGAGGGTTACCCCGGCCGGCCGGCCCAAGGCCCAACTCTGAAAGGGCGGAGTGCAGAACCTTCCGCATTTCCGTGCTGATAGGGAGCAGTGGAGGGCGAGGCATACCACCGACCAGGCCTACCATATCCAAAGCCGCTTTCAGAGCGGGAACACCGCCCTCCCGGGTCACCAGATTGTTCAACCCGACGATTCGTACCTGAAGATCCCTTGCCCGTTGGATCTCTCCCTCTTGAAACGCTCGATACAGCTCGATGCAGCTTCCGGGCGCTACATTGGCCAATGCGACGACACCCCCGACAGCCCCGAGAGACAGAGCAGGGAGGAGAAAACCCGCAGAGCCGGCCAGCATCTGAAAATCGGCGCCAACCTTCCCCAGGATCTCCGACATCTTGTTCAGATTACCGCTGGAGTCCTTTATACCGATGATGTTCCCGTGTCGCGAAAGCGCTACCACGGTTTGCGCATCCAGATCGAGGCCGGTGGATCCGGGCATATTGTAGATGACAACGGGTATAGGGGACGCATCGGCGACGGCCGTGTAGTGCTGGATCAATGCCGCTCTGTCCAGCCTGTTCTTATAGTAGTGGGGATTGATGACCAACGCAGCGTCTGCACCGATCTGCGCGGCTGCCCGGGTCAGATCAATCGTTTCCCGGGTAGCTTCACATCCGGTACCGGCGATCAGGAGTTTCCCGGGAGGCAGAGATTCCCGTACCGCTTGGATTGTTTTAAGCTTCTCCTCCTGTGTGAGCAGCACGAACTCTCCATTCGAACCCAGAACCACGTATCCACTCAGTTCATACCGATTCAAGAACTCTATATTCTTCTTGAGGCCGGGTATGGAAACAGATCCATCCCGGTCAAAGGGTGTCGGGATCGGAGGAAACACTCCCGCCAGCTTCACTGAAATTTTCTTTTCAGAGGTTTTCAACAACCGTCACTCCAGAGAAGCGGTCACTGAGATCCTACTTCTTAGGTCTAGCCTTCTTGATGATCTCGAGAGTCTTTTTCACATTGTCCCGAATTCCGTCGAAGTCACCCGCCTGAATCAGGTCTTTGCGGATCAGCTTGCTTCCGATACCCACGCAGGCCACGCCCGCTTCGAACCAGGCCTTGAGTGATTCTTCCGTGCAGTCCACCCCTCCGGTGGGCATCATGCTGACCCAGGGACAGGGTCCGAGCACGGATTTGACGAAGGCAGGACCTCCCACCTGGCCGCCGGGAAAGACCTTGACGATTTCACAGCCCAGCTCCTCAGCCTCGGAGATCTCGGAAGCGCTGCCGCACCCCGGAGAGTAGGGTACTTTGCGGCGGTTGCAGATCCTGGCCACCTCCGGATTGAGAAGCGGACCGACCACAAAATTCGCACCCCGAGCGATATACATGGCCGCCATATACGGATCGACGATCGAGCCCACGCCGAGGATCAACTCGGGCAGCGCAGAACGACAGTACAGCTCGAGCTGGGAAAAAACCTCCACGGCGTGATCGCCCCGATTGGTGAACTCGAAGATCCTCAAACCCCCTTCGAGGCAGGCCTTCGCCACTTTCTTCGAAACTTCCAGGTCGGGATTGTAAAATACAGGAACAAGTCCGAGATCCATCATCGTGTCGAGTACCTGCAATCTAGAAAATTGTGCCATTTTTATAGCTCCTTTCGAGGAGATTCCTCTTTGTTTTTGCTCCCTGAGTTAACCTCTTGCGGCGGCTTCTGTCAAGCAGTAGCCGGGTGCCGGTTGCCCGTCTCTATCGGGAGGATAGGAGATAGCTCTTGAGTTCGAGGATGTCCTCCTCTGTGTCGATTCGGAAAAAGGACACCCCTTCCTGCTCTGCGGTGCGCTGGTCATATATCGTATCGCCGACGAACAGAATTGGTCCATAACCTCTGTGCTTCAAGCTGCTCAAAAAGGCTTCCTTGTCCCCACCTTTTGCTTCCAAGAAGAAGCGGGAAAGCCCTCGCGCTTCGAGTTCATGGAGAAACTCCTCTTCAAGGATCCCTGAAGCGGCAAAAAGGGAATATCCGGCCTCTTCCAGTCCGCTGAGAAGGCTCCGTACGGAAGGGAATTCAGGCACAGAGGGTGTTGTCTGACGATTCAGGGCTGAATACAAACGGCTCCAGCTTTCCCGCTGCTCCTCTGAGGCGTTCATTCCCAAAGAGCTCAGGGTGTCTTCGAGCTGAACGAAACGGTTGGCCCCCATGGTACGAAGACATGATTCTTCGATCTCTTTGCGCATGCCGTCGGGCGGGGAGAATATCCTCTCAATGGCATCGCTATAATTCCGCACCTTTACCTGCTTGGTATCGATGAGGGTGCCATCGTAGTCGAAGACAACGGCGTAGCTGCGGTGTTTCGAATGACTCTTTTGCTCAAGCATCCTGAATCTTGTATTCCTTGAACCGTTCGGGCACGACCACTTCACCCCTGAACCGCGCCTGTGCTTCGTGACGCAAGTCCTCGGGTAGGGGGCCCGCAAAGTAGTCAAAGTGACAGAGGAGCAATCTGCCAACTCCTGATCGAGCTGCCGCTTCCCCAGCCTGCCTGGCAGAGGAATGCCCCGCCCGGTTGAGATAGTCCTCCCGACTGCTGTCCCCGGAGGCTTCGTGGATCAGCACCTGGCAGCCTCGGGAAGCGTCAATCACCCCGGCGAACGGAGCCGTATCCGAGGTGTAGGCGAAAGCAGCTCCTCTTTCTTCGACCCGAATTCCCGACGTGGGAACCGAATGTCGAACCGGGAACAACTTTAGGGTTAGAGAGACTGCCATCTCCAGTGCACCCGTCTCACCATCTATCCACTCGATAGGGAACAACCCTTCCTTATTCAACAGACCGTAAAGCTCCAGCAACTGCACCATCTTTGCTGCGGTGGGTGGATTGGAGATGATTTGCAGCGGTTTGCCCCGCTTTATCAGCCAGAGATTATGAATCAGAGAGGGCACGCCGTAAACGTGGTCGGTGTGGCTGTGGGTCAGCACCAAGGCGTCCAGAGCGAGGGGATCAAACCCGGCCTTCAGCAAGTTGTGGACGGGACTGCCCGAAGCATCCACCAAGAAGCTGCACCCCTCTGCCCGGACAGCGAAGCAGACATTACTGTCCGAAGCATGCTGCGCCGCTCCTGCAGTGCCAAAAAAAACAATCCTCAAGACCTTCTCCTCTTTTGGATGAGAGGCAATACCACCGAAAAAATGGCCAGAACGATGAAAACAACGGCGATAGGTTTGGTGAAGAAGACAAGGTAGTTCCCCCCTGCCAGCTTCACCGCCCGCCGAAAATTCACCTCCAGCAACCCACCCAAGATCAGCCCCAGGACGATGGGCGCGGTCGGATAATCCGCCTTTTTCAGATAGTAGCCAATTATGCCGAGAACGAGGGCCACTCCCATGTCGAAGGTAGCAGCCAGCACTGCTTGTCCTTCGATGGCATAGGCTCCAATCATGGAAAGAACGAGAATTACGGGCAGCAGCAAAGCCATCGGGATCGACAGCACTTTGGGAAAAATTCGGACCCCCAGCAGCTGAAAGGTGAGCATGAAGATGTTCGACAGAAGCAGAGCGAAGAAGATGGCGTAAACGAGGTCCAGATTCTGGCTGAACAGCTGGTAGCCGGGCACCACTCCTTTTATCAGCAAGGCCCCGAGAAGGACGGCGGTTCCTGAATCCCCTGGAATTCCGAGCGACAGGACCGGTATCAAGGCTCCCCCTGTCACCGCGTTATTGGCAACCTCCGGAGCCATCACTCCTTCCAAACAGCCACTGCCAACCTTCTCCAGCTTGCTCCTGGGTGAAGCGGTGATGCGTTTTGCCCGTTCGTAGCTCAGGAACACGGCGATCGAAGCCCCAGTGCCCGGGATCGCTCCGATCAGAGTGCCGATACCGGTGGACTCCAAGATGATCCTCCACATGGAAGCGACTTTTCGAAGCGGAGGGAACACTTTCTCGATCTTCAACTGCGGGGGAGCCAGACGTCCACCCTGGATGCGCTCCAGATCGTAGAAAACCTGGGAAACCCCGAACAGACCGATCAAGGCTGGGATCAACTTGATCCCGCCCACCAGCGGAGTCTTGGCCAGCAGTTCGGGAAAGGGCACCCTCAAGGTATCGGTGAAGGGGTCGGTGCCGACAAAAGCCAGAGCCAGGCCGAAGGCTCCTGTGAGTATGCCCTTGGCCAGATTCTTGGCCGACACAGAGGCGATAATGGTCAGCCCCACCAGAGCTAGGGTGGCTTTCTCCGCCGGTCCGAAAGCCAGGGTGAACCGGGCAATCAGAGGAGAAAACAGGGACAGCGCGATCAGGCTCAAGATCCCACCGATGAACGAGGCCACTACCGCCCCTCCCAGGGCTTGCCCCGCCAGCCCTTTCCTGGTCATGGCCTGACCGTCGTACACGGTGGCGATGGCGTTCGGATTCCCGGGGATACCCAGGAGGATGGCCGGGATAGAGGCGCCCGAGACCGCGCCGCAGTACACTCCCAGAAGCAACCCTATCCCCGTAACCCTGGCAAGCTGGAAGCTCAACGGTAAAAGCAGCGCGATCCCCATGGTGGCCGTCAGGCCCGGAAGCGCTCCGATGATTATTCCCAACACCTCTCCGAGAGCGATCCAGAAAATCGTGTTCAGATTGAAAACCTGCTGAATGCCGGACAAAAGCTCCACCACTACCGCTACTCCTCTACCTACCAGAACACGATTCCCCTGGCCAGGCTGACCAGGAATATCTGCTTGAATACCAGGTACAGTCCCTCGGTCACCCCGGCCGCCGTCAATCCGGCTACAAGCACGCTGCGAACCCTCGGCTTGTTCACGGTCTTCCGCAAAAAAACCAATATCACCGCGAACATCGGAACAACAACGACAAATACCGTGAAAGCGCTGAAAACCTTGCTGGTAAGAAGCTCGAAGTCTCGAGCTCTACCCAGGTAAAAAAGCGAACGGGTAATGAACCTGCCGGCGGTGTAGACCAGAAGGACAAAGGCGGTGCTCGAGACTAGACCGGCAGCAAAACCGGGAAATAACTCCAGGCGGATATTCCCGTGGTAGTTGAAGTAAATCAGTGTGAACAGCAGGATGGCCGTCGAGAGGATAAAGCCCAGGGAACGGAAAACGAGGATGTAGAGAACGCTCAAGAAAATCGTGAGAAGGATCAGATTTCGGGCTCCCGCCGGAATCGAACGTTCCGCCTGTTCCTTCGTTGTTTCTTTGAAGACCAGGTATGTCGAGAGCCCCAACATGAGAAAGCCCATTGCTATCGGCAAAGCCCTCGAGCCGGGATCCCAACCTCTCTCGTCGCCGATCATCCTATACTGTTCGAGAGAGAAACAAAATGCCAGGTAGAGCAGAGAAACAATCAAGAAAACGAGAGGAACGATGCGTCGTGTTCCGAACTTCATTGCCTGATATCAAGGGGAAGCGGCGCAACCTGCTTGAGAGGGGCGCCGCTTTCTCGCTGCAGCCTATAACCTTAGGGCTTACTCTTTCAACAAGCCGGCTTCTTTGAGAATCGGGACGTAAGCTTGCACCAACTCCTCGAAATAAGCATCCAGCTTGCCCAGCTCGTGGTAAGCCGGCAGCAGCCCCTTTTCCTCCATGAAATCCTGAAAGACCTTGCTGTTGTAAGCCTGATTAACCATCTCGGCCAGTTTTTTCTTTACCTCCTGCGGCGTACCCTTTTTTACGGAAAAAGATCGGAAGGAGCCGCCGGGTACGTTCAGGTTTTCGTAACCCGCTTCCTTCAGGGTAGGAACGTCTTTGAGGTCAGCAAGGGCACTACGTTTATCATAGAGGATAACCAGAGGTCTTAGCATGTTGCGGTTGGATAGCATCTCGGATTGGGAAAAGATGCCTACGTCGCAATGGCCGCCTAGTACGTTTGCCAGCAGATCCGCCCCCCCCGAAAACGGAGTCACGTTGAAGGCTTTGCTGAAGGCCAGATTCAAACCCACCGAGGCCACCCCGGTAGCCCCGCCCATGCCGGCGTTTCCAAGACTGATCTTTCCGGGATTCTTTTTGGCATCCTC
>Ga0315553_10004871_pt1 | contig 10028 bp, 8 predicted proteins | sample SalMarSW160140MG_FD_203099 | JGI IMG/M metagenome (GOLD analysis project Ga0315553, IMG submission 203099) | Salt marsh sediment microbial communities from the Plum Island Ecosystem LTER, Massachusetts, United States - Salt Marsh Sediment SW1601-40 ... | reverse complement strand
GATTGATTTCCGCGCACAGGTCGGCCACTAAGGCTATCGATACTGTCCATACGGTGAACGGGATCACCTTCAATCAGAGACTCACCCTCTCCTCGGTGAACTCCGAGAGAGGATTGAGCAAGTGGGCTGATCTGGTTAGAGCATTCGTCGAAACGGGAGGGCAAAGTGTACAATATTCAGTGGCTGACAGCGAGACTCTGGTCGAAGCCCAAAAGCATCCCGAACGATATGCGGATCTGGTGGTTCGAGTAGGAGGCTACAGCGCGCACTTTGTCGAGCTGGACAAGGAGATTCAGGACACGATCATCATGCGGACCGCGGCCGAGATGTGAATGAAACGATTGGATCGAGCAGCTTCCGAAAAAGGGCCGGGTGAGCAACAGCATTCGCACAGCAGCCTCTCCGGGGTTGTTTTCAACATTCAGGATTACGCTGTCGATGACGGTCCGGGAATACGGAAGCTGATTTTCCTGAAAGGGTGCCCCCTGCGTTGTGCCTGGTGCAGCAATCCGGAATCTCAAAAGTTCACACCCGAAGTGGAGTTCTTTGCCCAGAAATGTATTCGCTGCGGACGCTGTCTCCAGGCATGCCCGGAGGGGGCGATAAATATCGACCTTTCAGTGGAAAATGGTTTCAAAATCGATCGCAGTCGTTGCAACGCCTGCCTCCGTTGCGCCGCACAATGCCCAAGCGGAGCACTCAGGGAAATTGGTTGTGTCATGACCCTCGATGAAGTGATGAGAGAGGTAGTGAAAGATCGAAGCTACTACCGAACGTCAGGCGGCGGCGTCACTCTTTCAGGAGGCGAGCCGCTTGCTCAGCCCCGGTTCGCGCTGAAGATACTCGAACAGTGCTACCAGAACAACATTCACACGGCCATCGAAACGGCCGGATATGTCCCCTGGGCGGATCTTGAGGCGGTTCTGCCATACACGGATCTGATTATCTATGATGTCAAGCATTGGGAGGAAAACGCCCATAGACGGATGACCGGGAAATCCAACCGAAGAATCCTGCAAAATCTAAAGCGTTTGTCTGAATCAGACCGGGAAATTTTGATCCGGGTTCCTCTGATACCCTCTTTCAACACGGATTCGGAAACCTTGACCGAGATCGCGAAGCTGCTGGCAGACATCAGGATAAAACGGGTGAGTTTCCTGCCCTTCCATCAATTCGGCAAGTCCAAATACCATCGGCTCAGCCGGAAATACACTTACGAACATCACCCCAATCTGCTCTCATTTCACCAAAGCCCGACGTTAGAAGAGGCGAAGCGCATTTTCGAACGTTTCGGGTTAACCGTTCAGGAATAGGAGCGAGTCTTATGTTGCCCCAGGTTGTTCCCAGCATTCGCGGTAGAGCAATGCCCACGAAAAAACCGGAGATTCCCTTCAGTGTCAAGGACAGGAATATCCTGCGAGCCTTGGCTGAGAACGTGGCCGATACTGCCGCTCTGCCGATCCAGAATCGGCGCAAGGAAATGTGGTTGGATTTAAACGAGCTCAAAGAGACGAAACCCATGATCTGGGTCGATGAGGTGTGCTGGAATGAATTCGAACCGGACGGGGAACTGGATCTACGAACCGAGAGCAGCTTCTGCCAGGATATTGAGAAACAGCTGCGGCGAATATTGTACCAGTGGAATCATTTCCAATGCGACTCCGTCGTAGAACCGGTGCTCTATTCTCCCCCTTGCATTGCGGAACATGGAATAGGTATTCAGATAAAGGAGCGCACGATTGAATCAGAGCAAGACAACGAAGTTGTATCCCATCAGTATGAAAGACAATTTGATAATGAAGAGGAAATAGAGAAGATCGAATTCCCCGAGATCACCCATGATGCAGCAGCTTCTGAACAACTCTATCAGGTATACCGGCATCTCTTTGACGGCGTTATCGACGTTGAAAAGGGCGGTTTAGCCGGCTTCTGGTTCGCCCCCTGGGATGACATCGTTCGTTTTCTTGGTGCTCAGGAAACTCTTCTGTCCCTGGTTGCCAGGCCTCAATTCTCTCACAAATTGATATCTCGCCTCGTAGAGATATATCTGCACTGCTTGGACCGCTACGAAGAACTGGGTCTGTTGGCTTTGAACAACACGAACATGCGGATCGGCTCGGGCGCCTATGGATATACCAGAGAGCTTCCTCAGGTTGATTCTGATCCGCGTAAAGTCAGACCAGCCGATCTCTGGGGATGTGCCGCGGCGCAAATTTTTTCCTCGGTGTCCCCGGCCATGCATGAGGAGTTTGCTCTGCAGTACGAACGCCGCTGGCTGGAGCGGTTCGGACTCAGCTACTACGGTTGCTGCGAGCCTCTCCACGAAAAGATAAATCTCCTGGAGAGCGTGGAAAATCTAAGAAAAGTATCCGTCAGTCCGTGGGCTGATATAGAGCGTACTGCGGAAGCCATTTCGGACAAGTACGTTCTATCATTGAAACCAAACCCCTCGCTTCTGGCAAAAGATCGGTTTATCCCGCTTGAGGCGAGGAATGTACTTGAGGAGAAATTGTTAACAGCAAAGCGCTATGGATGCAGAGTTGAAATCGTGCTCAAAGATATCAGTACGGTACGCCACGAACCGGGTAGATTGTTCGAGTGGGCTAAAATTGCCGAAGAATCGTGCCGCCGGATTTATGGAGCATAGCCGAAAGTCGCTTGCCGGTGTCCGGATCAGCCGGCCTTGCCATCAGAGCCGAGCACGGCGATCAATTCCTTCATGTCCGCCTTGAGGTGATCCTTCACCTCCCTCATGATCCGCCAGGGATGCCAGAGGTGCTCCATGGAGTCGGTGAGCTGGTAGAAGTAGTTGATGTAGTTGTAGCGGAAGGGTTCGCCGAAGTTGATCTTGGCCATCCCGCTGCCTGCCAACCGGGACAGATCCTCCAGGGAGATCCCGCCGGTACCGTGCTGGACCAGGGGCACCGACAGGGCTTTGCGCAGTTCCCCGAGCAGCTCGAAGTCGATACCTGTCTGCCGCTTGAACACTCCGTGGGTCGTGCCCACGGAGACGGCCAGGAGATCCACTCCCGTCTCCTCGACCAGGCGGGTTGCCTCTTCGAGCTTCGTGAAGGCCGGCGGGATCGTGGGCTCCTCCGGGGGCTCCACCCGGCCAATCTGTGGCTGCTTGGGCGGCTCGTTTCCCTTGACGTAACCCACCTCGGCCTCTACAGCCACGTCGAGGGGGCGCGCCGCCTGGATCACCGTGGCGGTCATGGCGATGTTCTGTTCCAGCGGCTCGTGGGAGGCATCCAGCATCACCCCGGTGAATCCCGCACGGATGGCTCTCATCACGGAGGCGATGCTCTTGCCGTGGTCCAGGTGAAGGGCCACCGGCACGGTGATCTCCAGCTCGTCGCAGAGGAAGCGGGCCAGGGAGACGAAGTACTCGAAGCCCCGATAGGCGCAGTTGGGCTCGTAGACCTGGAGGATCAGGGGTGAGGAGGTTTCCTGGGCGGCCTCCAGGGCGGCTCTGGCGATGTCGTAGGAGCCGCCGTTGGTGTTGAAGGCGGGCACGGCGTATCCCCCCGCCTGAGCGTCTTTGACCATGGCTGTGGGATTGAAGAATTTCACGATTCGACTCCTATCTGTTCGACTCGTATCTGTTTTGGATCCGTCATGGTTACTCTCTCGATTCTTCTCCGGTGGCTTGGGCCACGTTGAGAAGGGGGGCAGCGGCTGCCAGCTCGGTCATGATGATGCTGTAGTTCGGGTGCTCCTGAATCAGAGACCCGGGGAAGGCACTCGATACCTCCCCCAGCAGAGCCCGCCGCCAAAGACCGGCGTGCCAGCTGCGCATGAAGGTGAGGCGGACCCGTTTGGACTTCAGCATCTCGTACATTCCGAGGGTAATAGCCCGCTTGGGCAGGATCTCCAGGTTGCCGTTCGTACCCCCCATGGCCATCTGAGCTCTGGACATGGGGCTGATCGTCAGTTTGCGGGTCCTGCAGTTACGGAAGCTCTCCAGATCCTCCGCTTCCCCCAGCATCGCCGGCGGATCGTTGAAGGCGAAATGGCCGGTAATGCCCAGACCGCCCCAGCAGATGTCCGCACCCCCGATCCGATCGATCAGCTTGGTGATCTCTTCCGGTCTGTCCGGATCGGGGAAGATGATGTTTTCCGGTTCCGGGCGCTCATCCGGATCGAGCAGGGAGAAGAAGGTCTGCTCCATGAAGCGGCGGAAGCTCAGGGGATGGTCGGCGGCAATGAGGCGGTCCTGTTCGTCGAGGTACTCGTCCATGTTGATGGTGCGCAGGTGCCTGCAGCTCAAGGAGCGGCGCTTGACCTCGGCGGCGAAGTAGCTGTAGTCCAGGGGACCGACCGGAGTGATCACGGTGAGCAACTCACCGGCTCTCTGCTTCTCCTCCAGGGCATCGGCAAACTCCGCAGCCACCGCCGCGTTCATGGCGTCGAGGTTCGCCACCACGCTGACCCGGTCTTTGAGGGGCCGGGGAAGATTCTCTACTGTTAGGGAATATATATCCATGACTCGATCCTTATTTCAAACCGGCCAGCGCATCTTCCCGGGTAACGATCCCGCCCCGGTCGCTCGATTGCTGGGCTGCGATGGAGATCAGCAGGCTTTCGAAACCCCGCTCCGCCTCCTCCTGGTTCACATCCAGATTCTCCTGGATGATCCGGGCGAAGCGGTGGTGGGATAAGTCGAAGCCCAGGTGGCCCAAGTGCGCCCGGGAGGGGTTGGCCACGAACTCGGTGCGGTTCTGTTCGGCGCCGTTGTACAGCAGGTAGCGCCCCGCCTCATCGGTGTCCGCCACGATCTTGCCCAGGTCCCCGACCAGCCCGAACTGGTTGTGCTTCGGCTGATCGGTGAAGTAGGTGTAGTTGATGCTGGCCCGCACCCCGTTTTCGTACTCGATGATGCAAACAGCGTTGTCGTCGATCTCCTGCTGGGCCCCCAGCACGTCCAGACCGCCGAAGGTGCAGATCTTCCTGAAGGGGGCTTCAGAATTGAACAGGTGGAACAGATCGAACCAGTGACACACCTCCGCCACCAGGGCGCCGCCGCTGGTCGTCCACTTGGCGTAGGCCGGGCGGAAGGGCATGCGGAACATGTTCCACCACATGAGGCGCAAATCGCCGATGGCTCCGGACTCGATCTGCCGGCGGATCGCCTGCATCACCGGGGAATAGCGAAACTCGTAGTTCACCATGAACTTGGATTTTGCCGTTTCGGCGACCTTTTTCAGCTCCCACCCGTCCTCGAGGGTCAGGCCGAAGGGCTTGGAGGCGAACACGTGCTTGTTCTTCTTCAGGGCCCGGATCGGGTACTCCGCATTCAGCGGGATCGGCACGGCCACGATCACCGCCTCCAGACCGGGGTGATCCAGAAACTTGTCGTAGTCGGTGAAGAAATCGACCTCCCGGAAGTCCTTCTTGGCCCGGCACTGGCGGATGAGAAGTTCCCGGGGTTCGGTGAAGGTGACGCTGTCGATCTGTTCGGCGATCTCCGCGCCGCAGAGGTACTCGTAACTTTCCCGGGTCCGGCTACAGAGGGCGACCAGCTCGAAGACCGGATTGTCCAGGACCTCCTTGACGCTGGCCATGCCGTGTTTCAGCCCCACGACCCCGACTTTTATGGTTTTCATGCGTTGGGCTCCTCCTTTCGATAGTCACTCAGGATTCGATCCAGTCGACCCCAACCTGGCGGGCAAATCGTTTCAACTTGCTGCGGTGATGACCCGGGGCGATCAGCAGGTGGTGGGGCAGGCCCTGATGGATCATCTCATCGAACCACTCCATCACGTCCACCCCCTTGATTTCCGCGACTCCGTTGTTGCCGAGCAGATGCCGTTTAGGGGGGATGGTGCGGCCTTCCAACGCTGTCAGTTTGTACCGCCCGTCGCAGCTCCACAGGCGGAAGAGGGTGATGGGCAGGTCCGTCTGCAGGGTCGCTTCGATGACCGCGGGCTTGTGGATGTTGAAGTGCTTGGCGACCCGGGGACCCCGTTCACTGCCGATCGGTTCACAGAGGTCCAGGGGAACGGCTCCGGTATGCCAGATCGCGATCGATGTGTGGTCGTGTTCCAGCCAATCCGACAGGTACACCGGTCCCATACCCAACTCTCCGGCGGCCAGAGCCATCACCGCAGCGTCCACATCTCCCTCCTGGGTCATGGCGACGCGCTGCGAGATCAGGCGGGAGATGGCCACGTAGGGCCACTGCCCCGTGATGTTGGGGATTTCCGGCCAGCAGCGGCTGGCCAGGGCATCCAGGTGCTCCTCCGTCATGATGCGCTTGAAGGCCAGGTAGAAGCGGGAGGCGGTAGCCAGATCCTCCGGCTCCACGTCTTTCAGGGGGATGCCCTGTTTTTGGAAGGCGGCCACGTCGTCTGCCACCTCCTTTTCGCCGAAGGAGTCGAAGACGGAGAGAAACTCGTGAAGACTCATGTGGTGCAGCTGCACCCCCAGGGCTCTGCACAGCTGATCCGGATCCACGGCCAGGTTGACGAAACCCGGAGCATGCTGGCCGATGAGCCCGACTTTGGCGCCGGCCAACCTCACCGCGGCGCCCACCAGGGCCAGAGCAAGATCCAGCTGAGCCTTGGTCTGCTCTTCCTCCGGATGCCCGTATACCAGCTCGAAGGGCCGTCCGAGCTGACGGAACAGGGAAGCGAAGATGTGGGTCCCAACCAGAGAGTTGGCGCTGATCATCTCCCCGGTCTGCTTCTCCGTGGTGGCCCAGAAGATCAGGGGGTCCTTCCACAGCTGGGCAAGCACCGGGGCCAGGCGTCCGTCGCTCACCGTCGGCTGGGTGACAACCAGGGTTCGGGCGCCGGCCTGACGGCAGGCAGCCACCGCCTCCCGCAAACCGGCATCGTCGGCAATGTTGTCGCTCGGTATGATGCACTCGTAGTGATTACTTTTAAGAAAACCCCGAATGGCCGTCTGCACGGCTTTGCCCCATTCGGGATCGAATCCCGGTCTCTTTCGTCCCAGGAACAGCACTCCGAATATCAATTTATGATCCGTTTTGTCGTTCATTCCGGTCTCCGCTTGCGTTGAATATGAACCTGAGCAAAAGGGGCTTTGCCCGGCGTATTTCCTTGCTGTGAACCCTATCCTATGGAATCGGAGGGGCAAAGTCAATAAAATTAATTACTTGTTGTAAAAAAGTTGTGTGAATTCTTGACAGATCGATCAGGAATGTTGAACAATGCATTTGCTTGAAATGAAAGGAGGTGATTCGCTGTACACTTTGACAAGAACTCCGAAGAGTTTTGGAATCGAAACTTAAAAGGGTTCTCTGCGTTGCAGAGAAGGTAATAAGAAAAGAGTTGGTATGGAGGAATGTATGAGAACTAGAACCATCATCGTCTCGATCGTTGTCGGGCTTGTTCTGCTAAATGCAGGCGTGATTTTTGCCGGTGGGCAGGATGATACGGGCGGAGTTGTAACAATCGATTTTGTCAACTGGGTAACTGCGGAGGAGTCAACACGCACCCCGGTCGATGACATTATCGAGGACTTCGAAAGTAAAAATCCCAATATCGATGTCAATCCGGTTCCCGTAGGATTCAGTGATATCTTGAATCAACTTACCATCATGTACAATTCCGGTGATTCGCCGGATGTGGCGCAGGCGGCGGGGCCCAACATAACGATACTGGCTCTGATGGGAGCGCTGGCCTCGGCTGATGCTGTATTCCCCAAGGATTTTCAGAGCGACCTCGTAAAGAGCGCGTATGACTTGACCATGGTCGAGGGAACGCACTACGGGATCCCCTGGGCGCCGGGTCCGGACGGATTGTTTTACAACAAGGACCTTTTGGCTCAGGCGGGAATGGACCCGAACGATCCGCCCGAGACGATCTACGATTTTCAAGACCAGATCGCCAAGGCGAGGGGTCCTCTTCCCAGCGAAATCGTTATTTTCGGCTTCGATACCACCGTCAGGATGTTTGGTTTCGAGATGACCTATCCCTTCCTCCGGGCCTTCGGCGCCACGCCTTTCAAGGGAGCTGAAAAGGCCAACTTCAACACCCCGGAGGTCAAAGACTACATGCAGTGGCTGCGGACATCCGTCGAGAATAAATACACGCTGCCCGGAAAGAAAATCGGTGAGTTCAGGCCGATTGCGGCCCAAGGCCGCCTCGTATACATGATCGATCCTTCTTTCGTCAAGGGGATCGTTCTGAGCATCAACGACCAGCTCACCGAAGAGCAGTTCAACAAATCCTGGGGTGTGGCCGCCCTGCCTGGAGACAAGAACGGAAACCACTACACCTACGCATCCGACCATCAGCTGTGTGTTTTCGAGGAATCCGAGCACAAGGATGAAGCGGCCAAGCTGGCCATGCACCTGGTCAACAGCGACTACGCCTTGAGGAACTATCTCCTGAAGATTGGATACACACCCGCTACCAAGAGCGCTCTGCAACGGGTGCCCGAGTTTAATAAAGACCCGATCATCAAGGCGTTCGTGGAGAACGTCAACGATACCGTGGTCAAGATCCCCTACGGGCCTGACTACGGTGATATCGTCATTCCCTTTATGGCCGGAGTTCAGGAAGTCATCACGACGGACAAGTCGATCGACCAGATCTTGGTCGGGGTGCAGGAGCAGATCGCAAACATCAAGTGATGCAGGCATCCAGCAAAAAGATAGAAAGGACGAGGCGTTGGCGGCGCAACGCCTCGTCCACTTTCACTGCTATCCGATTTCTGGCCCCCGCCATTCTGGTGATGGGGGTCGTCATCCTCTTCCCAATAATAAACGCCGCGCGGCTGTCTTTCTTCAACTACGAACTGACCAAGCCCAGAGAGATTGCCTTCAGTCTATTCAGTAATTATGCCTACATGGTTCAGGACAAACTCTTTTGGCAGGCAATGAAAAACACAGTCGTATTCACCTTTTTTACGGTTGTGATCGGCCTGGTTCTGGGTTTGATCCTTGCCCTTGTGATATACGAGCTGCCCCGGAGATTCCACGGCTTGCGCGGGGCACTTCTGGTTCCCTGGGTGATCCCTGGAATCGTGATCGGATACCTGTTCATGTACATGTTCGATGTGGAGATCGGGGTGGTGAACTACGTGTTCCAGCAGATCGGCTTCATCAGGGAGTTCCTGCCGTGGTTGATGCGGGACGACCTGGCGATGATCGCCATCATCGTCACCCATGTCTGGAACCAGACACCTTTCTACATGCTGATGATCACGGCGGGATTGATGGCGATTCCCGATGAGGCCAGAGAGGCCTCGTTCCTGGAGGGAGCCAACAGGTTGCAGGAGTTCCGCTTCATCACCTTTCCCTACCTGCATCAAATCATCGTGATTTCGAGCCTACTGATGGTGATCCGGAATTTCAACTTTTTCCCGATCATCTTTACCATGACCGGCGGGGGACCCGCCTATGCCACCACCACGGCGGTACTGTATATCTACCGGTTGGCCTTCGAACGCTTCGATATCGGGTATGCCTCCGCGGTGGGCACGTTCTGGGTTCTCATTTTGATTATCGTTTCCGCCTTGTATATCAGAACATTGAAGGAGCGTTTCTAGACGGCGGTCTGGAGGACTATGGTGCGATCAAGACGAAACAGTATAGCGGCCTACGTTGTCATCGTGGCAATCCTGGTCGTTTTTCTGGTCTGGACCCTGTTCCCCATCTACTGGATGTTTATTACAAGCATCAAGAAGACGGTGCACGTGTTCGACCTTCCTCCGGAGATCTTCCCTTCCACTCCCACCTTCGAGCACTATCTGGAGCTGGACCAGGGTTCGATCAAGGTATCGATCTTCTTCATGAACAGCGTGATCAACTCTATCGGCACGGTGCTGCTGGCGATCGTCCTGGCCGTGTTGGCAGCATATGCGCTTTCCCGGGTGAAGTTCCGTTTTCGCAAAGCCGTGTCCGTGGGGATCCTCACGACCCAGATGTTCCCACTGGTGGTTTTGCTCATCCCCCTCTACCTGCTGTACAAGAATCTGCGCCTCCTCAACACCTATCAAGGCCTCATTCTGGCCTTCACCTCCTTCACCCTTCCATTCAGTATCTGGATGCTCAAGGG
>Ga0315553_10004869_pt1 | contig 10032 bp, 9 predicted proteins | sample SalMarSW160140MG_FD_203099 | JGI IMG/M metagenome (GOLD analysis project Ga0315553, IMG submission 203099) | Salt marsh sediment microbial communities from the Plum Island Ecosystem LTER, Massachusetts, United States - Salt Marsh Sediment SW1601-40 ... | reverse complement strand
CGGCATCTCCGCGGTCTGGCCGGCGGCGAGCGTCTGCTGCTTGAAGCAGAAGCACTCGATCTTGGTGAAGTAGAGCCCGGCCTGCTCCGGGGCGACATTGAACACCGCCCTCCCCGTCATCGCATGACCGGTGGGATTGGTGGCCTTGAAGTAGGCGAGCGCCGTCTCCCCGATCTTCACATTCATGGTCGCCTTCTCCGGGACGAAGTGCCAGGGCAGGCTGTGATCGACATTGCCGTCGAAGCGAATGCGGATGGTCTTGTCGAGCACCTCTTTCGGCCCCGCCGCGGCGCGTTGCGGCGTGCCGTTATAGCCCGTCGCCTGGCAGAACACGCGGTAAAGCGGCACGGCGGCGAAGGAAAGTCCGACCATGCCGGCGACGAGGCCCGCGAGCGACAAGCCGACAAGGCCATGGCCGCGCTTTGGCTTCTGGGGATCGGTGTCGTTACTCATGATGGCTCACCTGACCAGAGGGTGGATGACATTGGGGCCGAGCCTGACGATGGTGACCACGAAGAACAGCACCACGAGCGCAACGAGCGCCCAGGCGATGGCCAGGGATCGCATGCGTTGGCGGCGTTTGCGCTCATCTTCTTCATGGCCCATCACAACGTCCAAGGCAGGGACAACGCGCTGCCGCCGAGGCCGAAGCCCTGCTCGACGAGCAGCACGGCGAACAGCAGGAAAAGATAGAGCACGGAATAGGCGAACAGGTTCTTCGCCGCCCGGTCCGCCTCGGCACCGGTCCGCTGGCGATAGCAGGCGATGGCGAACAGGATGAAAATGCCGCCTAGCAGCACCGAAGCTCCGGCGTAGAGGGTACCGCCCAGGCCGATAAAGGCCGGCAGCACGCCGACCGGCGCGAGAATCAGGCTGTAGATCAGGATCTGCCGCCTGGTCTCGGCCTCGCCGCTCACCACCGGCAGCATCGGCACGCCGGCGCGCTCGTAGTCGCGCACGCGAAGCAGCGCCAGCGCCCAGAAGTGCGGCGGCGTCCACAAGAAGATGATGAGGAACAGCACGAAGCTTTCGAGACTGACCGTGCCGGTGGCCGCGGCCCAGCCGATCATCGGCGGCACCGCGCCGGCGGCACCGCCGATCACGATGTTCTGCGGCGTGAGGCGCTTCAGCCACATGGTGTAGACGAACACGTAGAAGGCAATGGTCAGCGCCAACAGCGCTGCGGCGAACCAGTTGGCCATAAGGCCGAGACAGAGTACCGAGCCGATGGCGAGCACGGCGCCGAAGCTAAGCGCCTCGTCGGGGGTGATATCGCCGCGCGGCACCGGGCGCTGCGCCGTGCGCGCCATGCGGGCGTCGATATCGGCGTCGTACCACATATTCAGAGCGCCGGCGGCGCCTGCGCCGACAGCAATGCAGATGAGCGCCGCAATGGCAAGTACCGGGTGCATGGTTCCCGGTGCGGCCACGAGCCCGACTAGGGCCGTGAACACCACGAGGAACATCACCCGCGGCTTCAGCAGCGCGACATATTCGGCGACGTCACCGCCGACGGTGACGGCAGCCGTCTCTGATCGCGCGTTAACGCCGACGTCGCTCATGTCTCACTCACAAAGCTCTGATGGTGGCGAAGGCCGATGAAGATGCCTTTCCTCTGCCTTCCATTACTTGATGCGCGGCAGCGTCTCATAGGTGTGGAACGGCGCCGGCGACGGCACCTGCCATTCGAGCGTCGTGGCCCCCACACCCCAAGGATTGGCGGGGGCATGAATCTTGCGCGAGAAGGCGTAGTAGATGCCGAACAGGAACACCAGCACTCCCGCGAAGCCGATATAGGAGCCGATCGACGACACCATGTTCCAGCCGGCGAAGGCGTCCGGATAGTCGGCATAGCGGCGCGGCATTCCGGCGAGGCCGAGGAAGTGCTGCGGGAAGAAGGTCAAATTGGCGCCGATGAACATCAGCCAGAAATGCAGCTTGCCCAGCGTCTCGTTGTACATGTAGCCCCACATCTTCGGGAACCAGTAGTACCAGGCGCCGAAGATCGAGAACACGGCACCGATCGACATGGTGTAGTGGAAGTGGGCGACGACGTAGTAGGTGTCGTGGAACGACCGGTCGACGCCGGCATTGGAGAGCACCACGCCAGTGACGCCGCCGACCGTGAACAGGAATATGAACCCGATCGCCCAGAGCATCGGTGTGTCAAACCTGAGCGAACCGCCCCACATGGTGGCGATCCACGAGAAGATCTTGATGCCGGTCGGCACGGCGATGACCATGGTGGCGAACACGAAATAGGCTTGCGTGTTCACACTGATGCCGGCGGCATACATGTGATGGGCCCAGACCACGAAGCCGATCACGCCGATGGCGACCATGGCGTAGGCCATGCCGAGATAACCGAAGATCGGCTTACGCGAGAAGGTCGACACGATCTGGCTGACGATGCCGAAGCCCGGCACGATCAGAATGTAGACCTCGGGGTGGCCGAAGAACCAGAACAGGTGCTGCCACAGCAGCGGATCACCGCCATGCGCGGAGTCGAAGAACGCCGTGCCGAAATTGCGGTCGGTTATCAGCATGGTGAGGGCGCCGGCAAGAACCGGAAGCGACAACAGCAACAGGAACGCCGTCACCAGCACCGACCACACGAACAGCGGCATCTTGTGCAGCGTCATGCCCGGCGCGCGCATATTGAAGATGGTGGTGATGAAGTTGATGGCGCCGAGGATCGACGACGCGCCGGCGACGTGGAGCGCCAGAATGGCGAAGTCCATGGCCGGACCAGGAATGCCCTTGGTCGACAGCGGCGCATAGACGGTCCAGCCGGATCCCGCCCCGTTGGCTCCGGGGGCACCCGGCATGAACAGCGAGGTGACCAGAAGGCAAAAGGCGGCAACGATCAGCCAGAACGAAATGTTGTTCATGCGCGGGAAGGCCATGTCGGGGGCGCCGATCATCAGTGGCACCATCCAGTTGCCGAACCCGCCCATGGTCGAGGGCATGACCATGAAGAACACCATGATCAGGCCGTGGCCGGTGACGAACACGTTGAAGACTTCAGGATTGCCGAAGTACTGCATCCCTGGCTCCATGAGCTCGGCGCGCATGGCCATGGACAGCAAGCCGCCGACGATGCCGGCGATCAGCGCGAAGATCAGATACATCGTGCCGATGTCTTTATGGTTGGTCGAAAAGAGCCAGCGCCGCCAGCCATAGGGATGCTCGTCATGGGCGGCGTGTGCCTGGGCGCTTGGTGCTGCCATCTTGTGTCTTCCTCGTCCTCTCGTCTTCGCAGTCTTGAATTTCGTTCGCGGCCCGATCAGTGAGCCGCCGCGACCTTGCCTGTGGCGTCAAACGACGCGCTCGCCTTTTGCTTCGCCACCCAATCGTTGAACTCGTCCTCGGTGACGACCTGGACGGCGATGGGCATGAAGGCGTGATTGCGGCCGCACAATTCGGAACATTGGCCGTAGAACATGCCGGTCTTCTCGGCTCTGAACCAAGTCTTCTGCAGCCGGCCGGGAACGGCGTCGAGCTTGACGCCGAAGGACGGCACGGCCCAGTCGTGGATCACGTCGTTGGACTTGAGCTGAACGATCACGTTCTTGTTCACCGGCACCACGAGATTGTGGTCGGCGGTGAGGAGCCGCGGCTGGCCGGGCTTGAGATCGGCGTCTTGCACCATGATCGAAGCAAAGGTGATGCCTTGATCGGGATATTCGTAGGTCCAGAACCACTGACTGCCGGTGGCGGTCACGGTGAGATCGGCCTTGGGGAAATCATATTGGGCAAACAAGAGCCGGAATGACGGAATGGCGATGGCGACGAGGATCAAGACCGGGACCACGGTCCAAACGACCTCGAGCATCGTATTGTGGGTGGTGCGGGACGGCTCCGGATTGCGCTTCTCGTTGAAGCGCACCATCACATAGACGAGCAGCCCGAGAACGAAGAGAGCGATGAGAACGATGATGACGTTGACGTAGGTATGGAACGCGGTGATCTGCTCCATGATCGGGCTGCCAGCCTCCTGGAAGCCCATCTGCCATGGTGACGGCTGCCCCATCCCGGCCAGCGCCGGACCGCTCGCGAACATGGCTCCAGCGGCAACAAGCATCAGTCTTCGATCGAAAATCGCCATTCCTTCACTCCCAGAGCCCCAATTCTCCGTCCGTCCGGACCCGCCGAGAGAAAAGGACGGTCCGAGGTGTCAACGACGTGGATGGCATATCGGCACCCCACGCCCGTTGGCGAAAGGCAGGGCGGCGCGAAAGGATGTTCGCGTTGTTGGCGTCCGCCCCCAGCTTTGTTGTCGCTCCGAGGACAGCGCAGGGACGCCGATCCAATGAGCTTAGTTCCCGTTTTCAAACCATAAAGGCTATAGCTTGGCAACACTCAAGATTTGGGAGACTTGCGGCATATGCACGCCTGACTGTAGTGAAAGCAAGACCTTGCGGCGTTCCGCAGACGCCGAAATTTGGCCCCAATGCTCGGCGAAGGCGGATCGGTGTCTCGCATGATGGCTCGGATCAGCTTCATCCCGAGGCGAAAGCCCCTGCGCGGGGCCGGAGTCTGATGGACCAACCCCTGCTCGCGCCCCGTCGGCCCTCTCAAGCGAGCCGAATCACCTCGCCCCAGCGGCGGCGACCGTTTACCGCAGGGGCGCTCGCGCTCGCGCTCGCGCTCGGCGGGATGAGCCCCGCCACCGCCCAGGAGGATGCGCCCGACGCCGCGACGGCGACGGCGACGGGGCCCGGCAGCATCGTCAAGGGCACCTACGGCGCCTGGCAGGTCAGTTGCCGGACGCCGCCTGGGGCCAAAGAGGAGAAGTGCGCTCTGGTGCAGAGCGTCACCGCCGAGGACCGCCCCAATATCGGGCTGACGGTGGTGTTCTACAAAGCCATCGGCGAGGACAAGAAGCTGCTCCGCGTCGTGGTGCCTCTTGGCGTGTTGCTGCCAACCGGGCTCGGGCTCAAGATCGACAATCAAGACGTCGGCAATGCCCCCTTCCTCAAATGCAGCAAGCGCGGCTGCATCGCCGAGGTCGTGCTTCAGGACGAGGTCATCAAGAAGCTGGAGACTGGCACCAACGCCATGTTCATCATCTTTGACACGCCGGAGGCCGGGATCGGCATCCCGATCTCGCTGCAAGGCTTCGGCGAGGCGCTCAGCAACCTAAAGTAAGGCCCCAGGGCAAAAAAAGGGCCGACGGTAGCTGCTACCGCCGGCCAAGCATCCGTCGGGGGACGGAACGCGCCTCATCCGTGCAGGGTTGTGCGGACGAGGCGGCGACTTGACCACCATCTGGTTACCGGACGCATCGTTTTCAAGGGGGTGCCATTGTAGCTTTGTGGGCGAAAAACGGGAGGGCGTCGCCATGGCTTGGCACGATTGGGTTCTCTGGCTCGGTATTCTCTACATGTTCCTGGGAACCGACTTCACGCTGAACTGGCTCAGCGGGGTCGGCTTCGGCCAGCGCCTCAACCGCGACTCGCCCAACTTCATCGCCCGCATCTATTATCGCGTGTGGGCGGCGACCGACCCGAACGCGCGGGCCGATCGTGTGGACGGGCCAGAGGGCATCCTCGCGCCATGGGTCACCGCGGTCTGCGTGACCAACGCCTTGGCAACCTGCACGATCGAGATCCTGCTGTTGTACGGCATGTTGCAGGAAACCATGCCGCCCTACGTAATGCCGGCAGCTTTCGCGTTTCTCCTGCGCGCGGTGATCGAGATCATCTACGGCTCGCAGCTGATTTGGGGTCCGGCACGGCTGCGTGGCGGGGCGCTTCTGAACTATCTGGCGATCGGCCTCGTCCCCCAGATGCTGATTCCGTGTCTGGTCGCGCTGCGCTTTTCAGGCATGGGCGTGACGCCGCTGTCCCTGCTCTTGTTCGTCGGCATGCCGGTGGCGATTCTGGTTTGGATAGGGCTTGTCTATCGCCATAACCCGGTCCCCGCTCTTAAGGGCGGTAGCTAACCTTTCCGTCGCAGCCCGCTAAAGCGCCTCGGTGTCGAACAGGCGGTCGATGTCGCCGTCCCAGGCGGTGGCGTAAAGCTCGAGCAAGCGGTCCGCCGGCGCGCGGCCCTCGGCCGCGATTTCGAGCAACGGCGCGAGGTATTTGCGTTCATCCTCGCCGTCGGCGTCGAGAAGAGCGCGGCGCTTCAGGCCCCGATCGGCAATGGCCACGGCCTCGCGGGCGGCGTCCTGCACGGTGCCGCCGCGGAACGGCGCTTCGAGCCCGAGGCGCGGAACCTCGTCACGGAGGACCTGCACCTCGTCCCAGCCCCAGTCGCGGGTCATCGCCGAGACCTCGGCGAGCGACGCCCGATCGTAGAGAAGCCCGGCCCAGAACGCCGGCAGCGCCATCAGCTCGGGCACCGTGCCGGCATCGGCGCCGCGCATCTCCATGAAGCGCTTCAGCCTGACGTCGGGAAACAGCGTGGTGAGGTGGTCGGCCCAATCGTCGAAGCTCGGGCGCTCGCCCGGAAGGGCTGCGAGGCGCCCGGCGAGGAAGTCGCGGAACGAGGTGCCGGCGACGTCGATATAGCGCCCGTTGCGGTAGACGAAATACATCGGCACATCGAGGGCGTAATCCACGTAGCGCTCGAAGCCCATGCCCGGCTCGAACACGAAGGTGAGAATGCCGGTGCGGTTCGGGTCGGTGTCGCGCCAGACCTCGGCGCGATAGGACTTGAACCCGTTCGGCTTGCCGTCGGTGAAGGGCGAGTTGGCGAACAGCGCGGTCGCGACCGGCTGCAGCGCGAAGCTCGCGCGCATCTTGGCCACCATGTCGGCCTCGTTGCCGAAGTCGAGATTGACCTGAACCGTGGCGGTGCGGAACATCATATCGAGGCCGTGGCGGCCGACCATCGGCATGTAGCGCTGCATGATGGTATAGCGCTCCTTGGGCATCACCGGGGTCTCGGCCAGGGTCCATTTCGGCGAAAAGCCGATGCCGAGAAAGCCGATGCCAAGCTCGTCGCCGATGGTCTTGGCCTCGGCGAGATGCTGCATCAGCTCCTCATGGGTCTCGTGCACCGTGGCGAGCGGAGAGCCAGACAGTTCCAACTGGCCGCCGGGCTCGAGGCTGATGACGCCGCCCTTGGGGCAATCGGGACGCTGCAGCGCAATGATGTCGCCGCGCTCGACCACGCCTTCCCAGCAGAAGCGGTCCTTCATGCCTTCGAGGAGCGCGCGGATGCCGCGGTCGCCGTCATACGGCACCGGCCCGTGGCCGCGCCGGTAGAAGCCGAATTTCTCGTGCTCGGTGCCGATGCGCCAGTCCGTCTCGGGCTTCGAGCCGGCCTCGAGATACGCGACGAGTTCGTCGCGCGTCGAGACGGTCGGGCCCTGGGGCCCCGCTACCTTTGTCGACATTGGAGAGGCACTCCGCCTTTCGGTGTTGCGAGCATCGGCTCAAGTCGTGCGGCCTGGCACGACGAGGTGAAGCGACGGCCCCTATATCGTGCTTTGACACCGGCCCTGGCAATGGGTCGTTCGTCGGCGCAAGCCACTATTAGCGCCAATCGCCAAGCACAGCGTTAACGAGCGCGAGCGCGGCGACGGCCGCGGTGTCGGCACGCATCAGGCGCGGACCGAGGGAAATCGGCAAGACGTAGGGCTGCTCGAGCAAAAGCGCCCTCTCCTCCGCCTCGAAGCCTCCTTCCGGGCCGATCAGGACCGCGAGCGGCCGCTCGCGTTCCCCTTCGAGCGCGGCGAGCGGCGACGCAATCGAAGCTGCCTCGTTGGCGAAAACGAGGAGCCTCGTCCCATCCCAGCGCTCAAGGAGCCGGGGCAATTTCTCCGGCGCGGCAATTTCTGGCACCCGCAGGATGCCGCATTGTTCGGCAGCCTCGACGGCATTGGCAAGCAGCCGCGATGTATTGACTCGCTCGGCCACGGTGCGCCGCGTCAGCACCGGCTGCAGCAACGACGCGCCCATCTCGGTCGCTTTCTGCGCCATGTAGTCGACGCGGGCCCGCTTCAGCGGCGCAAACAGATAATGAAGGTCCGGACCTTCGCTTTGCGGCCGCGTCTGCTCCTCGATGACCACCGCCGCTCGCTTTTTGGTGGCGGCGCTCAAGGCGCCTCGCCACTCGCCGTCACGGCCATTGAACAGCAGCACCTCGTCGCCGGTCTTGCATCGCAGCACGGTGATGAGATAGTGCGCCTGGGGGGGCTCGAGCTCGATCTCGGCCCGTGCGATCAACGGGGGCTTGACGAAGAGCCGCTGGGGCTTAGAGGGCATATCGCGAAGCTCCTCCAATCAAGCGCGTAAGTACGGCGAGGTCGCAGACATGCCACGTCCGGTTGCCCAAGGCAAAAGCGCGGTGGTCGCCGACGCCGCGGCGAGTAACGTCGTGGACCGGTTCGCGCCGTCGTTCCTCCTGCCTTATCTCCGCCTTGCCCGCGCCGATCGCCCTACCGGTTTCTGGCTGCTTGCCATTCCCTGCTTCTGGTCGGTGGCGCTCGCGGCCCGGAGCATCGGCGCCACCTATCCCGATCCGTGGCTGCTCGTGTTGTTCGCCATCGGCGCCGTCGTCATGCGCGCCGCCGGCTGTACCTATAACGACCTCGTCGACGAGGACATCGATGCGCAAGTGGCGCGGACGCAAACGCGGCCATTGCCGAGCGGACAGGTGACGCGACGCGCCGCGGTGATCTTCATGCTCGCGCTGTGCTTCATCGGGCTCGCGGTTCTCGTCTCTTTCAACAGCTTCACCATCTGGCTCGGCCTCGGCGTCATTCCCATCGTCGCGCTTTATCCGATGGTGAAGCGCTACAGCTATTGGCCGCAAGTGGTACTCGGGCTCGCCTTCAATTGGGGCGCGCTGATGGGCTATGCGGCGGTGTTGGGTCGGCTCGAATTGCCGGCGTTCGTTCTCTATGGCGGCGCCATCGCCTGGACCATCGGCTACGACACCATCTACGCCCATCAAGACCGCGACGACGACGCGCTGATCGGGCTGAAATCGACGGCGCTCAGATTTGGCCGAGCCACCAAGGCCTGGCTGATCGGGTTCTATGCCATCGCTTGGCTCGGCATCACCGCCGCCGGCCTGTTGTCGGGCGCCGAGATCGTGTTCCTGCTCGGCATGGGCGCCGCCGGCGCGCATCTCGTGTGGCAAGTGGCGACCCTCGACATCGACGATCCTGAAAATTGTCTCAAGCGCTTCCGATCGAATCGCGATTTCGGCGCCATCGTGTTTGCCGCCATCGTGCTCGATATGGTGCTCGCCTCGCTGTTCTAAGAGCGGCCATCGGTCGCCCCTGGGGTTGCCCGATGAGGTTGCAGCGCCTGCGCCGAAGCACGATGTTACGGGCTGACGAAAAGCATGAGGGCCCCAGAGCGGATGCGCTGGGGCCCGGATGACGCCTTGCTGTTATCTTCCCTGAGGCTGCCTTGGAAGAGCCTTGATTGCCCTGATCCTGCCAGAGAAGCTTTCCGAAGCGCTTAACGGACGTCGTTAATGGCTGGTGTCCGGTGCTTCCTTCGCACATGGTTTAGAGAGTCTTGCCGATTCGCCGTTCATGACCGCCATCCTCCATCATAGTGCGCCTCCGCCTCACTCCTTGAAGGAGGACTTCCGCCTATTGCATCGCGCAGTGACGGAGGCCGGCAAGCTTGCGCTTGGCTATTTTAAGCAAGAGCTCGCCGTCACCCACAAGCTCGACGGCAGCGAGGTGAGCGAGGCCGATCTTGCCGTTGATGCGGCCCTCAATCGCAATCTGATCGGCGAGCGTCCTGACTATGGCTGGCTTTCCGAAGAGAGCGAGGACAACCCCGAGCGTCTCGAACGCCGCTTCGTGTGGATGGTCGACCCGATCGACGGCACCAACGCTTTCCTGCGCCATATTCCGGAATGGACCGTCTCGGCGGGGCTCGTGCAGGAGGGCAAGCCCGTGCTCGGTATCGTCTACAATCCGGCGACCGAGGAATTCTTTCACGCCATTCGCGGCGAAGGCGCCTATCTCAACGGCAAGCCGATCAAGGTCTCGGACCGGAGCGAGCTCGAGGGCGCGCTGTTCATCGCCAGCGGCGGCCTGTTCAAGAAGCGCAT
>Ga0315553_10004868_pt1 | contig 10039 bp, 8 predicted proteins | sample SalMarSW160140MG_FD_203099 | JGI IMG/M metagenome (GOLD analysis project Ga0315553, IMG submission 203099) | Salt marsh sediment microbial communities from the Plum Island Ecosystem LTER, Massachusetts, United States - Salt Marsh Sediment SW1601-40 ... | reverse complement strand
GGTGCGGCTTGCCGGGATCCGCCGGTGCGGCGTCACGATGTCTCGTCATCAACGGCACGGCGGACGCCCTCATCAAACGCAATGCCGTGCAAGGCTCCCTCGATTCGCTGCAAGAGGCGATCGACAAGTGGAAGGCGGAAAATGGCGTGACCGGCCCCATAGTCCAAACCGCCGACCGCCCGAACCCCCACCCCTTTTGGCGGAGCTCGGTCTCGCCTGACCTGTTCCTGCCGCCGGACATCATCACCGACACCACCTACACCATCTGCTGGAAGGGCGTGGTGTCACCGGTCGTGTGCACCACAGGCGCCAAGGTGTGTTGGTAGGCCGCCGCCTAAAGCATGCTCTTGAACCTCTCCGCCAGGTCCGTACCGAGGAGCTCGTCATAGACGGCGAGGGTCTCGGCCTGCATGCATGACAGCGTAAAGCGGGCCGCCACATGTGCCCGCGCCCGCGCGCCGGTCTCCGCCCGTTCAGCCGGATCGAGCGCAAGGGCTTGGGCGATGCGCTGCTGGAGCGCCGGCACGTCACCCGGCGGCACGCGCCAGCCCGTGAATCCCGCAGCATCCTGGTCCGGGGCGATGATGGTCTCCGGCAACGCTCCGAGATCGGGGACGATCACCGGACAACCCATGTTTTGCGCCTCGACGCTGGTGCGCCCGAAGGTCTCGGGCACGGTCGAGATGGTGAGCGCGACCTCCGAGGCGAGATAGCCGGCCGGCATCTCACGGCAATGGCCGACGAGCCGCACCTTGTCTTTGAGCCCGTGCCGTTTGACCAGGGCGAGCAGTTCGCCGCGGTAGCCGTCGCGGCCGGAGGGGTCGCCGGCGAGGATGATGACGGCATTCTTGAGCGTACCCTCGGCATTGAGCTTGGCCGCGGCGGCAATCAGATCGCGCTGCCCCTTGATGCTGGTCAGGCGCGCGGCGTGGAGCACGATCTTGGTCCCGGGCGTTACGCCCCAAGCCGCTCGCAGCCTCTCGACATCCGCCGCATCGACCGCGCCGGGATCGAATGTTCTCTTGTCGACGCCGCGATAGATGACGCGGATGCGGTCCGTCGCGCGAGGGTGCCGGTCGGTGATCACCCTGGCGGTGAAGCGCGAATTGGCGATGACGCGATCGCCCTTCGCCATGACGCTGTTATAGGCGGCCTTGAACGGCCCGACCTGGCCATAGGCGCCGTGATAGGTGGTGACGAACGGGCGGAGCGTGTGCCGCGTCGCCAACAGCGCGCTCCAGGCCGGTGCTCTGCTCCTGGCATGGACGAGATCGATGTTGTGGTTGTCGATCAGCTTGGCGAGCCGCCACGCATTGGCGAGGATGGTGACGGGGTTCTTGCTCGCCACCGGAAGCAAAACGATCTCGCCGCCTGCCGCCGCGACGTCCTCCGCCATGCGCCCGCCTGTGGTGGCGACCAGCGCTCTGGCTCCGGCGAAGGCAAGCGCCTCCGCGATCTCGACGGTCGCCAATTCGCTGCCCCCGGCATCGAGCCTCGGCACGACCTGAAGTATGGTCACCATGAACGCGGGCCCCGCTGTTGGCAGGAGGACGGTCTTAGGATGGACGAGGCAGAACCGCAATTCCTCGAGGTCGGCAGCGACGGCGCCGCCAAGCTCCGGCGCATCGCCTATCGCCGCGACGCGGCTGAACGCAAAGATGCCGTCGAGCTCGTTTGGCTTCCCGGCTTTCTCTCCGACATGGCGAGTACCAAGGCCACCGCGGTGGCCGAGTGGGCAGGCGCGCACGGCCTCGCCATGACCCGCTTCGACTATTCCGCGCATGGGCGCTCCAGCGGCGCGCTGCTCGAGGCCACCATCGGCGACTGGCTCGAGGAGACGGTTGCGGTGTGGGGGCTGATGGGCGAGGGGCCCCGCATCGTCATCGGCTCGTCCATGGGCGGCTGGATCGCGCTGCTGCTCGCGCGGCACCTCGCGGCGCAAGGGAGAGGCGCCGATCTCGCCGGCCTCGTCTTGATCGCGCCGGCCTTCGACATGACCGAAGCGCTGATGTGGGCCGAGTTGCCGCCGGAGGCGCGTGCCGAGATCGAAACCAAGGGCGTGACCACCGTTCCGTCCGACTACGGCGAGCCCTATCCCATCACCAAGCGCCTGATCGAGGAGGGGCGGTCGCATCTCATCGCGCCGTTCGATCCCGGCTGCCCGGTGCGCATCCTGCAAGGCATGCAGGACCCCGACGTTCCCTGGCGCCACGCGCTTAAGCTGGTCGACCTGCTGCAAGGCGGCGACGTCGAGCTAACCCTGATCAAGGACGCCGAGCATCGCCAGTCGCGCCCGCAAGATTTGCAGCGCCTGCTCGCCACCATTGGCTCGCTCGTGCCGCAAGCGAGCTGAAACGTCTCGCGGCGCGGAGGCCCGAGTTGTCAAAGATCATGAGGACTGCGGGGCACCGAGCGGCCGCGATCCTTTTTGAGTTGGGCAGCCACACGGTGCCCCGCTTGGCGGCGATATTGAAGCCTTCTTCCACTTCTTCTCTTCGCAGATGGCACAGGTCTCTGATCCGAGACCTCACCCGACGACCGCCGGTTCCCACGGCGGTGAGTGGAGCGAAGACCCCTGAGGCCGGTCCGTTAGGCCTGCCGGCGGCAGCGGATCGGGCGGACCCAGTCCGTGTCGTTCCGCCGGCGCGCTCAGGCGCCGCGACCCTCGCTCCGAGACAACAGTCGGTCTGCAGCTCGCGTCCTCGCGAGCGAAGGATGGGGTCAGTTTAAGCGCGCTGCGAGAGCCGGGGATAAGTTCAAAGTGGTCTACGGTTCGCTCTTGGAGAATCCTTGGCTCGATCAGTCTCCAAGATTGTTGCACGCCTCTCTGTAGAGCTCTTGATCCACGAAGGAAGCCGCGTACCGAATCTCGGCAAAAAGCGTCACATTACGATTAGCGTCAAACACGGCTAAGGCGTTGGCAAGTGTCTGAAAGACCGCAGCCTCATTCTTCGTTGAAATCTCTACCGAGGACATCGTCCTCATTGCGTCTATGGCGTCTTGGTCAGTTGCCAACGTTAGAGCTTCTCCCTTTGCCAGAGCATTCGGAAGCGGCTGGCTCGGAGACGCGTAGGTGCGCTTTCGATCACGTTTGCCTTCGAGCCGCAAGCGCAATTTCGTCCAGCTGGTTGGTTTGAGCTTTGGCAGCTTCTCTAGCTCGGTAACAAGCTGCGGAATGGGTTTGCCGTAAAGAAGGACGAATCGGAAGAGCGGGAGCCAAACCGTCTGTGTATCGAGAAAGTGACGAATGTAGTCGAACGGATTTGCTACGTCGACACGATCAATGAAGTCTCGCAAAATGTCGTAGTCGCTCACGCTACCCTTAATTACAGTTTGCGCGCCAGTCCCGCCTTTCACACCGATGGTGCCGGCCAGTTCAAAGTCCTGGTCCTTGTCTTTGTACTCCCCTCGCGCAAGGCGATTAATCTGGTCTCGAAGTGGTCTAGCCAACAGAAACGTCGTACCAGAAACCTCAAGCTCGCCCGCAGAGGTATCAAGTATCGCAGCGTCATACGGACCGACCTGCGCTATTCGGGCGACCTGGTCGGAGATCGTTGCCGAGAGTCGCTGTTCGCGTTTCATGATCAAATTCATGAGGTCAACGTGTCGTATGCGACGAGTTTCCCCTGGGTACCTGAAGTATACTGCTCCATCTTCAATTGAGCCGCTGTCCTTGATGCCCACGATGGGCTTGAGGCGAGACTCTGCAACATAGATCAAACCGAGCCTCTTTCCGCAGATCTCAATGACGGACTTGTCCCAGTCAAGTTCGGGCTGCACGACATCGTGGATACGAGCGGACAGCCGCGCGGCGTCGTACTCAATGAATTTATCTGATGACAAGCCAACAACCTCGCCGGTGCCGTCCTTCACCCCGAATACAAGATATCCACCCCTGTTATTGGCGAATGCGGCCAAGGATCGCGCGTACTCATCCGATTGGCCCGCATACCATGCGAGCTTAAACTCAACTCGGTCCGTTTCATTCGGCTTGACGCGAGACCGCCCGCAATCCACACGCAGCACGCTTTCAATGGTTGCGTGAGAGAAAGGATTGCTTTCAGCTTTAGGCAGAGTCCCGCCGCCCGGGGTCCAGGTTTCAAGAAAATGTTTCAGTTCCTCGGGAGTGGCGGGCTCGACGTGCGCCCCGCGTCGGCCCTGTTCGATGTCAGTGATGCGACCGAATTCAGCACTCTGGTTGGACGGGTGAAGTAGGCCTGAATTCGGTCTTTTTGGAAGCCCCCGCTGGCGAGCATCGCCTTTATCAAGGCGATTTCGTTGTCGCTAACTGAGCGACCCTTTGCCATCTCCTTGCCCCCAGCCTCCCTCGCAATGACTCGGTTAGCTAAATTTTTGCCTCCCGTTCACTTTAGGGACTGTGCAAAACGACACCACCCTAACGTGTCGGACGTCAAATAGACAAGACATGCGCGAAGGCGGCCGGATTTCACAATAAGCGACAGCAGCTACAGCGTCTGGCAGCCATCCTCCCGCTCGCGCCCAAGACGTCGGTGGGCGACCTCCCCTCGGACATCGCAAAGACGACCAGCGCTAAGGCCGGGCGTCGGTGACCATCGGGCAGCCGAGGGTCTTCTCCAGCGCCTGCCGGAGCGCGTCCAAGGTTTCCACCGGCACGTATTGCCCGCCGTTCTTCTCGGCGAGGCATTTGGCGTCGAGAATGCCCTTCTCCCCGATCCAGGTGTAGTTCTTCACGCGCAGCCCGATGACGTGGATCGTCAGCTGGTCGGCTTCGGCGTGAAGCTTCTCGGACAGATCGCAAGGCGAGCCGTCGCAGGTCTCCTCGCCATCCGTGAGGATCACGATCACACCCGGCTTGTGGCGGAAGTCGAGCGCATCGGCGGCTTGCGCCACCGCCTCGGTGAGCGGCGTCCGCCCGGCTGGGTGGAGAGCATCGGCCGCCGCCATGATGCGATCGGCAGCATTCGGCTCGGGCTTCAGCGCGAGATGGATGGTGCATTGGTTCCAAGAGCCGGAGCCATAGGTGAGCAATCCGACGCGGCGAAAGCGGGTGATGCTCGGCAAGATCTCCCTGAGCGCCGCGCGCACCTTGTCGATGCGGCTGACGGTGCCGGACGACTCGCTGCCATAGCCCCAGCCGTCGCCCGCCATCGAGCCGGAGGCGTCGAACACGATCATGGCGTCCTCGGTGCAGGGGCGCGCGTCAGGCTCTTTGGCGCCCGCTGCGGTCGCGGCGATGACGCCAAGGATAACGGCGAGGAGCCGGGCCGAGATTGACGATGTGATCATGCTTGCGCTTGGGACCCGTCACGTCGTGGGTATACGGAAACTCAAGCGACTTGATACCATCCGTCCGCCGCGATCAATCGGACGATAGGGCAAGCCTTCATAGGTCTTCCATCAGCACGCCGCGCAAGCCTTCGCGATAGCTGGGGTAGGCGAGCTCGACGCCGAGCTCGGATTTGATGCGCGCGTTGCAGACGCGCCTGAGGTTCGAATAGAAGCTTCGCGCCATCGGCGTGAGCTCGGCCTTCTCGAACGGCACCTCCGGCGGCGGCTCGACCCCCAACAGCGCGGCGGCGTAGGTAACGACGTCCTCCGGCGGCGCCGGCTCGTCGTCGGCGACGTTGTAGACCGCGCCCGCACGCGGCCGCGCGATCGAGGCTTCGAGCACGGTGGCGATGTCCTCGACATGGATGCGGTTGAAGAGCTGGCCGGGCTTGATGATGCGCCGTGCCGTGCCCGCCGCGATCTTGTCGAGGGCGCTCCGTCCCGGCCCGTAAATGCCGGCGAGACGGAACACCTGGACCGGACGCCCGATCTCCGTGCCGAGCGCAAGCCAGCCGCTCTCGGCCACGACCCGCGCCTTGGTGCGCTCATTGTTGGGGAGTGGCATCACAGTCTCATCGACCAGAGCCCCCGATTGGTTGCCATAGACGCCGACCGTCGACAGATAGCCGATCCAGTCAAGGGTCGAGAGGCCCACGATCAGCTCGCGGTAGTGACGGAGCACGGCGTCGCCGCCAGGACCCGGCGGGATCGAGAGCAGGAGGTGGGTGGTGCCGGCGAGCAAGGCGGGAATGTCAGAGTTGTCGGGCTCGCCGGCAAAGCGCGCGACCTCGTAGCCTTGCGCGCGAAGCCGCATTACATTGGCGGGATCGCGCACCGTCCCTGCGATGCTCCAGCCCTTGGCCGCAACACGCTTCGCCAGGGCCTCGGCAGAATAGCCAAGGCCGAAACAGAACAACCGGCTCACGCGTCAGCCCCCGCCCACTCATTGGCGACGTCGGGATCGGCCTCCGCGGCCCGGCGCGAAGGCGCGAGCGTCCGGAAACAATCCGGCGCGAGCTGAGACAGCGCCCACACCGCCATGGCCCGGACCAGTGGCGAGGGGTCGGCGAGATTGCGCTCGACCTTGGGCAACAGCGACGCGTCGCTCGCGTTGCCGGCGGCGATCAGCACGTTGCGCAGGAAGCGGTCGCGGCCGGTGCGCTTGATCGGCGTGCCGCGAAAGCGGTCGCGAAAGCTCGCGTCGTCGAGGTCGAGCAGCTCGGCCAGCGGTGGGTTGTCGCTGCCGGCGCGTACGGCGAGCTTCGCCTCATGTCCGGTCTGCGCGAATTTGTTCCAGGGGCAGACGGCGAGACAATCGTCGCAACCGAAGATGCGGTTGCCCATCGCGGCACGGAGCTTTGGCGCGATGTGACCTTTGTACTCGATGGTGAGGTAGGAGATGCAGGCGCGCGCATCGAGCCGATAGGGCGCGATGAAGGCGTCCGTCGGGCAGACCTCGAGGCAACGGGTGCAGGCGCCGCAATGATCGGTCTCAGGCATGTCCGGCTCGATCGCGGCGGTGGTGAAGATCGCACCGAGGAACAGCCACGAGCCGAACTCGCGGGACACGAGATTGGTGTGCTTGCCCTGCCAACCGAGCCCGGCCTTGGCCGCGAGCGGCTTCTCCATCACCGGCGCCGTGTCGACAAAGACCTTTACCTCGCCCTCGACAAGCGCCTGCACGCGCGCCGCAAGCGCCTTGAGCTTCGACTTGATCAGGTCGTGATAGTCGCTGCCTTGGGCATAGACCGAGATGGCGCCATGCGAGCGCTCGGCGAGCGCCGCGAGCGGCTCGCGCTTAGGCGCGTAGCTCAGGCCGAGCATGATGACGCTCCGCGCTTCGGGCCACAGCGCCTTCGGGTCCTTGCGCCGCTCGCGCGTCGTTTCGAGCCACGCCATGTCGCCGTGGAGGCCTTGCGCGAGAAAGGCATCGAGCGCCGGCCCAGCGCCCTGCGGCGCATCGGCGCCCGTGAACCGCACCGCGTCGAAGCCGACCTCCTTGGCGGCACGCGCGATGGCGTCTTTCAGCGATGCGGCATGACCCTGCCGCGGCACGCTCGGTACTTCAGAAATCGAGATCGGCATAGGTTCCCGACGGGATGAAGCCCGCCACCCGGTCCGCAAGCAGGGGCCGGAACGACGGCCGCGATTTGAGCAGCGCGTACCAGTTCTTAGCCGGCTCGTAGTCCTCCCAAGGCACCTCGCCAAGATAATCGAGCGCTGAAAGATGCGCCGCCGCGGCGAGGTCCGCGAAGCTCAACGCCTCGCCGGCGAGCCAGGGGCGCGTTTCGGCGAGGTGGCTGATATAGGAAAGATGATAGCGCAAATTCCCATGTCCAGCTCGGATCGCCTCGATATTCGGCGATCCGCCATTGGGACCGTACCGGCGATAGACCTTCTCCTCGACGAGATACCCCGTCACCTCGTCGTAAAGCTTGCGGTGGAACCAGTCGACGAGCCTCCGCGTCTCGGCGCGCGCCAGCGGCTCGCCGGGAAACAACCTGAAACCACGGCCTTCGCGCTCGCCGCCCGCGGTCTCATCGAGATATTCGGAGATGGCGTAGACGCCGGAAATCGGGCCGTCATCCTCGGTGATCAAGACCGGCAAAGAGCCGGCGGGATTGAGGGCGAGAAAGCCCGGCCGCCACTCCCAGGGCCGCTCCTCGGTCAGCGTCGCCTCCACCCCGCATTCGGCAAGCGCCAAGCGGATGGAGCGGGAAAACGGACAGAGTGGATAGTGTAGGAGTGTCGCCATCGACCCGTTCGGCGGTATTAACACCGCGAAAAGAATCGCGCGGGGGGTTGGCTCGGTATAGAACCTGCTCGCGCGCCGAACAAGCGGCCATCGAGGGGGCCGAGGGATAGAATGTCGATAGAGCAGATCATCGTCCTTGCCGTGGTGCAGGGCATCACCGAATTCCTTCCGATTTCCTCCTCAGGCCATCTCATTCTCATTCCGGCGCTGACCGGGTGGCCGGACCAGGGCCAGTTCACCGACGTCATGGTGCATCTCGGCACGCTCGGCGCCATCCTCGTCTATTTTTGGCGGGATGTCGGCAAGCTTATCGGCGGCGGCCTCCTGCTCCTTCGCGGCAAGATGACTGATGAGGGGCGGCTTGCCATCTATATCGTGCTCGCGACCATCCCCGCGGTCGTTTTTGGCCTGGTGCTGAAGAAGTTCGGCTTCACCGAACTCGAACGAAGCGTGACCGTGGTTGCCTGGAACACCTTGCTTTATGGCGTGCTGATGCTGGTCGCCGACACCGTGGGCAAGCAGACCAAGACCATCGAGAACATGACGCTGCCCGCGGCGCTGATCATCGGCGTGGCGCAGGCGTTGGCGCTGATCCCGGGCACCAGCCGCTCCGGCATCACCATGACCGCGGCCCGTTTTCTCGGCTTCACCCGGCCCGACTCCGCGCGCTTTTCGTTCCTGCTCGGTATCCCGGCCATCGCCGGCGCTGGTACGCTGACCATCGGCGAAGCCCTGGAGAACTGCCAGAAGATCACCATGGATGCCGTGGTCTGTGCCGGCCTCACCTTCCTCGCCGGCCTCGCGGCCATCGCCTTCCTCATGGCGGTCTTGAAGCGCGTGAGCTTTCTGCCCTTCGTGCTCTACCGCATGATGCTCGGCGGCTTCCTGCTGGTGCTGGTCTATGTCTACGGCATGCAACTGGCGCCGGCGCCACCGGCCGCGGGCTGCCCCGAAGTCAACGCCCCGGCCGCCGCGGCACCTTAGGGCCGGTACACCGAGAACTGTCCCCGCGGCCGGTATTGCTCGAGATAGTCGGGGACCACGGTTTCGACCGCGACCGGCTCCTCGACGCCGAGGCCTTCGAGCGTCCGGCCGTCCTTGATCGCGGCGGCGCTCACGACATTATCGGTCTCGAGCAGCCGCACTTGATCGAGGGTGAGCGGCGGGTTCGGCAGCAGTTGCAGCAAGGCACCTTGCAGCTTCGCCAGCCAGAACGGCAACGGCACCAGCCATTTCCGCCGCATGGAATAGGCAAGCACGCGCTCCATCACCTCTTTCATGGTCATGATCTCAGGACCGCCAAGCTCGTAGACCGCGCCAGGTTTCGCCTTGCCGGTGAGACCCGCGATCACGGCCTTGGCCACGTCGCCGACGAACACCGGCTGGAACCGGGTGCTGCCGCCGCCGATCAGGGGCAGCGCCGGCGAGATGCGCGCGAGCGCGGCGAAGCGGTTGAAGAACTCATCCTCCGGCCCGAACACCACCGAGGGCCGCAAGATCACGGCTTGCGGGATCACCTCTCTGACCGCCGCCTCGCCTGCCGCCTTGGTGCGGGCGTAAGCGGATGGCGAAGCGGCATCCGCCCCGATCGCCGAGAGATGCACGAAGGCCTTGGCGCCTGCTGCCCGCGCCGCTTCCGCCACGTGGCGCGCGCCTTCGTCCTGCACCGCTTTGAAGGTCTGCCGCCCCGATGGGGCGAGGATGCCCACCAAATTGATCACCGCGTCGGCGCCCTCGGCCGGCGCCTTGAGCGAGTGCGGAAAGCGGACATTGGCCTGGACGGCATTGATCTGGCCGACGCCGCCGAGGGGCTGCAAATGGCCGGCGAGATCCGGGCGGCGCACGGCGATGCGCATGCGCGCTCCGGTTCGCGCGAGCGCACGCACCACGTGGCGCCCAATGAATCCCGAGCCGCCATAGATCGTGATCAGGCTGCGGTTGCTTAAGGAAATGCTCAACGGTTCGTCCTGTATG
>Ga0315553_10004867_pt1 | contig 10040 bp, 6 predicted proteins | sample SalMarSW160140MG_FD_203099 | JGI IMG/M metagenome (GOLD analysis project Ga0315553, IMG submission 203099) | Salt marsh sediment microbial communities from the Plum Island Ecosystem LTER, Massachusetts, United States - Salt Marsh Sediment SW1601-40 ... | reverse complement strand
GATCTCATCTCAAGCTCAGTGGTCCGCCGTCACCCGACGAACCCGATCCTGACCAGCGCGGACGTGCCCTATGCGTCCACGCTTGTGTTCAACCCCGGCGTGACCAAGTACGAGGGAAGGTACGTCATGGCCTTCCGCAACGACTATGGGCGCGAAGGAGACACGCATTTCGATGGCACGAACATCGGCCTGGCGTGGAGTGACGATGGCGTGCACTGGGAGGTGGCGCCAGAGCCCTGGATCGAGCTAGAGGACGACGAGATCCGCCGCGCGTACGATCCGCGACTGACGGTGATCGATGGGCGCTGCCACATGTGCTTTGCGGTTGATACGCGGCATGGGGTACGCGGCGGGATCGCGGTCACCGACGATCTGCAGCAGTTCGAGATCCTAAGCATGTCCGTTCCCGACAACCGCAACATGGTCCTCTTTCCGGAAAAGCTCGGCGGCATGTACCTGCGCCTCGAGCGCCCATTCCCGGTCTATGGAAGGGGAGGCATCGAGCGATTCGATATCTGGGCTTCAGACTCGCCCGACCTACGATATTGGGGCAACTCGCGGCTAGTGCTCGCGGTCGAGCAGGTTCCCTATGCCAACACCAAGCTGGGTCCTGCCGCGCCCCCGGTCAAGACGGCCTACGGCTGGCTGACCACGTTTCACGCCGTGGACACCGATCCCGCACGCGGCAAGAATGGCTGGGAAGCGAGCTGGAGAAAGCGCTATACGACGGGCGTGATGCTGCTCGACCTGGAGGACCCAAGCCGTGTCGTGGGCCTGTACAAAGAGCCGCTGATCGCGCCTGAGGCCCCGTACGAGGTCGCAGGTGGATTTCGCAACGACGTCGTCTTCCCGTGTGGCATGATCCTCGAAGAGAACGGCGAGGTCAAGATCTACTATGGAGCAGCAGATACGGTGATCTGCCTAGTAACGGCGGATGTACAGGATCTGCTCCGCCTGTGTACCACGTAGGCTGCGCGTCACAGGGCTGCTAGGACAAGCGACACTGCCAGAGCTGTGTATATGCAAGAAGTAGCCTGACGTGCACAACCAAAGCAACTGACGGGTCGGATGGGCGCATCGTGTGGTTCGCCCGCACACGTGGCCAGAGGGGAGGTATGAAGGTGGTTCCTGGGGGGTCTCTGGTGAAAAAGAGCGAGGACCGGTGCACGTCGATCCAGCCGGTGCTCCGGACTCTGTTCTGCCTCTGTCTCTTCGCAAGCATCGCGAGCGGCTGCGCACTGTTACCGAGACAGGCACCTACACCCGTTCCCGATCTGCACGCGCTGCGCCTGATGGTTCAGATCCGTGTCGATGGGCCGGAGCATGTGCTGATCTCGTACCAGGCACGAAACGGCGGCACGGCGCCTGTGCCGCGCGATGATGCGTTCGGAGGCGTGTGGAGCCTGGTGGGACCCGACGGCGAGACTCTGGCCGAGGGGACGGTGGACTGGCTGCCCGAGGTTCAGCCAGGCGAAGAGTTGTCCACGCTAGCTCAGTGGCATGGCCCACTGGTACCTGGCGCCTACAAGGTGGTGTGGGGTGCACCCGGCTACAGCTCGACCGTGGTCTACTGGGATCTGGGCAAAGTGGATGGTGCGCTAAAGGTGGTATTCGAGCAGACCTACAACAGCCCAGACTATCCGCCGACGAGCGGCGCGCGAGCTGAGGAGTGGACCCAGACCACGGTGACTGACTTTGGTGGGGGTACGCTCGAGGGACTGCAGATCGAGGACCAGGCTGGGGGCGAGCTCGTGCTGGCAGAAGGTGCCGAACGTGGGACCTATGTATCTCCCGTGGTCGATGCCGGGTTCAGCCTCAACGCGATCGCTCCGCGCTGGCAGGCCGAGCTGCCAGAGGGTAGCTCTGTCGAGATCGAGGTGCGCGTCCAGACAGCACGGAAGGGCTGGTCAGAATGGTATCCCTTTGACCAGATGGCCGTGCAGGCAGAGCAGGGCGGCAGAGATGCAGCGGACAGGAATCCGGCGGATAGGAATCCGCTGGATGAGAGTCTGCCGGATGGGAACCTGTCCACACAATATAGCGAGACACCGCTCATGCTGTCCGACGGTCGCCAGTTCCAGTACCGGGCTACGCTGCAAGGGCGTGCGCCCGTTTTGCATGCTGTGACGCTGATCTACCTCGATACCTCGGTCGGGCCTACGACCGTGCAGGCCAAGGCCTACGCCGCGCAAGGACAGCCCGCCAACGGTGTGCCACAGCCCTCCATCATCTCCAGGGCAGGGTGGGGGGCTGACGAAAGCTACATGGACTGGTCGCCCGAGTACGTGCCCTCGCGCAAGATCGTCATCCACCACACGGTGACGACGAACGACTATAGCGAGGAGGAAGCGACCAAGTGGGTGCGCGCGATCTATTACTACCATGCGGTTACATTGGGATGGGGCGACATTGGCTACAACTATCTCGTGGACCGGTATGGTAACATCTACGAAGGACGATACGGCGGCCCAGATGCGGTTGCCGGGCATACGTACAGTTTCAACTATGGCACCACGGGCGTGGCTCTGATCGGGACGCACGGGAACTATGCGGGGAGCGTACCAGCAAGCGGGCCAGAGCTGCGTGCGCTGGAGGCACTGGCCACATGGGAGGGAGCGCGTGCGGGCATCCATCCCTTTGGCGCCTCGGAGATGAAAGGAGCGGCCATACCGAATCTGGCGGGCCATCGTGATTATCCGGCAAATCACACGACGTGTCCGGGGGATGAGGCCTATGCACAGCTCCCGGCCCTGCGGCAAGCGGTGTGGGAGCGCATGCGCCCGCAGTTGTTTCGCTACAACGTGTCGTGGCGAGATTGGACCGAACCGGCGCCAACGCTGGAGGCGGGCCGAACCTATACCGCCGCCATTGAGGTGCTGAACACCGGATGGTTCACGTGGCCCCAAGACGACCCGACGCATCCGGTGCGGCTCGGATATCATTGGGTGGACAGCGCTGGACGCCCTGTCGTGCAGCCACCGGAGGACGATCACCGTACCACCCTCGCGCGCTCGGTACCCTTTGGCGATCCCTATCGCTTTGTGGCCAAGGTGACGACACCGCGCACACCAGGACGGTACACGATCTCCTGGGACATGGTGCACGAAGGTACGGCCTGGTTCCACGACGCGGTGCCCGCAAGTCCGGTACTGCAATTCACGATCGAGGTCGTCCAGGCGCTCCCTGGGACGCCCACGCCCGCACCGCCTGTGGACCCGATCGTCAACGGCGGCTTCGAGCACGACGGTGGGTGGGTGCTACACGAGACGTCGTACCCAGCACGCTATGTCCAGGAGCCGCATTATGCCGGCGCCTATGCACTGCAGACCGGCATCGAAGCGGGCGGGCGCAACGTCTACAGCTACTCCTCAGCCGAGCAAACGTTTGCCCTGCCTGCAACGGGAGAGATGCGACTCTCTTACTGGTATACGTCTCGTATGAATGGGGCTGACTATGGCTATGTGTTCCTGCGCGACGCCAGCTCGAGGTGGCGACTGTTGATGGTCAGCCGGGGCACGACCAGTGGCTGGATGGAAGCGAGCCACGACCTCAGCCCGTATGCCGGCCAGGTCGTTGCTGTGCGCTTTGGCACGTTCAACGATGGGCAGGGAGGTACCTCGTCTATGTACGTGGACGAGGTGCGGCTTGAAGCCGATGGCTTACCGCCGACGGCGACGCCGCTGGCCGTGAATACGCCCACGTACACGCCGACGTGGACGCCAGTGGCGACCGCGACACGGGCCTCGACACCAACGGCAACGCCGCAGCCCTCGCCCACGATGCAGCCTTCGCCCACGCCGGCCAAGGCGTGCATCGAGCTCGTGGCCAATGGCGGTTTCGAGGCCAGTGGCGGATGGGAGATTGCCAATACGCCTTATCAGGCGCGCTACACCGGCGCTATGGTCCACTCGGGGCAGCGGTCGATGCAGTGCGGTATGGACAGCTCGGCTACCGACCGGCTCAGCTATTCGTCGGTCGGGCAGCAGATCGCGGTTCCTGCCGGGCAGCAGGCGGTCTTGAGGTTCTGGTACACGGTGCCGCAAGCCGGTGGTAGTGGGGATTACGGCTATTTTATGCTGCGGCCACCTGCTGGATCGTGGCGCACGATCCGGATCGTGCGCGACCAGACCTCCGGCTGGCAGTTGCTGGAAGTGGACGTGAGCCACTATGCTGGGCAGTCCTTTGACCTGCGACTGGGCCTGCGAAACGATGGCCGTCGCGACGGCGCGGTGGCGGTGATGTACGTGGACGACGTGTCGGTGCAGGCGTGCCTGCCCTGACCTTTCGTCCTCTCAAACCTGCAGGAGAGAAAGGAGAGACGATGAGCAACATGATACCCGTCGAGCCCGGGGCCAAGATCGCGGCTCAGGTGACGCCAGAGCCGAGCGACGATGAGCTAGCTTTCGTGCGGCGCATCGGGGTCGAGTACGTGGTGTTGTGGACCAGCGGCGAAAAGGCCAGCTACGAGTATTATGCCAGCCGCCGCGATCTGTTCGAGTCAGCCGGGCTCAAGGTCTATGGGTTCGGCAATACCGACGTGCACAACCAGGACGCAATCGTGCTCGGACTGCCGAACCGCGATCAGAAGATCGAGGAGTACAAGGCGCATCTCCGCAACCTGGGCAGGGCTGGTATCCCGTACACGACCTATGCACACATGGCGAACGGCATATGGAGCACGGCGCGAGAGCCGACGCGCGGCGGAGCGATGGCGCGTGCTTTTGATCTGGAGAAGGCCGAGGCTGGGCACTGGGCGGGCAGGACATACCGCATGCCACTCACCCACGGACGCGTCTACAGTGAGCAGGAAATCTGGGACAACTATACCTATTTCATCAAGCAGGTCGCGCCCGTAGCCGAGGAGGCAGGGGTCCGGATCGGCATCCATCCGGATGATCCTCCGGTGCCCGAACTGGGCGGGGTCCCGCGCCCGATCTTTAGCAGTTTCGAGGGCTACAAGCGGGCGCTCGAGATCGCGGACAGCCCGAACGTGGGCGTGTGCCTGTGCGTGGGCTGCTGGCTCGAGGGTGGGGAACTGATGGGCAAGGACGTGCTGGAGACGATCCGCTACTTTGGCGGCCAGGACAAGCTGTTCAAGGTGCACCTGCGCAACGTGACCCAGCCCCTGCCGCACTTTGTCGAGACCTTCCTGAACGCCGGCTATATGGATATGTATCAGGTCGTAACGGCACTGCAGGAGGTGGATTTCCGGGGAGTGATGATCCCGGACCACATCCCGCTGATGGACGAGGACCGGCACGTCGGTACAGCGTACAGCATCGGCTATATGCAGGCCCTGCTGGAACGCGCCCGCGCAGCACAACACTGCTGAGCCCAACTCCGGCGTCCGCCCCGATAGGCCGCGGTAGCGTCGTCGGCGAGAGGCGCGTACCCAAGCGAGAAGGGAGAATGGGTGGCAACAGACGCTAGGCCGAACATCCTGTTTATCATGTCAGACGACCACGGCAAGCAGGCGATCGGCAGCTATGGCAGCGTGATCAACGAGACGCCACACATGGACCGCATCGCGGATGGCGGGATGCGGCTCGATAACTGCTTTTGCACCAACTCGATCTGCTCGCCCAGCCGGGCGACGATCCTGACGGGCACCTACAGCCACGTCAATGGCGTGCTGGCATTCAACCCGTTCGATGGACGCCAGATCACGTTTCCCAAGCTGCTGCAAGCGGCTGGCTACCAGACCGCAGTGATTGGCAAGTGGCACCTCGGGCAGGGCGGAGTGAGCGCGCCGCAGGGATTCGACTATTGGAACGTGCTGCCAGGGCAGGGGCTGTACCACAACCCTGAGATGATCGAGATGGGCACGCGGCGGGTGTTCGAAGGCTATGTGACTGACCTGATCACCGACATGTCGCTGGAGTGGCTCAAAAACCGGGATCGGAGCCGGCCCTTTTGCCTGCTGACTCACCACAAGTGCCCGCATCGCCCGTGGGAGCCAGATGCTGCGCACGCCGAGATGTACGCCGACTATGACATCCCCGTGCCGGCAAACTTTGATGATGACTATGCCCAGCGCGCCAGCGCGGCGGCAGCGGCCAAGATGCGCATCGAGCGCGACCTGACCGAGCGCGATCTCAAAGAGCCTCCGCCGCCAGGTCTGAGCTACGAAGAGCTCAAGCACTGGAAGTACCAGCGCTTTATCAAGGACTATTTGCGGGTCGTGGCTTCGATGGACGATGGGATCGGGCGGATGCTCGATTACTTGGAGGCGGAGGGACTCGACGAGAACACGATCGTGATCTATACTTCCGACCAGGGCTTTTTCCTCGGCGAGCACGGCTGGTTCGATAAGCGCTTCATGTACGAAGAGTCCCTACGCATGCCGTTCCTGATCCGCTACCCGGAAGAGATCGAGCCGGACAGCAGTTGCGATCGGATCGTGCTCAACGTCGATTTTGCCCCGACCTTCCTCGACTATGTCGGGCTGCCAGTGCCAGCACGAGTGCAGGGGCGGAGCATACGTCCTCTGCTGCAGGGCAAGATACCTGCTGACTGGCGGACATCTATGTATTACCGCTATTGGCTTCACCTGTCACACCACGGCGTGTATGCACACTATGGCGTGCGCACGGAGGAGCACAAGCTGATCTACTACTATGCCCAGGCCTTGGGCACGCCCGGTGCGATCGATGAGGACGAGCCGCCCGAGTGGGAGCTGTTCGACCTACGGCACGACCCAAGCGAGATGCGCAGCGTGTACGGGAAGCCGGGCTATGGCGCAGTCACGAGCGCGCTCAAGGCCGAACTGCGCCGGCTGCGCAGGGAAGTGGGCGACGAGCGAACGCCGTGGGTGGCGCAGTAGCGTGACGTTAGGTATGCTGCCGCTACTGCGCGGCCTGCTCGTGGGCCTCTCGATCGCTGCGCCAGTCGGCCCGATTGGGCTGCTGTGTATCCGCCGCACACTGGCTCACGGCCGGTCACAGGGACTCGCATCTGGTCTCGGCGCGGCGACCGCCGACGCCGTGTACGGCTGTATCGCCGGGTTCGGTCTGATGGCGGTGGGCGGCATCTTTCTGCAATGGGCGCGGTGGCTGCAGCTAGTCGGCGGCGCGTATCTCATCTATCTTGGCGTGCGCACGTTCGCCTCGCCCGTGAAAGAGGCCGCACCGGACCGGCGGTGGCGGGGCGTGGCTGGGGCCTATGGCTCGACCTTTGCTCTGACGTTGGCCAATCCGGTGACGATCATGGCGTTTGCTGCAGTGTTGGTCGGGCTCGGCCTGGCAGAACACAATATCGCTGGTGCAGGCCTCCTAGTGCTGGGCGTGTTTCTTGGCTCAGCGCTGTGGTGGATGGCGCTGACGACAGCAGTGGGACTGCTGCGCCGCTGGACGACGGCAGGTGTGCTGCGCTGGATCAACCGCGTTTCCGGCGTTGTGATCGTGGCGTTCGGCTTCGTGGCGCTGGTACGAGCAGCGGCCTGAGTGCGTCGCGAGGCAGAGGAGGGTAGTAGGCCGCGTGGAGGCAGCGATGGGAGATCGTGTAGACGGTGAGCGGCCCCGGGCGCGAGAGATAGGCGTCGAACCGGGCGTGCTGTCCCCTGGCCCCTTGAATGCGATCACGGACGTTCGCGGTGTGCGCGTGGGGCATGTTGCCGTGAGCGAAGGGGACGACATCTGCACCGGAGCCACTGCGGTCTTGCCGCACGGGGGGAATCCATACTCAGACAAGGTTCCGGCCGGGGTCGTTGTCGGAAATGGCTATGGAAAACTGATGGGCAGTACCCAGGTCGACGAACTGGGCGAGATCGAGACGCCGATCCTGTTGACCAACACCCTGGCTGTGCCCCGTGCGGCGGACGCAATCCTCGATTGGGTGCTCTCGCGGCCAGAGAGCACAGACGCGCGTTCGATCAATCCCTTGGTCGGCGAGACGAACGATGGCTACTTGAACGACATTCGCCGCCGTCCCCTTACCGCAGACGCGATCCGACTGGCGATCGAGCGGGCGCGCGGGGGGACGGTTGCGGAGGGCAGCGTGGGCGCCGGGACGGGCACCGTTGCCTTTAGCTGGAAGGGCGGGATCGGGTCGAGTTCGCGCCTCACGCCTGGGCCCGCGCCATACACGGTCGGCGCCCTGGTGCAGAGCAACTTTGGTGGCGTGCTGCAGATCGTGGGCGTGCCGGTCGGGCAAGCGCTGGGACGCTATGCTCTACGCGATGGTTCGGGAAGCGAGGCAGCTGAGGGGTCGATCATGATCGTACTGGCTACCGATGCCCCCCTGTCGGATCGCAACCTGCGCCGGTTAGCGCGCCGCGCCCTGGCTGGCATGGCGCGGACGGGGGCCTCCATGTCCAACGGCTCGGGCGACTATGTGATCGCTTTCTCGACACACGAAGAGGTGCGCCGCACACCGGAACGGCGTCGCAAAGCCTGGACTCCGCTGGAGCTGCCGAACGACCTCCTGTCACCGCTCTTTCACGCCGCGATCGAGGCCACGGAGGAGGCGATCTATAACTCGCTGTTCCGGGCGACCACCGTGACCGGCTATCGCGGGCACTGCGTAGAAGCGCTGCCGATCGACCGCGTGGTGGCGATCCTACGCGCGTATGGGCGCCTGAGAGACGAGCAGGCATAGGGCTTGTCGCAACAGACAGGCACGATCTCTGCTGGTGCGTGATCAGCGGCTATGGTTACTTGAGGGATAGATAGTGGAAACTGTGTCGGCTGGGAAACAGAGGCCCCGAATCGGGTTCATTGGCTACGGTGTGGTGGCATCGACGTTTGCGCGGGCTATGGCGACGCGCGGAGCGCAGGTGTATGCCTACGACGTACTGCTAGACGAGGAGGGCGGGCGCGAGAGGCTGGCCCTGCGTGCAGGAGATGTTTGGGTGGAGTTTCTGCCGCTCGACGAGATGGTCACATCGGTCACGAATGTCTTTTCCACTAACGCAGCCGACGTGGCGCTGACGGTGGCCGAGGAGTGTGCTCCGCTGCTGCGACCAGGGCAGATCTACCTCGACCTCAACTCTACCTCGCCGCAGGTTAAGCGCCAGATCGGCCATACAGTGGCCCCTTCGGGCGCCGGTTTCGTGGAGGGGGCGATCCTGGAAGCTGTGGGGACGGCAGGGGCCGGCGCGCAGATCCTGCTGGGCGGGCCCCACGCGGCGAGGGTGGCCGATACATTGTGCAGCCTGGGCCTAAACGCTGCTGCGTTCAGTGACCAGATTGGCCCAGCGTCGACGCTCAAGATGCTGCGCAGCGTCTTTTCCAAGGGCGTGGAGGCGCTGTTGATCGAGTGCCTGGTTGCGGCGCGGCGGGCAGGCTTGCAGGATGCGTTGTGGGAAGCGCTGACCGAGACGATGCGCGGGACCTCGTTCGAGGCGCAGGCGGACAACTGGGTGCGCACGCACGCCAGCGCGTACGAGCGGCGCTATCATGAGATGATCCAGGTCGAGGACACGGTGCGCGACCTGGGGCTGGAACCCGTCATGACCGCCGCGACGCGGGCGCTCTTTGCCCGGTCCTGCGACCTCGGCCTAGGCGATGCATTCCCGGATGGAGCAGAGAGGATGGACGCAGTGATCGCGTTCCTGGAGCGACAGTTGGGGAGAATAGATGCGAACGAATAGGATGAGGCAAAAGATCCAGGCGGGGGAGCCGGCTCTTGGGGTGTCGGTGATGATCCCTTCCCCGCAATTAGTCGAGATGGTAGGCCGGTTGGGGTTCGATTGGGTGCTGATCGATTGCGAGCATGGGACGATCTCGCTGGAGACGGTCGAGCTGATGGTGATGGCAGCCGAAGCGAGCGGGCTGACGCCGATCGCGCGGCCGTGGCGGAACAGCGAGGACGCAATTCTGCGGCTGATGGACCGCGGCGTCATGGGCGTCCAGGTTCCGCACGTCAACACGGCAGCGGATGCACGGCGCGCCGTCGAGGCGGTCAAGTATCATCCGCTGGGCAAGCGCGGCCTGGCTGCGGGGACCCGGCCGGCGGGCTATGGCCTCGAGATGTCGGCAGGAGAGTACATCGAGTGGGTCAACCGCGAGACGCTGGTCTGCGTGCAACTGGAAGAGGCAGAG
>Ga0315553_10004864_pt1 | contig 10042 bp, 6 predicted proteins | sample SalMarSW160140MG_FD_203099 | JGI IMG/M metagenome (GOLD analysis project Ga0315553, IMG submission 203099) | Salt marsh sediment microbial communities from the Plum Island Ecosystem LTER, Massachusetts, United States - Salt Marsh Sediment SW1601-40 ... | reverse complement strand
CTACTCTGGGATCTATACCCCTCAGCAAGCTGCGCCCTCAGCACATACAAGCCTACTACTCCCGCGCTCTTCAGAAGGGCAGACTCGATGGTCGGGGCGGCCTGTCGGCCAGGTCGGTTCTGCGTCATCACCAGGTTCTGCACACGGCATTCCGCCACGCCGCCAAGTGGCAGCTCTTGGCTAGCAGCCCTGCAGATGCGGTACAGCGACCCAAGGCTGAGCGCCATGAGCTACCAGCCATAGGACCGGAAGAAGTCCGCCGATTCCTTTCTGCAGCCGACGCTACACCTTACGGCAGCTTAGTGCACCTGGCAGTCATGACAGGCCTGCGCCAGGGAGAGCTTTTGGGCCTCAGGTGGCAGGATGTGAAGCTGGACGCCAGCGTCCTCCATGTCCAGCAGACCTGTCAATGGCTTCCTGGCCAGGGCTTTGTCTTCCGCCAGCCCAAGACCTCCAGAAGCCGCCGCGCTGTGGACCTCTCCCCTGACACCGTCAAGAGGCTTCGGCAGCACCGCCACAGGCAGCTAGAGGAGCGACTACTTCTCGGGCCGGCCCACCAGGATCATGGTCTGGTCTTCGCCACGCCCCTGGGCACCCCGATAGACCCGTCCAACCTCAGAAGAGCCTGGAGCCGCATCGTCAGAGCTGCAGGGCTGGAGCCTCTTCGCTTTCACGACCTTCGCCATGCCCACGCCACCCTCATGCTTCAGCAGGGCACCCACCCCAAAGTCGTCAGCGAGCGCCTGGGCCACTCGGGGGTAGGCATTACCCTGGACATCTACTCCCACGTTCTCCCCGGCATCCAGGCCCAGGCTGCCGCCCAGCTGGACGAGCTCGTCAATGGGGTCACTTCTGAGGTCCGTTAGCAAAATGTTAGCAAATGCTGAGGCTGCTAAACAGAATCGGCCCCTCGCGGGGCCGATTTCGTATCTGAGAACTGGTGGGCGATAGAGGATTCGAACCTCTGACCTTCTCTGTGTAAGAGAGACGCTCTTCCATCTGAGCTAATCGCCCCCTGGGAAAATCTTATCCCCGCCAGGTTAGGCGGTCAAGCCAAATGGCGTCTCCGCCCCAGTAGCCGCGCCTCAGCGGCGTTGAACGGACCTGTCCCAGAGATCGCGAGGGGATTCGACGACGACAGCAATGAGACAGCGGCCAGAGGATGTCCTTCTGGCCGCTGCTATCGAGCCAAGAAGTGGCGCGCTCGGCGGGACTTGAACCCACGACCTCAGCCTCCGCAGGGCTGCGCTCTATCCAAACTGAGCTACGAGCGCGCTATTCGGTTAGAGTCAGCGCCGGCAGAATGCCAGCGTTCTGCTTTCATCGTTGGTGCCGAAGGTGGGACTTGAACCCACACGTCCTTGCGGACACTACGCCCTGAACGTAGCGCGTCTGCCATTCCGCCACTTCGGCGCTGCCCCAGCCTGTCAGCGTGACGGGCGGTGCTGGCCTCGAACCAGCGACCTGTTGTACCCGAAGCATAGCACCCTGCGCGCTGTGCTGTCAAAGAGCGAGCGAACGAACTCTCACGCCTGCACCCCGCTTCGCCTTCAGTGCCTAGGGGTCGAGCGGCATGCCCAGGCAGCGAGCGCCGCTGCTGCTGGCCAGCGCTGGGCGTGTGGGGGCGCTTTGGCGTGGATGGTGGGCGGTGCAGGGTTTGAACCTGCGACCTCTTGCGTGTGAAGCAAGCGCTCTCCCGCTGAGCTAACCGCCCCCCTGCCGTGCGCCCAAATTCTACCGCCGAGGCGAGAGCGGGTCAAGCGATAGCCGCCGCCTTCTGGCGTACCAGGCCGCTGCGACGAGGACGGTCAGTGCCGGATCAGGCGCGCGCGGTCAATGTCGCGACGACGACCCCTTCCCTGAACCTGCGGTGATCGAACCAGGGAGCGGCCCGATCCGCATAGGCGTTGGCGCGGACGAAGTTGTAGGCGCCTTCCGACCCCAGCCACTCCTCCATCTTCGCGAAATCAGGGTAGAAGGGGACAGCGTCCTTCCAGATAGCGCGACCGCAGAGGAAACCGCTGGCGCCTGCCTCGGTGGCCAGTTCCACCTGGATCAGGAACTCCTCTATGCCCACGCCAGCGCTCAGTATCACCCAGGGCATTCCCGCGCCCTCATTGAGCTGACGGCAGAACTCCCGCACGTCTGATAGCTGGTAGACGGCCTGGCGCTCCTGGCCATCGAAGGCGCCTCCGCAGAACTCCTTGGTCATCTTCAGGTTACCGGGGAACTCCAGCTTGAGGACGTCCACCTTGTACTTTGGGGCGCTGAACTCGCGGGCGCTGCGGATGACGAGGTCGGGCTTCTTTTTGGCGAAGTCGCCCGTGCTGGTGCCCCCCTCGTCAAGCGCGTAGCTGACCAGTTCCAGCAGGAAGGGCATACATGCCTGCTCGCATTCCTCGCCCAGCCGCTGCACGAGATCCTGCTGATAACGGCGGACATCTTCACAAGCATCGGGGTGGTAGTAGAGGAGCAGCTTGACGGCGTCGGCACCGGCATGCTGTGCTTTCTCCACCGACCATCCTCCTATCAGATTGGTCTTGCGCTCCTTGCCCGTGGGGCCGGACCGCTCATAGCCCGTCTCCTCGTGGGCAAGAAGGAGGCCAATACCCCGCGGAATGCTCCGGAAGGAGTGCGGATAGCCGTAGACCGGGTCGGTGAGGACGGCGGTGGCGTAGGGGGCAAGGACCCTTGTGATGGCCTCCTTTGTTTCGGCCAGTTCCTCGCCGGAGACCTGCTCCGGGCTCCTGTTCGTCACCTTAGCGATGGCGTTGCTTAGTGAGCCCCTCTGGTCGACGGCCATCATGTTGAAGCGGCCCTCTTCATCGGCCAGTGATCGCAGGCGGCGCCATTTGCCCTCGGATACTTGCGCGTCCATAGCAATCTCCTCCTGCTCTGTCACCTCGCCGTCAGGCAAGCGCTTGGGCTTTCCTGCCGTTCAGGCTGGTCACGTGAGCGAATGTTCTCTCGAACTCCTCCGTCGTCATATTCGCCGCCGCGGCCAGCTTAGCCAGCATCTCGGGATCCTGGAGGTCGGACGGCTTTAAACGGATCATGTACTCACGGGCAACTTTGTAGTGCTCCGAGTCGATATCGACGAGGCGAGCATGGGTGCGTCCAGTGGTGGCGTCCTGGATCTCATCGAAAGGCAAGAGGTGCAGATGGCCGGAGTCCAGGCAGACAAGGCCACCGTAGCGCAGACTCTCGTCCGCCGACTCCGAAAGCAAGAGGTGGATCGCCCCGTAGCCCAGAGTCCGGGTGTAGTCGATGTCGAAGGGGATGGGAGGGGCGCAGCGCAGTTCGTAGCCCAGCGTCACCTCCGCAACGGCCAGGCGCTCGCCGCGCCGAGCGAAGCGCTGCTGGATATCACGCTTAATGACGGTGGCCAGAGGGATGTCACCTAGACGCAGGTTGCCATAGGCATCGTATCCCATTTCGCCGCCAGTGATCCCCGCCAGTTCCTCTGTGTCCAGCCTCTCGCCAATCCCCTCCGCGACGATGGCAAGCCCGTTCTCACGCCCCATGGCCCGCCGCTTGAGGATGCCGCCCTCGATGATGCCGCACACGTCCTTGAGGCTTATACGCCCCGTCGGGAACTCCTCGGGAATAATCGTAAGGGTGGCGCTGGCGGACTTGCCGATGCCAAGGGCAAGGTGGCCGGCCTTGCGGCCCATGACAACAACGATGAACCAGCGGTTGGTGGTGCGAGAGTCCTCCATCAGGTTGAGCACCAGTTCCGTGCCGAGATGGCGGGCAGTCTCGAAACCGAATGTAGAATTGCCCTCCCGCAGAGGCAAATCGTTGTCGATGGTCTTGGGGACATGGGCGACCCGGAACGCACCGTTGGCGGCCTTCGCCACTTCGCGGGCGCCAAACGCCGTGTCGTCGCCACCGATCGTAATCAGATAAGCGATGCCGAGCTCGCGGAGCGCATGGAGGGTACGTTGAAGCTCCTCAGCGCTACCCGTCGGGTTGGAGCGAGAGGTGCCCAGGATAGAGCCTCCCTGGAAGTGGACTTGGGAGACATCGGGGATAGTCAGCGGGCGCACCCTATCGACGCGCCCCTCCATCAGGTACTTGTAGCCATCGTAAATCCCGACGACTTCCAGGCCGCTATTGACCGCCTCGATAGTCGCAGCGCTGATGGCGCTATTGATGCCGGGGGCTGGCCCCCCGCCGACCAGAATGCCCAGACGACCCTGTGTCCCTGCCATAAACACCTCACTCCGCTATATGAAGACCATCAGCCATGAATTAATGATGAGCGCAAGAGCGCGCGGACTGGGCTCTTCAAGAATGTCATAGCTTTCTCTCATCGCACAGGCGAATCGTCTCTATAGACGCATCTATGAGAGGGATGTTACAGCGTGTTCCTGGAAGCTTCGCTCAGGAGCAGGCGCGAGCGCGGGTTGCGCACGCTGCATAGCGCCCGTAGTGATGCCTTTCGTAGGCGCTGACCGCGAGCCAATCCCCTGGTCGCGAGGCCAGGGGATAAATTCGGGCTCGGTCTTGGTGTGGTGGCAGCGGAGGCCTGCCTGCCGCCAGGCAGGGATTCGAACCCGCCACGGCGGGCAGGCTCCCCGACCTAGGGCTTATGAGTCCCCTCCCGCCGCAGGCGGGTACGCTGCCAGCCGCGCCCGCAGCCACTCCCGACCGCGACCACTCTTCAAGAAGCGCTCCCTCGCCCGGGCCTCACTCTCACCGTCATACTTCTCTTGATAAGCCGCCTCGAACGGCCCGTTGCGGGAAGACCAGCCCTTGGGATGCCCGCGGTTGTGCTCCTCCAGCCGTTGCTCTAGGGGCCGTGACGTGAACCCAACGTAGTGCCGCCCATTGCGGAGGCTCCGCAGAACGTACACCGTGAAAGGCATGCCCATGAGAGAGGTAAAAAGCCTGGTGGCAGCGGAGGGATTTGAACCCCCGACCTAGGGCTTATGAGTCCCCTGCTCTACCACTGAGCTACGCTGCCACCCTGGCCTGCGAATTCGCCTTCGCAGGCAGTCTCGACCGAGGGAATTATATCAAGAGGCAGGGCCCTTTTCAATGTGCTTGGGGAGCCGCTCATGGTGAGCTTGTCGAACCATGAGCGGCCGCTCCTTCGACAGGCTCAGGATGAGCGGCCAGAAGCCGTCTGACGCTCCATGTCTCGGCTAGGGTGAAACACTACGGAAGCACTTCAAGGCTTGTTGGGGTTCTCGCTGGCGGGCCCCATGTACAGGCTGTCGTAGTAGACGTCGGCCTCCGCCGGAGTAGTGCCCGCCTGCTTGTCATCGTAGCGAACCTCGAACAGAATGCGAAGCTTTGAGAAGCCCTCCGGCGCAACTCCCCAGAACTGCTCGAAGTCTTCCTTGATATTGCGCTCAAAGTAGACCCACTCGCCGGTCCGCGGCTCCTCCTTGCTGAGGAAGACGAAGAAGGCGTTGGCGATGGCGAAGGGCTCCTCGCTGATGCCCGCCAGGGGGTAGCGCATCTGGTAGTTGGGGTAGCCGGCGGTCAGATTGGCGACATCGAAGGCAATGACAACGAACTGCAGATACTGCTTGGGGGTGCCCTTGCTCCAGTTCTCCACTCGATAGTAGCCTGATACCAGTTCGGGGAACTCCTCGGGCGTCACCTCCTGCACGAGGTAGAACACCCTCGCTTGGCCCACCTCCTCGGCCGGCACGCGCATCCGCAACAGCGCGCTCGACTCGCCGGACTGAGCGAAATCCTGGCTCACCTCGAAGGGGGACACTTGCTCAGGATGAAGGGAACACCAGGGATCCCGTCCCGATTCGAAGCCCGAATTGTGAAACAGGTTGGCTTGACCCTCGATAGGCGCCTGGGGCACGCAATCGCTCGCCGACGGCGTGCCAGGGTAGGTAGGCGTTACGGCGAAGGTCGCGGCGGGCGTAACCGGCGACCCCTCAGTCTCCTCCTCTTCGCAGGCTACTGCCAGAACGAACAACGCCAGGCCGGCGATGGCCAACAGGGCTAGTCGAACAGTCTTACGCCACACCATATGTCCTCCCACGAATGCTTTGTGTGCAGTCATGGTATGTCACATGTCCCCAAAATGTAAAGGATGGGCGTCAGCGCCTTCGGTTGAGAGGCCTTTGGGCCAGGCTATACAATGAAATGCGAGAGATGGTGATGGAAACCACGACGGCCGAGCGCCTGCAAGCCCAGTTGGCGGCTGTTCCCAGCCGCCCCGGCGTCTATATCATGCGCAACGGCGAGGGCGAGGTCATCTATGTGGGCAAGGCGGCCAACCTGCGCAGCCGCATCCGCTCCTACTTCGGGTCGCCCCACAGCTTCGAGCCCAAGGTTCGGCGGCTGGTGGAGCAGATCGCCGACTTCGAGTTCATCGTCACCGGTTCCGCCCAGGAGGCCCTCATCCTGGAGGCCAACCTGGTCAAGCGCCACCAGCCCTTCTTCAACGTCCGCCTGAAGGACGACAAGCACTACCCCTACCTGAAGATCGACCTCAACGACCCCTGGCCGCGGGTGGAGATCACCCGTCGCGTTCAGCCAAACGGCGGCATCCGCTACTTCGGGCCCTACGCCAGCGCCGGCTCCGTGCGCAAGACGCTCGATCTGGTGAAGAAGCTCTTCACCTGGCGCTCCTGTACGAAAGCCATCACCGGCAAGGACCCTCGACCCTGCCTGGACTACTACATTCACCGCTGCATCGCCCCCTGCTCCGGCTACTGCACCAAGGAGGAGTACGACAACGTCATCCGCCAGGTGATCCTCTTCCTGGAGGGACGGGCCGACGAGGTGCTTAAGGAGTTACGAGAGAGGATGCAGGAGGCAGCCGAAGGCTGGGAGTTCGAGCGGGCGGCCGTCCTGCGTGACCAGATCCGCGCCGTCGAGCGGGTGATCGAGCGCCAGACGATGGCCACGACCGACTTCATCGACACCGACGTGTTCGGCCTGGCCCGCCAGGACAACCAGGCCTGCGTGCAGGTGTTCTTCATCCGGGCCACCAAGGTCATCGGGCGCGACACCTTCACTCTGGAAGGCGTGAACGACGAGCCGGAGGAGCAGGTGGTGGCCAGCTTCCTCAAGCAGTTCTACCAGTCGGCCACGTACGTGCCCCAGCGCATCCTGCTGCCCTGCCGAGTAGCGGAGGCCCCGCTCATCCAGGCGTGGCTATCGGAGATGCGCGGGAGCAAGACGGAGCTGGTGGCGCCGCAGCGGGGCAAGAAGAGACACCTGGTGGCGATGGTCGAGGAGAACGCGCGCGAGGCGCTCCAGATGATGCAGACCAAGTGGCTGGCCGACAGGGGCAAGACGCGGGCGGCACTGGAGGAGCTGCAGGAGGAGCTGAACCTGCCGAACCTGCCCCAGCGCATCGAGTGCTACGACATCTCCAGCATCGGCGGCACGTCAGCGGTGGGGAGCATGGTGGTCTTCCTGGATGGGCGGCCTCGCTCGGCAGAGTACCGGCGCTTTCGCATCAAGACGGTGACCGGGGCCGACGACTACGCGATGCTCCAGGAGGTGCTGCGACGTCGCTTCAAGCGGGCATCCGCTCGTGGTGAGCCCGTCGAACCACGGGCGGATTCGGGCCCCGCTCACCCTGAGCCTGTCCTGAGCGCAGCCGAAGGGCCTGTCGAAGGGCGAGCGGACGAGGGCGGCTGGGGTGTGCTGCCCGACCTGGTGATAGTGGACGGCGGCAAGGGGCAGCTAAACGCCGCCCTGGATGTGATGCGCGACCTGGGCGTCGCAGACATCCCCGCCGCCGGGCTGGCCAAGCAGCACGAGGAGCTGTTCGTGCAGGACATGTCGGAGCCGATAGTGCTGCCGCGGACGTCGCAGGCGCTGTACCTGGTGCAGCGCATCCGCGACGAGGCCCATCGCTTCGCCATCACCTACCACCGGAGCGTGCGCCAGAAGGCAAGCGTGCGGTCGGCGCTGGACGCCATCCCCGGCATCGGGCCGAAGCGGAAGCGAGCGCTGCTGCGCAAGTTCGGGTCGGTGCAGCGCATCCGGCAGGCGTCGCTGGACGACATCGCCGCCACGCCGGGCTTCACGCGAGCGCTGGCCGAGAGGGTGCGAGAGGGCCTGTAGGATCCGATAGAAGCCCACCAGCTTTTATTGCAGCCAGTTGATTTCCACCGGATGGCCTGATATGGTGCACAGCGGAGGAATTCCGAGTTGCGGACATCAGCCCTGCTGGCAGCCACCGCCGTCTTGAGTGCTGCGCTGGCCTGCGCCTGCGGCGGCCCGACGGAGGAACCCGAATCGCTGTCGGCTAGCGAGCTGGTCGCCCGCACCTATGAAGCCATGACGGAAGAGAGCTTCGCTCTCGATGTTCCGCCGGAACTCGCGAGTCCTCAACCCGACCAGCCGCCGTACAGCATCAAGTACGGCCCCCCTGACCTGCTGCTGATAACCGGCGGCGGCTATGAGTGGCCGGCCTACTTCTTCTTGGTGGGCAAGGAGACCTACATGTCGGAGACGGGCAAGCAGTGGAACTTGGCATTCCGTCGTCCGAACCATGGCCTCCGGCTATTGTACGACCCGCGCGAACTCCTGCGGATAGCCACTGACCTGCGGGACGAAGGCACGCAGGAGCTTGACGGCAAGCCCCATCGAGTGGTGGCTGGCCAGCGAGATCTCGTCAAGTTCGCGGACGAATACCTGGCCGACTCCGTACGCCTGGTGTTGAGCATCACCGTTATCGACTATCCTTGCCCGGAGTGCCCGTTCACCTTCGATCGCCAGCGCTTGGAGGAGCTGGGCTATCGCAATCCGGACGGCCGCGGAATGAACCTGTTCAAGGACCAGGACATCTGGATTGATGCGCGCGCCGAGTCGGTGAGATTTGAGGTTCAAGGCATACGCGAACTAAGTCCGGCCCTGGAGGACGAATTCCGGGAGGTGCTGGAGGCGTATTCGGTTGACCCCGACCTGCTCGACACGGCCGAGGTGGGGGTCTTCGATGAACGCGAGCAGTCGCTTGAGGAAGCAGCGGGCGACGTGAGGTTCTGGATCGATCCGGAGACATTTCTCGTGAGCAAGATGGAAGTGGGTTGGGCGGGGGGAGAGGAGCGGATAGTGCAAATGGGAGAAGTAGCCTTCGTCGACTACGGTAAGACGGAGCTGCCCAAGCCGGAGCCCGCCATGCTCGACGAGGAAGCCGACGTTTTGTTTGGAACGATCCAAGTCCGCTGGCGACCGTTGGCGGAAGCCCTCGAAGCCTATGCCGCCGCGCATGGCGGCCTCTACCCGGATGAGGTGACAGCCACCGCTCTTCAGGACGCGCTGGAGTCGGAAGGGCTGGATTGGCCGGATAACGCCTTTACCGGCGAGCCGATGCAAGAAAGCCTGGACCGCAATCCTGGCGACTTCTACTACCAGCCATCGCCGGATCGGCGAGATTATTGCGCTGAGGTCTACCCTTGGGAAGGACCTCCTGTGGGTGTAAGCCCAGGACCCGCTGACGGTGGATGCCCCCTGGATGAATCTCCTTAGCCTGCCCCTCACTCCCCCACCAGCCCCATCGGCGCGGCCAGCAGCTCGGCCAGCGTCCGGGCGTTGTAGACGGCGTAGGCAAAGGCATCGTTGTTGAAGTAGACGTAGACATCGCTCAGGCCCTCGGCCAGCCGCCGTAAGCGCTCGGCCCAGCCCTCCAGCACCTCGGGGGCGTAGCTGCTGGCGTAGAGGGACTCGCTGCCGTGGAAGCGCACATAGGCGAAGGAGGCCGTGGCCAGCAGGGGGCACTCCAGGTCCGGCATATCGAAGGCGCAGAAGCCGACGTTGTGGCGGCGCAGCAGGCGGAACACATCGTCCTGGAACCAGGACTCGTGGCGGAACTCGAAGACGTGCTCGAGGCCAGAGGGCAGAACATCCAGGAAGGCCTCCAGCCTGGCCTCGTTCTCGGCGGTGCGATGGAAGTTGGGCGGAAGCTGGTAGAGGAGGGGCCCGAGACGGTCCTCCAGCAGGCGGGCGCCGTCGAGGAAGCGCTGCACCGGCTCCTCCGGCTCCTTCAGCCGCTTGAGGTGGGTGATGAAACGATTGACCTTGACGGCGAAGCGAAAGCCGTCGGGGACGG
>Ga0315553_10004862_pt1 | contig 10046 bp, 6 predicted proteins | sample SalMarSW160140MG_FD_203099 | JGI IMG/M metagenome (GOLD analysis project Ga0315553, IMG submission 203099) | Salt marsh sediment microbial communities from the Plum Island Ecosystem LTER, Massachusetts, United States - Salt Marsh Sediment SW1601-40 ... | reverse complement strand
GTGAGCACATCCTGCAAGGGCTTGCGTGCGGGAAGGTGATAAAGGCAATCCCCCACGGCGGCCATTGGCGCGCCGGTCTCCCTGCCCAGCTTGTCCAACCGTGCCAGACGGCGTGCGTCCTGTCCGTCAAAGGCAAGCGCGGCGCCGATGAAAACATGTCCGGGAAACCGGCCGGCGAGATCCCAGGCGGCTTCGGCGAAGGCCTGGGGCGGTGCGTCCCAGGGCGGCAGCAGGATGAGGATCTGCCCTTCGCCATGGCGGATCAGATCGTCGAGCCAGAGATAGCATTCGGCCTTCGGCGCGCGGCGATTGCCGCAAGTGAGCAGGCGGCAGAGCCGTCCCCAGGCGTCGCGGTCGGTCGGCAGGCAGGCGATTTCGAGGGGTTGGCGCGCGGTGCCACGACTTCTCAGCGTCGCCCCGGCCCCCGGCTCGCCACCGGGATGCAGCTCATCCTGCAGCACCAGCCGGCAGCCGGGGATGTATTGCAACCCAAGCTGCTTGGCGGGCTTGTGCGCGCGGACGACGCCGGCGACGCTGTTCCGGTCGCAAATGGCAAGCGCTTTATAGCCGAGCGCGGCGGCGGCCTCGGCCAGCTCCTCCGGCCGCGAAGCGCCGCGCAGAAAGCTGAAATTGCTTGCCGTGACGAGTTCGGCATAGGCGCTCATGGGAAGAGCCCATGGACGAACCAGCGCTGCTTTTCACTGTTTCCGTAAATCCCCTCGCGATAGAGCCAGAAACGCTGCCCGCGCTCATCCTCGACGACATAATAATCGCGCGCGGGCGGCACCTTGCCATCCTCCCACCATTCCGGCGAAATCCGCTCCGGCCCTTCCGCCCGTTCGACCTTGTGACGGCAGCGCCGCCAGGTAAACTGGCGCGGCGGATAGTCCGGCACCCTCACAATCACCTCGACCGGCTCCGGATGCGGCAGCAGCATCAGCGGGCGCGGCAGGGTGAGCGGCAAGGGAACGGCAGAGGCGCACGGCTGGGCGGAGGCGCTTGCCGGCACATGCAGGCTGGCGCGCTCCGGCCAGTGGCTTTCGGCAAAGGCAAAGCGCGTCACGGCCTTCTCGCCGAGCCGCGCCGTGACCCGGTCGAGAAATTGCGCGATCTGCTCTTTGGCATTCCCGCCGTTAGCGGCACTGTCCAGAATATCCGCCTGCCGGCCGACAAGCGGTTCCGCGCCCAGCGCGTAGAGCGCCACCGCATCGAAACCCAGCGAGGGATCGAACCGGCCTTCAAGCGCAGACAATTTCTCCTTCAGTATACGGCCGATATGCTTCGCCTCCGCGCTCGGCCTCGCCATCTGGAAACGCACCTCGCTTTTGCCGTTCTGCGTGTCGAAAAGCGAGAAGGTAAAGCGGCGCGCGCCCTTGCCGTCAGCCTTGAGCTGGACGGTGACGCTGTCGATGAGGATCGCCGCCGTTTGCTCCAGCCCCTCGAAAGCGGTGAGCGGATCGGCGAATTCGAGCCGTGCCGCATAGACCGGCTCCGGCATCAGCGGCGACAGGGCCTCCCCTTCGCGTCCGAGCGCCTGATCGAGACGGCAGGTAATCGCCTTGCCGAGCCGTGCCCTGAGGCTCGCGCGCGGGATTTGCAGGAGCTGGCGGATGGTTTTGAGCCCGAGCCTTTCAAGGAGCGCCGCGCCTTCCGCACCGATCCGCAGCGCCTTGATGGGAAGGGCTGCAAGCGCGTGCGCCTCCTCGCCCGGCGGCACGACGACGGCTGGGGTCTTGGAGAACCGCGCCAGCCCCCAGGCGGCGCCGGCCATACTCGCCATCGCCCCTTCCGCGGCAAAACCGAGGCTGTAAAGAGAGTGCAGAATGCGGTCGAGCAGAGCCTCCTCGCCGCCAAAGAGATGGGCAAGCCCCGTCGCCTCGATCCAAAGCCCGTCCGGCTCGTCCGGCGCCACCCAGGGGCTGAAGCGGTTGCAGGCTGCGGCAAGCCGCTTCAGCTCGCGCCATTCGGCCTCGGGCTCGTGCGGTACGGCCGCAAGCGAGGGCAGCATGGCGCAGGCATCCGTGATCAACATCCCGGTGCGCAGGCCCGCCCCGCGCGCGGCCCTATTGAGCCCGACAATGCGCTTGCCGCCTTTGCCCTTGGCGATGACCGCCAGCGGCTTGGGCGAAGGATCATGCAGCCCGACGCCGCCGTCCTCCTGCGCCTCGAGCCGGTCCGTTCTCCAATAGGGGAGCCATATGGAAATCACGCGCTGCATCGAACTCCATCTCCCATCTTTGCGGTCGGAAACTGGCCATGCGCTCCAGGCGAAGCTGCAGGCGCGGCGGCCCCAAAAGCCGATCACCGGCATGCCGGCCCTGCATCCGGCTGGGCTGAGCCGAGACCCGCCAGCGCCCTTCAGCCGCGGTGGCGCCACCGCTTTGCCAGTGCCGGATGAGGAAAAGCGGCGTCTTTTTCGCTGTAACGCGCGATTTCAGCCGGCGGCTTGCCCCGAAGGCGTAGAGCCGCTCTTGCAGTCCCAAAGCGCCGATGACCGCGCCGAAAGCGCCCGAGCCGACCGCCTCCTCCAGCGTCCAGAGCAGATCCTTCTCTTTCGCGGCGCTGATCATGAGCAGCCGGTCCGGCGCGATGCCGAGCCCTACCAAACCATGGCCGTAAAGCGTGCCGCGTTCCTGCGCCCCGCTCGCCAGGCTGCAAAAGCACAAACTCTGGCCTGTCCCGCCGACGGCGCGCGCCGCCATGGAAAAGGCAAAGGCGAGCGCTGCGCTTTCATCGCCCGGAGCGGCGGCAAGGAGCTCATGAAAGCCCGAGACCGGCAGCAGCTTTTCGGGGGGGAGGCCCGCGGTCCGCTTGCCCGCCTCGCTTGCCGAGGAGGACGCCAGACGCAGCGCGGCAGGGGCAGGCCCTTTGGACTTGGTAAGCGGCGGCTCCGAACGGGCGGTGGTTGAGCAGAGGGACAGCATCGCAAGGTTGTTCTCTTTTTGTTCTCATCTAAAAACGCCATTCCCGCCCGGCTTGTCAAGCCCCTCCGCTCGGAACGTGCATCCGCAAGGCCCAGGGTGTAAGACAGAGAACACAGCATTTGCGAGGAGGAGTTCATGGACATCCGACCGGCAGGAACCATCCCGACACGCCCCGTCAATCCGGACTATTTCACCGGCACGGTCTGGCAGGACGCGATCATCGAGGCGCCGGAACCGGCCCGCGTCCGGGCGCTGCGCGTCAGCTTCGAGCCAGGCGCGCGCACCAATTGGCACACCCATCCTCTGGGTCAGACGCTGCATGTCCTGAGCGGCATCGGCCGTGTGCAAAGCTGGGGCGGACCCTTGCGCGAAATACGCCCCGGCGACACGGTCTGGATCCCGCCGGGCGAAAAACATTGGCATGGCGCGGCGCCGGACATCGGCATGGTTCATCTGGCGATTCAGGAAGCGCTGAATGGCGAGCACGCCGAATGGCTCGAGCCGGTCACGGATGAGGTCTATTCGGCTGAACCGGCCGCTTAAATTCGTGGGCGCGCGCGGAACGCTCGACCGCTCGCCCCACACCGCGCATTCCTGGATTGCGTCGCCATACGCAATCAAGTACTGAAAAGAAAGATTTTGGCCTCCATATCAGGACAGCGGCGCCGCTTGCGCCAGACAAGCCGGGAGCCGCAGCCGAACGGCCAAGCTTCCCGCCAAGGCCGGCTTAGCTCAGTTGGTAGAGCGGCTGATTTGTAATCAGTAGGTCGGGAGTTCGAGTCTCTCAGCCGGCACCATTTTTCCTACCAATCCCGAGTTGCAAGCGACGCAGCGGAGTGAACTCCGGTGCAACTGCGGGTAATGGAAGAACGGGGTCGAAAGAGGCTCGGAGAGAAGCCGAAAATTCGTGGTTACACGGGGGTTACACTTCCTTCGCGGTAATAGCGGCTTTGTTGCTCCTCGGGAGGAGGCGGGTGAAAAGACGGAAATCTCACCCCAAGCTTGCCGGAACGCCACCTCTTACGCTGCAATCGGTTGAGCGGCTTCAATCCGTGCGGTTATGAATTCGAAGAGAGGGCCAAAACACTCGAAATGCTCTCGTGCCAGCGTAGGCACCACCTGCTCTGCAAAACTTATCTTGTTACCGACAAATCTGAACCAACCAGCAGGGCTGTTAGGATCTATCCCGAAGTACCGCTCCATGCCTGGCGCTTCGTAATGCGTAGGTCGGGGGTTCGAATCCCTCTTGCGGCACCAATTTTCATAATAAATTCAACGTTGTACGGAGCGCGCCGGAGTAAAATCCGGTGCAACTGGGGGTAATAGGCGGACAGCGCTGAAAAAGCGAACAGCGAGCCCGAAAAGGCCGTGGTTACACGATGGTTACACCTCAGAAATTGCTCCACTCGCCCAAAATTCGACGTGGCTGTCGATATTCACGGTTGAGGCCGGGTTGCGGTGAAAAGGGCCATTTGGACGTCGCTGGCAGATGGGCACGATTGCGGTGATTTCTGTCGCGGCGACATCGCCGAGGGAAACTCCAAGTTCGACATTTTGACTCCCTGAGATAAAAAGGGGCAATAGTTTGGTGGTTTGCTGGCCGAACCGCGATGGTGCGCTCGGCGAAATGAAGGTTTTCATTTTGAGTACACTCAGGCGCGCTCGATGGTGATTCGCGTCAGCACTTTGTGACGGTGCTTTGCTTGATTGTTGAAATTCATGGACAGTATCGTTCGTCAGATTCATCCGGAGCAGCGTCAGCGCGAAGGGATTGTTGAGCCACGGCTCTCGGAGTTTCTTGCGCAACCCAATATCGTGCTTCTTGGGGACCCTGGGGCAGGCAAGTCACACACGTTCCGAGAGGTGGCGGCCGCGTGCAACGGACGGTACCTCACCGTGCGAAAATTCCTCACCCTCCCCGTTCGAAACACGGGCGAGGTCCTCTTCATCGACGGTCTCGATGAGCGGCGCGGCGGACGCGGCGACCGTGACACCGTAGAGGCGCTTGCGGCTAAACTGATCGAAGCGGACCCGGCGGCGGTTCGCGTCTCCTGCCGTGTTGCCGACTGGCTTGGTGACAGCGATCTCGTCTCCCTGGAGGCTTTCTTCGAAGGCCGCGGCGGCCCGGTTGTGCTGGCGCTGGAGGCGCTCACTCCTGGCGAGCGGATCGCCGTCTTGACCGATAACGGCATGTCGCAAACAGACGCCGACGCGTTCCTGCGCGAGGCCGAAGAGCGCGGCCTGTCGGAGTTTCTTGGCAACCCGCAAAACCTTCTGCTGCTGCGCCGGGCCGTCCAAGCGGGCGTGTGGCCGGCAACCCGCCGAGAGCTTTTCGAAATGGCCACCCGGCTAATGCTGCGGGAGGAGAATCCCGAGCGGGCGCGGACGGGGACCGGCGTCTATACGGGCGAAGAGCTACGGCTGCCCGCTGGGGCGGCGATGGCAGCTCGTCTCATTAGTGATATTGAGGCGATCAGTCTCGCCGACCAGGAAGGTACCGAGGACATCCCGAGTTACCGGACGCTGCCATTTTTCGATCACGACAAGACAATTGCCGCTCTCGGCCGTCGCGTGTTCGAAGCCGCACCAGAACCGGAGAGCGTCGATTACGTTCACCGCACTACGGCCGAATTTTTGGGCGCGGAGTGGGTTGCGCACGCAGTTCGCGCGGGCCTCCCGATCGGACGCGTGGTCGCCTTGATGGGCGTAGACGGACATCCTGCGTCCGAGTTACGCGGGCTGCATGCGTGGCTCGCAGTGCATCTTCCCGAACATGCCGAGCGGCTTATTGACGCCGATCCTTATGGGGTGCTCACCTACGGTGATGCGGCATCATTGAGTCGGGCGCTCTGCTTGCATCTTGTCCGTGCCCTTGCGCGGCTATCTAGCACAGACCCGTGGTTCCGTGCAGGGAATTACAATTCGCCAGCCATCGCAGGTCTCGCCCGCGAGGACGTGATTGACGAATTCCGCACCGTCCTTCGGTCGCCGGACGCAACGTTCGGCGTGCGCGGTATTGTCGTTGAGGCGATGGCGCTGGGGGAGCCATTGCCGGCGCTGCGAGAAGATCTCACTGGCATCCTGGAAAACGACACTCTTCCATACGCCGAGCGACTGTACGCGCTCATCGCTTTGCTCCGTCTCGGCGAAGAAGGCAAGGCAAGCGTGTTGCACGCTTGTCGCACCTTGTTCGGGACGGACCTGAATTCGCTCCGCCTCCGCTCCGAAGCAATCGGACGCCTCTACAATGATCCGTTCGGACCAGTGGATGTTGCGTGTCTGGTGAACGACATGCTCGCCTGTCCAGACCGAGCGCACGTCGGAGAGCCATGGTATTTGTCGGAAAGCCTTCCGGCGGCCGATCTGCCCCCCATTCTCGATGCGCTGGAGCCGCTCGCGAGCAACACCAACGCGGAAAACACCAATAAGTGGGAAGTCGTTCACTTCCTGGACCGCGCGCTTCTGCGAGTGCTGGAGGCGCCGGATGCGATCGAGCCGGCGCGACTGCTTGCGTGGCTATCGAAGCGTCGCACATTTGCGCGAGCCTATTCCGACTCCACGGAACAACTACGTGCAGCGTTGCGTGCGCGACCGGAGTTCTTGCAAGAGATGCTGACGTCTTTCCTCCAGAGCTTTATCCCGGGGGATGATCGATGGCGGCAGCTTTCGCATTTTCGTGAGGCCGTCCTCTTCGAGACCGGTCCCGACCAACTTATAGACGGCATGCTTACTGCTATGGCCGCGGAGCCCGCCGGCAGCGAGCGTGAGCTGTTTTTCTATGAGGCGGCGCTCTCGCTGAGCTATCAGTCGACGGACAGCCAAGCGACTTTCACGCGTGTCTATGAGGCGGCGGACAACCGCGTCAATTTATCGGCCGTGCGGGAGCGGTGTATTCAATCGACACTCACACAATCTCACCTGGAGATGGCGGAGCGTCGCGCAGCTCGCGATGCTGAGGATTCGGATAACCCCGATCGCCTGCGCCAAGATTTCGCGTGCGACGCGGAGGCGATCGCATGCGGTGCGCATCTCGATTGGTTGAAATGGGCTGCGCAGGTCTATCTCGGAATGTTTGCCGATGTGGATCGTGGCGAGCCGCCCGAGGTTCGCCTAATTCCCATTCTGGGTGACGCTCTTACGGTCGCGGCCCTGAACGGCCTCGTCGCCGCGCTCGACCGGACCGATTTGCCGTCATTGGAAGACGTAATTGCGCTTGCCATCCAGAACCGGCACAGGCCTGTGTGGAATATCTACATCGCAGGTCTATGTGAAAGGTTTCGCGGAACCGCCAGCCTTGAGGGCGTGGCCGACGAGCTTCTGCGCGCAATGCTCGCCTATAGTCTCTCGAATCCGGCGGCACAATGCGAATCCTGGAAACAATTTCTGCTGCGCGAACAACCAGAGCTTGTTCGGGAGGCCTACGAAACAGTGGCACGGGCGAAACTGGCGCGCGGCCAGCAGCACCGCAACGGCATACATGAATTGCTGACGCATGAGGCGTTCGAGACGCTACGCGAAGAAGTCGTGCTTGGTCTTCTGCGAGACTTCCCCAACGCGAACGCATTTTCGCTTCAGGACCTGTTAATGGCCGCGCTAAGCATCCCCTCGGCCCACACTGCGCTGCTCGCCCTTGCCGATTCTGTTCTGAGCGGTACAGTGCCAGTTGATCAGCCGCAGCGCGAACTTTGGCTGGTGGCTGCTTGGCTTCTCTCTCCAGACCGCCGCAGCGCGGAGCTGCACGATGCCGCGCAGAATCGCCTTGAGATCGCTTTCGATTTGCGGGACTTCACCGGGCATGACCGCAATCATGACGCCCCAAGGCAGGCAATATCGTTGGCGCAGACGGAGTTCCTGATTCGCCTCGTAGGTACATTACATCCGCCGGCAGACTATCCAAGCAACGGTTGGGCGGGCAGCCGCGATGCCTGGGATGCGGCGGATTATGTTCGCGCTCTGGTCAATAGCCTATCTTCACATGCCACGCAGGCGGCAACAGACGCGCTCTCACGTCTAGAATCTGATGCCGCACTTATTGCTTACCGGCCACAAATACAGCATGCGCTCGCTAACCAACGTGCGCACCGGCGAGAGGCCGAATACGATCGGCCCAATTGGCCGCAGACCCTACATGCACTCGAAAATAGACAGCCGGCGACAGTGGCCGACCTTCACGCAGTGCTCGTCGAGCATCTCGACGATCTCCGCACGCGGATTCGCACAGAAAATACTGACATTTACCGCATGTTCTGGAACCTCGATGGGCACGGACGCCTGCAATCGCCCCGTCCGGAGGAGGCCTGCCGCGACGATCTCATCACACTCTTGCGGCAGCGATTGGCGCCGCTTGGCATCACCATCGAGCCAGAAGGCCACATGGTGAGCGACCGGCGTGCCGATATTTCGGCGTCGATGCCTGGTCGGAAGATTCTCCGTGAGATTAAGCGCGACTATCATTCGGACGTTTGGACTGCTCCGGACAATCAGTTGGAGAGATTTTACGCTCACGATCCCGAGGCGCTCGGTTTCGGCATCTATCTAGTATTCTGGTTTGGGGATGCTCGCCCGCCGCCGATCCCGCTCCCACCGGATGGCCAGCCACGCCCCACCACAGCGGCGGAAATGGAAGCAAGGCTGCGTGCGCGTCTCCCGCCCGACCGTATGGTGCGAACCGCCGTCATTGTGATCGACGTCACGAAACCGAATTAGAGGGGCTCAGACCGCTTTCGCCTTATTAGCCTTGATTTGAATTGGAGCCGCCGGCCAAATTGTGAGGGACCGAGAAGGTATAGCATCTCCCGGGAGGCCGCTTTGGGCCAATTCGGGAAGCCGGGTATTATAAAAATCTCGAAGCGTAGCCCGACTCTCACGCACTGAAGCTGCAGTGGTGGCTTTTTAGCTCGAAGCCGTCGTCAGCGGGGCTCTCCGCCTTCAGCAGCAAGTGCACTTCCACCCCGAGCGCCTGCGCCGCGTGCCAGAGCGTAATGATCGTCGGGTTCCGCTCGCCCAGCTCCAGGCCTGAAATTGTCATGGTGGCCATAACGCGCCACTTATTTTGACGGAACCCAGGCTTGATCGGCTGTCAATTTGTAGGTCCATGGCAGGCCGGCATTTCGCCAGCCGTTTACCGTCCGCATGCCCGCCTTGTCTTTGTCACCTTCGAACCCCTCGACCAGGTTCCAAACATTGGTGTAGCCGGCCTCGGCGAGCGCGTTGGCAGCCGAGGCCGAGCGGTTGCCTGACCGGCAAATCACGATGATCGGATGGTTCTTCCCGAACCCATCGCGTGCCGTTATTGCTTCGACGTTCTTCACGAAATCGGGGTTGGGCGCCTCTTTATACGCCCCCTTTTTCTCATCGAATTCCATCTTGACGATCTTGAACGGAACGATGGCATCGACCGGTGCGGGGTGGCCGACGAAGCTGACCTCGATTGGATCGCGCACATCCACGAACAGAATCCCAGGCTCGGCGTCTAGCGCCGCCGCCGCATCCGCCGGGGTGAGGTAGAGGCCAAGCGTTGTTTGCTTGGCCGCAGGGAGGTCACTGGCTTTTACGCTGGACCGGATGTCTGCCGCGTACGCGGTGGCACCGACCACTACATACGCTATGACAAGAAGGAGCAGTCTCAATTATCGAACTCCAATGAAGCAATTGGTCCAACCTACGAACGATTCAGCGAGGTATACTTGACTTAAATCAAGCGTCCGAAACATTGTGAGCGTGACGTCTGAGATGGGACGCATGCGGACTTTTGTTCGATGTAGCGCCTGACCAATTCCCTCCTCTCCCCCACATTTCGGCGCGCTCGATATCGTCGCCGCGCCGCTTCTTGCGGCCACGAACGACGGGGACCGCTGCCGGATGGGCTGACATATCCACGCGGGCGGAGATGGCACGGAGGGCCTGCTTGATGGCCTTCTTATCGCTCATCCTGATGCTTAGCGTTGGCCTGTTCACGACGAGCACGACCAATCAATCGCTCGTGGTGCTCGGCGGCTATGCGTTCGCGTTGGCGGGGAAACTGGGAGAGGAGTGGTGAAGCGGCGACGGAGCACCGCCGCGTCGGAACTTTGCCCCTTTACAGACGAACGCTTACGACTGTGCGATTTCCGCAAGGCGGTG
>Ga0315553_10004859_pt1 | contig 10050 bp, 5 predicted proteins | sample SalMarSW160140MG_FD_203099 | JGI IMG/M metagenome (GOLD analysis project Ga0315553, IMG submission 203099) | Salt marsh sediment microbial communities from the Plum Island Ecosystem LTER, Massachusetts, United States - Salt Marsh Sediment SW1601-40 ... | reverse complement strand
ACATCGCGACCAACCCCTTATCAACCAATTCTTTCTTTCTTGTTGCTTCCTTAACCATCTGGCCTCTTCTCATGAAGCACGGTGGGATGCTATCAGCCAAACGCCGCGCCTGATTAGCAGGCTAAGTTTTTAGATGATAAGCACTTCCTTTTTCAGGCTCGACTATATGGGATTCACCATTGTGTTTCAAGGGTAAAGTGGACGCATTATGTGGGAGATCTTCGTTTCAGGCGGGGATTCGATTGATGGGGGAGGAGCTTCAGAGGTGGGAAAGGTAGAGCTGGACCTGGAGATTCATTGTAGGAACGACAGGTGCTCGAAAAAAGGATATACATCACCCCTGAACTCTCATCCCAATTTTAAAAATCAGGCGGGGTGGCCCTCCAGAGGCGGGTAAACCTCTGGATACTCTGCGTCCCTTGTTAAATGACCTTACGTTGTGCTGGATCATCGTACATCTTAGAGTTTGTTCACCCTGCATAGGACCGAACGATATGGCGGGTAACCTGAAATAGGGTCCCTTGCCATGTCATCGGTCAACAGGTTGGCATTGGATTCGCCGTCCCAGCCGTGGGGCATAGAAACAACTTGGCGATGGATGTCACCGGTTATCTTAGCCCTCATTTGAATCTCTCCCCTGACCGACTCGACCCTTACCATATCGCCATCCTTTATCTTTAATTCTTTGGCTGTTTCAGTGTTAACCTCAATCAAAGGTTCCGGCATCTTCGCTCGCAAGGCCGGTATGTTTCGGAACTGAGAATGGGTAAACATAGCCTTTCGGGGTCCGGTCATTGCGATCAGCGGATACTGCTTTGCCAATTGTGGCGTAGTGATTGGGCCCTCAGGTGGCTCATGGTAAGTGGGTAAAGGGTCATAGCCAAAATCTTTTAAAAGCCTCGAATATATCTCTACCTTACCCGATGGGGTATTAAACCCCTTACTTAAATAAGGTTTCTCCTCAAACTTAGCATATTCAATCCCCCAGGGTTTTTGTTTTAACTCATCTATGGTAATCCCTGATAGTTTAAGGTAGGCCTCATATATATCGTCAGCATCTTTCCAAGGAAAATACTGATTTCCGAACATCCTTATCCCGAGCTCACTCCATATTCTCCAGTCTTCCTTTGCCTCACCAAGTGGTTCAATAACAGGCTCAGTCCTTAGAATCCTTGGTATCTGAGCTGCAACGTGATAATCAACAAGCAATTTCCTTTCCAGGAACGTGGATATCGGCAGAAACAAATCGGCCTTCTCTGCAGTATCGGTCATGAACATATCAATAACCACGAGAAGATCAAGATGAGACAATGCCTCATTGACCTTTTTCGAATTAGGCCAGGTTATGGCTGGATTTCCCCCTTGAACAATCAAGGCTTTCACAGGATATGGGTTTCCCGTAATGATAGCATCTGTAACCGTCGTAGCCGATGGATAGCCTACGAACCTATCGTATATAGGATAGTTCGCAGAGATTGAGTCTTCTTCAGATGGCCTGGTTAACCCTTCAACGTTAAGCTTAGCAAACTTCGGTGCTGGGCAAATGCGGTTCCCGCCATTCACGTCTAAGTTCCCGGTAATTGCTATAAGGGTAGCAATGGCTCGGCTTGTTTGGACACCATTGATGGAGTGATCCAATGAGATATATTGGAATATAGCAGCGGGTTTTGTAGTGGCATATGTCCTTGCAATCTCCTTTATCATGTCAGAAGGCATCCAGGTGATTTCCGCGACCTTTTCCGGTGTATATTCTTTGACATGCTCAACTAACTGCTCAAAACCAACGGTCCATTTATCCACAAAATCCTTCTCGTACAATTCCTCAGCTATGATCACATTGAGCATGGCAAGCGCTAAGGCACAGTCTGTATCCGGCCTTATCTGGGCATGTATGTCCGCTTTTTTCGCTGTTTTCGTCCTTCTTGGATCAATGACTATCAGCTTTGCTCCTCTCTTTTTTGCCTGGTCTATCCTCATGCCTGCGATGTGGTTTGATTCCTCGGGATCTCTTCCCCAATTAATGATACATCTTGAATTGGGGAAATCAGGCATCAATTCAGGACTACCATAATCCAGGGTGAGGCCGTGAGCTATGACGTGAGCACGGTGGCAATAAGAACCTCCTGTTGTCAGGTTCGGGGTGCCATATATATCGCACCACCGCCTAATTAATGCTCTTAAATCGTGAAGCCCGGAAAAGGTAATTCCGGAAAAAACAACGACAGATTTCGCCCCATATTTTTCCTTTATTGAAAATAACTTCTCCGAAAAAAATTCGATGGCCTCATCCCAAGAGACCTCCCTCCACGTACCATTGATTTTCTTCATAGGGCGGGTAACCCTTTTCGGTGAATAAACCCACTCTATTATGCCGTCAGCCTTGACACATAAAGGTTTTAGTGGGTGCTCTGGCATTGACTCAATCTTTGTTATCCTGCCATCTTGTACGTGCACATCTAATCCGCAACGAACATTGCACATATTACAAACTGTCTTTTTTATCACCTCATTCTCCTTCAAATCAGAGTGCATTACGCTGCCTGCTTTGGAACGATCACCATTATTTTTAACTAAGAACTGAAAGCATCTTTCGGGATTAACGGCCCATTTATCTATCCCGTTGTTATTGGATAGGGTAAGGCCCTTAGTGGTAGGTGCGCTGAAGCTTATTTCTGCTTAGTACGCCCGCCGCAAAGTTTGTACCTCTTCCTGACGCAAAACTCAATAGTTTTGTCCGGGCCGTGAGGCCAAGCCGGGGTGTGATTAAAAGGCCATTGCTACCAATTTCGCTGAGGCCTGTATTGGCCGCAAGACGGGAAGAAAGCGCCGGGCAGGAACAATTTGAAGCTTCGCTAGATACTCGGGTAATGGAAATTACACTAACTATCCGTGAGGGCTAACATTTTTCAACTATTACTATCAAATTTGCGGCATACATTAGTGATAGGAACCGATTAAGTAGTCTTTGCCGTGCCATGAAAAAAGAGCTTTTGGCTTCCTTGACATTAGCTCACGTACGAGGCACCCCCTTCCAAGGGATGCCTCGTCGTTGATTTACTCATGAGCAGGCGCTTCGGGCGGTGGAGGTGTTGGGGGCAGAGGCCAGAAATCCCAGCATGCTGCATAGATGGCCCAGGCAGGGAACGTCAGGCCCAGCATAAGATTAGCCATTGCAAATACATTGTTGGGATACTGCATCCCCTCAGTGCCAAAATGTGAGACGCAAAACGCCTTAAGGCCGTAGTATGCGATAATGCCCACTATGATAGCGATGATGATGTTCAAGAACCCGCCGGCGACCGGACTTTTCAAGGTTCGCCCCGGCCACATCTGAAACATGAACATGATCATGAGCAGTCCAAAGAGGAAAGAGACATCATAAAGCACCATGTGGAGCGGCACTATCTTGAGTGCTCCCACCCCTATAATGAAGAGGATATAGCCCAGTATTCCGGAACTCACGATTACCACAATGCCCATCACCGGCTGCTTCATAAGGCTCGGGGATTTGCTGAAGGGCCAGAATTGAAGGGCCAGGAAGCAGAAAAGAAAGACCAGGGTGCATATGGCAAAGCCAAAGAGGGATTCCCACGCTATGGGGCCCATGGGAGCTATCCCGGCAAAGGCCTCGAATGGGCCTCCCTTCGCATAAAAGGGAACTTTAAAAACAGGAGACTCAATAAAGCCCTTTGCATGGGTCAGAAAGCTCCAATTGCCCAGCATTGCGACCAGCCACGCTAAGACATAGGCCAGGATCAGGGTAAGCCAGCCCTTGCCGGGAACAGAGAGCTTGTCAAAAGGCCACATCCCGAATGCGAGAATCAAGGAGAAGGTGACGCACACCGTAAACACCACCTGCAGGGTAACGAACGGTGTGGGTGCTCCTTCACCAACAAAATGAAGAAACCCGGAATAGGAAAAAATGCCGATAAGCACCACGAATCCGGTCAGAAGAAACCCTTTCCACGGCTGGGGCAGCCCTTCGGTGGAAGGATACTGTGCCTGCCATCCTGCTGCAAGGATGCCCACCGTAGGCACAAATGACATGATAAGGAGTGAAAAGAATCCCAGATACGCTTCAATATCAAAACAAGAGGTAACAATCATCATGGCTCCCAGGGTGACAATAAGCCCGAATATCCCCCGCCACGGCTGGGTTATGGTCCATCGTGCTGTTGGTGTCATTTCGTTCATGGTATTCCCTCCTTTTTTGGGGGGCTCCCCGGTCTTGAGGGGGCCCCTGTTAGGATAACATCTCAAAAAAAACACTTGCTCGGCATCTATCAAGACAGATGCTGATCCAGGCGCCTCTTATTTATCCAGAATATAGACAGCTCCGTTTTTTGCATCCATTCTGATGCGCATTCCGGTCTTGATCTTGGCCGTGCCCTCTCGGGTATTGACTATTGTCGGTATTCCATATTCCCGGCCAATGATAGCTGTATGGGCGAGTGTTCCGCCGCTATCTGCTATAACGCCCTTAATTATTCCAAACACCGGTGTCCATGCCGAATTTGTGTTGGGGCAAACCAAGATTTCCCCCGGTTCGACATCAGCCAGGTCCGAATAGTTGATTGCTATTCGAGCTACACCTTCAACCTCGCCTGAACAACCGCACAGGCCGAATAAATCCGCCCCCAGTTCGGGCTTCACCACGGGTAGCTCCCCTATTACCACTTTAATGCCGATGGGATCTTCTGAAGCAAGCAAATCTTTCACTGCGGCCTCCTCAAAGCTGCTCCGATCAGTAACGAAGGGGGGATTCGGCCTGGTACACCACTCTTCCCACTCTGCACGCCGTCTCCTTGTTATCCAGCGCATGTCATAGGACTCAGGGACCATCAGGACCCGGTCTATCTCATCCGGGCACAGCATAAAGATATCCTCGGGTTGATCTATGGCGCCCCTCTCGGCAACTCTTCTCCCCATAGCCAGATAACCCCGGCGCATGAGGGCCTGGGACATAAGTTCGCAATAAAGGGCATGTTCCTCGCTAAATGCGCTTATCTTGCCTGCCAATCGTATAAAGGATTCATACGTTTCTTTTTTATCCGCAGGCACCTTAGCGAGGAAGGCGGCTATGGCCTCTTCCCTCCTTTTAGCATGCTCTGCCCTGGTAGCTTCAAGGTCATAATCGGCGCCCCCAACAATATAATCCCGTACCACTCCAATAGGCGTAGCAGGATCCTCCAGCCAGTAAGACTCGGTGAAGTCGTTGCCGCGCCTCATCCGCCAGCCTCCAACCTCATCAGTCTCCAGGTAGTCCATGAATTTCTTGAACCATTCCTTCCCTTTATCCGTCTCCTGCAACTTTGAAAGGATGTCCTTCGGCGTGTTTTCCTTGAACATATCGCCAAGGCCCATTTCGGTAGCCACCTTCCCAAATTGCCACATATCCTTGTCCACGTCATAGACCTTGTTAGGGAAACCCACCAGCATATCCTGAAACTCAGGATCCTGATCACTGATCCCAAGGTCCTCTTGACATTTTTGGGTAAGGAATAAATAAGCGGCATGAGAAGAAAACAACCCTTCATGGTGGATCTCCCACATCCTCATATACATCATCTTCAGGTCATAGTGGTGGTGGAACAATTCGAGATTTGTGGCATTGTCAACATCCAGATCCTTGAGCTTTGCATAAATACTCAAAAGCTCCTTCTTACCCCCTTGCCATACACCGTCAAAATCCTCCAGGTAAGGAACCAGGGCCTTTTGGAATTTGACCGTGCGCTCTGCAATCTCCTTCTCGTCCCGGACTATATGCCAGGCGTTGTAGGAGCCTCCATCCATATATCTCATTTCCCAACCTTTGGATTTGGGGAGGCTCAGTTTTTCAGAAATGGCCTTTGTCCCATGGGGGCAATAGTTCACCCAGTACCACCCGTATAACGGGGTCCAGGGCGGGACGCTATGCGTCCCATCAAGGAACCAGGAATGCCTCTCGCGAAGGTCAACCTCTTCATTGAATTCAAACCCCGGTGCAGCATCCCATATCTTTGTCTTCTCATTTTTTTCTCCCATCTCTTCCTCCTTAGCTCTTAAAGGTTTAGGTAAGTGCTACAACTATCGTTCCTTCCTGCGAGTTCCCCTCTCACCTCCTTTCACAATCCCCAAGATGTCTTCCCCTCCTCTGACTTCCTTCCTCGGCTCGGCTCCTCCGAGTTCGAATCTGCCTTCCTTATCACCCCTTTTCTTCCTGAAATGTTTTATAAAAATTCCCTATTATAATCCTATAAATGATAGTGATATGGTCATCTTTCTCTATCTAAACACGTATATCTTTATCCAATGAGGTTCTCTTCAAACGGAGCTTCTGAAAGCTTCGAAAATTTTCCGTCAATTATTCTTAATTTCCGGTTAGGCGTATAGAATGCTTAACTGAAGAAAAATTGTTTGGCTACCCGCTGCATTGCTTCGTGCAAACAAGGATGACTATGAATGGTAGCCTCTATATCTTGAACAGTCCCTCGCATCTGCATGGCGAGCGCCGCTTCGTGTATAAGCTCGGTTGCCTGAGGGCCAACGATGTGGACCCCCAAAACTTCACCCGATGCCGGGTCAGCAAGTACCTTAATGAAACCGCTGCCCTCTCTCAACATTAGGGCCTTGGGATTTTTCGCGAATGGGTACTTGCTGATCTTTACCTTCAACTCTTTCTCTTTGGCCTCCTGCTCAGTGATACCCACCACACCAATCTCAGGCATTGTCCGGATACCGCGCGGCACTACTCGATAGTCCACAGTTGAATCCCTGCCCATAGCGTTTTCCGCAGCTACCGATCCCTGAACTGTAGCCACATTGGCCAGCATCATTTCGCCCGTGGCATCACCAGCACCGTAAATCCCCTCTATATTAGTCTCCATTCTATTATTTGTTTGAATTCTCCCCTCACGTATCTTTATACCAATGTCTTCTAAACCGAGACCATCAAAATATGGACTCTGCCCTATGGCAAACACTACTATCTCTGCTTCAAGCTTATGCTTCTCCCCCTTTTTAGAGATAGTCACCGCCTTTACTCCGTTACCATCTTCGATTCTCTCGACCTCAGCTTCAGTATATATTTGCACCCCACGCTGGCTAAGAGCCTGCTCTATAAATGAGGCTATTTCATGGTCCTCATCGGGGATGACTCGGGGCATGAGTTCTACCACACTCACAGCACAGCCCAAACTCGCCCAGAAAGTAGCCAGCTCCAGCCCAATGACCCCACCTCCAATGATGACGGCACGCTTCGGCGCAGAGGTAAGATGGAGGGCTTCCTTGACCGTAATCCCCCCTTCAGCCCCCCGTATGGATAACTTTTTGGGGACAGATCCTGTGGCAAGGATGACCTTCTGGGCAGAAAAAACCTCCCGTGACCCATCGTCAAGTTCTACCTCTACGCGGTGTGGTGAAATTAGCCTCCCATGTCCCCTAACTATCTCAACATTGTTTGCTTTAAGGGTGTCCAGAATATGATGGTCTGTAGATTCGACAATTTTGTTTTTAGCCGTTATCAATCTACTGTAATCAACATCAACCCCACCTACATTGATACCATCTTCCTTAACTTCTTTCAGTATTTGGACAAGCATTGCGTTCCGCAGCAGAAATTGCATGGGGATACAGCCCCAGTTCATACATATGCCTCCCAGCTTATCCTTCTCCACGAGTGTTACGTTACCCCCAAGCATATTAACTCGGGGTGCCGCTGAATAACCGCCAGCACCCCCACCTATTACGAATACATCCCTCTTCTTCATAATGTGTATACCTCCTGCTGTCCTAATGAAAAAACCTCTCTGAGCTCAATAGAGCGCCTCCTTCCCCACTCAAACGCTTTCCAATTGCCAAAGAAGATGCTTATCTGATAACATCGGCACCAAAAGAAACTCGGGTTGAATCCCCATAATACCGCGATGCAGCTCAGCTCAATACGATTCAAATCGGAATCAAGGACAGCTTCACTCCATTTCCAGTTTTTATCGTTGGTAGTGAAAATGTAATTCCTCCTTCTATCGATCTCTCAGTTTAGCCTTGTGCCTTTAGCCTTATGCCTTGTATACCCGGCACAGTATTCCTCTTAAGTTAGTAGAACCCATCTCGCGGCTAAAAGGCGGCTGGTTACTCGTCAGGATGTTAGTATTGGATTCTGCCCAGCCATAGAGCTCGTCGGGGCCTTTCTCTGGAAACCACCATGCATCATCAAGGATTACCACCCTCGGGTCGAGCCAATCAGCCATGACAGCCTTCTGTTTTATTCTCCCCCGTTTCGTCTCGATATAGACCATATCATTTTCTTTTATGCCTAACGTGATTGCCGTTTCAGGATGAATATTGACTATTGGCTCGGGATGGAGAGAACGTAAACTGTCTATTTGTCTGCCCTGGGAATGGCTCCAGGGGCGTGGTTTGTAGCTGGTAAAGATGAGAGGATACTCCCGGGCCAAGTCCGGATCACTGAGTGGAGTCTCCGGCATTTCATAGTAGATAGGCAGGGGGTCAAAGCCCCATTTCTTGAGGCGCTCTGAATAGAGTTCAACCTTACCTGAAGGCGTTTTAAAGCCCTCCTTTTCATGGATTCGATACTGTTTTGCTCCGGTAAGTCTACCTAATTGCCTGAACTCTTCAAAGGTTACCCCAGATGGTTTCAGAATGACAGTATTCAGCTCCTCCTCATCATTCCAGAAGTACTCCTGCAGGCCCATTTTCTTGGCCAGTTCAAGATATATCTTGTTGTCTGACCAGCGCTCACCTACCTGGGCTACCTTTTGCGTAATTTGAACTGGCAGAGGTGGAAACGGAATGACCCGGACACTATCATACTCCAGGTAGTTGCCCACGGGCAGCACGATGTCGGCCATCGCTGCCGTGGGTGTCATAAAGTAGTCTGCCACTGCCAGGAAATCCAATTTTTGTAATGCCTGGTACGTATCTTGGGCATTGGCCCATGAGAGGAGGAAGTTACCCCCCTGCACGTAGATCACGTGCAGGGGGTACGGTTTTCCTGTTATGAGACCCTGTACCATGCTTTGGGGCAGGGCCCATCTGGCGATGGGGGCTATCTTATGCTCGGCGCCAAGCCTTTTCTCCAGCATCTCACCGCTGATTTTGTCCCGCATATCAAATTCAGCAGAGCCCTTACCCGTAAACGGTGGTGTTGCCCACTGTATCACACCGCCGGGCCTGCCGATATTGCCAGTGATTGTTTCCAGGATGAAAATGGATCGATTGGCCTGAAAGTTATTTATATTTTGCTCCAGGGCATTCCCGGTTTCAATGCATGCTGGCCTATGAGTAGTATAGAATCTGGCTACCTCTTTGATGGTTTCTGCCGGTACCCAAGTGATCTGCTCAACCTTTTCCGGATGGTAGTCCTGGACTAAATTTTTTAGCTCATCGAAACCCACCGTATAGTCATCAACAAAGGCCTTGTCATACAGACCTTCATTAACTACTACATGGAGCAAGGCCAGGGCCAACGCGAGGTCTGAGCCGGGTCTTATTCGCACCCAGTAGTCTGCCTTTGCCGCAAGCTCTGTTTTCCTGGGATCGATGACGATGAGCTTTGAGCCCCTCTCGAGGGCTTCATGTATGGGTATATTGTGGTAAAGAAAGGTTTCCGGAGGATTGACTCCCCAGAGAACGATACAGGCTGGCGGATACTCGTAGTCGGAAGCCAGAAGAGAACCGAACGTAATCCTTGAGGCGTTTAACATGGGATGGTAGCAAACAAAGCCTGCCGAGGCCACATTAGGCGTGCCAACAATATTAGCCAACCGCGTCATAAGACCATCTTGCATCCCCTTGGCTCCGCCGCGTAAAAAGGCTATCGATTCAGGCCCATATTTATCTTTAGTCATGGTCATTTCATCAGCTATGGTGCTCAGAGCCTCCTCCCAGGAAATCTGATGCCATTTCCCCCGGCCCCTTTCACCTGTCCTTTTTAACGGGTAATCTAGGCGGTCAGGATGGTACAGGTGTTCTATCGAAGCCTTCCCTTTAGGACACAATAGGCCTTTGTTTAAAGGGGCGTCGGGGTCGCCAACTATTTTATCGATCTTG
>Ga0315553_10004858_pt1 | contig 10052 bp, 1 predicted proteins | sample SalMarSW160140MG_FD_203099 | JGI IMG/M metagenome (GOLD analysis project Ga0315553, IMG submission 203099) | Salt marsh sediment microbial communities from the Plum Island Ecosystem LTER, Massachusetts, United States - Salt Marsh Sediment SW1601-40 ... | reverse complement strand
CGAGCGCATCGATGGTCAGGTGCAGGGAGGCATGTGCGAGCTACCGGTCGGCCCGTTTCCCACGGGTATCATGCGGGGCCGGTTTCACCCCACCGATGGGCAGTTGTACGTGTGCGGCATGTTTGCCTGGGCGGGAAGCGCCACGCAGCCAGGTGGCTTTTACCGCATTCGACGTACCGACAAGCCGGTGCACGTTCCCATCGAGCTGCATGCCCGTGAGGGAGGCATGGAGCTTGTCTTTTCGGCCCCGCTTGATCGCGCCACGGCAGCCGATGCCTCGCGCTACCGCGTGAAAGTCTGGTCCCTTAAGCGCACCGCCAACTACGGCTCCGATCACATCAACGAACGGCCGTTGGAGGTGCATGCCGTGCGCGTGTCGGACGATGGCCGCAGCGTGTTCGTCGAGCTGCCCGATTTACAGCCCACCTGGTGCATGGAAATCCGCTGCCGGCTCAAATCGGCGGACGGCGAGGCGGTCAACACCGTCATCCACAACACGGTGCACCACCTGGGCGACTTTTCGCCTTAGAGCCGATCCCAAGGCCGTCCCGGAGAAGGGGACAGGCACATTTTGCTCCGCGGAACCCTGAAAGCAGGTCGGAATTCAGCGGCTCCGCAAAATGAGCCAGTCCCCGACGGTTTTTGGATAAGCACCTAGTACGCCAGCACGACACCGAGGTGAATACGTTGTCGCGGATCGGGCTGCGCCGTCACTGCGTTGAGTTGCACTCCGTAATCGAGGCGGAGCGACGCAGTTTCATCCAGCGAGTAGCGTAACCCCAACCCCACGCTCGAAAGGTCGACGCTAACGTCTTCCCCCGGCAGCAGCGTGTGGTTGTCGGCATTGCCGTAATCGAAGAAGCCCAGGAGTTGCGTTTCGCCTCCACAGGGCCCGATGCACAAGGGTATCGTGCGCGCTTCGAGATTCAGGAAGTAACCCGAGTCGCCATTGACCAGCCGCATGTCGTATCCGCGGATCGAGTCGAAGCCGCCAAACCCGAGTTGTTCGCTGGGGAGAAGATTTTCACCGGCAATCTGACCGGTGATGCGGGCCACGAAGTCGAGCCACGAGTTGATGGGAACAACCCCCTCGACGGTTGCGCGGCCGTACACGTAGTCGGCCTTCGCGCCGGCGCGAATCGTCTGGTAGGCAGCGTCGGTGTTGTTGCCGCTTAGACCGCTGGGACCGTACACGACGTCGGCTGCCAGGTAGATCGAATACCAGCCGTCGGTCCAGTTGCCGCGATAACCAGCGAGAAACTGCAGGATATCGGCGCTGCTGGAAAACACCTGATCGCCGCCAAATTCGAGGTTGGTGTTCGTCTGCTTGAAGTCGATTCCGCCCAACAGGTGATGCCGCAGGCATCCCCAGTCGCACAGATTGCGTCGGTACCGCAGGGCAACCTGCCAGGCGACGCCGTCCTGCGCGAAAGGCACCGCCAAGTCGGACGACACCTCGGCGTAGCTTCCGTAAAACTGAAGGATGTCGCGGTTGGCCAGCGGTATCTCATACACGCCGGCGTGAGCGTTGAGCTTTTTCGTATCCGAGCTGCCGGTGAACTGGTAGCCCATCATGTGATCGCGATTCAGTGCATTGGCCCAAGAGAAACCGACGAAACCGCGTTCCAGGCCAGTGAAGCGCGTGCCGGTGTCGTCGTAGCCCATGTAGAACCGCCACGGCCATCGGTCGTACACATGGAAGATCACGTCCGTCTCGCCGGGGTCCTCGCCCGCCGCCAGCTCCAGCTCAATGTCGCGGAATGGGTTGCGGCTGAGCCATTCCAGTTCGTCGAGCAGCACCGATTCGTAAACGCCGTCTCCTGGCTCGATGCAAAGCTGATTCGCCAGCACGCAAGTGTCAAAGTAGCAGGCGTCCTCGACGCGCACATCGCCCACGCGCCCCTCAATGACCACGACCTGCACTGTCCCCGTGGTGATTCGCTGCTCGGGCACGCTCACGTCGACCGCCAGAAGCCCCTGGCTGCGATAGAACAGCACCACGTCGCGCGATAGTTCATTCAAGCGGCGGATGCTAACGGGTGCGCCCAGATACTTTTGCATGCGGGCATCGAACGCGCGGCTTTGTAATTCCGAAAGGCTGGGATCGACGTGAATGCCGGGCTGATCGACGCCGCCGGGTATGACACTGTCGGAACTGGCGACGAACACCAGCCCTTTCAACTCGCCAATGAGCTCCGTCTCGTCGCCGCCGGGCGCCGCGGGTTCGGGAAAGTCAGGAGTAGGAGGTACACCTTCTTCGGGAATCTGCGGGCGATAGCGGTCGAAGTTCTGAGCCGTCGCGCGAAAAGCGAATGTCCCCTGCCAGATCATGGCCGCGAGAATGAGTACCGGCCAGATAACGAGTCTGCGGGCCGTCACTTCTAGTATTGACACCGCCATGTTCGCGCCTCCCTGCGCTCAAAATCGAACATCGCTACCGTTAGGTCAGCACCGACCGTCGCGATCATGATGTGCAGATCGTAAGAGCCCGCCTCTCGTGCACGTACAACCAATTACCTCGTACGCCAATGAATCCCGACAACGGCAGTACTTCTCGGATTGCATTAGCCAGCTACATCCTAACCATCGGTACCTTTGGCCATTAGATTCAGCGCAATGTGAACCTTCGTTGAGGTCTCGCTGCGACATCGCGGGTCAGGCAAACTTTGCGGGCATCGGCGCCGCGCTTTCTGCCCGCGCGGCAGAATGTTCGCCGATCGCATCCAGGGCAAGTGCAGGAAAGATGCCATCTCGATTGGCCGTGGATCCATTCGGTTGCCGCTTGGTAACGGCGGGCGCTTGCGCTGAAACCGGGGCGGTCCCGCCGAAGGGTCGTACCACTCCCTGCGCGGACCTCGGCTGGTTCTCGGCCTCGGTATGCAGTCCGTAAAGTATGTCACTAAAAGAGTTTTCGGCCGGAAAGGCACCGAGACATCAACTGGGGGAAATGGGGGAAAAGGGGTGAATGGGATGTTGTTTACGGCGCGCCGCCCGACTATGCTTACGCCTGTTTATCCGGGTGCGCATAGGCGCGACTTCCGTTGAAATCATCCCATCCCAAGGTGCCTCGCATGTCCGCGCGGATTCCGCCAGCTTCTCCCAAGAAAGTCTTCCGCTGGCTCTTAGTCGTCGCTCAAGTTGCACTCTTGCTCTTGGGCACGTCGCCGGTGTTGGCCAACCCGCTGAACGGCACCGTTGTAGCCGGCAGCGCTTCGATCAACAGCGCCGGCAACACGCTGACCGTCACGCAGGGGACGAACCGTGCCGTCATCAATTGGCAAGGGTTCTCGATCAACGTCGGCGAAGTGACGCAGTTCGTGCAGCCCAGCGCGCAGGCGGCGATTCTCAATCGCGTCACCGGCAATGATCCTTCGTCGCTGTTGGGGTCGCTTCAGTCGAACGGCAAGGTATTCCTCATCAATCCCAACGGCATCCTGGTCGGACCGGGAGCCAACATTCAGGTCGGCGCTTTCACGGCTTCGACTCTCGACGTCGACAACGCCGAGTTCATGCGAGGCGGCGATCTGAACTTCCGCGGCAACTCGACCGCGCCCATTGCCAACTACGGAACGATTCGCGCCCTCGAGGGGGACATCTACCTCATTGCCGCGCAGGTGGACAATCACGGCAACCTGTACGCAGTATCGGGCACTGTCGGACTGGCAGCAGGTCAGCACGTCACGCTCGTTGATTCGGCCCGACCTTATCTTCGCGTTCGCGCTACCGAACGCTCGATCAGTGGCAGCAACCAGGTCACCAACAGCGGACTGATCGACGCGGTGCGGGCCGAGCTGATCGCCAACGGCGGCAATGTGTACGCGCTGGCCATCAACAACACCGGCACCATCCGCGCGTCAGGCGCAGTGAACGTCGACGGCGAAGTGTATCTCGTCGCTCCGGGCGGCAAAATCCTCAACTCGGGTCTGATCGCCGCCAAGAATGCCGACGGCTCCGGCGGCAAGGTCGTCATCGATGCGCGAGGGGCCCACGTCGATGCCGGCCCCGATGCAGCCGGCCACGGACAAGTTCAGCTTTCGGGCACAGTTGACGTATCGGGCACGCGCGGCGGAACCGTTCACGTGCTGGGCGACACGATCGACCTGATCGGAGCCACGATCGACGCTTCGGGCGCGCTCGGCGGCGGCGAAGTGCTCGTCGGCGGCGACCTGCAAGGCGGCAAGTGGGCCGATTCGGACGGCGGGCTGTCCCCCGACTTTAACGCGACCAACGTTTCGATTGACTCCGACTCGGTCATCCTCGCCGGCGCCACCCAAGAGGGCGATGGCGGCCGCGTGATCGTGTGGGCCAACGATGCCACTTCCTTCGCCGGCTCCATTTTCGCCCGCGGCGGCGACCTGGGCGGCGACGGCGGCTTCGCCGAAGTATCGGGCAAAGTGACGCTCGATTTCCAGGGCCTCGTCGATCTGGGCGCGGCGGCCGGCGAAAACGGTCGACTCCTGCTCGACCCGACCGATTTCACGATCGGACTGGCACAGGCGTCGGCCATCATCACGGCGCTCACCACCAGTAACGTCGTCGTCACCACCAGCAGCGCCGGAGGCGGCAACGGCGACTTGTTCATCGACAGCCCCATCATCTACGACAGCAATAACTCATTGGCCCTGCTGGCCCATCGGCACATCTTTGCCAACGCCAGCGTGCAGAACTCCGGCTCCGGCCCGATCAGCCTGGTGGCCGGTTGGGACGGCGTCACCGAGGCGCCGGGCTCTTCGGGCATCGCCAGCATTGGCCGCGCCTTCAACTTTGGGAAGATTCTCTGGAGGCCGTGGAGCTACGGCAACAACGAGGGCAGCGTATTCATCGGCTCCGACGACAGCACGGAAGGCATCGCCGTGGGCAGCCGCCGCGGCGCCACCAACGTCGCCGGCTTCGATCTGATCCTGCGAGGGAGCGACGACACCGACAACGCCTTTGCCCAGTTGGGCTACATCCCCACGGGCGGTGAACGAGTGAGCGGGTCCATCACCGCGAAACTTAAGAACGATGTTACGGCCGTCGGCGGCGACAACGAAGGTACCTACGCGCAGATCGGTCACGGCGGCATTTTTAACGAGAGCGACCTCAGCGGGAGAATCAGTGTCACGGCACGTGGCGACATCACCTTCGTCGGCGGCAGCAACGATGATGCTTACGCGCAGCTCGGCCATGGTGGAATCGATTCGGACGGCGATATCGACGGCAATATCTACGTCGACGCCAAGGGCAACATCACCTTCGTCGGCGGCAGCGGCGACGAAGCGTATGCCCAGCTTGGTCACGGCGGGCCGGAGGCCAGCGGCGACATCGAAGGCAACATCGCCGTGTATGCCAAGGGCAGCATCACTTTCGTCGCCGGCGGCGAAGAAGATTCGAAGGCACAGCTTGGTCACGGCGGCAGTGAATTCCAGGGTGATATCGACGGCGATATTCGCGTGTCCGCACGTGGCGATATTACCTTCGTGGCAGGCAGCGGCGGCGGCGAAGAGATCGACGAGGGCGGCGCCTATGCCCAGCTAGGACACGGCGGCGACCGATTCGACGGCGACATCGAAGGCAAGATCTACGTGGACGCCAAGGGCAGCATCACCTTCGTCAGCGGTAGCGCGACGGCGGCTTACGCCCAACTAGGCCACGGCGGCGCCCTTGCCTCGGGCGACGTCGATGGCAACATCTCCGTATACGCCCGCGGCGGCATCACTTTCGTAGGTGGCAGCGGCGATGGGGATGAATTCGACGAGACCGCCGGCGCGTATGCCCAGCTTGGTCACGGCGGCGATCAATTCGAGGGCGATATTGAAGGCAACATCTACGTTTCGGCCGATGGCGGCATCACCTTTGTCGGCGGATCGGGCGTGTTCGCCTACGCCCAGCTCGGCCACGGTGGCCATTTCATCGACGGCGAGCTCAGCGGCAAGATCAGCGTGTATGCCCGGGGCGACATCACCTTCGTCGGCGGCAGCGACGAAGACACCTATGCCCAACTCGGCCACGGCGGAGTGGAAGGTGACGGCGACATCGAAGGCAAGATCAGCGTGTGGGCCGGCGGTGACATCGCGTTCAGCGGCGGCAGCGGCGACGAGGCCTACGCTCAGCTCGGACATGGCGGACCCGAAGCCAGCGGCGACATCGAAGGCAACATCTCCGTGTCGGCCAAGGGCGACATCGCGTTCGCCGCCGGCAGCAACGAAGATACTCGCGCCCAGCTCGGCCATGGGGGCAGTGAATTCGAAGGCGACATTGAAGGCAAGATCGCCGTCTGGGCGGGCGGCGACATTGCGTTTGCCGCCGGCAGCGGTGAGGAAGCGTACGCGCAGCTCGGCCACGGCGGACCCGAATCCGATGCGGACATTGATGGCGGCATTTACGTAACAGCCAAAGGCGACATCACATTCAACGCCGGTAGCGGCGAAGAGGCGTACGCCCAGCTCGGTCACGGCGGGCGCGAATCCAACGGCGACATCGAAGGCGATATCTCGGTCCACGCCAAGGGCGACGTTGTGTTCGGCGCGGGCAGCAACTTCGCTTCGTACGCACAGCTTGGCCACGGCGGTTACGAGGCCGACGGGAACATCGAGGGGAACATCGGCGTGAAGGCCGGCGGTGACATCAGCTTCTTCGCCGGCTCGGGCAGCCAGGCGTACGCCCAACTGGGTCACGGCGGCTTCGAGGCCGACGGCAACATCGAGGGCAAGATCTACGTCGAAGCCAAGCGTGACATCGGGTTCTTCGCGGGCAGCAACTTCGCTTCCTACGCACAGCTTGGCCACGGCGGTTACGAGGCCGACGGCAATATCGAAGGCGATATCGGCGTAAATGCCAGCCGCGACATCGGCTTCTTCGCCGGCTCGGGCAGCCAGGCGTACGCCCAACTGGGTCACGGCGGCTTCGAGGCCGACGGCAACATCGAGGGCAAGATCTACGTCGAAGCCAAGGGCGACATCGTGTTTGGCGGCAGCAGTAACTTCGCCTCGTACGCCCAGTTGGGGCACGGCGGCTACCAGGCCGACGGCAACATCGAGGGCGACATCCGCGTGAAGGCCGGCGGCGACCTTGTTTTCGGCGCGGGCTCCGGCAGCCAGGCGTACGCCCAACTGGGACATGGCGGCTTCGAGGCCGACGGCAACATCGAGGGCGACATCTACGTCGAGGCCCACGACAGCATCGTATTCGGTGCCAGCAGCAACTTCGCGTCATACGCGCAGCTCGGCCACGGGGGATACGAGGCGGACGGAAACCTGGAAGGTGACATCGCCGTGAAGGCCGGCGACGAAATTGTTTTCGGTGCCAGCAGCGGCGTCGGCGCGTATGTGCAGCTTGGCCACGGTGGGTTCCAGGCCGACGGAAACAAAGAAGGTGACATCTACGCATCGGCGAAAGGCGACATCGTCTTTGGCGCCAGCAGCGGGCTTGACGCCTACGCACAGTTGGGCCACGGCGGTGCAGGCTCCAGCGGCGACATCGAGGGCAACATCGGCGCCTGGGCCGGCGGCAACTTCAGCTTCGGCGGGGGAAGCGGCGACAGCGCATACGTCCAATTGGGCCATGGGGGCCCGTTCGCCGACGGCGAAATCGAAGGCGACATTCGCGTGTGGGCCGGCAACGACATTACCTTCGGCGGCGGCAGCAACGATGATGCGTACGCTCAGCTTGGTCACGGAGGAGTCGATGCCGACGGCGACATCGAAGGCAAGATCAGCGTGTGGGCCGGTGGCGACATTACATTCGGCTTCGGAACCGGGGACGAAGCCTACGCCCAGCTCGGTCACGGCGGACCCGAAGCCGCGGGCGACATCGAAGGCGACATCGCCGTATGGGCTGGGGGCGACATCACGTTCGGCGGGGGCAGCGAAGAGGATGCCAAGGCCCAGCTCGGACATGGCGGCAGCGAGTTCGAAGGCGATATCAAAGGCAACATCAGCGTGTACGCCCGTGGCGATATTACCTTCGAAGCGGGCAGCGGCAGCGGCGGTGCGGACGAGGGGGGCGCCTACGCACAGCTCGGCCACGGCGGACCGGACGCGGTAGGCGACATCGACGGCAACATCGCCGTCTACGCCAAGGGCGACATCACGTTCGGAACCAACGATGGCGACGGAGCCTACGCTCAATTGGGGCACGGCGGCCCATTCTTTGATGGCGACATCGAAGGTAACATCGGCGTGTGGGCCGGTGGCGACATCGTATTCGGCGCCGGCGACGGCGAATTATCGTACGCTCAACTGGGGCACGGTGGCGCGCTCGCCTTCGGCGATATCGAAGGCAACATCGGCGTGTGGGCCGGCGGCGACATCGTGTTCACCGGCGGCGGCGCCACCGACGCCTATGCCCAGTTGGGGCACGGCGGAGCGCTGTCCGCCGCCGACGTTACGGGCAACATCGGCGTCTCGGCCGGCGGCGACATCGTGTTTACCGCGGGCGACGAGACCGAGACCTACGCCCAACTCGGTCACGGCGGCGCGCAGGCCGAAGGGGACTGGTCCGGCAATATCGGCGTCACCGCCAAGGGCGACATCATCTTCACGGCCGACGACGGCAGCGCGTCGTACGTCCAGCTTGGGCACGGCGGTGGAGACGCCGCGGGAGACATCGAAGGCAACATCTGCGTGTACGCTGGGGGCGACATCACATTCACCGGCGGCGGCGACGAGGGCTTTCAGGCGTACGCGCAGCTCGGCCATGGCGGCCAGTCGTTTGCCGGCGACATCGAAGGCGATATCTCCGTGTATGCCAAGGGCGACATCGCCTTCAACGGCGGCAGCGGCAACGATGACTACGCCCAGCTCGGCCACGGCGGAAACTTCGCGGACAGCAACATCGACGGCAACATCGGCGTCTGGGCCGGCGGCGACATCAACTTCCAGGCCGGCCACGGCGGCTACGCCCAGCTCGGCCACGGCGGCAACAGCGCCGAAGGCGATATCGAGGGCAACATCGGAGTCTGGGCCGGCGGAGACATCAACTTCACCGGCAGCACGCGCGACGATACGTACGCCCAACTTGGCCACGGCGGACTGGACGCCGAAGGCGATCGGGAAGGCGATATCAGCGTCTGGGCCGGTGGAGACATTAACTTCCAAGCCGGCTTTGATCCGGCCGCGTATGCCCAGCTTGGCCACGGCGGCAACGGCGCGGAAGGCGACCTCGAAGGTGATATCTCCGTGTATGCCAAGGGAGACATCGCCTTCACGGGCGGCGGGAGCACGAACGACTACGCCCAGCTTGGCCACGGCGGCGCGAACGCCGAGGGCGACATTGAGGGTAACATTCGCGTCTGGTCGGGTGGCGACATCGACTTGAGCGGCGGCACCGATACCCGTGCCTACGTGCAGCTTGGGCACGGCGGCGCCAACTTCGTCGGCGACATCGAAGGCGATATCAGCGTGTACGCCAAGGGCGACATCAACCTGTTCGGCGGCAGCGCCACCAGCATCGACGCCATCGTCGATTCCTCCTACGCTCAGATCGGCCACGGCGGAGCCGGCGGCAGCTTCGGCGACATCGAAGGCGACGTGAGCGTGTACGCCAAGGGTGACATCAACCTGTTCGGCGGCAGCGCCACCAGCATCGGCGCCACTGTGAGCGGCGCCTACGCTCAGATTGGTAACGGAGGAACCGGCAGCATCGGCGATATCGAAGGTGACATCACCGTGTACGCCAAAGGTGACATCAACTTGTTCGGGGGCAGCGCCACCAGCATCAATTCCAGCGTCTCCTTCGCCCACGCCCAGATCGGTAACGGCGGAAGCGGCGGCTATGGCGACATCGAAGGCGACATCAGCGTGTGGGCCAAGGGCGACATCAACCTGTTCGGCGGCAGCGCCACCGGCATCGATTCCACCGTCTCCTTCGCCCACGCCCAGATCGGTAACGGCGGAACCGGCGGCTATGGCGACATCGAAGGCGACATCAGCGTGTACGCCAAGGGCGACATCAACTTGTTCGGCGGCAGCGCCACCGGCATCGATTCCACCGTCTCCTTCGCCTTCGCCCAGATCGGTAACGGCGGAAGCGGCAGCTTTGGCGACATCGAAGGCGACGTGAGCGCGTACGCC
>Ga0315553_10004857_pt1 | contig 10053 bp, 10 predicted proteins | sample SalMarSW160140MG_FD_203099 | JGI IMG/M metagenome (GOLD analysis project Ga0315553, IMG submission 203099) | Salt marsh sediment microbial communities from the Plum Island Ecosystem LTER, Massachusetts, United States - Salt Marsh Sediment SW1601-40 ... | reverse complement strand
TAATCGGACGCATCCAGGGTGGGTGGATGGATTTCGACGCGACCGTCGCCACACCCAATATGATGGGCAAGGTTGGCCGGCTCGGGCGCATCCTCGGTCCGCGCGGCTTGATGCCCAGCCCGAAGGCAGGCACCGTTGTCCCTGAAGATGATCTGGGGCGGGTAATCGATGAACTGAAATCGGGTCGGGTTGAATTCCGCACCGATCGAACGTCGAATCTTCACGTCCCGATCGGTAAGATTTCATTCGAAGCCCAGCAGCTATACGAAAACATGGCGGCCTTGATGGACGCGGTCCGTCGAACCCGTCCCGCCTCAGCGAAGGGGTCTTATGTCCGGCGGGTCGTGATCAGCAGCACGATGGGACCCGGGATCCGCATTGAGCCCAACGCAGCCCTTGCACTTGGCGGGGGATAGGCTTCACAACCTGGGTTCGCTGAGGTACAATTGCGGACGCTTAAGGACAATTGGATAGTCGTTTCGCCGAAGACAGCAGGCGTCCTCATGGGGACTTAATTTCCTGCCGAGGTGAAGACTCGAATGAATTTCAGCTTTCCCCGAGAGTCTTTGCTTGAGCCGTCTGTGCGAAGCGAAGACTCGAATTGATTCTGGGGAAGGAGGTGTAGAAACTTGGCTATATCGAAGAAGCGGAAGGAAGAACTTGTATCTCAATACCGGGAGATTTTGGAGCGGAATACAAGCATCCTGTTGGCTGAGTACAGTGGATTGACCGTGAAAGAAACAGAAATCTTGCGGGCAAAGATCCGTGAGATGGGCGGCGAATTTTTTGTCGTCAAGAACTCGCTGGCAAAACGGGCTTTCGAAGAATCCGGATGGGCACATCCCGAAAACGCCTTCGAAGGACCAACGGCAATAGGCGCAGCCTCAGAGGACATCCCAGGCCTGGCGAAGATCTTGGTAGATCTCTCGAAGGAAAAGGAAGTTTTCCGGGTCAAGGCTGGGATCATCGACGGTGAGCTTTTTGATGCTGCGCAAATCCGCAGTCTCGCAGAACTCCCACCGATGCCCGCGCTGCAGGCGCAGTTGCTGGGTGTTCTGAATATGCCCGGTTCCCAACTAGCGCGCGTGCTGGCAGGTTCCATGCGCCAGGTTGTAAATGTGCTTCAGGCCTATATCGATGCGAAGCCGGAAGGCGCTGCAGCCTGATTGATGAAACATTAAAAACTATACTTGTGGATGAAGGAGAACTATTACCATGGCTGATATCAAGAAGATCAAGGATGAACTCAATAAGCTAACCATCCTCGAAGTTTCCGAATTGGTTAAGGAACTCGAGGAGGAGTGGGGTGTTTCTGCCGCCGCACCGGTCGCCATCGCCGCTACTCCTGGAGCCGGCGCGGCAGCTGCCGAAGCTGAAGATGAGAAGAGCGAGTACGACGTGATTTTGAAGGACGTTGGCCCGAAGAAAATAGATGTGATCAAGGCTATCCGCCAGATCACTCAACTCGGGCTCGCGGATTCAAAGGAATTAGCCGAGACGGCTGGCGCCAAGGTCCTTGAGCAGGCTGGCAAAGAATCTGCTCAGGATGCGAAAGCCAAGCTCGAAGCGGCTGGTGCCACAGTAGAGCTCGCCTGATCGTAAACTTAACCGTTCGCGGAGCCGCCGAAACGGGCGGCTCTGTGTCTTTAAGCGTGTGGTATAAAGCACGTTGGAGGCGCGATGCGCGGATCAATCCTGATCATTGAAGATGAGGAGCGGATTCTGCAGTTCCTGAGACGCGGACTGAGTTACGAGGGCTACCAGGTAGAAACCGCGATCAATGGCACAGAAGGGCTGGCTAAGGCGGCAAAATCAATGCCTGACCTTGTGATCATCGATTGGATGCTCCCGGAGCTGGAGCCAGGGTTGGACGGGCTGGAGGTTTGCCGCCGGCTGCGAGAGGGAAGTGAACTGCCCATCCTCATGCTCACGGCGAAAGATTCGGTTGCGGATCGAGTGCGCGGCCTGGATGCAGGCGCGGATGATTATCTTGTCAAACCTTTCGCTTTAAATGAACTGCTGGCACGAGTGCGAGCCCTGCTGAGGCGTTCAAAAACCACAATTCCAGAAATTCTCAATTATGAGGACTTACGCCTGGATACAGGGACCCACCAGGCTTTCCGCGGCGAACGGGCGATAGATCTGACCGCAAAGGAATATGAGCTACTGGAACTCCTGCTAAGGCACCCGCGACAGGTACTGACCCGAGATCTGATCTATGACCGTGTTTGGGGATATGATTTCGGCGGGGAGAGTAACATCATCGAGGTTTACATCCGCTACTTGAGGCAGAAAACCGAGGAGAATGAATCGCCGCGCTTGATCCATACAGTGCGCGGCGTGGGCTACGTACTCAGAGAATCTGAATGACCCTGAGGGCAAGGCTAACGCTCTGGTACACAGGTGTACTGGCAGCGGTGCTGCTCCTCTTTGCTTCGACTGTATACGTCTCCCTCACCTTGAATCTGACCAACCAGGTGGAACAAACCCTCAACCAGACCGCCGATGAGGTCCTGGCAACCTTATCAGAGGGGTTGCCCGAAGATCTGGCGCTCACCTTGCGTGCACTCGACCTAACCTCGAAGGTGTCACTTCAAATTCTTAACGATCAGGGCGAGGTTATATGGCAATCGATCAACACACCCATAGTTGAAGGCATCCTGGATCCCGGAAATGTGCCAGCTACATCCAACATTTTCAGTACTATCTCGATAGACAGTCTGGATTACCGAGTCTTAACCGTGCCGGTCTTTCGTCGACCGGATGATGTGCTGCTCGGGTTCCTGCAGTTGGGCGAAGATTTAGAAACAGTACAGTCCATATCACGCACGCTGCTCACGATGCTCCTGGGAGGCGGAGTTCTCGCATTGATGGCGGCGGCTATCATCGGGTATGCGGCTGCTGGCGCAGCCTTGAGTCCACTCGAACAGGTCACGCAGACTGCGTTGCAAATAACGCGTGCCGATGACCTTTCACGTCGGATTCCACTCCTGGGCCCACCCCGTGGGGAGGTGGGAAATCTGATCCAGGCTTTCAATGAATCATTGGAGAGGCTGGATGGGGTATTTCAAACCCAGCGCCGCTTCTTGGCTGATGTTTCTCATGAACTGCGTACACCACTAACGGCGATCAGGGGCAATGTAGACCTCATCCGTCAAATGGGTTCGGCCGATACGGAATCGCTGGATGTGATCACATCCGAAGTCGATCGGCTTACCCGACTGGTGCGTGATCTGCTTCTGCTCGCACAGGCTGAGACCGGAAAACTTCCATTAGCACGGGAGATGATAGAACTGGATACAATCATGCTGGAAGTCTTTCAGCAGGCGCGTGTGCTGGCGAAGGATGGCGTCGTTCTTCGCATCGGACACGAGGATCAGGCCTGTGTCGAGGGAGATCGCGACCGCTTGAAGCAGGTGCTTCTCAATCTGGTAGCAAATGGGCTTGAACATACCCCCGCCCCCGGTACGGTAACGCTCGACTTGAGTTGCGACGGAACATGGGCTGTCTGGCGTGTAAGTGATACCGGCCCCGGCATCCCGGAGGGGGATTTACCCAATATCTTCGACCGGTTCTACCGCCGGGACCCTTCTCGAAAGCGAAAACCAGGTGGTGGAGCGGGTCTGGGCTTATCAATCGCCTATTGGATCACACGCAATCATGGGGGTGATATCCAGGTCGAATCCAAGGTCGGCAAGGGTTCAACGTTTATTGTGCGCCTGCCGCTAAGCAGTACTTCGAAAAATTCATCTGTATCTTGAGAGCAGTTTGTCATGGTTTGGATGCCGCGCAGGGAAGGCGCGCCAAATTCCTTGAACAAATGAAGTGTAACCATACCTCGGATTTGCCTCAACTGTTCTCGCTTGAGGCATGGGCTGCCTGGCACAAACGTAACCCGCCAGCATCGAGCCAGGCTTCAAGTGTCGAACTAGAATCTTCGCCGTTGACCAGGTCATCCCAAATACCTGTTCCCCAACCCACATAACGTTGGGTCTCCTCCGGCCAAAGCGAAGGATCACGTCCGATCAGAGAATGGCCGCCGTTATAACCAGCCAGCGCCAGGCCTATATTTCCCCCACCGAGATCAAAGGCACCACGAAGGTATGCAAGCCCACGGTGTGCGTTGATCTCAGGATCATAACTATTCTCCCCGGACTCGAAGTGGAAGGGCATGACTTGGAATAACCCACGTGCACCGGCTGGTGACTGAGCGTGAGCATCACCACATGATTCGATTTGCATGACAGTCGCTACAAGCAGCGGAGGGAGCTCGTAGGCTGACGACCATTGCTCAATCGAGGCAGACCAACGCCTGACTTCTGGGGTGAGGCCATGCAATGCGACAGCCTGCGTCTCAGATGATCCCAAACCAACCATGCTGTTGGTGGACTCGAGTTCTACCCATTCGATCTGTTGGGAAGCAGCAGCTTCCTGGAAAGAAAGGATGAATACGGTTGCGTGGTGCGCAATCCATAGCCCGATGGCCGTGACGAGAGCCAATGGAAAGATAATTTGTATGAGGATTGAAACAAGGGCAGACCGCCGGGGGTTGGAGCCCCCGACGATCTGTGGATGTCCCTGGCGCAGCCGTCCTTTTGTGTACGTCTGCACAGTTGTCTCTCAGCGCTGGCTACGAGAGGACCGTGCGGTGACCGGCGTTCTGCGCGTAGATCCGCTGGGGATCGAGTTAGCTTTTGGAGCTGGCCTGATAGAGCGAGCCGATTGAAGTCCGGGTGCCGGGCGGCTCACAGGTGTGGCCTGCGGGGCATCGCCCATATGTTCGGGCTTGCGTGTTTTCCGAGCAAATAAGCTGCGAGCCACAAAGTGACTGCTCGAGAGTGTGAACGTCCCGATCATCAGCACGCGGATGAGCCAAACCAGCATAGCGACAAAGAGCGGAACACTGGATAAAAGATCTTCACGCCCCAGGATTTCATTTCCGAGCCCATTGTGGCTGAGGAGAGCGATCGAGACAGCCCACCAGGTCAGCGCAGCGTTCATCGTGGCTGCAAGCAGCCAAGCTCCCAGCAGGTACCAGGTCTCCATTGAATGGCCCTCCTCGCCCTGGGGTGAGAAGAGGCGTGCGATCCCGGCAAAGTCCATCCCACAGAACGCCAGTGCGAGGATAGTGGACCAGCGCAGGTTGGCGAAGCGCAGGTCACCGAGCAGATCCGTGAGGGCGAACTCCGTCGTGCCATAGTTGAAACTCTCGAAGGCAACCAGCGCCCCGATCATGATCAGGGCAAAGAGTGAGGCGCGCGGCAGCCGTATTCGTTTGGCAAGATCGCGCAATGCTGCTTCGAGATCGAACGGTATGCGGGAACGAGTCGTGCGGGTGTAGGTTGACATGGCCGACCTCCATATCGAACAAGTGTTCTACGATGGAGGCAGTATAGAACAAGTGTTCTAGGTTGTCAAGACCTAATCCTAACTATCCAGCATAGCTGGAAAGAGAGTACTACGGGGTGGTTTGTTGGATGAAGCGGTCAGTGGCGGGGTGTTTACCCCTGGGGGTTGCGCTGGCGGGTGTAGAGCCTGATGATCAATGCACCCAGGAGCATCGCCGGGAGGACGATCAAGCCGGCTTCCGGTCCAAAGCCTCCACCCGTGATCAGCATCGGGCCGGAAGAGGTCTGCTTGATCAGCGACTCGATCCTGAGCCCGCTCACCGGGAAACCGAAGATGGTGCCTTCAAATAGGTTCCAGCCGAGGTGGAGGCCGATCGGGAGCCACAGCTTGCGTGTTCGAATCCAGCCATACGCCAGGAAAACCCCGGCCGCGAAGATCCCGAGGCTCGAGAACAGGCTGCTGTTCGGGTTGGCCAGGTGCAGCACGGCGAAGACACTGGATGAGATCAGCACTCCCCATGTAAGGTTAAGCCCCTCCGTGATATTTTGCAGCTGGTAACCGCGGCTGAGCAGTTCCTCGCTGATTCCAACCAGCGTGAAGAGCAGCAGCCCTTGAAGCAAGATGCCTAACCAGGACTCCAGGGCCATCGTCTCCCAGGCGAAGGAATCGATTGATAACCATCCCAGGAATAGCTCCGTGATGAAGATCAAGCCCATAAGCAGTCCTGGGATCCAGAACCCGATAGCCAGATCCTTGACCATGTTGGGACCGAGGGTGAACCCAAGCGAGGCGAAGCTGCGCCGATCGAGCAGCCTTCTCGCAACATAAGTGGCGAGAAGAATCGCGATCAGTTCGATCGTGGCATCTAACGGTAGGCCAGTTGCGAAGAGGTCCCCATTGTTCCAGACGACCATTACCACGGCCAGCGTCAGCAGGCTCAAGCTGACGCCGAAGAATATCGAATGCAGCAGCAATCGCCAGCCAGCCCTCAGGCGGGGTTCATCGGCCGAGAGAAAAATCCGCCGGATCAAAGTCGTACGCCAGGGTTTTTGATTTGCATTCATGCTGGCTTCCTTGTAGCTGAACGGTTCAATGGCTTGAAGCGATAGACATAGCTCATGAGGTTGCGGCTCGGATCAACCGGCGGGCAAGGCCCGAACCGAGCAGTGCCAGGCCATCGGTCGTCATCGCATGGCTGCAGGCCGCGTCGAAGAGGATAGAAGCGCGAGCATGGAAATCCTCATCGCCAGGCCAGAGCGCAGCTGCAAGGCGGAGCCGCGGCAGCGGCTGGAAGGCATAGGCGGTGGGAGCGAGGTCCGGCAAACGCACGCCACCAACTGCGCTGGCTGCCTGCCCCAGCTCATCCGGGTTCTCGCCGAAGCGGTTTGCGAGCAGGTCTCCGCTGTATCCCTGAAATGCTTGATGGTAGAAGGCTCCGTCCGGCAGTTCACGGAAGCTGATCCAGCGGTCGGCGAGCGATGTGCCGTCGGTTGCATCAAGGTAGTAGAGGATCATGGCCGTATCAAAGGTACTCAGCACCTTCCCGTCGTCGGTCCAGCGCACCTCAAGCTCAGGCCACGAGATCTGGATTGCCCGCCCCCAGTAGATGAGCCGCAGGCCGGACGGCTCGATGGCGGCTTCGACCAGCGCCGCCAGGTGATCCCGGTTGCGGGTTGCCAGTTGTGCGCGCAGTTCATCGATGCGGCGGGCCATACTCACCTGCCATGCCTCATGCGCAGCGGCGATACTTGCATGGAGTGGATCGCCGCTCCCCGCCGCCTGGTCGGCTAGTCCGGGCATCCTCATTCCACCTTCATCTTTTCCATGTAGTCCTTGATCGCCAACAACGGGTAGCGGCTCGAGGTTGGACCGGTGGTCTCGATCTCAACCGAGATGTAGTATGCGTCCTTCACCGGCTGAACGATGCAAGCTTGTTTCTGGTCATGAGCGATGACCTAGCGGCCACTGATCAAATTGCCGAGGATGTCGCCCCCGATGCCGGCGGCGCCTTTGCGCTCGTCAACCTTCTGGAAGCGGGCCGCCGCCAGCACACGGTCCGCCAGCCGAGAGAAGGGCAGGCTTTGCAGGTAGACTTTACCCGGGCCGGTGAGGCGTGCGAGGAACAACCCTTCGCCGCCGAAGAGGGCATTGCGGAAACCGCCGATGAATTGAATGTCGTAATCCACGGTCTCTGCAAAAGCGACCAGGCAGCCGGTATCCACGCGCAGTGATTCGCCTGCGGCTAAATCACGCTCGATGATCGTGCCACCAGCGTGCACGAAGGCCATACCGTCTCCCTGCAGGCGTTGGAGGATGAAGCCCTCTCCGCCGAAGATCCCGGCGCCCAAACGCTTGGTGAAGGCGACCTCGATTTCGATCCCCTGGGCCGCGCACAGGAAGGAATCCTTCTGGCACAGGATGCGGCCGCCGAACGCGGTCAGGTCGATCGCAATGATCTTGCCGGGGTAGGGTGCGGCGAAGGCCACGCTCTGCTTGACATTGCCAGTGTTGAGAAAGGCGGTGATGAAAAAGCTCTCACCCGTGAATGCTCGCTTCAAGCCTTTGAAGACACCTCCACCGGTGGAGGTCTGCATCTCGATCCCGTCGTCCATGTAGGTCATCGTGCCGGCTTCGGCCCGCACGGCTTCGCCCGGATCGAGCTCGATTTCGACCAACTGCAGGTCATCACCAAAAATGGTGTGATCGATCACGTCGGCCATCGTCTGCTCCTTTATCGCATAGAGTGCGAAAAGTCTACCAGAGATGACGGGCCCGTCCAACCCGGTCTGATCCACCAGCGGCAAGTTTGTGTAGATCCTGGCCGGAGGCACGGCCCAGCAAACTGATCGAGTGATGGTTCAACCAGAATGTCTCAAGGGGCAGGGTCACCCCGCCCCTACAAGAGGAGGAGAGTCCAGAGGTCAGATCCCAACAAAGTGGCGATTGAGCTCCCAGCGTAGCGGGTTTTCGATGATGTATTGCCTATGACGGGCAAGGTCGTTATCATCCCGGATGACATGGTCGTAGTAGTTACGTTGCCATACCGCAAGGCGTGGTGTCCCACGGTGGATGTTTATCCGTTTGGTTGCAGCAGATTTGAACCCTGCGATGAACGAACCCAGGGAGTGTTGCTTCCGTCGTAGGGCGCACGGCCGTGCGCCCCTACAGGTAGCTGATCTGTTGAAAAAATATCTCTAATCCAGATGATTGCGTGCATATGATTCGGCATGAGGACCCAAATATCTAAGGCTACTTCTTCTCTGATACGTTCAGATTTGAGGAGTTCCTCCTGGACAATCAGACCAAATTCACTCGGAACGAAGATAGCCTTGTCTACTCTTCCGAATATCGGTATTCGTTTGAATGAGCACAGTGTCACGAAGTACGCCCCGGGTTGGGCGCAATCGTGACTCCTGAGGCGATTGGAGATCCTCCCAGGCGTCAATGAATTTCCCCCTGTCTGTCGTTACCTGAACATTACGTGTCGAGCTCATCCTCGTCAAGATCCTGGCCGCTGAGGCGGCGGAGCGTATGGAACCGGCCGGAAGAGCGCGGCCGCCGGCGCTGTGCCCGCCGGTGCAGGAGCAGACCCAGCGCCGAGAGCGAGGCACCAAGCAGGAAGACGAGCAGATCAGCCTGACCGATTTGAAGCGTGAGCAGGAAGATCGTGAGCGTGATCAGGCCGATCAGAACGAAGGCCGAGCCAAGGCGGGAAGACATCCTGGAATAAAAAGGGCTCCCTGCTCGGGGGAAGGGCAGGGAGCCGCAGCAGCTCCTCTCAGCTGATCAGGGTGTGGATTTGTTCGTGCAAGTAGAGCGGCAGGTAGTAGTGCCCGCCGGCGTTCTTGCCGGAGGAACCGGAGCCCTTCCAGCCACCGAAGGGTTGGAAGCCCGGCCAGGCGCCAGTCGTCGATCCCTGGGGACGGTTGGCATAGTTCACGCCGGCCTGGATATTCTCAAAGAACCATCCCGCCTCCTCCGTCGAGCCGTAGAACCCAGCCGTCAAGCCATACTGGCTGTCGTTTGCCAGCTGCATGGCTTGCTCAATGCTCTCGACCGGGTGGACCATTGTGATTGGCAGGAACATCTCCAGCGACCAAAGGCGATGGTCATGGGGCACACCGGCGGCGATGGTTGGTTCACAGAAGAAACCGTGCTCGAACTCACCCGCACTGAGAACATGGCCGCCGGTAAGGAATGTACCGGCCTGCGAGAGTTCCTCGGTGAAGGCCTTGAAATCGCTGAAGGCGCCCTTGTTCACCACCGGACCCAGAAAAACCTCGCGCCGGGTTGGATCGCCGATAGCAATCTTATTCGTAACCTCAGCCAAACGCTCCACAAAGCTGTCGTAGACCGGCTTCTCGACGTAGATGCGCGAGTTGGCCGAGCACTTCTGCCCCTGCAGGCCGAACGCCGAGCGGACGATGCCGGCTACGGCTCGCTCCAGGTCAGCGTTGCGGGAAACGATGGAGGGGTTCTTGCCGCCCATCTCGAGGATTGTAGGGCGCGGGTACTTGCCGCCTGCAAAGGAGCGGTAGATCCCCATCCCTACATCAAAAGACCCGGTGAACGTGATCCCGTCCACCTGCGGGCTGTCGATCAACGCCTGGCCGAGCGTGCTGCCAGGACCGGTTACGTAGTTAATGACGCCCTCCGGCAGGCCTGCATCACGGAAGCATTCCGCCAGCAGGCGCACCGTCCAGG
>Ga0315553_10004853_pt1 | contig 10060 bp, 11 predicted proteins | sample SalMarSW160140MG_FD_203099 | JGI IMG/M metagenome (GOLD analysis project Ga0315553, IMG submission 203099) | Salt marsh sediment microbial communities from the Plum Island Ecosystem LTER, Massachusetts, United States - Salt Marsh Sediment SW1601-40 ... | reverse complement strand
GCTTCTGGGCGTGGATATCGGCACGTCGGCTACCAAGGCCCTGCTGTGCGACGGGCGGGGCAAAGTGCTGGCGACAGCCAGCGCGGAATATCCGCTGTATGCACCCAAACCGGGCTGGTCGGAGCAGCAGCCCGAGGATTGGTGGCGGGCCACGGTGCGGGCGATCGCCGCCGCCTGCCGGCAGGCCAAGGTCAAGCCCTCGCAGATCACTGGCGTGGGCCTGAGCGGGCAGATGCACGGCAGCGTGTTTGTCGATGCCGACGGGCGGCCGCTTCGCCGCGCGATCCTCTGGAACGATCAGCGAACGGCCGAGCAGTGCCGACAGATCGAGCAGTCGGCCGGCGGGCGCAAGCGCCTCATCAAGATGGTCCGCAACGTCGCCCTGACCGGCTTTACCGCCCCGAAGATTCTCTGGCTGCGGCAGCACGAACCCCGCATGTACGAGCGCACCCGCAAGATTCTGCTGCCCAAGGACTACATCCGTCTGCGGCTGACCGGCGAGTATGCCACCGAGGTGTCCGACGCCTCGGGCACGCTGCTGCTCGACGTGGCGCGGCGCACGTGGCACAAGGGCCTGCTGAGCAAGCTGGGCATCGACGCCGCCCTGCTGCCGGCCTGCGCCGAGTCGGTCGAGATCACCGGCGTGGTCTCGCGCCAAGCCGCCCGCGCCACCGGCCTCGCCGCAGGCGTGCCCGTGGTCGGCGGGGCAGGCGATCAGCCCGCCGGCGCGGTGGGCAATGGCGTGGTCCGCCGCGGCGTGGTCTCGGCCACACTGGGCACAAGCGGCGTGGTGTTTGCCCATTGCGACGAGCCGGCCGCCAACGATCAGGGCAACCTTCAGTCGTTCTGTCACGCCGTGCCCGGCAAGTGGTGCGTCTTCGGCTGCATGCTGTCGGCTGGTGGGAGTTTGCAGTGGCTGCGTGACACGCTGCTGGCTGAAGAGGTCGCCAAGTTGCGGCGGGCCAGGAAGGATCCGGGCGCGCTCTACGACGATCTGGTCGGCCAGGCCGCCAAGGCCCGGCCCGGCTGCGACGGATTGCTGTTTCTGCCCTACCTGACGGGTGAGCGCTGCCCCTATCCCGATCCCAACGCTCGCGGCGGGTGGATCGGCCTGACGTCGCGCCACGATCGGGCCGCCATGATCCGCGCCGTCATGGAGGGTATCACCTACGGCATGCGCGATCAGATCGAGATTATGCGCGAGCAGGACGTGGCCATTCGCCAGGTTCGTGCCGGTGGAGGGGGCGCCGCCAGCCGACTGTGGCGGCAGATGCAGGCCGACATGTACCACGCTCAGGTCGTCACCATCAACACACAGGAAGGTGCGGCCTATGGCGTGGCTCTGTTGGCGTCTGTGGCGACCGGCTGCTTTGCCAGCGTCGCGCAGGCCTGCGATCGCGCCATCAAGATCACCGGCACGCTGAAGCCCGTTGCGGGCTCGCGGAAGCTGTACGACAAGTGGTACCCACAGTATCGAGCCTTGTATGCTGATCTGAAGGGCCGGTTCGAGGCGATCGCAGAAGCGACCTCGTAACGACGTCGGCGTAGGGCGCGCTGGCGTCGATGCAACACTTCGTACTTTGCGGACACGTTGCGCTCGCTGCGTGTCCGACGCGGATTACACAAGTGGGAGGATGAATCCATGGCTCAAAATGTGGTTCGAAAACCTCCGTTAGACTGGTTGGCCGGCGGTCTGCTGCTGGGGCTGGTGCAGGTGGCGGCCATCGGGCTTGCCAAGCCACTGGGTGTCTCCACGCAGTTTGTGGTAGCCGACACCAAGTTGCTCGATGCGGCCGCACCCGACTACGTCACCGCCCACAAGCTCATCAGCAGCGACAAGTATCGCAAGCTGGGCTACGGGTGGTGGCTGGACATCGGCATCATCGTCGGGGCCGCTGTCGCCGCACTGGCGACGCGACGCTGGCGGGTGCAGACCAGCACCGTCTGGTGGAGCGAGACACGCGGGCCCGGCGCCGCGTCGCGCATGGTTGCATGCTTTATTGGAGGCATGTTCATCCTGCTGGGCGCACGTCTTGCCCATGGCTGCACGAGCGGTCAGTTCGCCAGCGGCTGGGCACAACTGACTCTGGCGGCCGTGCCGTTCACGATCACGCTGTTCGGCTTCGCCATGCTCACGGCGATGATCGTCTACCCCAAGACCCCCCGGATCGAAAGCTAGGAGCCCTGCGATGCCAACGGAACTTCTTGGTTTCATCATCGGGTGCATGTTCGGCATGAGCCTGTTCCTGGCCGGTCTGGCCGAGCCGGACAAGATCGTCGGAACGCTGCGCCTGAAGGACTTCCACGTAATGCGAGTGATCGCGGTATTTGTGCTGGTCGGGATGCTCGGCACGTGGATTCTTGAGATGGCAGGCGCCGCGAATCTGGACGTCAAGCCGGCGGCCGTCGTATCGGTGCTGATCGGTGGAGCTTTGCTGGGTATCGGCTTCGGGCTGACGGGCTACTGTCCGGGAACGGGTCTGGCCTGCGCCGCGGCTGGTCGACTCGACGCGGCCGTCGCCGTCGTCGGCATGCTGGTCGGAGCGCTACTCTACATCGTGACCTATCCGGCCGTGGCCGCACCGCTTGACGAGCTCGCCAACTATGGCAAGGTGATGCTGCCCGAAGTTACCGGCATCCCTCGTGCGGTGTGGGTGATCGTTCTGTGCGCCATCGGCGCGGTGGTGCTGGCCCTGACCAGTCGCAAACGGACGGTAGCTGCGTAGGCCGCGCAACTTGTTGCGAGGTGGATTCTACTGGGTGCTACTGGCGGCTTGCCCGCCAGTGTCTTCTACAGTACATATATCGTGTGCCTGCTCGACAGCGGGTGCCCGACATCCAACCACATCGCAAAAGAGTCAAACACGTCGACGAGCCCGGCCACGTACACGAACTGACCTTCTCGTGCTATCAGCGTCGTCCGCTCCTTCAGTCCGACACGTGGAAGGCCTGGCTGGGCGAGAGTATCGGGCGAGCTACCGGCAGACATGAGTTCGCACTGGTCGCATTCGTCTTCATGCCCGAGCATGTCCACCTGCTGGTTTATCCCCGTTCAGATGACGCCCGAATCAGTCGACTGCTGTATGCGATCAAGCGACCATTCTCGTTCCGCGTCAAACAGTACCTCGAGCAGACCGGGCATCTTCTGCTAAGTGAACTGACCATACAGGAACGACCCGGAAGACGGGTTTTCCGTTTTTGGCAGGAGGGGGGTGGCTACGATCGGAATCTCATATCTCCCGATGCAGTGCGGCAAGCTGTGGACTACTTGCACAACAATGCGGTCAGGCGAGGGCTGTGTACGAACGCAGGTGAGTGGAAATGGTCGAGTTGGGGATACTACTACGAGACCGAGGGTTGGACTCGTTCGGCTCTGCTGCGTGTGCATGGTCTACCGTGGTGAATCGAGCAGGTAGATGCTGAATGCATCGCCAAGAACGCACTGGCGGGCAAGCCGCCAGTGGCACCCACGCTACCCCTCTCCCTCCTGCGTCAGACCCCAAAAGCGAATCCCCTCCTCCGACAAGACCGTCGGGTCGGAGTAATCAATCATGTACTCCAGCCACGACCTGATGGCTCGCCGCTCCTCTTCAGTGAGCCCGTTCACTCGGTCTTCCCACCACGTGTGCCACATGCCCGCTTTGTCCGCCTGTTCCTCGCGCGGAGGAAACAGAACAACGAAAAGGTTTTCCGGAATAATGTCGGCCCCTGACGGGTCGACTATTGAAGCGATAAGGTAACCAGGCAAGAAAAAGCGGAAGCCCTCGGGCGAGAGAAAGCACAGCGCGTCCTCGTGTAAACGAAGGAACTTCGCGGACAGATCTCGCCAGTGCTTACCTGCCATGTCTCTCAGGATTTCCTCTTCTTCGTCGCCGACATCCTCCACCAAATTCGCGTCTCCAGGGTAGGCCCTCTGGGCAAAGGCCTCTTCAATGTGGCGTACCAGTGACCTAGCCTCGTCTGTATCCGACCTAGCCATTGCTCGTCATCCCCAGGGATCCCGCAAGTTGGAGATACTACTACGAGCCCGAAGGTTGGACTCGTCCACCCCTGCCGCGCATGGGTGGTCCACCATGGTGAATCCGGTGCACAGACGCAATACACTTCGCCGAAAAAGCACTGGCGGGCAAGCCGCCAGTGGCACCCGAGTGACTCGGCATGGCCGCATTATAATTGGTCTACGTGCAATACCCCACCCTTTGCTTCGCAAAGGATGGGGCACCCGCACTGGCGGGCAAGCCGCCAGTGGCACCCGAGCGTTCGTCTTCATGCCCGAGCATGTCCGCCTGCTGGTTTATCCCCGTTTGATCGACGCCCTCATAGTGCCGGCCGCCCCTAAAAGGGCGGGCCACCCGCCCGATTAGCTCGAAGCCATTCCACCCGGTTCAGGTACTCCTGTTCAGCATTTGCGGTGACATGTCGTCCGGTAATGCACGCCTCATAGTAGGAGTAACTCCCGAAGCTGGCCGAATCTCTATGCCTTTCCATAAGGCTAATAACAGCCTCGATCTCCTCATTAGCGGCCGTCTCGTCGCCAGCCATATCATACAGTGTAGCGAGTTGCTGCCTGGGAATTATCCAGTCCGGCCTCTCAGAAACGACTTGTTTGGCCAGGTTGAGCAGCTCCTGTAAAGGGCGCTCCATGTCCAGCAATACGCCGACAAGCATGCTCTTACACTCCGCTCGCGAAGGGTCCACCTCGAGCGCGCGTATCAGAAGCTCCGCTGCCCGCTCCGAATCGGCTTTATTGAAACTGTATGAGCGCGCGAGCCAGAACAAGACCTCGGGGTTATCGGGTTGCTCGCGCAAACACTCCCTGAAAGCTTTATGCGCTCCATCTAGGTCACTCGCAGCGACGAAGACATCGATAGCGTTTGCTAACCGATGTTCGAACTCACTCATGACGTTCATCCCATCTCGCATCGCTCCGCTAGAGGGGCGTGTGCCACCGCTTCTGGAGCGGTGACGGTCGCGTTCAGCGACTACCCAATCCCCAGCAGAAGCTCATTGAGCCGCTGGTCCAGCGACTCGTAGGGCAGGCGGCGCGCGTTGGCCAGCTTGTTGGGGTCCAGCCGAAGCGAGCGCATGCGCTTGACGGCCGCGGGCGAATACTTGGCGTACACACCGTCGAGCGATGCGTCGCCATCGCAGACCTCCGCCAGCATCTGCTTGAGCTGCCGATCGGCGTTGACCACGGCCACGCGCTCTTCGAGCATCTTGTACAGCCGCATATTCCGCTCGACGAACGACCAGACCCCCTCCATGTCCTTGAACCGGTAATCGGTGAGCAACTTCACCAGGAAGAACGCCTCCTTGAGGCTCACCGACCCGAAGGCCAGGTCCTGATCGTAGCGGAGCGGCTTCTGATCGTTCAGGTGCAGCTCGACCAGCTTGCCCGCCTCCAACGCCTGGCCATACTCGTGCAGCGGGTTCAGGCCCGCCATCTTGATGTGCGCGACCTCGGGGTTCACGCCGGTCCGTTTGGCCACCGGCGGATCGAGCGTCTCGATGAACGCCAGCGCGTTGCCGACAGCGGGGAAGAACGTGTCGCCCCGCGGCTCGTTCGGCTTGGGCTCGATGCTGAGCATCATGCGATACCGATTGCGACGCGCATAATGGCCGAGGAAGTTGAAGGCCTCGCGGAACCGCTTCAGCGCCTCGACCGGGTCCTTGCTCAGATCGACCTCCGCCCCTTCGCGCCCGCCCCAGAACACGAACGTCTGGGCGCCCAGTTCGGCGGCCATGTCCATCGTTCGCATCACCTTCTGCACGGCGTATGCCCGAACGTGCGGATCGTTGCTGGTGAACGCCCCGTCCTTGAATACCGGATGGTAGAACAGGTTGGTCGTGCCCGTCGCGCAGCAGATGCCCGTCTGCTTCATGGCCCGGCGCACCTCCTGCATCACCTTGCGAACCTGGGCGGCTGTGGCCCCGATCGGCACCAGATCGTTGTCGTGGAACTCAAAGCCCCATACCCCCCGCTCGGCCAGCCCCCGAATCGCCCGCACACCGCTGACAGCCCGGCGGGTCGCGTCGCCGAACGGATCGCGACCGATGTTCATCACACACCAGAGGCCGAACGCAAACTTGTCTTTGGGCAACGGCTGATAGGCTGACATCACGACTCCTCCCTTGCTGACCTAATCATCCCTTGATTGACCCATCCGATCGGCCGGCATTATAGTGCTTTGGTGCTGCGGCTCCCATGCGAAAATGCAGGTGAGCGGCGCGGGCAAATGGGTTGTCCGCAACTGCACGGGGTAATCAGATGACCAAGAGCGATGTCGCCTACACGGACCACTTCCCCGCCGTCAACAAGGTGCTAACCAGCCGCGGGCTTCTACTGGCCTGCACCGACCAGGAGGGTAAGACCAACGCCATGACCATCGGCTGGGGAGCGATCGGCTCGATCTGGGGCCTGCCGCTCTGGATGGTGCTGGTCCGCCCGTCGCGCTACACCTATGGGCTGATCGAGCGGGCTGGTGACTTCACGGTCAATGTCCCCCCATCGCAACTGGAGAAGGCCTGCGCCTTTTGCGGCAGCGAGTCGGGCCGCGACCACGACAAGCTCGCCGAGGTGGGAGTAACCACCACAGCCGGCCGATGTGTGCGATCGCACGTGATTGACGACTGTGTGATCAACTACGAGTGTCGCGTGGTCCACAAAAACGACGTGCTGCCGGACGAGCTGGCCCAGCCGATCGCCCGCGCCGCCTACAGTTCGGGCGACTACCACCGCGTCTACTACGGCCAGATCCTGGCCGTCTACGCCGACCCCGACGCCGCGGCAAAACTCTAGACCCCGCCCGCATCCCTTGCGGGACCACCCGGACAAGACATCAATAGGGGATATACCCACCGCCCGGCGGCGGGTTAGACCTGGATATCGCTGATCGTAACCCGCAGATACCGCTGGCGGTGGCCGATCTTGACCCGATAGCCCTTGCGGCGGCGGAACTTGATCACGTCGAGCTTGGGGCCCTTCACCTCGCCGGCAAGCTGACCCACTACCTTGGCCCCCTCCAGCACCGGTGTGCCCACCTTGGGCTGCTCGGTCCCGCCGACCATCAGCACGCGGTCGAACTCGATCGTCTGCTGCCCCTGCTCGACCGGGCGCAGATCCACCTCGATGGCGTCGCCCTGCTGGACCTTATACTGTCTGCCGCTATCTTCGATGATCGCATACATCTCGGCTGCTCCTGCTACGAAACTGCCAACGATAGCCGACGCGGACCAGCAATGCAAGGCCGGCTCGAACCGGCCCCCGCCCGGCGGGCACTTGCCTTTGGCGGCCAGGACGCACCTCAGGCGACGACCGTCCGCTACACCGGCTCGGGCCCGCTCATATCGTATATCCACCCGTCGCCGTCTCGCCGGTAGTCGAGCACCTCACCAGGCGAGAAGAACAGGGCGATCTCCTTGTCGGCCGCTTCAGGTGAATCGCTGCCGTGGATCAGATTGAACCGCCTGGACAGGCCCAGGTCGCCGCGAATCGTGCCCGGCTCGGCGTCATAGCCGAACGTCGTCCCCATCATCCGCCGGACCACGTCCACCGCCCCGGCCCCCTCCAGCACCATGACCACCACTGGGGCGCTGGTGATGTAGTCGATCAAGGGCGGGTAAAAGTCCTTGCCGCGATGCACCCCGTAATGTCGCTCGGCCAGCTCCCGCGAGATCTGCATCATCTTCATCGCGGCCAGCTTCAGGCCCTTGGCCTCAAACCGCCCGACGATCTCTCCCACCAGACCACGCTGCACCGCATCCGGCTTGAGGATCACCAGAGATTTCTGCATGGTTGGGCCACCTGCTCGTCTAGGTAAACCGTGCCTCGGGCCGCCCAAGTCGAGAGTCGGGCACGGCCCGGCCGGGTGCTAGGCTCCGCGAAGAGCCTGACAAACGGCGTCAAGATTCGACTCGGGCACGAGCTGCGGACCGTAGGTGCAGCCCGGACTGACCATGATGGGCCGGTCGCCCGCCTGACGCAGCGCGTCGCGCGCCTGATCGACGCACTGCTCGGGCGTGCCCGTGGCCAGCGTGCCGAGATTATCCAAGCCCCCGCAGATGGCCGGGGCGACCCGATCGCGCGCATACGCGATGCTCGGCCCGGCGCTGCGGTCGGCCCAGTTGATCACGTGGAACGGATAGGCCGCAAAGGCCTCGAAATTCCGCGCCTTCCCGCACACGTGCAGCATATTGAACGTTCCCTCGGTCAGGGCTTCGTAGATGATCTTGTCGGCCGGGCGCACCAGTTCGTCGTACGTCTCCGACCCGTTGGCGCGGGTATCCACCCAGTCGTCGCGAACCGACATGAACACCCCGTCGGCGCCGGCCTCGATGCACCGCCGGCAAAAACTTGCCAGCGACCGGGCGATTGTCAGAAGCGCCTCGCCCACCGCCTTGCGATCCTGCCCCAACAGAGCGGTCATATTCTGATCGCGAGAATCGGCGCCCGCTTCCATCTTGGGCGGGCCGTGCTTGATCGGCGCCTCTTGCGTCAGATTCCGCAGCGTAGCCCAAGCGTTGAAGACCGTCGTCGTGGTCAGCACCTCACCTGCCAGGCGATCGCGCAGATTCGACAACAGTTCAAGTTGTCGGGCAAACGGTTCTTCCTCTCCCGTCTGCTCGCTCAGTTTCGCCAGATCGCCAGCCGAGCCGATGGACTCACCGCCTGGCCGCGGATACCCGTTGTCGTTCATCACCTTCAGGAAGTCCAGATCGAATCGCTCGAGGTGACCCAGATGGGCGTCGACCGCAGGCTGACCATACACCTCATCTGCGGTGAAGTGATACCAGAAGCTGATCGGAGGCCGATCCGGCTTCTGCCGACTCAGCACCGCACGCACGCGTTGAACCTTGGTCATGGCACTCATAACGGTAACTCTAGACCTCCCACTGCGACCGGTCAACCCGATCTGACGGCGCGATGACCGTGTACCCGGGCTGTGATCCGATCCATGCGTTCAGCCCGTTCGACCCGCACGCCGACCGGCCACGCACTTCTGCAACTCCGTCAGCCATTCGTACGGGATTCGGTTGCTGGAAAACCCCACACGATGGCGGCTTCGACCCATGGGACCGTGGAAATCCGACCCGCCTGTCATCAGCAGGCCGTATCGCCTGGCCAGATCCATACACACACGGACATCTTCGGGTCGGTGATCGGGATGGTACACCTCGATCGCCTCGACCCCGAGATCGACAAGGCCGGCCACCACCTGGTTCAACTCGGCAAGCGTCCGGCAACGCAGTTGTGTCGGATGGGCCAACGCCACCACGCCGCCCGCCCCCCGAATCACCCGCACCGCCTCGGCGGCCGACAGCTTTTCACGGGAGACATAAGCTTCCTCCCCCTTGGCCAGGTATTTGGTGAACGCCTGTTTCAGCGTCCGTACGCACCGGCTCTGAACCAGCACGCGGGCGATGTGCGGCCTGCCCACGGATTCGCCACACGCGATCTGGCGCACCTGCTGGTACGAGATATCACAACCCAGGTCGACTAGGCGATCGACGATCTTGCGGTTCCGCACCTCTCGCGCTTCGACGAGTCGCTGACACGCTGCGACAAGATCGCCGTCACCCGCGTCGAAGTAATAGGCCAGCAGGTGCATCACCCCCGGGTCGTATGTCACACTAAACTCGACGCCCGGGACGAAATCGACTCCATGCGCTTGGGCCGCCTCCGCCGCCTCGCCAAGACCGGCAGTAGTGTCATGATCGGTTAGCGCGACAGCCGCCAAATGACCTTCGGCCGCTCCGGCCATCAACTCACTGGGCGTCAGCAGACCATCCGATGCGCTGGAGTGCAGGTGCAGATCGATCCAACGGTCCGATTCGGGCGTCTCGCCAGGCACTACCACCTCTTCGACTACGCTTCCTGGAAGAGCGGGGTCGACAAATACCGCTCACCAAACGAAGGTAGAATGACCACGATGAGCTTGCCCTCGCTTTCCGAGCGGCGCGCCACCTGATCGGCTGCACACAACGCCGCTCCCGAACTGATCCCACACAGCAGACCTTCCTGCCGAGCAGCCCGTCTGGCCCACGCGAAGGCATCGTCATT
>Ga0315553_10004852_pt1 | contig 10061 bp, 10 predicted proteins | sample SalMarSW160140MG_FD_203099 | JGI IMG/M metagenome (GOLD analysis project Ga0315553, IMG submission 203099) | Salt marsh sediment microbial communities from the Plum Island Ecosystem LTER, Massachusetts, United States - Salt Marsh Sediment SW1601-40 ... | reverse complement strand
GGCTGCCCGTCGGACGCTGTAATGATAGATATTATTAACCTCAAACCGGAAAATGTCGCCAAGGGCGGCCAGTTGTTCACCGATAATAAGTAAGTCGGAATATTGATGAAAGTACTGGGAATCATGGGCAGCCCCCGAATGAAGGGCAATACCGACCTGCTGCTCGATGAAGCGCTGAAAGGGGCGGAGAGCCGAGGGGCTGAGACCGAGAAAATCCTGGCTGATAAACTCACCATTTCGCCCTGCAAGGAATATTATGCCTGCCTCAAGGATGGTAAATGCGTCATCAAAGACGACATGGACGCTATCTACGATAAGCTACTGTCCGCCGACGCTATAATTGTCGCTTCACCCATGTTTTTTTATACCGTCAGCGCCCAGATCCTGACGCTGATAAGCCGCTGCCAGGCGCTCTGGGCGCGTAAATACGTCCTGAAAAACATGGATATCCCGGAGAAAAAGGGGGCATTCATCGCCGTGGGGGCTACCAGGGGTGAAAAGCTATTCGACGGTCCCAAACTGACCGTGAAATACTTTTTCCAGGCTATCAACACCCGGTACGATGATGAACTGCTGATAAGAGGCATCGATAAAAAAGGTGAGATAAAAGACCATCCTACGGCACTCGCCGATGCCTACGAATTGGGGAAAAGGCTGGCAACCTCCTAAAGATACTCCAGCCTGGCTGAACCTAATCGTATTTCAAATTGCCCTAGACACCGATGGTAATATCGGCAAAGGGAATCACATTATCGCTGGCGAGGATGGCCTGCTTGGCCATGTGCGCCAGACCGGAACAGCAGGGCACTTCCATGTGCACCACCGTCAGGCTTTTAATGCCAGAGTGCTTTAATACCTCGTTGAGTTTTTCCTGGTGTGCCTGAAAATCATCCAGCTTGGGGCAGGCCACCAGCAAAGCCCTGTTCTCCCCGAGGAAATCCTGGTGAAATCCGGCATAGGCAAACGGCACACAGTCCGCCGCCAAGATAAGGTCGGCGTTTTTTAAAAACGAGGCGGTGGGTGGTACCAGGGTAAGCTGTACCGGCCAGTGACCTAGCTGTGAGGGTATTGTATCACCGGGAGCTGTGGCAACGTTTTCAGCCTTTTGCGCCGGTTTATCGAAGCTGGTCACCGTGGCGGAGGAGCAGCCGCAGGCCAGGGTATCTTTACCCTCTTTTTCTTTCAGATGCTCTTCCACGGCCGCTTCATCAAAGTCCTCGGCTTCCCTTTCCTCGATGCTGATAGCACCCTCGGGGCAGTCCAGGCAGTTTCCGAGTCCGTCGCAGTATTTCTCACTGATCAGTTTGGCCTTACCATCGATAATTGCCAGGGCTCCCTCCGCACAGGAGATAATGCAGGCACCGCAACCGTTACAATTATCTTCGTCGATTCTTACTATCTTCCGTGTTGTTTTCGTTACCATATCACAGCTCCTCCGGTACCGGTTCATCTCCACCCATTAACGCCCGCCATCGCTCTTCTCCCAGGCACTGCCTGGCCGATGAACACCACTCGATACAGGAAGGCGTTTGCTCTTTGTAGACGTATTCACCGCATTTCCGGCACTTTATGCGCAGCTCGTCAGAGAACATCTCCACTTCGTTGCCGCATTTGGGGCACTTATACATGGCGGCTCTCAGGTTCCTGATATCCTGTCCGGGGCACTTGGTGTCCATCTGCTACGCCTCCTTAATACAGCGTCAATTCAGCTTTTCTATAATATATTACATGATTGGCTGCATTATAGACTATGATATAAGTCACAATAGGTGAAAACAACGTCGTGTTTGACCTTGAGACTCATAAAATGCTATACAAGGAGGGTAACTATTACATCCTGCGTACACGTAATTGGGAGGACTACCGATGAAAATTACCAGTATCGAATGCATACCGCTGTCTATCCACTTCGTCAAACCTATAGTAATGTCGGGCGGGGCGGCCGCCTGCTCCAACGCCGTCCTGCTAAAGATACACACCGACGCGGGCATCACCGGCATTTCCGAGACCGGTGACACTTCCGTGTGGTACATGGGTGAAAGTCAGGATTCTATCCTGTACAACATTGTCAATGTGTTCGGACCACAGATACTGCTCGGGGAGAACCCCTTCAACATCGAGAAAATCGTGGCTAAAATGGACCAGGCCGTCAAGCTCAATAACCAGTCGAAAGCCGTTATCGACTACGCCCTGTATGACCTCATGGGTAAAGCGCTGGGGGTGCCGGTTTACCAGCTTCTCGGCGGTCTTTCCAATGAAAAAATACCCCTGGGTTTCGTGATGTCCTCGGGCTCTGCCGATGCCGTGGCCGAAGAGGGTCTGAGTCTGGTGAAAGCCGGTTTCAAATGCCTCAAGCTGAAAGTGGGTGCCCATACCATCGAAGAGGACGTGGAGATGGTCGGGGAACTACGGAAAGCGGTCGGCGGCAATATCAAGATAATGATCGACGCCAACGGCGGCTGGGATTATTTCCAGGCGCTGCGGATGCTGAAAAAGGTAGCTAAATACGATATCTACATCGCCGAGCAGCCCGTGCCCTACTGGGACATAGACGGAATGGCCCGACTCCGCCGCAAGGTTGATATGCCAGTGTTCGCCGACGAGGCCGCTAAAGAGTTGAATGACCTCATAAAGCTTACGCAGCGCGACGCCGTGGACGGCTTTTTCCTGAAAATACCCAAGGCCGGCGGGATAACGAAGTCGCGGAAGTGGGTGGCTATCGCGCAGTCGCTGGGACTGAACGTGATGTGTGGCTGCATGATTGACACCGGACTGGGGGCGGCCGCCTCGGCGCATTTCCTGGCGGCCACCGAGTGGATGGGGCGCATCGAACAGGAAACAATCGGTCCCCTCAATCTCTACAACGTCCCAGATACGGTCAGTAAACCCATAACAAATGATTTAGCCGTGAATGTGCCGCGGTACGAAAACGGCTACCTCTACGTGCCCGACGGCCCCGGGATGGGGATTGAGCTTAACGAGGCCGTGGTACCGGGGCTGATGACCCCTGGCAAGAATCCCATTACTATTAAAAAGTAGCCCTGACGAGAGGATACTTATGAACAACCCGGATATCTCCGCCATAGAAAAGCTGACTACCAATGTAGTGGAAACGCGCTTTGAGAACTTCGACGCGGCCACGCTGGAGAAGACAAAATATCGCATCATCGATACGCTGGGCTGCCTGATAGGCGGCGCCACCGATGCCGGTAATCCCGACCTGGTAAGCCTGTTCCGGGATACCGGCGGCAAAGAAGAGGCTACCATATTGATTCACGGCGGCAAAGTGCCGGCGGGCAATGCCGCTTTTGTGAACAGCATCATGGCCCGATCCTTCGACTTCGAGCCGGTGAGTCCGCTGGTGGAAGGCTTCAGCTGCCCGGGTCATACCAGCGGCACAACGGTACCGGCGGCGCTATCGATGGCCGAATATGCCGACGTTGACGGCAAAGAACTGATTACCGCCCTGCTGGTCGGCGACGATATGACAACGCGTATCCTGGCGGCGTCCGGCTTCGGATTCAGCCTGGGCTGGGACGGCGTGGGGACGGTCAACTGTTTCGGGGCGGCGGCCATTGCCGGAAGGCTCATGGGGCTGACCCAACGGCAGATGAGGCACGCTTTCGGAATCGTGCTGAATATGCTGGGCACCACCTTCCAGACAGTCTGGGACGCCACCACCGCTTTCAAATTAGCCCAGGGACTGGCCGCCCGGGCGGGTATTTTCTCGGCTCAGCTGGCCAAAGCCGGCTGGACCGGCCCTGATGACGCCCTGATGAGTAAGTTCGGCTACTACCAGATGTTCACGGAAGGCTGCCAGCGACCGGAGTACCTGGCCGATAAACTGGGCGAGGCGTATTACGCCGACAGCACCATCAAACCGTATCCCTGCTGCCGGATTACGCACGCCGCTATCGACGGCGCCTTGAAACTTATTGAAAATCACAGTTTTAAAGCTGACGATATAAAAGAGGTTTTCCTCGAAACAGCGCCGGAAGGCATCGACCATAAATGCGGCCAGCCATTTATTATCGGTGATTTCCCGCACGTTAACGCCATTTTTAATTATCAGTATGTCTTGGCGACGGCTTTCCTCCACGGGTGCGTCAAACCGGAACATTTTACCGAAAAGGCCATCCGTGACTCCCGTATCGCTGAATTCATTCCCAGGATAAAGCTCAATGCCGTGGACGATGTGTCTTTTGAAAAAGCCCGAGTGATGGTGACCCTCAATGACGGGCGGAAACTGACCGAGACCATTACCAAAGTCAAGGGCGACCCGCTGGACAACCCGATGTCCCAAGACGAGATAATCGCTAAATACTGGACTAACGTAGCGTTTAGCGGCAGGATAACAGAGTCGAAAGCCACTGAGCTACTGGAAACGCTGTTGAACCTGGATAAACTGGACAGCGTCAGGAAACTAGTACCGCTGCTTGTAACATAAAATCAGCGACTATTTTCTGGCCGTCAGGGTGGCGCCGTTGCCAAACCGGCTGACTATTTCCACTGTGCTGAAGCCGGCATTTTTCATCATACTAATCTGATTTTCCACGGTACACGGAGTATCGTAATGGTAATATCCCCCCGTTATGCCCTCTTCGGCGCGGAGGCGTTTGTTCTCAGCAAAACGGAAGTCTTCAAACTCCTTGGTAGGTGCCATGTATTCCGATTCTATATATAAACCGCCTTGCTTTAAACAATCGTAAATTCTTTTATACAACCCGATTTTCTCATTATATGAAAAATGATGTAGCGTCTGAACTGACAATGCAACATCAAACGCATTCTCCCCAAAATCATATTCAAAATAATCAGCTAATACGAGATTTATCTGGTTTTTCCTGGCATCATTCTTTTTACTCAACTTCTCCAGCAACTTCTCTGCCAAATCAATACCGGTAACCTGCACCGTAGGATTGATTCTAAATATCTCATCCAGCTCCAGTCCGGTCCCGCACCCCAGGTCGAGCAGCTTTAATCCCTCGGTAGTCGGTATCAACTTCGCTATCTCAATATAACCTTCAGCACCACTGAGGACATCGTGCATATGCTGCTCGTAATTATCAACGCGAGCATTAAAAAATCTGCTCATTTCTTCCAAAGGCATTTATACATCCTTGATATGAAGGTACGGCTTAGCCATGTCTTTCCACCAGCTCGACGACAACGTTTTCTTCGCCGGCGGCCACGAATCCTATCTTGCCGAAGGGCGTGGTTATCGGTTCATCGCTCTGGAGCTTTCGGCCCTGGTCTTTGAATTTCTTAAAATCACCGGCAATATCGTCGGTGGCGAAGGAAATGTGGTGCAGTCCGCCGCCGGTCTGTTTCAGAAAATCGGCGAACTGTCCGCTTTCCGTCAACGGCTGAAAGAATTCCAGGGTAATATCGCCGCAGGACATTGTCACCGCCCTGGCCTGGCCGCCCGGCATCTCCATGGTGCTGCCGACCTCAAAGCCGAACATATCTTGATACGTCTTAACCGTCTCGTCTAAATCTTTGACAACGATAGCAATATGGTCCATCTTCATTGTAGTCATCCTCCTTGATATCTTTTAAAACGGGAAAAAAGGCGGCAGTTCGCCTACTTTATCGCGTGTGAGCGTGCCGGGCATGGTCCCGGCCAGTTCTTCAGGCGTCCAGCGACCGTCTTTCCAGAGCACCTGCTCCACGGGCGGCGGGTCGGCGTAGATGCCGACGTGCCCGTGCCAGACCTCGAAGACGCAACCGTTGATATTATCCGCTTTCTCGCTGGCGAGATACACCACCAGGCTGGCGACGTCCTCCGGCTGATTGAGCTCCAGCATCTGCTTCAAGCGTTTTTCGGCCAGTTCTTCCCCGAACATCCTGGACCACGCCTCGCGGAGCCCCTTGTTCTCGACCATTTCCACGAATCCGCGCGTGCCGGAAACGGGACGGATAACGTTGCAGGTAACGCCGTAGCGTCCCATGTCGTAGGCTACCGTGCGCGTCAGGCCGACGATGCCTTCCTTGGCAGCCGAGTAATTGGCCTGGCCCATGTTGCCCAGTCCGGCATGGGAAGAGGTATTGATAATCCGCCCGTATTTCTGCTGCCGCATTACCTTGCAGGCTGCCCTTGTGGTGTAAAAAGTGCCGTAAAGATTGGTCTTCATCACGGAGTCGAACTCTTCATAGGAGATATTATAAATCATGCGGTCGCGGTTAAAGCCAGCATTATTCACCAGCACGTCAATTCGCCCGAAGTTTTCCACGGCCGTCTGAATGATGCTTTCCGCCCCCTCGACGGTGGCCACGCTGCTGTAATTAGCCACGGCTTCACCGCCGACCTTTTTTATCTCGGCAACCACCTTCTCGGCCGGCCCCTTCGAAGAGCCGCTGCCGTCGGTGGCCGTGCCCAGGTCGTTGACGACTACTTTCGCCCCCTGTTCCGCTAACCCGATAGCCTCGGCCCGGCCCAGGCCCTGTCCGGCGCCGGTGACCACGGCGATTTTACCTTTAAGCAGCTTCCCCATAACTATCTCCTTTAAAGAATGACTCCCTTGTCCTTGAAAGCGGTTATATCGTCCCAGGTATAACCCAGCGTTTCCGTGAGTACTTCCTCGGTGTGTTGCCCCAGTTCCGGGGCGGTATTCCTCACGGTGAGGGGGGTCTTGCTGAACTGCCAGGGTGGCATAATCATCTTGAGCTTCCTGCCAACGGGGTGGTCGATTTCCCGGAAATACCCGTTAGCCCAGGGTGTGGGATCTTCGGCGACTTCGGCCGGAGTTTTTACTTTCGTCCAGATGGCATCTACTTTGTCCAGCCGTTCCGCCCAGTATTCCTGCGACTGCGACTTGAATACTTCGTCGAGTATCGGTATCAGCTCCAGGTTATTTTCCATGCGCTTTTCGTGTGATGCAAACCGGGGGTCGTGTTCCAACTCAGTTATTTCCAGAGCCTGGCAGACTCCCGACCAGTAGCGGTCGCCCTGGATGCAGGCCAACTGAATCCATTTACCGTCGGCGCACTGGTAGCTGTTGAAGATGGGATTGCTCTGTACTTTACGCGATACCCGGGGATATTCCTTGCCGGTAGCCAGTACGGAGGAGAGAACGATGCCCATCGACCATATCCCCCCGCCGACGAGTGAAGCGCAGACTTCCTGTCCTTCGCCGGTACGCTCGCGATGGAAGAGCGCCATGAGGATGGCGCAGGCTGTGAACATGCCGGTGGTATTGTCGCCGAAGCCCGGCACCTGGAAAGCCAGGGGTGTGTCCGGCTCGCCCAGCGAGGCCATGACGCCGCTGCGCGCCCAGTAGCCAACGAAATCGTAAGCGCCAACGTCTTTCTCCGGCCCGTGCAGTCCGTAGCCGCTGAGGTGGGCATAGATGATTTTAGGATTGATTTTAGATATCGTTTCGTATTCCAGCCCGAGGCTTTTCAGGGCATGGGGGCGGAAGTTGCAGACGAACACGTCGGATTTTTCCACCAGTTTATAGAGGATTTCCTGCCCCTCTTTCTTTTTCAGGTCCAGGGTGATGCCCTTTTTATTGAAATTGTAGAACTCAAATACATAATTAATATCATAAATCGGCACGTTACCGCTGATTTTAAGGATGCCGCGGGTCTGGTCGCCGCCGGCGGTACGCTCCACTTTGATGACCTCGGCCCCCATATCCGCCAGGATACGGCAGGTCACCGGGGCCAGTCCGGCTTCGCTGACGTCTAAAACCCGGATACCTTCCAGCGCCATTTTCATATCAGTACCTCCTTAGAGACAGGAATTAATTAAAGATAGGGAATTAATTCTATAAATATTATTGCAGATGGGTCAAAAAACCAGTATTGCCACAGTATTTGGCTTTCAGTATATAGTTTTGCATGCAGTACTCTACCTTCTGCGTAGATTTCTGTATCGTATATACACACATCCTCAAGATGATCACTCATATCACAAAGGTTATTGTAAGCTTCAATTTTCTCTTCTATTAGTGACACTCCTTCTTCCACGTCTGCGGTATTTTCACAGACGAGTACCAGTGCCATATATTCACCGGTTTTATCCCTCCCGGGACCCATACCGACGGTTAAAAAATCCCTTATCCGCGATCCGGTGAATGGTTGAGACTGGATTAGAATATCCCTGGTATGGGCTTCATCAATGATTAATGCCCCGATAGCACCCAGATTAAACATCCCTTCTGCCGCCAGAACATACTCCGGTATATCGGCAAGGCTCTTTGTTTCATTTAGCCTGGTATCGATCATTGACTTTATATAGTCTACGTAACTTCCGATAAACAAATATCCATCGGAAACCGCCAGGGGCAGTGCTCTTCCGAGAGAATCCAGATGAGGGAGACTGTACCTATCATGTAAACGAGTTTCCAGACCATCGCCCCAACTGTGAATAACAAGGTCCTGGTATTCTTCATTGGTGTAATTTTCTGTAGCCCATAAAGGCCACTCATCACGATTTATCAAAGCATCATTGGTAGCTTCCGGGTTTAAATCGCCAACAGCGGCGATCATAAATGGCGGATTCTGAGCTATAAGATAACCTCCTTTTCCCCACGAAAGAGCAGATAAATGGTATATATTGTTGATTTCAGCATCTACATCGGTTATTTCATAACCGACAGATTCATCCTGTATTGGTGAACTTAATATATAATCCGCGCAACCAGTCCAGTAGGAGCCAAACCGCAATATATCATATCCGAAGATAGAGCCAGCTTCTTCTACGGCTAAGATGCGTTCAAAATATTCCTCACGGTTTAATCTCTGGCCATCCTCATCATAAACCGAAATACCGTTAGCCTGCCGGAATAATTCATAATCGATTATGGTAATAACTCGTTCCTCTTTAGCGGTCTCAGGCAATAGTGAAAGTAATTTTATAAATGTGTTCTCCTCCTCTTCTTCAGAGCAACATGAAACGGGAACTATTAGCGTCAGGCACATTATAATTGCTACGCAAAAAGCCAGCTTCCTCATCCTGATCCTCCAACCGCGATAGTATGTTCCTGCCCTTAAATAGTATTAATTACTTCTCGTTACCCACGATAATGCAGCTGCAGACGCCCGTGCCGGCGTTGCCGCCCAGGTTATGCGTCAGGCCCAGGTGCGGATTCTTCAACTGCCGCGGTCCCGCCTTGCCCTGGAGCTGCTTATAGACCTCGTACATCATGCGCAGGCCGCTAGCGCCCAGGGGGTGCCCGAAGCACTTCAGACCGCCGTCGGTATTCACCGGTAAATCGCCCTCCAGCGTAAAACTGCCGGCCTCGATATCTTCCCGCGCCCTGCCGCGCTTACTGAAGCCCAGGTCTTCATAGACAATCATCTCGTGGATGCTGAAACAGTCGTGCACCTCGGCGCAGCTAATATCTTTCCGGGGGTCTTTGACACCGGCTTCCGCGTAGGCCCGGCCCGAACCGATAACGTTTTCCTCGATGTGCACGAAATCGTAACTCTGCTCCATAGCTCCCTGCCGCGCGCCGACGGTAATCTGCATTCCCTTGACATAGATGGGGTCGTCACGAAAGTTTTTGGCCATATCCGCCCGGGTGACCACCGCCACCGAGGCGCCGTCGCTGACGCCGCAGCAGTCGAAAAGACCCAGCGGCCAGGCGATTATCGGGGCGTTAACCACCTGCTCTATGGTAAGCTCGTTCTGGAAATGCGCCTTGGGATTGAGGCTGCCGTTGTGGTGGTTCTTCACCGCAATCTGCGCCAGCAGTCTTTTACCCTCTTCCGGCGGGATATTATAGTCGTGGAAATAGCGCGTGGCCAGGTAGGCGAACGAGGCCGGGGCACTGTAGCCGGGCCCGATACCAGAGCTACCTTCCTGGTTATCCCCGACGACGCTGGGACCCTTGACCCCGGTAGTACCGGAGTCCTTGAGCTTTTCCACCCCCACCGCTAGGGCGATATCGCAAATGCCGGCGGCCACGGCGTAGCAGGCCCCGCGTAAGGCCTCCGACCCGGTGGCGCACATATTCTCCACGCGGGTCATGGGAATATACGGGAGTTGCAGCGGCGAGAGCGTGATGGCGCTGATACCGGAAAACACCGTGCCTATCCAGGCTGCCTGGACATCT
>Ga0315553_10004851_pt1 | contig 10062 bp, 5 predicted proteins | sample SalMarSW160140MG_FD_203099 | JGI IMG/M metagenome (GOLD analysis project Ga0315553, IMG submission 203099) | Salt marsh sediment microbial communities from the Plum Island Ecosystem LTER, Massachusetts, United States - Salt Marsh Sediment SW1601-40 ... | reverse complement strand
CCCCGAGGATCGCGAACATCATGTCATGGGCCGATTTCCAGGCCCAGAAGAAATCCGCGAAGGGATAGGCGGGGTTCTTCTTCTGGTTTTGGGAGGTGAGAAGATGCCAGCCAGTGTCGCTTTTTATGGCGTCCTTAGACACCGAGTACCCTTCAGGAATATTACCGACGACCTTTTCCAGCTCAGGCGCCCTGCCTGAAAGCAGGTGCTGGTGTATCCCGGTGATCTCATCGATCAGAGCGCTCACCTGGGAAGGGCGCCGCCTGGTTCGCACCGGAGTGGAGAGAACCATATCCTTGTGATCGACAACATTGGCCGGGAGCTGGTAACGGCTCGGTTGATCTTTGGCCGGAGAAATCGTGTAGAGCACAAAATCGATTTCCTTCAGATAGAGTATCAGCTGGTGAACCCAGGCTGACACACCTCCCGTGATGTAGGGGTAGGAGCCTTCTGTAATCAAACAGACAGTGGGCCGCCGGTTCAACGGGTTCCCTCGATCCAGTAGGATAAAAAGGCTTGGCTCTCTTCGTCCAGTTGCTCCCAATCGGGTTTGAGCCGATCGCAGAGTTTCTGAACTCCGGTGATATCTTTCCGCTTGAAGGCCACCTCCATTTCGAGCCGCAGATACGACAGATCATTCCGATCGGCGAGCTGATCGATGATCCGCTTGGCTTGATCGGAAAGATCAAGGGCTAGAAGGATGCGCACGGTCAGCACGACGTCCTGCCTGCCCAGACGTTTAAGCTTGTTGAGCGCCTTGATGTACCCGAAAGCCTCCCGCAGATAGAAGTTGCGGATCGATCCCGGGTGAATCTGGGCGAGTTCGTAGTACTGCTGCGCCAGGGAACGCAGGATTTTGTAATCTGTTTTTTCTTGGAGCGAGGCCTTGAGCGTCTCGATACGCTTGGTGTAGCGGGTTTCGATCACGTTGATGCTCTCGGCGGCAAACAGAGCCACCTCCGCATCGAAATTGCGCAGTAGTTTGGAGAGAACCCGCATCAACAGCAGGTTTGTATCCAGGTCGAGGCGCGGCCGGGACAGTACCTGATCGATAGCGGCGAGATCGATGGGTTCCTCGTCAAGAGGCTTTATCGATGTTCCCAGATATACGCAGGCTTCTATCGGCAGCAGGTGTGCCTCTGCCGCCCTCAGGGCGGCGTTGACCGTTCTGGGTTGATAAGTGTCCGCAGCGCCTCGAAAATAGTCAAAATCCAGCATACCCCGACCTATACCTTCTGCATCTCCAGGATGTTCTCCGCGATCTGAAGCAGCCCTTCAGCCTCCACCTGTTCTTCGCTCAAAGAGGCATATCCGACCATAACCTCGAGATTCACGCTTTTTTCATTTAAAGACCATGCGTTCGCATTGATGCCGTTAAGAGCTTCGAGGCTGAAAAGGGAAGCCCCGTCGTAGTCAAGATAGGGGTACAGAAGGACGATCTGATTCTCGTCCTTGTAGTGAAAGAGGCGGGCCTTGTTTCTGGAAAGAATCACCATTTGACCCGCCAGTCGGCTGATCAGCTGCAGTGCGTTGTTTCGGCCAAATGTTTCAGCCAGGGTGTCAAAATTGGTCAGCTCCAGAATCAAAACGCTCAGGGTCTCCTTGTTCTGCCGGGCTCGCTTCAGGGTTTCATTCAACAGGGAGAAGAACTGAGCGAATGCCGGCAGTCCGGTCACCGGATGAACCTCAGCCTGGGTGACCACCGCCTCATACTCCACGGCCCGTTCAAGTGCGGGAGCTGCCAGAGCCAGGACCATCGTAACAAGTTTCTCCGTGTATAGGTTGTACTTGGCGAAGGGCATCTCCGCGATGTTCAGGACTCCCCAGATCTTGCGCCCCGCTGTGACGGGAAAGGTCATGATATTGACGCCCCGATCCATCTTGCGGAGATTTTCGTACTGTCCGAGCATTTTTACTGAAAAAGTCGTGTTGTTGCGCGCAACCCATCCCTCCAGGCTGTTCTCAGCCGAAACTACGGTTGGTCGGGAAGCCCCTTCTTCCCAGCCCCGTTGAGCTGCCATGCGCAGGTCCTTGGATTCAGGATGGGCTTCCCAGATCGAAAGGACCGAGGCGCCGGAGAAACGCTGAACCGTTCCCAGGATCGTCTCCAGGGCTTTTTCCAGGTTGACCGAGTACAGTTCCTGCATCTCAGAGTGCAGCGCTGTGATCGAATCCTGCTGCCGGGAGACCCGCTGCTCGAGCTCTTGGTTTATCGTTTCCAAGATGCGCTTCTGTTTGGTCAGCTCTCCCTTCTGCCGTGAGAACAGGCGCACCCGCTCCTTTGCCTTGGTCAATCGTCCGACCTGGGCGTCCCGGATCAATCCCAGGATGTATGCGGATACGAGGGTCGCAGCCATCGGCACCGGCGCCAAGCTGCGGAGGTTTGTCCAGTAGGACAGAGCCCAGGTGCCGGGTTTGAAGATATTCAGTGCCCAAGGCAGGGCAAGCGCGATGATCAGGCAGGAGATCAACAAACTCAGCAGTCCGTAGTATTTGCCGTAGTAGGCGGCCACGATAAGGGCCAGCAGCAGGTAGGGATTGAAGGACCCGCGGAAAAACCCCGGATTATCCCGGAAAAACAGGTTTACCGCGCCGATCGCAATGGAAAAAATGAGTAATTCGCCGATACGAATAATGGGTCTCTGAGATCTCATTCATCCTATACTATAAACACTTGAGGTACTGTATTATACCTGCAAGGGTTTGCACAAGCATAGGGAGGAGCCATGAAATTAATCAAATTTGCGTTTTGTATTCTCCTGGCCGCTGTTGCCGTCCCTTCGGTCCCCCTTTGGGCTCAGGAAGGAAATGGTGGGGATCAATCCGCAGAGGGCGTCGAAGAGGAGGCTCTGGTTGCTCCGGAAACCAAGGTCGAAGCCGTCTTTCCGGAGGAAAACGAGGCTCTGATCTTTATCGAGGGAGAGGATGCGGTATCCACGAACTTCGCGAATGAACCGATCCTGAACTACAGCTGTTCGAAGTTCCGAACCCTGCAGCTCAACCGCCGCACCGGACTCCAGGGGGGACGCTCGTTCTATGCGACCTTCGTTCTGTACATCGAAGAGCCGGGGGAGTACGAGCTGTGGTACGGGGGCACACCCCCGGGACCGGAGGACGAGTTTCTTCCCTCCTACGCCTCCCCCTTCTCCCTCAGCCTGGACGGGGCCGAGCCGCTGGCGGTGAATCGCGAGAGCGTGGCGGTTGTGGAGCAGTATGCCCCCTCCTACTACTGGAACTATGTCGGAGACATTCGGCTGGCGGAGGGTCAGCACACGGTTGATTTCCAGGTCAGCTACACAAGGGGCTACGACGGCAAGTTCTACTTCTACCTCGACTGTTTCTTCCTGGTGAAAAAACAGGCGGCAACCGCGCTGGATCAGGGGCCCCTTCCCGCCGTATTCCCGAAGGACATGAGCGACCGCTCCATAGACACCCCTTTCAAGCCTTTCGAAGAGTACCAGATCGTGATCCGCGACAATCCTGATGACCTTTCCGGCTACCTGGAGATCGCCCAGATCTATTCACTGGTTGGGGACTATCTCAATGCCCTCAAGTACCTGAAGCGGGCGGCATTGCTCGATCCGGAGAACATCGAGGTCCAGCTGCTCACGGCCAAAAATCAGATCTGGAAGGGGGATGTGTCGGAGGGATTAAAAACATACAGTTCCCTTCTACTGCTCGATCCCTCTCGGCTGGATCTGTGGCTGGAGGCGGCCAAAGTCGCCGCCTGGACCGGCCGCTATGAGGAGTCCATCCAGCTGTACAGCAGCGCCCTTGAGCAGCACACCGGCAACATCGATCTGATCGCCAACCTGGCTCTGGCCTATCAATGGGCCGGGGAACAACAGAGCGCGGATGAGCAGTTCCAGAGGGCGTTGAGCCTGGCATCGGAGGATTATCGGAACGTGGTCGATCTTGCCGAATCTTACAATATCAACGGGGTGCCGGAGCGAAGCATCAATGTCTTGCGCAGCAATATCCGGCGCTACCCGGACCGGCTGGAGCTGTATCTGCTCCTGGTGAACATCTACACCCGTCTTGACAGGACAAACCGGGCTGAGGAAGTCCGGGATCTGATCAGCGCTACGTTTCGATCCTCCCCGAAACTATCTCAGTATCTGGAGCTGTTCTACACCGAGGCGAGTCTGCGGGATAAGGTAATCGCAGGCTACGAGGCTGAGCTGGAGCGTCAACCGGACAACCTCGAGCTGCGGGAAACCCTGGCCCAGACCTACTTCTGGAACGGAAAACGCAAGAGAGCGATCGGGGAACTTCAGAACGTTTTGGCCAATCACGCCTTCATAGAGATCAACCAGCTCGACCAGAGCTCCACCCGCCTGCTCGAACTGCTCGACAGAAGCTATCTGTATCTGGAGTTCTGCAACCGCGTCCCGGGGCTGATCAAGAATCTGAAGAGCGAGATCGGTACGGCCCGCGGCCGCTACGACGAGGCCCAGAAAGCCTACGCCAGGTTCCAGACCCACGTGCAGGCGGCCCGGGATCGGGACGAGGCTCCTCCGGTCCCGGAGGGTGAGGATCCCCAGGATGCACTCGGGGCGGCGGAGCGGGCCCTGGCTCTGGCATTGGACAAGGCTGAAAATCTGGCAGACACGATCAGAGAGATGGCAGACGCCTGCCGGCAGGATTGGGCAGTCTTGAGCGAACTCGTGGAGGAGGAAGCCCGAGCGGCGGAAACCTTCGATAAGATCATCAAACCGATCCGCTGGGAATGGGACCGCAGAAGCTTCGTCCAAGAGCTCGAATCCCTGGACAGCCTCCTGGCCGACTACGTGCTGGGAACGATCTATCTGGCCGAAGGACAGCCGGACAGCGCGGAGCGGCGTATTTTCTCCAGGGCGGATGCGGGAAATCTTCCCCGTCAGTATCAGACAGCTATGTTTCGAACTCTTCTCTGGCAGACCGAAGTCAGCAAAGCGTTCAAGGTTCTGGAAACGAGCCGATTCGATGCCTTCACTCTGCTGCCCTACTGGGAGCGGTTGAATGACCTGCGTAGTGCTGCGGAGGTTCCGGAGGGAAGCGCAGCCGGAGGGATCAGAGACGCCGCCTCCGATGAAGCGGCGGCGCTCGCGGCTCTGGAAGCGGCTGAGAAGCTGGCCCAGGAAGAAACTCAGGATCTCCTCGGCAACCAGGAGACCCTGATGGGCTTGTACCGGAACCGAATGATACGAAGCATGTACCGGCTGGGGGAGAACACCTATCTGATCCGCAACCAATTGGGGGATTTTTATCTGAGGGAGCAGAACTTCCCCGCGGCGATCCGGCAGTACAAACAGGTACTGGCCATAGATCCCTGGGATATCGAAACGATCTACGGCCTGGGCACGATCTACGAATGGAGCGGGGACTGGAAACAGGCGATGAACAACTATCAGCGGGTGTACTGGTCCGATCCGCAGTACGAGAACGTCGGGGCGCGCTACAACCAGCTGGCCCGCCAGCATGCGGACAGCTTTGAATTGACGGCCTACACGCTGATCGAAAGCTCCCGCCTGACCGTGCGCAGCGACGCTTCCTACAGTACCTGGCTCAGCACGGCCTTGGGCTTGAGGGTCGGCTATATAGCGGATGCCGTGGAGATCGGAAGCAGCACCTACCTGATCCACGATTTCGACATCGCCGTTCCCCTCTATTTCACGACGGCCAAGCTTACCCTGATTCCCTCCATCGGGGCTCAGCTCACAGGTGAGGATCTGGCGGCCTTTCTGCCTGAAGGCGGTCGAGTGCAGTCCGCCCCCCACGCGGGGTTGGAGTTCGGCTGGCCGTTGGGACAGTACCTGTACATGAACGGCGGGCTGTCCTGGGGCTGGAAGACAGCGACGGATTTTCCGGATACCTCCGAGTTCTACGCGCAGGAAGCGGAGTTGAATATCAGCACCTCCCTGTCCTTCATCAAAGCATATCCGTTTCGTTACAGCTCGATGCGTACCTACGGCAAGGTGGAGCACGTCTCGAAGGATCTTGGATTCTCGTTCGCTGCCTCCTCCGGCAGTAACTGGATCTACGCAGCCGCCCAGGAGCTGATCCTCGGCATCCTGCGCATCGATGATCCCTATGTGGAAATGAATCTATTTGGGAATTTCACCTACCAGGATGGCGGATCTGCTGCGGAGTACTACACGCCGGAAGGAGAAATGGCGGCTGGAGGCGGTCTTTCCGCTTCCGCCTGGATCCCGGTAGGCGAGGCCAGCAGTTTCAACGTTGGGGTGAGGGCGGCAGCCAACCAAACCTGGGAAAACTTCGGCGAGGCTTCCCAGACGAGCGAAGCGACCTTCGAGGCCGAGGCGAACCTGGGTTTGAGCAAGGGCGATGCGTACTACTACCTGCGCAGCGCCTACAACGGTCCCTTTGCATATGATTCGGGAGACTATTACTCGTTTTATATCGGACTCGGCTTTTCCTCACGGCTGCCGAGACTGTTGGCGCCTTAGGTGCGGATCTGCTGATCCGCGGATCCTAGCCTGATTTGTTGTCGGTTCGGGGAGGCAGGGCTATATTAGAACAATAATATATTGAGGGGTTTCAGCATATGAGATTTAGATTGCGGCTGTCGGGCATTATCCTGCTCATCCTGCTGGTGTTTCCTGTTCAGGGAGCCCTCTCGCTGAGCTTGGCGCGGGAGATCCTGGCTCTCTACAAATCTTCAGAGGGTCAGACCGAGAGAGAGAACGAGATCTTCTACTACCTGTCCCGACCGCTCAAGCAGATGGGTTTTGCGCTGCGCTACTGGGATATCGACCGGGGGATCCCCGACTCGGGGACCTTGGATCGGGTGCGCGCCGTGATCAGCTGGTACCGAGGGGCTGCCATGAGCCGTCCGGAACGATATCTCGAGTTCCTGGACTCCGCGATGGACCGGGGGATCAAGGTGCTGGTGTTCGACAATTTCGGAGCGTACCAGGATCGGGACAGCAAGAGCTACGTGCAACCGAGCCGACTCAACCCGACCCTCTCCCGGTTGGGAATCATGTACTTCGGCGACTGGACCCAGGATGCGGGAGTCCTGCGTATCGCAGCCAAGGATTCCCGCATGGTCGAGTATCAGGGGCCGCAGGATCTCAAGGCGTCGGCTTTTTTCTACAGATTTCTCCAGCACGATCGGGATCTCGAGGTGTATCTGTCGATCGAAAGGACCGACCGCAGCTACGACCCCAGTCCGGTGATCGTAACCAACCGCAACGGAGGCTTCGCCCTGTCGCGCTACATCTATCGACAGGAAGCGGGCAAGGTCAAGCTTCTGCTCAATGTGGAGGAGTTCCTCAAAGCGGCACTGTTCCCCCGAGCCCGGCGGGAGCGGATCGTCCTTCTTGCCGAGAGCGGCGACACGGCAACAGCCGGAACCCTGGAGTACACCACAGCGCTGCTGAAACGAGCCAAGCTGCCCTTCGAGGTTATCGGGAGGGAGCAGCTGCCCCTGCTGGTTCCGGGGGACCTGCGGCCCTTTACCGCCGCCGGGCTGATACTCAAAAGTGACGACGGTCTGGATCCCAAGGTACTGGAGGACTTTCTCGAGCAGGGGGGCGGAGTGGTCTCCCTGGTGGGAGGAGACTTCCAGAAGCTGGCTTCGGTCCTTGGCCAGACCCGCGGCCGGGGCAGGCCGACTTTCAAAACGGGGTACCGCTTCCGGGAGGGCTTCCTCCTGGGGGAGGGGCTCTCCCTGGAGGAATCGACCTTTCTCTGGCTGCCCGGCACAAGCTCACCGGCTTCATATGCCCGGATCCTGGCCTACAGCCACAAGGAGAATCACCCCCTGCTGTGGAGCGTTTCCAGGGGCAGCGGCCGTGTGCTCAACTGGAACTGGAACGGCTTTCTCACCGGTGATTTCCAGGGATTCATCCTGGAGTCGTTCCTCTACGTTCGGCCGGTGGGAGTCGCTGCAACCGCCGGGCTGGGCATCATGTTCGTGGATGACTGGCCGATCCCGATGTTCAACGTGGTCAAGGCTCCGCTTTCGGTGAAAGATACCGAGTTCTACACCCGGCAGTTCTGGCCGGACATGAAGGAGTTCTTTACCCGGCGGGGGATCCCCTACGTCAGCTACCTGGTGTTCAACTACAATGCCAGCATCCAGCCGCCCTTCGGCAGCGGCGAGTTTTTCGTGGCTGAGGATCAGGCCACCGTGAAGATAGCCCGGGAGATCCTGGAGAGCGGGCAGGAGCTGGGATTCCACGGCTACAACCACATCTCGCTGACGGAAAACAAGACCAAGGTCAACGTGGCGGTCTGGCCGTCCCAGCAGGCCATGGAGCAATCCCTGCAGGCGGCCAAGAAAGAGTGGATCGGGCTGTTCGGGGAGCACACTCTTCCCTACGCCTACATCGCACCGAACAACATCATCTCGGAGACGGGAATCGCAGCGGTGCACAACGTATTTCCTTCTATCAAAGTGATGTCCTTTCTGCGCTCCGGTCAAGGGGAGGAAACCCGCAGTGAGTTCGGTCCGCATCCGCGCTTTGAGGATGTGTACCTGATTCCCCGCACCTCCAGCGGCTACCCCTTTACCCCGGCGGTACGGCAACTCATTGTGGCCGCCGCCAGCGGTTCCGGGATCTGGGCCCATTTCATCCACCCCGATGACATCTTCGATCCCCACCGATCCCGGGGCATGAGCTGGGCGGAGCTCAAGGGCGAGTTCGCCGGCATGATCGACTTCGTCGACAAGCACTACCCGTGGCTGCGCTTCGTAACCATCCGGGAGGCCCACAGGACGCTGGAGAGCTACGATGCCATCGGAGTGGAGTATCGCTGGCTGGAGGGTGATCGTCTGGAGATCCGCACCACCTCACCGGGACTGCCGGTGCGCATCCGCATGAACGGCTATCGGTTGAGAAGCGCGGAGGGAGCCAAGGTCCTCTACAGCTACAGGCAGATGCCTGCGGCGGTCCTGGAGATGGAAGGCACCCTGGCTGTCCTGGAGTTTTCGAAGCAGTGACAGACAGCGGCGGATTAATGAAAAGGTTTGATAACGATGATTAACGATATAGAAATCGTAGATGCCCACATGCATCTGATGACCGCCGGGACCAATCGCTGGGTGAGGCGGAAGTTGGACGAGCGGGACGAGGGCTACAGGCGGGCTTTTGAGCTTTGGTCGGAGGGGTTTCAGAAGAAATACAACAGCGAACTCGGCGAGGACAACGATGATCCTCCGGAGAAGGTCGCCGGGGACTGGGCCGAGGAACTGGATCGGCATGGCGTCGATAAGGCGATATTCGTAGCCCTGTATCCCGAGGAGGATCAGTTGACGGAGGTCTTGAAAGCCGAGCCTCAGAGGTTCTACGGTTTTGCCACGGTGGATCCGGGGGATCCGAAAGCACCGCAGCTGCTGCGAAGAAGAATCGTTGATGAGGGATATGTGGGGCTCAAACTCTATCCCACAACCATGGGCTTCCTGCCGTCGGATCGGGCGGTGTATCCGGTGTATGAGGAGTGCCGATCCCTGGGCATACCGGTTCTCTTCCATTTGGGGATAACTCTCCAGTACGAATCGGACCTGCGGTTCGCCAACCCGATCGAGCTCCATCCGGTGCTCAAAGACTTCCCTGAGATTTCTTTCATCATCGCCCATTTTGGAGCCGGATACTTCCGGGAAGTACTGTTCCTGGCCTATCACGTCAACAATCTCTATGTAGATACTTGCGGCAAGAACGTTTGGATCGATTATCTTCCCTTCCGCACTACCCTTTCTGAGGTGTTCGAAAAAAGCCTCGATGTATTCGGCCCGCAGCGGATCATCTTCGGAACCGATTCCCGGATGCTGTCCCGGGGCTACCGCAGGATGGTATTGGACCAGCAGCTGTCGATTCTCAGGAGCCTGGAACTCGGAAAGGAGGAGATCTCTCTGATCATGGGAGCCAACATGATGCGTCTGATCGGGGAGGCAAAAGCGTGATCCAAGGAATCAAGGTCATAGACATTCATTCCCACTTCCCCGTGGTAGGAGACTGGTTTCCCGGATACACCCAGGTATCCAAACGAATCACCAAGCAGAAAAAAAGCGAAACCAAGGATGTGCCGGGAGAGATCTGGAGGAAGGCCTGGAAC
>Ga0315553_10004850_pt1 | contig 10064 bp, 7 predicted proteins | sample SalMarSW160140MG_FD_203099 | JGI IMG/M metagenome (GOLD analysis project Ga0315553, IMG submission 203099) | Salt marsh sediment microbial communities from the Plum Island Ecosystem LTER, Massachusetts, United States - Salt Marsh Sediment SW1601-40 ... | reverse complement strand
CGGTCGACCCATCAGGTGGACCGTCTCGCCCCCGGTCACCGCAAATCGCAAAAGTCCGCCCGCGCCACGCCCGATAAAAGTATTGCCGCCTGGCTGTAGAGCCCCGGCTTGCGAGGTGCGACGCTGCCCGGTGTCGGGCAGTCTTTTCGGGCAGAGCAAGTTTTGGAATCGGTGATCCATGGATTCATCACCGCAGCCGCCCTGTCAGTCTTTGCGTCGAGGCTCCGTGGCGTGGGCCTTGACGGGTGTCGGTCTTGTCGTGGCTGCCGTCTTTCTGGCCAGCAGCGACGCGGACAAGAAGGAAGGGCTGCGCTACGGCGACCTGTTGAACTATCACGTGGCTGCGGTACAGCGTATTGGGGCGCGCCTTCGGACCGGTCAGATCCCTTTCTGGGACCCCGAGGTCGGCTGCGGGGTCGATCAGTTCGTCTCGATGAACAATTCGGTGTGCTATCCGCCGTTCTGGCTGGCGGCGTGGCTGGGGCCGCGGCTGGGCTTGGGGCTTTTGGTGATCGTTCATCTACTGCTGGCGGGAGGCGCGTGGGTGGCGTGGCTGCGGTGCCTGAACGTCCGCACGGCACCCGCCCTGCTGGGCGCAGCCGCTCTGGTGTTCGGACTGATAGGCGAGTCGTGGTGGCCGCCGATGCTGTATACGCTGGCATGGACGCCGGTCGCGTTTCTGCTAGTCGATCTGCCGGGCCTGTCAGGCAGGTCTCGTGGGTGCGCTCTGGCCGTCTGCCTGGCGCTGCAACTGCTGGCTGGTTTCCCTCAGTACTTTCTTTACAGCTTGATGCTGCTGGGCGGATACGTCGCGATCAAGGCGATCAAGAACCGGTCGGTACACCTGCCGGCCACGCTTCTGGCGGGCACGGCGACGGCGATGCTGCTGGCGGCTGTACAGTTACTGCCGACATACCTGTTTGTCACGCGCGAGGGCTTCCGCCGAGGGCCTCTCGAGCCCGACCGCGTCCACAGTGGCACGGGGGGCGTGCCGGCAGAGAGTTTCCAATCGCAACTGAGTCGGGTCGTGCCCAACGTGTTCGACAACTCACAGCGAGCGAGATTTCTGAGCAACCGCTTCAGCTACGGCTATCTCGGCATCGTGGTACCGTTCGCGGTAGGGATGTGTCTTATCTGCAGGCCGACGTGGCGAACGGCCTACTTCGCGCTTGCGATGGGCGCAGGCTGGTACCTGTGCGTGGGCTACACGCCAACGGTGCTGCCCTTATACGACTGGCTCGCGCACCTTATGCCGTGGTTCGGCTCGTTCCGCGAACCCGACCGCCTGCTGCTGTGGATGCTGTTCGGCGTTGCCGCTTTGGTCGGCCTGGGCGCCGAGCGGATCTGGCCGGCCGATTCGCACTCGGCCTGCCGATGGCGCGTTCTGGCGGTCGCCGTCCTGGTCGCCACTGTCCAGATAGGCCGATGGGCGTCATCCGAGGCAGACATCCGTCAGGTCGTCCTGTGGTTGTGCGGCCTGGCGTGCGTCGTACTGGCAGCATTACTCGGACGGCTGAAACTCGGCCGTAAGGCCATCACAGCCAGTCAGTTGGCCGTCGCAGCACTTGCCGTGACGGTGGTGGATATGGTGTTCGCCTCAGGCTTTGTGTGCCCTTACATTGAGTTTCCCCGGAAGCAGTTGAGCGAAGTTCGCACGGCCACGGAGGTCGGTGCGGAAACCATTCTGACCGCCGACCAGCTCCGAATGCTTGCAGCCGAGGCCGGACGCGATCGACTCTATATCGCCGCACCGTACGCGCCGCTGCGTCGACCGGCATCGCTGCCGGCATTTCGAACGCTCGCGGCCTACGAACCATTCATCCCCGGGCGACACGCCGAACTGGACGAGTGGTTCCTTGCACGGAATCTGCGGGAGGTTCCCAGCAACAGATTGTGGGACCTGCCGGTCGAGCCGCACATGAGCCTTTTCGACGTCAGCAGCATCCGCGTGGTAGCCGTGCGCGGCCCCATCGAAGATGCAGCACAACATGGCTGGGAGGAAGTGACGACGCTCCCCAATGGGACCGTCGTCTACCGTAACCGACGTGTCATCGAGCGCGCCTCTCTCTGGGAGCACTATCAGGTGGTCTCGCCGACTGACGCCCTGGACCACTTGGTTTCAGCGCCCGACCAGACCCGGCGTCGAGAGGTTCTGCTCGAGCAGCCGCCCGGCGAGGCGTGGCGGAAGCAGCACGATGCCCGGGCAGACACCACGCCTGAATCCCAACCGATCGGCTCGGTAAAGTGGCTGCTGGACGAGCCCGAGCATGTACGGCTGGACGTGGAAGCCATCCGCCCTGCCCTGCTGCTGCTGAGCGATACCTACATGCCTGGCTGGCGCTGCTGGGTAGACGACCAGCTCGTCCACATCCATCGAGCCAACTACCTCTTCCGCGCCATCGAAGTGCTGCCGGGTCGTCACGTGGTGGAGTTTCGCTACCGGACGGCGGGTGTTGCGGCTGGAGCGATCGTGTCGGCAGCGGGAATTGCGGCGATGGCTATGGTGGTTGCCCTGGCCGGCAGGCGACGACGTCGGCCGCAGGCCCGGTAGCATTAACCTATCGGTCTGCCCACACGCGTGGATGCGACGCGAGACGTCAGACAGGTGCGCCCACGGGCTCGGCCACCAAGAGCTTCACACTCGCGACGATCGAGCCCGACAGTCGGCGGAAATACTGCTGGCTTCCGACTTTGCGCTGCAACTCATCGGGCAGCGCGTGTTTGCGCAGGCGTACGTAGGGAAGGTCGGCTTCGGCCAGGAAGTCGGCCACGGCCGAGCCCAGCCCGCCGACGGCGCTGTGCTCCTCCACGGTGACGATCGCGCCCGTCTGTTCGGCAGCCTGTCGCAGGGACTGTCGGTCCAACGGCTTGAGGGTATGCATGCTCAGCACGCTGGCCTCGATGCCCTGCCGGGCAAGCTGGTCGGCCGCCGAGAGTGTCTCTTTCAGCATGGCCCCGGTGCTGATGAGCGTCACATCCTGACCGGTCCGGACCTGAATGGCTCGCCCGATCTCAAACTCGGGGTCGCCGCGATGCACGACCGGCTCGCCGGCTTTGCCGAGTCGCAGATAGCACGGGCCGGACATGTGCGCAAGCGCCCGCATCGCCAGGCGCGTTTCCGTCGGATCGGCCGGCGCAACCACCGTCATACCGGGCAGCGACCGGGCCACGGCGAGGTCCTCGACACCGTGGTGCGTGTAGCCACTGGCGCCGTATGTGCAGCCGCCGCCCACGGCCACGATCTTGACGTTGGCGCGGTGATAGCACACATCATTGCGCACCTGCTCAAGACATCGCAGGAGTGGGAAATTGGCGATCGAGTAGGTAAACACCGTTTTGCCGCACAGCGCGAGGCCGGCCGCCACGCCGGTCATGTTCTGCTCGGCGATGCCCGCATTGAGGTATCGTTTCGGGTAGCTGCGGGCAAATGGCTCGAGCACCGAGTACCCCAAGTCGCCGGTGAGCAGGAATATCCGCTCGTCTCGGGCAGCCAGATCACAGAGTGTTTCAATGAAAGCGGTTCTCACAGGGCCACCTCCAGTTCGCCGATGGCCTGGGCGAGTTGGCTGTCGTCGGGGGATTTATAGTGCCACGCCAGCGAACCCTCCATGAAGCTGACGCCCTTGCCCTTGATCGTGTGGGCGATCACCGCAGTGGGCCGACCTGCCTGGCGCGGCACATTCGCCAGCGAGCGGGCGATCTGGCCGTGATCGTGCCCGTCGATTTCAACGGTGCTGAACCCAAACGCGCGCCATTTCTCGGCCAAAGGCTGAAGACCTAAGACTTCATCGACCGCGCCGAGTCCCTGTAGCTTGTTGTGATCGACGATGGCCACCAGATTGTCGAGTTCATGCTGACGGGCAAAAAGGGCAGCTTCCCAGACCGAACCTTCATTACACTCGCCGTCGCCGAGGAGAACGAAAACGCGGTAATCCCTGCCGTCGCGCTTGGCGGCCAGCGCCATCCCGCAGCCGATGGGCAGACCATGCCCTAACGATCCTGTGGACACCTCCACGCCCGCAACGGCGTCGGTGCAGTGACCCGCCAACACGGTGTCGTCCTGGCCGTAGCTGTCGAGCATCGCAACCGGAAAGAAACCTCGTTCGGCCAAGACTGCGTAGAGGACGGCGGCAGCGTGGCCTTTGCTAAGGATGAAGCGGTCGCGGTCGGGCCAATGCGGGTTTGCCGGATCGACGCGAAGGCAACCACCATACAAGTGGGCCAGGATGTCCGCCACCGACAGGCAACTGCCGATGTGACTGGCGGCGGCACTGTGGACCATCTCGACGGCGCGTCGACGGATCCTGGCGGCCAGGCGGGACGGGTCAGAATGGGGCAGGTTCGGATTCACTTTCGCTGGTTACCTCATGGCAGAGAGTGTCGATCGATTGGCGCATCTGCGCCAGGACGTGTAAGACGTCATCATCCTGTGATGGTTCGGAGGTTTGCTGCGTCCGTATCGCGCGGCTGCCGCGAAGAGGATCGCACGCCACCGGGAAGCCGGCTGTTTCGCGCACCACCCAAAGCGGGCGATGCTTGACTTCGATATGCACGCGAGACAAATACTCGCCCAGAATCCCCAGGAACAGACACTGCACGCCGCCGAAGAAAAAGATCAACAGTGTCTGCGTCATCCAGCCCGCGGGCGGCGGGGTAAGGTGCGTGACACCCGCGCGATTCAGTAGTGTAAGCAGCACGTATGCGGCGGCGCCGAACACGCTGGCTGCGGTGACGAGCAGGCCCAAGGCGCTGGCCCAACGGAGCGGTCTGGAGGAGAACGCCACCAGGGCGTTAATCGCGTAATTGAAGCAAAAGATCAGTCCCGTGGTGGTCCGACCACGCGTGCGCGGCGCCCGTTCGTAGGTGAAGCCACATTGTCGAAAGCCTACCCAGTGCACGAGCCCACGAAGATAGCGGTTTCGCTCTCCGCAGCGTTTCAGGGCCTCGACCGCGGGCCGCGATATCAGCCGGAAATCGGTCGCATGCGGGGGAATCTTCACGTCGCTCAGCCAATGGATCAGGCGATAGGCCGCCCGCGCGCCGAGCGTCTTGAGGAAACTGTCGTCACTTCGCCGCGTAAGCTGACCGTACACCACGTCGTAGCCCTGTCGCCACTTGGCCAGCATGGTGGGAATGGCCTCGGGTGGGTCCTGCAGGTCGCTTTGCAGGAAGATCAAGGCATCTCCCTGGGCGTAGTACAGGCCGGCGGCCAGCGAAACCTCGCAGCCGAAGTTGCGGCTGAAGCGCAGGTATCGCCACCGCGTGTCTCGCTGCGTGAATCGTCTTGCGATTGCACCGGTGTCATCCTGGCTGCAATTGTCAATGAGCAGTATTTCAAAGCGGTAGTCGGGCAGACCTTTCACCACAGCCGTGACACGATCGAACAACTCCGGGAGATTGCCCTGCTCGTTGTAGGCTGGGATCACAATTGAGATGAGGGGCTTGTCGGCCCGCCCGTCGGATGATTGGTTGTGGTCGCTCACGCGCACGGCTGGCCAATCCTCTCAAAAGTGCCATCGCGAATGCTGACAAGAACGCCGCCCTGCTGGAGGTAATCGTCGCTTTCGGCCACGATTTCATCCTCGAAGGAGCGGGCGAACACGATCGTGTGTGCAGGCGGTTGCTCGCCGAGATGAGATGGCGGGTAAACGGAGCTGCGCACCTTCGGCAGATACAGCCCGTGGTACGCCGAGTTGCGGTCCACGAAGTAGTCGATCTGCCCCTCGGTCACTCCGGCCAGCCCCAACAGGGCGGTCGTTCTCTCAGCCGCACCCCAACCGGCGACCGAGCCGACTGCTTTCAGTTCGCCAAGCATGCGGCGGAAGCCGTCCAGGTAGCGCTGGACGCGGTCGGCAAAGGCAGCGGTCGCGTCGGCGTCGATACGCCCCAGAAGGCGGGGATCGATTCGACCGCCGGCTGTGCGCGCATCCTTCCTGAACACGGCCAGGATCGACCCGCCATGAGCGTCGCCGCACATCGACGCCAAATGCCCGAAGCCGTGCTCCGACATCAGCCGGATCAACGTGTCGGTGCTGAAGTACGTCAGATGCTGGTGGTACAAGTTGCCGGCCACATCTTGTCCAAGCAGCGCCAGCACGTCAGGCACCTCAATGACGGCCAATCCCGCAGGCTGGAGCACCTCGCGCATGGCTGCGACGAAGTCGTGCAGGTCGGCCACGTGTTCGAGCACGTGCCGCGCCACGACGGCCGACGCGCCGCTGACGCCGTAGCGACGCAACGATTCGGTCGAGAAGTAGTCACGAATGGTGGTGCTGCCGTTCGGGCCGGGGGCGTCGGGCAGCGCCCGCGAAGGCTCAAAGCCAATCGCCTCGAAGCCCGCGCCCGCCAGAAATCGCAGCATCGTCCCGTCGTTGGAGCCGACTTCGACAACCCGCGCGTGGGCGCCCACTCCGAAGTCCGACAACACGCGGACCATCTGCTGGATGTCATGGCAATAGCCGTTAAGGTGTCCTCCGGAGAACATGTAGCGAAGATACAGCTCGGCCGATACGATCTGCGACAACTGGATGAGGCCACACACGTCACATCGATGCACGGACAACGGCAAGAGCGGCTCCTGGCCGATTTGCTCGCGGCGGAGATACATGCCGGCCACCGGCACGGAGTCGAAGTGGATAAACGCCTCGGGCAGCGAGGCGTGGCAGAGTCGGCACGTTGTGGCCGTCGAGAAGTTCACGCCAACGTCCCCTCCTGGTTGAGGCTGTCACGCGCCCAGCGATAGACGCGACGAAAGCCCTGCTCGAGCTGGATCTCGGGCGGTGAGCCGACGAGCCGGGTTACTTTGTCTATGTCGGGGCAGGAAACGCGCGGGGCGCCGGTCGCCGTCGAGCCGACCTGGTGAGAGTGCTGCACGACGGGCACGGGCGGCTCGGCCATTCGCGCGATGGTCTCAGCCAGCTTCCGTATGGTGACCAACGGCTCGCAGCAGCCGACGTTGTAGGCCTGGCCGGCCTCGCCGCGCAGCAACACATGCCAGAACATCACCGCTGCATCGGCCAGATAGCAGTAGCTGCGTCGGTCCTTGCCGTCGCTGCGAACCACCAGGGGCTCGCCGCGGGCGGCCGACCAGGCAAACTCGGCAAACGCCCTGTCGTCATGCGGGTCGATACCCGGACCGTAGACTTGCACCGGCCGGACGATTCGCACGGGCACACCGTATTGTCGTGCATAGACGGCACACAGCGTTTCGCCGAATCGCTTCGATTCGTCGTAGCAGGCGCGCTCGGCGAGAGGGTCGACCCGCCCCACGTAGCTTTCCGGGGTGGGCACGTGCTCGGTTGGAGGCGAGCCGTAAACCTGTCCGCTGCTGAAAAAGAGCATGCCCTCGATCTGTGCCCGGCGTGCGAACTCGAGCAGTGCAAGCAGCCCCAGCGAATTGGCGCGGGCGGTGCCCAACGGGTCGGCCAGGTAACCACCCGCCGAAGCCGAACAGGCTGCGTGGATGACATAATCGACGGCCCGCTCAACGGGCGCCGCCATGGCCGCGCTGTCCGCCTGGTACCACTGAATGTCCGGGCGGTCGAGCAGAGGCGTGAGTCGCGGGTAGTCGGCAGGAGGGCGCCGCGTCGTCACGATCAGCGTGCATGGCCGAGACAGACATGACTCGTTCAACTCGGCGACGGTGTAAACGAGATAGCTGGCCAACAGCCCTCCGCCGCCGGTGATCAGTATCGTTCGTCCAGCCAGTCCTTCCAACGCCGGCACGCGCGCGATCACGCGGCGCACGTCCTCTGCGATGACCGGATGCAACGTCTCTGACAATCGTGTAGCGGTCAGTTGAGTCTGCATCATGCCTTTGCGTACGGCGGTCAAGACCGCGAAAGCTTCGCCCTACTTTCCGCTGCTCGGCACGGGCACACTCGCACCCACTGCGTCGTGCAGCACGCCGACCTGCTCGCCGGCCAGGCAGGTCAAGCCAGCCAGCACCTCGCCCATATAATCGCGACGCGGAGCGTCGATACCGGGATATACACCGACGAAGAACGTACGGTTCATGACCGCGTCGGTATTGCGCAGTTCACCGACTATGCGGTGAGGAACATTCAGGTATGCGGGCTGGCGGAGCAGATTTCCGCCGAACAGTAATCGCGTCTGGATTCCCCGCGTTTCCAGGTGTTCCAAAACGTCCCGACGCCCAACAGGGGCGTTGTCGGCAAGGGTGAGCACAAGCCCGAACCAACTGGGCTCGCTCTGTGGTGTAGCCTGCTGCACGGTGAGCCAGGGGACTCGCTCGACCGCGCGGGCCAGCGCCTCATGGTTGGCCCGCCGGGCAGCGACGAACTCGGGCAACTTGTCCAGTTGGGCCAGTCCGATGGCCGCCTGAATGTCGGTCGGCTTGAGGTTGTATCCGAGTTGGCTGTAGACGTACTTGTGATCGTAACCGACCGGCAGGTGTCCGTGTTGCTCGCTGAATCGTCGTCCGCAGGTGTTGTCATGACCCGAGTCGCACCAACAGTCGCGCCCCCAATCGCGAAGACTCACGACAATGCGGTGAAGCTGCAGATCGTCGGTCAGTACGGCACCGCCTTCACCCGTGGTGATGTGATGAGGCGGGTAGAAGCTCTGCGTGGCCAGATGGCCGAACGAGCCGGTGGGCCGCCCTTTGTAGAGGCCGCCTAGTGCATCGCAGTTATCCTCAACCAGATAGAGCCCATGCCTGCGGCAGAACTCCAGAACGCTGTCGACGTCGAACGGGTTGCCCATGGTGTGGGCGATCATGACGGCACGAGTGCGATGGCTGCGCGCCGCCTCGAGCTGGCTCACGTCGATGTTGATCGTATCTGCGTCGACGTCGACGAAAACCGGTACGCAGTTGTGCTGGAGTATCGGATTAACCGTAGTGGGAAACCCGGCCGCTACAGTGATCACTTCGTCGCCCGGCTTGATCGGATCAGGCAGCAGCGGGCTGCACAGGGCCGCGAAGGCCAGGAAGTTCGCCGACGAGCCGCTGTTGACCATCACGCAATGCCGGCGGCCGACCACCTCAGCCAAGGCACGTTCGAACTGCTTGCCGCGAGGGCCGAGCGTCAGCCAGAAGTCGAGGCAGGCGTCGACGGCTGCGTTGACCTCTCGCTCGTCGAACACTCGGCCCGCATAGGGCACAGCGCTGCGCCCGGGGGTGAACGGCTGCGACGCTGAGCGCAGCTCGCATAGCGCCCGCACCCGATCGGCTATTTCCTTACGCAGTTGCGACTCGGTCATGCTCATGCTCGATTTGTGACTCCTCTTGGGCACGTCGCCCTGGCACACAGCCATCCGGCAAGGCATGCTCTGACGACGGCGCTGCGGCTGTGTACTCGGCAATCTGTTCTAGACACAGGTTCCTGGCCGGATCGCCTCCAAGCCATCGTCGGTACCATCGCGCCGTGTGGCCCACGGCCTCGGCGAAGGCCCATCGCGGCTGCCAGCCGAGGCGCCGGCAAGCCTTGGCGCAACTAAGCATGAGAAGGCCGGCCTCATGCGGTCCCTGCGTCTGGCTGGTCGACTGGTCCTGCCATTGCCCGTCGCCCCATTCGCTCAGCAGCAATTCGACCAACTCGCGCACCGTCCGGCATCCGTCGAGCGACGGCCCGAAATTCCAGGACTCCGCGTGGTGCATCAGGCTGACATCCAGACTCGCCTCGGTCATCAGGCGCGCCGCCAAAGTCAGATAACCTCGCAATGGGTCCAGAACGTGCTGCCATGGCCTTACGGAGCCGGGGTTCCTCACGGGAATCGCTTGGCCCTGCGTGAGGGCGCGTACGGCGTCGGGCACGATTCTGTCGGCCGCCCAGTCGCCGCCGCCGATGACGTTGCCGGCTCGCGCCGTCGCTACCGGTATACCGGCCGGGCCCAGCAGCGAGCGCCGGTAGGCAGCGGCAACCAACTCGGCAGCCGCCTTGCTGGCGCTGTATGGGTCGCGCCCGCCCAGCCGATCGGTCTCGCGGTATGCATGCACCCACTCACGATTCTCGTAGCACTTATCGCTCGTCACGACGACAACGGCACGCACCGACGGACAGGTGCGGGCGGCTTCCAGAACGTTGACCGTGCCGCCGACGTTC
>Ga0315553_10004840_pt1 | contig 10071 bp, 5 predicted proteins | sample SalMarSW160140MG_FD_203099 | JGI IMG/M metagenome (GOLD analysis project Ga0315553, IMG submission 203099) | Salt marsh sediment microbial communities from the Plum Island Ecosystem LTER, Massachusetts, United States - Salt Marsh Sediment SW1601-40 ... | reverse complement strand
CTCATGGCTCTTCCTCGAAGTTGTTGCCATGCCGTTACATTTCGCGTTGCTGTTGTATCTATGAGGAGATCTGGTCTAATGACATTCCAACCAGTTCTCGCCCAATTTGATACAACTATAACATTGATTCCCAGGTTTTCTGCATCGATTATTCGGCCAGCTAAATCATACAGGAGTTGCTTTATTTTTCCTTGAGGCATTTTAACAACAAAGAATTTCATTTTTTTACCAGATGCTTGATATAATTCTGCTGTGGGGGCGTTCACGAAGCGAGCTGCGATGATTCCATAATTGTAGAAATCAGTTATCCATTTCTGCATGTGACGATTTTCTAAACTCAATCTTGATCTAAGTTTGGAAATGTCATCTTTTTCTATTAATCTAGGCAACGATTTTTTAAGTGGTTTAAGAACTTCTCTCGCAAATTCTGCAGGTCTTACTGCTCCTATTGAAGTAAGTTTATTGGCATATTTCATTAAAACAGAATCAAACAATTCTTTGAACTTACTACTATTCTCTGAAGAAAGATCCAGCCCAATTGTCAGGAGCCTAAATAGAATATCGCCCAATTCATTCTTCATAATGTCCTCTTTTATGAAATCTGCAATTCGTCGTGGAACCTGATTTTTCTGTGTCCAAGGAAGATATAACTCACTTGAAAGTACAGCCATAGGAAATAGTCCACGTTGGCCTAGTAGTTGAGCAAAGATACCAGCTACACCTGCGTAACCAGGATTAGCAGGTCCTTCCTCCCATCTAATACGTTTACCTTGACCAAAAACAATTACAGCATTTAATCCTCTTACAGCTCTTTCTGCTTTAATTATCGAATTCACTGATTCTACGTATCCTTCGCCCATTCGATATAGGTAACTTCTTAGAGACGTGTAAAGTCCAAGGATTGTAGTTGATAAAAGATCTCTAAGTTTAACTTTTATTTTGGTTTTTGATAGCTTTGAATTGGCAATTTTATCTAGTGATTGTGTGTCTAGCTTATATCCAAATTCTTGCATTTCAAGGCGATATTTGATATCAGGAGAAATTAGCAGACTAATTAATTCTTGCCGTAATTTCATTAATAAATTTAACATTACTGTGAATCTACTCTTTCTCTCATATTGTTCATTGATTGGGAAACCAACCATCATTTTCTCAAGAAGATCAGAATCAGATAAATTATCAGCGATCTGAATTATACTAATCAACTGCCATTCATAGAAATTCAAATCTTCACCACTTTCCCAACTATGATAGCGCTCTGTTAATGCAATCTCTGGGTTCTTTCTTCCTGAAAAAATTCCCAAAATATCTCGACCAATGGTAATCCGTTTTTCTAAGGGTATCTGACTAAATACTTCTCTCAAATTCACCGAACCAAGAATATCAATGAATTCATGTATTGACGATTTATAGGCATCAAGAAGGGAAAGTATAGTTCTTTCTCTATCAGAATGAGTAAACGGAAATCCAAACTCAGCAAAAGGAGCAACAAAGCCATATGCTATCAATTCAGCTGAGGACAGAGTATAGACTAGTTGCAATCCTAAATCTTGAAATCGTTGCCTGAATACTATTGCTGTTCCAGTGAAGCCAATGAGCCCCTCCAGACTTCTGTCATGCAACCATTCTAGAAGTAATCTCGCAATTTCTGTTGAAACACTATCATCGCTAGCAACAACCTTGTGAACTTCGTCTAAAATCACATACTGGATGTTGCTACCTTGAAGGAATTTTTCGATGGATATCGTATCAAACCCTCCTTTCCCTTTTGAAGATCCTAACTGAGCAAGAGATTGATATGTCATGACAAGAATAGGTGGAAAGGAGTCTAATTCCCTCTTATGTGCGTCATAATCAATTGGTGTACCTGCATATACATCATCAGGTGGAAGACAGAGTCCTATGGATTTATAGCATAACTCTCTTATCCATTGTTGTTCGTTGTTAACTGTTGGTACTAGAATTAATATAGACTCACCTGACGACATTGATGTCAACCAATCTTGAATAGCCATCATACCAATGAGTGTTTTTCCTGAACCTGTAGGCGCCTCAATTAGCTGCCCTTGGTATCCATATCCTCGAAGAATCGTGAATGCATCACGTTGATATGGTCGTGGAATTGCTGAACCAATTAGATTGAAGTGAGACCACGCACTATATTTTGATTTCGTAATCTCCGAACGAAGAACATCAATCAATGTAGCTACAAACATATCTGCGATTAGCTCTCCAAAAGAAGTGAGTTTCTCAAAGAATTTATGAAATGATTTTCTACGATTTACAACATTGGAAACACCTGGAAACCCCCCCTTCTGAAATTCTTGATAGAGTTCTGTACCTAGAAAAGATTGAAGAATTGTATCATCTAAATTTGAGTGAATATATGTTCGGTTTGTTCTTGTATAGCTTGTATCTGTCTTCATCAAGTGTCCTTTCTCCACTAACTCATGAAGCTGCTTTTTAATAACTAAAGTTGCAATTTCCTGTACGAAGATATGTTGATTTACATCTTCTACTAGTTTCGATTCCTCAAAGGAGGAGGATGATTCCTGAAATGCTTTAATAATGAGGTCTGAAATCAATGACTTCAATATGGTTTCATCCAAAGTTAATGGGATTGGTATAGTATTTGGTGCTTTATTATGCATCTCTTGAAGTGGTGCGTTGAGTGCTATTAGACTTCTTAGAGAGGAAACCATTATTGTGGCGTTTCTATTAAGAAGCGAATGTCTCATTAATTTTAATGTAAGTTCATAAAAGTCAGCTAAAGCATAAAAGCTGCTTCGCATGCTAACAATGTTTCCAGATTTTAAACCCATAGTGAAATCTCGGTGCAGTCTGGAAGCAAAAGATTGAGCTCGCCAATATTGTAACGATTTTATTAGAGGACTGTCCTGATCAGCGTAGATTCCTGTAGTTGGCTCCATCAAGGGTAATGTTTCACCCTGAATTGGTGCATCGGTATAAGATTCATCGAATTCATCTTCCAAACTTAATCCTCCACTATCTCACTTATTTCCCTTGACGCCTTTAATGAGAGCGACATTAATTCTTTCAATTAATTCGCTTGGACTGAATGGCTTTGTGATATAATCATCTGCTTCCATGGATAGCCCCTTAACCATATCTGCATCTTCAGTCTTTGAAGTTAGCATTATTATAATAGGAGAATCTTCTCGAAGTCTTGCTTTCACTTCGGTTACTACCTGATATCCATCTTTTCCCGGCATTAGTATATCTACAATCATAACATCAGGTTTCTCACGAAGTACTTTCTCGATACCCTCCTCTCCATTTGAAGCTGTAGAAACATCGAAACCCTCCTTGGATAATTTTAGACGGATAAGTTGCAAGATGTCCGGTTCATCATCAATTGCGATCACCCGAATAGCAGCATCTGGTTTTATGCCAACGGCTGTTTTCTCAAAACGTTCTCTTATGTAAAAAGCAATTAATATACTAAGAGTATATGCTAAACCTCCAACAATCAGGGGTTGCATCGATGTCGGATTTTCTATATCGAATATAATGATTCCTGGAACTAATCCTAGAACAGTTCCTAAAAACATGCTGAGAATTGCAACTAGGAAAAGAAACAACTTCCGACTTCTTATTGTCAATCTGAGCTCCGATCCACTTTTTTATTGCTCATAATGATACTACTAATAAAAATTATGTTTTACTGGCTTTACACCTTCCACGAAGCGTTGACTTATCTGACAGAGGACGCCAAAACGCTGAAATCGTATGCCAGCAAGCACCGCGCCCTTGGCCAATACGTTCAAGCCTTCGTAGAAACCTGTGTGCTATTAGCAATCCAAGGGAATATTGTCGGCGACTGTTTTCCTCCATTGATCTAAAAGAGAGCTCTTTCCTATTCCTCCGATTCCCCGTAGATGTAAAACCACTGCTTTGTCCTTACATTGCTCGAGAGCTTCTGACATCCACGCGAGATACTCCTCTCTGTCCACGAAAACATCTTCGGACGTCTCATAGTGCTTGTACACGCTCCAAACCTCACACGCAATGGTGTGTATTGGTCAATGTACAGATAAACGCGTCGGTGCTTCATCTGTGACCTCAACTGACGCGATGGAGAACAGTGGTATTAGCATCTAATGAGCACGTCTATATCATCAAATTGCAGATCTCCCTGAACTCCACAGACATCCCCTTTGATTCAACATTTGCCTTGATCTCTTTCCATCTCTCATTAGAGTCCACTTCTTTGAGAGCAAGTCGATCTAAAATATCCAAAACTTCCATTCGTGAAACTTCTGACGCTTCGATACGATTAGATTCCTCTTCAATTATGGCTAAATTATTCAAAGAGGATGCCACATCAAGTAAATACATCCCTGGCGTTTTTTCTTCTAATTCCCTGCGAATTCTTAGCGATTCAACGAGGTACTCTTCTCCCTTGTTTGAGTTTCCAGAGCGATAAGTCACGACGCCGATGTTGTTAAGCACAATGGATTGATGATATTGTAACATTGAAGGTGCTCTTTCCACTACATTGCTCTGAAGATCATAAGCATCTTCAAGTGCTTTCTGTGCGTCCCTGATTCGATTTGTAGATAAAAGAATTAGCCCTATATTGTTGAGAATGGTCGATTTTAAATCAGCGAAGAAAAGTGGTAGTCCAGACGATATTTGACCTAGTTGTCTAACAATCTCAAGCGCTTCCTCAAGTGTTGTTTCAGCTTCTGATAATCTACTCATTTTTAATAGAAGCACAGCGTGATTATTGAGTATTCTTGAAAGCAATATAGAGAATTGAAGATAATCAGGTGATTGACTTACTAGACCTTTTGCGTGTTCCAATGACTCCAGACTTAGCTCTTCCGCTTCTGAATATTTTCCAGATTCACCGAGAAAAACAGCAAATTCTCGAAGAGTCAATGCTAGATTGACATGGTGGAGTTCAGGCTGTTCATCAGCAATTTTTCTACAGATTCCAAGCGCTTTGCGATAATTGGTTTCTGCCGTCTCTGAACGATGACTCACTCTTTGAATATATCCCAAATGTATTAGGGGTTCGACCAGATTATCAATAAATCTTGGAACATCTACAACGAGCTGCTGAAGTGACTCAACTGCTTGCTGCAGAACTTCCTCAGCTTCACTTAGTCTGCCAGTCCAGCTTAATACTTTTCCTAGAGATATCGAAGCTAGGATTCGATTTATTAGCCTCTTTGAGGTTTTGTAGGTTTTTCGAAATATTTCCTCAGCCTCATTAGTTTCACCAGTATAAAATAATGCTAATCCAAAATCCTCCTGGATGATAGGAATCATATAGTCGCATCTGTATCTAAACTCTGAATCGGAGATTTCTGAAAATTTTAAGATCGACCGCTCTGCTTCTCTAAATGAATCCTTTGCCTCATCGAAACGACCTAGTCGCATAAGCAAGGTTCCATAGTGGTCTAGGGACATAGAATACATCAATAAAACTGGAACTCCTGGCCATTGCTGGTTTGGATGGTTCTTTAATAGATTCCTTGATATCCTCAGAGACTCCTTGAATGTTTCTTCAGCTTCAGATGATCGCCCTGTGTAGCTGTATATACGAGCGAGACCGTCCAAACTTCCAGCAACGTATGATTGGTCCATATCTTGCTCGTCAATAACTACAGATCTTGCAAGTTCTAATGCCTCAAGAAGAGCGTGCTCACCATCAGCAATCCGTCCTGAAAAAAACAAGACATATCCTCTCAGGCGATTTATGAATGCTTGACCTTTAATGGAGTTGATCCTTATTGAATCTAAGAATAGTAGAGTATCTGCTGTAGCTAATCGATGGTCATAATCTCCAATCTGTAAATATATCTCTTTGAGCGCCTCCTCCTGCGACACCAAGGCTTGAACAGACCTTGCTAGTCCAAGAAGAACGTAGTCTGACTCCTCTCTTGATTTTTCCTCAAGAAGCCTGACTACTTCATCCACCAACACATGAATTCTATCGCCAAGTTCTGCGGCAACAAGGTCCCTTGCAAGGTTGTGAAAGACCCACTTATCTTCCCCCAGATTCCGGACAAAGCTAAGACGTATCAACCGATTCCATTGATCGGTCTTCAATTCCGGAACAATAATAGTCAGGATTCTTCTATTAAAGAAATGAAGAAGCCCAGCACGGTCCACCAAGCGCTCCAAACCTTGAACCTCAGCGAATATTTTTCGCCACATCTTTAATCGAACTTCTTCAAGAGTTTCACCTCGAATGTCCTCGATGTCCTGAAGGGTGAGACTCCCACCCTCAGACATATCACAAATAGATGCAATGATGAACGGATTTCCACCACTAACGCTCACAATTCGTTCTTTAAATTCTGCATCTTTTATTCCCTGCAATTCCAGAAGATCCAGACTGCTTTCTCTATCTAATTCCAGAAGTTCTAATTCTTCGATAATGATTTCAGACTGTTTCAGCGCCGATAGTCTACTTGTCGCTACTCCAACGCAATTTGATAAAGATGATAAGAACACATACCACAGTTCTGTTTCAGTAATCTTTCTTGCCTTGAAGCGCCAGTGAGCCATCTCGCTGTTGACGTAATCAAAGTTATCAAAGAGGAAGAGAATTGGTATATCTATATTCTTCCTGTGGTTCAAATCTTCGAGCAATGCATCGAGAAATAGGAACTCCGCATGTCTGGGCTCTTTCCACATAATCTCAAGAAGTCTAGTAACATGGCTCTTTCCTAATCGAGTTTCTAACCATTTTCCTAAAGTACCATACTTTCCTTTTAGCTTAGGTGCAACTTTAGTCCCGACTGCATTGATAGCGCTGCCTATACTCGCGAGAGAGCCTATGAATGGGATTGCCATGGCAATCTCTTTAGCCCACTCACGCCCTGCTTCTTTAACCGGTTCAACACCTTCAACAAAGCGCTGACGAATCTGCCAGAGTACATCAAACCTCTGAAGTCGTATTCCTAGAAGTGCTGCACCTTTGGCAAGCACATTGAGGCGGGTGTAGATATCACGATACTGTTGACAGTCCAATCGAATTGTTGTATCAAGAGTTGACGTCCAGTGGTCCAGCAGAGAACTTTTCCCTATTCCACCGATTCCATGAAGATGCAGTACAACTGCTTTGTCTTTGCATCGTTTGAGAGCATCCGACATCCATCCAATATACTGCTCTCTATCCACAAAAACTCGGTTCGAGGGCTCGAAGTACTCGTACAATCTACAGACCCCAGATCACGTGATGGAATGCATTTGTAGAAGTATAACATAAGCTAATCGGTTTTTTAGAGTCAAACTGCTTTTGGGAGTCTATGACTGTAATGCATATGACAGTTTCATGAATTGAACTCACTATGAAAGGATATCCTGCATATGCACGTTGTTTATATCTTAGCGTTTTTTTCAAGGAATTTAATACCGGTGGTCATATGGCATTAAGGTTTCGCATTGACTCAAAGTCTATTGCAGTACTTTCAATTTTTTCAGCGATGGCGGCGATGTTGGAGATATTTCCTGTTATTGGATTAACTGATTTAAAGGTTGAACCAGCAGTACCATCTTTTACTATAGACTGGACAGGAATACCAATATTTATGATATTCCTGGGACTTGGACTTATTGGAGCCTTCTTTTCGATTGTAGTAGTAGGAATTGCTATTGGGTTTAGAAATCCAGTAGGAGCATTATTCAAGATACTAGCTGAGAGTCTTACATTACTTGGTGCGGCTTTTGGTTGGGTGATATGCAGGAAATTAAAAATATCTGGATACAAGCGAGTGATAATATACTTAGTACCAGCTATCATATTCCGCGCAATTGGGATGTACTTTGGCAACATCTTCTTACTGCAGTTTTTTTACTCAGTTCCATATGAAGCCGCCCTTATCAGCTCTACAATCCTAGTACCATGGAACGGAGTTCAAGCGACGATTAATTTGCTTGCTGGAGGATTTTTCTTCTTTGCAATCCCTAAGAATTTAAGAGAAGAAGCAGGACTTGGAGATGATGACGAGACTGATATAGTCCGAGAGTTATCTGAAGATGAGATTGAGCCTTGAAGAATGATCGAATTATGAAGTTGATTCCACTTCAGAACATACCTCTGGTTAAAGAAGGTGATTCAGTAAGTCGGATTATAATAGATTCCATTAAAGAGAATAAATTAATTCCTCAAGAAGGGGATGTCTTCATAATAACACACAATATTATTTCATTATCTGAAAGGAGCCTATACTCGAAAGACAATATCGAAATTTCAGATAATGCAAGAAGAATTTCCGAATTGACTGAGCAAGATCCAAGGAAAATTGAAGCCGCATTGAATGAGGCTGAACTTGTCATCCGTGATGCTCCAATTCTGATTACAAAAACCAGACATGGGTTATACACCGATTATTCAGGAATTGATGAGAGTAATGCTCCTTTAGGCTATTTGCTAGCGTTACCAAAGAATTCTCATCTTTCTGCTGCAGAGATTTCCAAGTCCCTGAGTGACGAATTCAAAATCCACTTACCAGTAATAATTAGTGATACACAGGGTCGTCCATGGAGAAAGGGAGCTGTAAATATCGCAATAGGATATAGCGGTCTTTCGCCATTTATCGAAAATGCTGGCAAGAGCGATCTATATGGAAGGCGATTACAATCTTCCAAAGTGTGTCTTGTTGATGAGCTTGCAGCGGCTGCAGAACTGCTTATGGGTCAAGCTGATGAAGGAATACCTATCGTAGTAATAAGAAATGTATCATATTCAGTTGAGAATGATCTGTTTGAGCCAATAAATAGGTCTGAAGAAGAAAATCTATTTCTCTAATCAGAATAGCAATGGTATTCCAAAGAGAGGTAGAATCAATATAATACCAATAATGATCAGGAGGATTCCTGCAGCAAGTTCAATCTTTCTGGAATGATTGGCAATCGACATTGTTAATCTTGTCCGTGCCTCTCCACTCACAACAGCAATAGCTAAGTAAGGAGTAGCTACTGCAATTGAAACAACCATGAACATGAGCAGAAGAAGGAAGATATTTGATTGTGTCCCGAAGAGTAGGAATGTGGCGCTTAATATTGGCCAGATGCATGGTGCAGCTAAAAGCGAGTATCCTAGACCGACCGTGAAGACTCCTGCAAGTCCTTTAGGAGTGGTGGGTTGTGAACTAATACCCATAGAAGTCAGACCGATTTTTTCTTGAAAGATTGTGACGATTCCGAGAAGTATCAAAATGCCTCCCAAAATTGCTTGAATTTGAATGAAGTGCTGAATGAGGAAAAGTCCAATTAGACTAGCAATTAGAGCGAATATTGCAAGAGAACTCAGAATCCCTGCTACGAGGATCATTGTTACTAAGATTGATTTTCTTGTTGAATCTGCAGAGTTCAGACTACGCATGAGATAGAGTGGTAATAACGGAAACAAACAAGGAGAGAGAGCAACAGACATTCCTGAAAAAAAAGCTAGAGTCAGTATAGTGCTGATTTCGAATAGTCCCTGCATCAGAATTCCCCATTCTATCTCATCATCAATGAAAGCGTTTCAGACATTGAGCTGAGGGCCCATAATCCAACATGCTTCCATCGGACATAACCGTCTGAATCCAAGATAATCATTGTTGGAATGTAAACCACATTGAAGTAATTTGAGAATACACTATTTGTGTCTAATCCATGAGGCCAAGGTAAATCATTTGCAGATTTGTATTCAGCCATCCTTGCGACTGTTTCACTTGTATCCACTGTGAGGGAGATTATTTCGAGCGAACCATCGAAATCTGAGTAGAGTTCCTTTAAGTAAGTATTCTGGGATTTGCAACTTGTGCAAGAAGTTCCCATCAAATCAACGAGGACAAATTTTCCCTCAAGGTCTTCCAATGACTGAAGTTCACCATCTGACATGAGTAAATTCCAATCGGGTAACTGCAATGAGAGGTCAATTAGATCTTGATCGTCACTGATAGCTGAGGAATGTGAATTGGGAGAAGTAGATGCGCCTGAACCATCAAAGGTAACAAAAGCAAAACCTACAACCATCCCTACAATTGCGATAGCTCCAACTACGGCAACTAGTATCAGCTTTTCAGTTTCCAATACATTAACCTC
>Ga0315553_10004839_pt1 | contig 10071 bp, 8 predicted proteins | sample SalMarSW160140MG_FD_203099 | JGI IMG/M metagenome (GOLD analysis project Ga0315553, IMG submission 203099) | Salt marsh sediment microbial communities from the Plum Island Ecosystem LTER, Massachusetts, United States - Salt Marsh Sediment SW1601-40 ... | reverse complement strand
CAAGTTTTATGATGAAACTTTTAAGCATCTGACGACTTTTTATTAATATAAGAAAGTCAAGATTTATTAGGCACATAATCTGCCGGGCAGGAGTGACAACCCTATTAATTTTATTGTCCATGTTATGTGGCGTCATTATTAAAATAAATCACATCCCAGTTTTTGTTCTTTGGTAAAAGGCAAGAAATGCCATGATTAAAAACAAGACAATTGAAGTAATTGACCATCCTTTGCCGGATATTGAAGCAATACCTATCATTCCACCTGTTCCTGCAAAGAAAAGCATTGCATATGTAATTACAATCCATCTTGTGCTTCTAAAGTCTATTTTCAAAATGTAGTCTAACATGCATTCTATAATAATGAAGAGAAGCATAAGTGAGATCTGAACATAGTAAATTGCAGGTCTTTGAAATTGGCTGGCAGTAAACAATAAGTATATCAATGGGAGGGAGGCTAATAAAAATACAAGGCCAAGAAAATATTCAGTTCCGCTTTTTCCGTAAAGCCTGAATATAAAAATAAGGATGCATAGAAGAAAGATGCACATTGCTACCGAGGTGCCTATTATATTTGCTTTATTAATATCCATATTCTTTGGTTTTTTATAATACCACATAATGTCCGTGTTGGCATGCGTTTTTATTTTTCATTTCATTCCAAAAATAAGAGGGAATCCAAATATTACGAGTATTATCCAAATTGTATATACAGGTAAGTATTTTGAAATTGTTAACTCGACTTCTTTAATCAAAGTATTTTTGAAATTTACTTTATACAAATCAATGATTATTAAAATTAAGTTGCCTAAAATTAAGATATTAGAACCAAGAACAGCCAATCTATTTGGTGTTATACCAAACGTCCCCAAACGATAAAGAATTGCTGATAATGCAATCAAGTCAATTAGTACACTTATTATTGATAGAATAAATAAAATCACTTCGTTAAACTTCTGCTTACTGTTTGTTGAAGTTTCAGAAATTGAAAAAACAATAACAGCCATAACACCTAACAACATAATATTAAAAATTAATAAAAATTCTCTATTGTTGTATGGATCTTTTCCTGATATTACCAAAGCTATAAGATAAACTATTGCGGAAAGCAAAACCAACGGGCTAAAAATATTGGCAATTACAGGAGCGATCTTATTGGTCATTGTAGTATAATTTTTTATAATATATGTCGCAACAATAGGGACAGAAACTAATCCTACAATTACAACATTTTTCATATAAAAGTTTTCTATGTTAATTCCAATAGCTTCAAACAGACCAATTGTGATACCTGTTAAAATTCCTCCAGCTATCAGTATAATTGCTGTCAGGATAGCCAAATCGCCATTGTACCTTATATATTCAATTCTTTTGATTTTATCCTTTAAATTAAAATCAATAAAAACCAATCCGAAGATGCACCACATAAGCAGTGGTAGATGAATGTATACTAAATTGACAGAGGCACTGTCTCTGACTGAGGGTAAAAGATTAGTATATATTGCTGGGATTATAAAAATTATGAGGATCAGAATAAGTCTTTTTAGTTCTGAAATTTTGTTAATCCAGACAACATAAATAGAAAGCCCCAGGAAAACAATGATTCCTGCATTCTTTTCATAAAAAAGGATATCAGTTTGTTTGACATTAAAAAGATCTGGCATTTTAATTAGAAATCCAGCTATAAGACATGCAGTAATCATTATGAAAATGTCTAACAGATTAAATTTTTTTATCTTATCTGGTATTTTATCAAAATCAAGTCGGATTTTCCAATATCTTGCCAATTCAGATTTTTCTATCTCTGAATAGACTTTTTCAAAACTTGATTCAAAAGACTCTCTATCATCACGATATAATTGTTCAAGTTTCTCAGGATTGCAAATGTTTTCTTTAATTCTTTCCTTCATCGGTTCAATGTGTATAAAAATAATCTTGGCTATTTGTAAATCTGTTCCTGGTTATATGGTTAAATATTTACAATTTAAAGTTTATTATCCAATCCGATATATTTATCTGTGAACCTGCAATAGTATTCCGGACATCTTAATTGTATGACTTTTTCATGGTACTTTAGGGCCGTAATCGGGATAGGGGTTTTCTCGCCACCATACTTCATTGGACTCAGAGTCCCCACCAAATATAGGATCCAAGTCACTGTCATTATCAACATAATAAAATGTTGGTCCTGCCTCAACTCTCAGTAAGTCAGCATCAAGAATATATCTGTCCCACTTTTCTGCATTCCTTTTATACCAGACCACCGACGGGGCTTTAACTCGTTCAGTAATAATAAAATCATTGATGCCGTTTTTGTCAATGTCGAAAACAGCGCAACTGGTTTGCTGTGAGCCTTCGTTTGGCACATCCATATCGCCATTTTCGGTTGAATAATGAACCCACTCAATGGATTTTTGAGAAAAAGCAAATTGAAAACTTAAGATTAGCATTAGACTTAAAAGTAATTTCATAATATTGTCCGTGTTAGGCGAAGCACATCTTGTTAATTATTCAACCTATAGAATGGTATTTCTAATGTAGGTTCAAATCCAAGCTTTAGAGCCAATTTATATGAGCCAATATTCTCTAACCTACATGACCATATAGGTTTATATTCGTTTTCAATACAATAATCAATGAGCCTTGAACATGTATATTGAGCAAAACCTTTAACTCTGTATTTTTCAATAGTCTCAATTCCTATTTCTATTTTGTCATCATGAATAAAGGCTGAATAGGCTGTTGATGCTAATTCATTATTGTGAAAAAGACTAAAACCAACTCCTTTATTAGAGAAGTCCTCTGCACTATCCCAAAAATAATATGGAATAACACTTCCTTTCATATCACTGAATATTTTCTTATCTGTTCTTATAATCTTTAAGCCTGCCCAACTGGTTTCTTTTTTAAAATCAAAATATTTGGCACTATTGAATTTAAAGTTAACTCTTGTATTCAGTTCTATTTTATCTTTTTCTGTATTATTAGTATTATCCGATGATTTTATCATACGTTCTTTGAATAATTCATTCAATACTATATCCCAATTACTTGGAAATGCTTGCATCCACTCATATTTTTCCCTGATTTTGTAGGTATTCAAAGCATAATCTTTAAAGCTATTATTAAAGTCGGTATTATCATATTTGCCAAAAAGCAGTGACATACCATATGGATGTACTACATAGAAGGTTGAAGGCTTATTAATATTATCAACATATATTTTTCCAGTTACGCAGTTTTCAACAACTGATCGTGCAAAAAGATTATTAATATTAACGGTTGACAGTGGTTCAATCAGTTTATGATATTTGTCCCTTTCTAATAGTATCATAGTCTTTAATTTCCTCTAGCTTATTGAGCGTTGAATAGTATTGCGCCTAACTATTGGCGGTATGATGTCGTAGTCGTGGCAACGTACCAGCTTTGATTAAAAAGACTAACATCCGAAGCACGTGTGCTTATCCACCGTGCAACTTCACAGCCTATACACTATACCGCTTGTTAGCGTTCCGTGCTTGTACTATTATTGACTCGTATTACACTTTTATGCCTTTGATTTTTATTCCTAATGATTATTAATCTTTCTCATTTTCCAAATTAATAATCATTATAGATTTAGAACTGCTCCTTACCAAAAGTACTTTCAACTTTTTTACTTGATTTACCTTGCATGTTAAAAGCATAAGATACGTTTAATTCAAGTATTGGACCGTTCAGATTATATTCTGATTCCTGAAGGAACAGCTTTTCGTCATTGTTATTAAATGCACGAGTACTTACGGTTCTAATATTAGATTTCAAAATATCAAGGGCTTTTAAAGTGAATTCCCATCCTGTAAGCTTTTTAGGAGTGTAATTTAGTGAAGCGTTTGCCATATATAACATTTTATCTCTTCCCTGAGCTGTAATCGTTGCAGATGTAAAATCAATATCCGTATTAAATTCTAAGGATTCTGTCAGATTGAGATTAGCATTCCCTTTTAAACTCCAGTTGGTACTTCTATTATTTTCCTGATATCCAAAAATATCAGCTTTTACCCTAAAATTATATAAGGAGCTGCTTATAAAAAACTTGGCAAAATCACCAGTCATAAAATTCATGTTCAATTCTATCCCCACTGCCTGAGTGTTTGCAGAATTGGTATAGCTTCGTATTAAGGTGTTTTCTTCCTTATAGACAGTGTTTACACGAAAAACTGCGTTTTCTGTTCCTCGATAAAATCCAACAATATTAACGGTTGAATTCTGTACTTCTCTATTTAAAGCAAGTTCGAAATTGGTATGATATTCTGGTTCAAGGGTAGGATCACCAACAACATAAACTTCAAAATGCTCCCTATAAAGAAAGGGCGACATATTGATTAATGGTGGTCTGGTTATTCTTCTGCTAAAGGCAAAGCTTACTTTGTTTTTTTCTGAAATGGCGTAGTTAAGATGTATTGAGGGAAACCAATCAAGCTTATATTCCTTATACCTTGGTTTTTTTATTCTGTCGAAGATTGTAAAGTAGTCGGGATTTTCAATATCTATTACCTGATCTGTGTATTCAAGTCTTAATCCAGCTATATAAGTAAATCTCCCTAAGCTGCCCTCATAATCCGCATATCCTGCATATATACCACGTCTTAAGTCAATCGAGTTTTCAAAATATTGATAGTCTCCCCAAAGATTGTTTCTTACATCAAGTGTATCAAAGCTGAAAGCCCCACTGATTTGGAAATACTGAGGCTGAATCCCCAATCCTAAAGTATGTCCATTATTCAACTTTTTGGTGTAAGCAATTGATAGCCTGTAACCATCAAGAGGTGTTTTGTCTTTTTGTATGAAATGCTTTTCAATATCACCTGCAAGCTCAGTGAGTGGATCAAGCATGTAATGCTTGTTATCCATTTCATTCCTCAGTTCAGAATGCTCATATAAACCAGAGATCTTCAAGTCTGATTTAGCATCTATTTTTTGAGAATAATCAATATTGGCCGTATGAAAAATACCATATCGCATTTTCTTATTTGGATTATAAATCCAGTAATCATCAACAGGAATACCAGGAACTGGGTTCTTATCAATATCACCAAAGAAAGTATGGTAATTATAAAGGGCATATCTTCCTGTCGTGCTGCTTCCATATAAGTATGAAGCCGAAATAGTTGAATTATTGCTAAATTCATAATCCAATGTAACATTCCCCGTATAATCTTGAGACCATTGGATACGCGGACCTTTCGGTACCATGTGGTAATAGGAACCATTTTCCTGTAACAGACTCGCGAAACCTGCGCGTTTTCCGTTCACGTTCTTTTCATTGAAATTTAATCCTGCGTATAGTGATAATTTGTTTTTGTTATAAATAAAGCCCAATCCTCCACCAATTCGGTTATCGCTTATGTAATTGTTACTTATATGATGTGTATAGTTGGTCCAAGGTGCACCACCAATTAACCCATTCGCAGAGACAGACAATCCTTTTCCCCCTGTTTTTTTTGTTGAGATATTAATAATCCCACCTTTCCCCTGCGCATCGTATCTGGCTGATGGAATAGTAATTATATTGATACTCTCAATGTTTGCTGCTTTAATCTGCGTCAGAACAGTTGAAGATTCCATGTTGGTAGGCTTCCCATTTAAATAGACAATAAAATCGGATGTTCCTCTAACTGAAATTACACCATTCTGATCGATTGATACAGAAGGCAACTTAATTAATACATCAGCCGCATTGCCTCCTTTTGTTGTCTGAAAATCCACAGTAGTATAGGTAACCCGATCTAAATGAGTAATTGCTGTTGGAGCCATTGCTTTTACTACAATTTCATCTAACGCGACTGCCAAAGTGCTTAGGCCTACCTCCCCAATATTGACTTGCTGATTTTGCTCATCGATATGAATATTTTTTATTGTATCCGTTTCATAGCCAATAAATGAAATCAATACATGATAATTTCCAAAAGGAAGATCCTCAAGCTTGAATGTCCCATCATCATTGGACACTGTACCATCCAAAGAAATTGTATTATCCATAAGAATCCTTATAACATTTGCAAAAGGGATGTTCTCTTTGGTTACTTTGTCAACAACAATCCCTGTAATGCTGCCGTTCTGGGCAAATACATTTGGTAACCCGGTTATCAAGGAAATAAAAAATACCAATACAATATTTTTCATTTTGATAGAATTTTATCGATCATTTTTCATTTCTTCGAACAATTTTCTTGTGAAAATCTTTTTAGACAACTTCACGCGCAGCGGGAAACCTATTAATTTTATGGTCCGTGTTATGGGCCAGGCCTTATTTTTTGTATCGGTACCCAAAAATTGTATTGGAATGAAATATTTGAGTTTATTATAATCCAATGCGACACACCAAATTGTTCTGTTACTAGAAGTCTTCTTACGTATGCGGTATGAAAAGAATTATAATAATTTCTCGGCTTGATTTGCATGCTCCCTAACAAGCCTTTGGTCGAAGCATTGGCTCTATATGTGCTTGGCAACGTACTTGCAAATCATCTGGAACTAATTGTAACCCTTGGAAATATTTTTTATTTAAATAGTCTGATTTTAACCATTTTTACCAGTTTTCCCTATTTTGCACCGGCTTTTTTCAATATAATTATAATCTCTTTATATTCTAATTCGGTAGCTCTCTGGAGCGAAGTTTCTCCATCAGTAGTTTTTGAATTAACATCCGCTTTGGCATCAATAAGATTTTTTACACTTTCAACATCTCCACGCATCGTGGCAAACATTAAAGCAGTCCAATCCAAAGATGCTTTTATTTTTACATCCGCTCCCAAATCGATTAATAATTTCGCCAATTCAGGATGTCCCTCATATATTGCAGCCATTAATGGGGTTTTCCCTTCCTCATCTTGAGAATTGAGATCTGCCTTCTTCTCAATAAGGTAAGAAGTGATTTCTTTATCTCCTACCGCAGCTGCCGCAATCAGTGAACTACCAAATCGTGGTGTATTCAGATTAACATCAGCGCCATTTTCCACCAATAATTTAACAAGCTCAATATTCTTTCCCAATACTGCCTGAACAAGAGGGCTGATGCCTATCTTTGTTAATTCATTCACACTGAAGCCATTTTTCACCAACCTCACCACCTCTTCTGTCTTATTTTCACGGATAGCCTGAACTAATTGATCAGCAGAATCTTGTGTAAAACTAACCTGAGTCAGGCAGAAGAGCGGAATAATAAGCCGAATAATTAATAGTTGAGTTTTCATTTTGCTTTACTTCAATTGTTATCAAACCGGATTATTATTTTGGTATCTCCTAAAAATCCTGTTATTGATTCCATATAAGGTTACCTCACTATAATTTTGTTACTACTTCAAATTTTAATAAATACCTGCAACATGTCTATTTTTAATAGAAAGCTTTCAAATATAAATTTTGCTCTTAGAATCGGTCGTATTGCAAATTTACATTATTTTAATTAGCTGGTCGAAGAAAATTTCAATAAGAAGTATCATTTGTATTACATAAATCAGGATAAAACTGACTAAAATGATATGAATCATAATTTTCGACAAGTGCTATCTATTGAAGTGCATATGTATTTTAAAATTTTTGTGCGAAGGCAAAGTCCCGGCAGAAAGTTCAAAGTTATCATGTCACGATGAGGATTTCTAAAAAGCAAGGATTAGTCCTGTTATCACTGTTAGAAAAGCTGTCTAGTATTAATCGGCTTGCCCATAACGGCCCGGCAATAGGGCCGATCCGCCAGCCGGCGGAGAAGTCGGGGGCGCAGTTTTTGCCAAGGTGGCGTTTACGTCCCCATGCAAAAACCGTGACAACTTCCCGCAAAGCGGGAAACAAATGACCCTTATTGTCCGTGTTAAGCAAAGTGTTATTTTTATTTTTTTAGTTCTATGAATAATTCGACTGAACTTATACCTACTAATAAGATGTCTAATATCAAAAGAAATACTAATCCTTTTTGTGGTATATTTAATCCTCCAGATAATAACCATAATAAAAGAACTAATCCCCCACAAATGTTTATGCTTATTGCACCAAGCAAGCCAAGACCTATAAATTTATCTTTATGTTTTCTGTAGGCTTCAATAATTAAAGCAATACCAATTCCTAAAAGAACAGCACCTAAAATATTGGGATAGAAAAAATTATCTGATGATGGTACTCCCAAGATACTTACAAGTTTAGGTGAATATGCTAATAATAATATTCCCAGAATAAGGTTTATAAAAGCATCAATTAGCAAGGTAATTTTCTTTTTCATTTTCTTAATATAGGGTCGTTCGTTAAGTCATTTTTTCAAAATAGATTATCCTTTTAAATCGAGCTATGCATTGGGCACGCATTTTGCCTAACCGTCAGGTGTATGCGCAGGTAAAAGTTATTGGCCGAAACAGGCGCCCACAGGCGCCAGGCCATGGCGCGCATATTGCCCCGCATAGGCAGATCCTAGCTCAAATGTGTTTTTTGGAACTTGCTCATCCATAATGCAATATGCGTGACAAAGCTACTTGCGTTTACACCTTGTTATACCGCGTATATTGATGATATGTTAGATAACCTATTGGTTCTCAGTCTTTCGACTTTTTAGTTCCAAATTAATCTTTTTCACTCCCATATACATAGGTAAAACTATAAATGGAAGTATTAGGCCTGGTACTAATCCGCCAATTTTACTTGTTTCACCCGAGACTAGCTTGAAAATTAACAGAATGAGACACAGAACAAAAAGGCCAATACTCAATCCAGTAATGAAGAGAACAAAACGCTTTCGTCTAATAAGTTGTTGGTCTGATAATGATTTAAATTTCTCATTTTCCATGGCGATCACATTTTTAATTAATGTATTTCAATTTTGAGCTTGTTATGTTGAACAAATATATAAGATGTGTTATACCATCCGTGTTAGCCGGAGGCATTTTTTATTAGTCGGGTGACAAGAGAGTGGAGCCATCATTATTGATTCTTCATCAAAGTTTGTCACTGTTCTATTAGCCCTTTTTCTTGTCCCTTTAGTAAGTCAGTATACTTTATATAAATATTTGATAGGATTTTTTGTTTTATTGAGTTATGTTTTTTGTACACTGAACGATTTTGCGTTAAAATATGCAGTGCTATATTCCTATAAACAAAGAATTTATTTGAAACTTGCTTACGGCTAACCCGGCAATAAAATTAGTAGGTGTTCCGCCAGCCGGCGGAGAGTAACGGGGGTATAATTTCGATCGAATGCAGAGAATTGTCATGGTGCAGAATGTTTATTGCGTGCAACTGTGCGTATCCGGGTGCCGGATTCAGTACTGGTCCCGGTAAGTGGCTCAGAGTCATGCAAAAAGCATGACAACAGCGCAAGCCGTATCCGCCGATTGGCAGAGAAGGCTTGACAACTTACCTTTATTGTCTGTGTTAGTGTTTCGTTTGTTATTATAGATATTTATCAAAATCTAGTCTTTAATACACCTGATAGGTAAACCATATTTGTTATTCTTTATGTTCTTCCCTATATAGCCACTATTAAGCAAAAGATACCAAGCGCTCTGATCATCATACTCCGAGCTGCTCCAGAAAATACATACATCGTAGTTAAAGTATCCCGCGTCAGTCCTTAAATTTGTTTGTATGGCTGAAAAGCCGGTCTCATTGGATGCCTCTAAAAATTCGCGGGAGAGGTTAATATCATAATGCCCTTGCATTAGCATATTGCCTGCATTTGGCCCAATTTGCTGTATAAGAGCTATCCATTCTTGTTCTTTTGGAACATGCCATCCGACCGGACAGAGATTTCCTGTGTTCACGGTATACCAGTTGTAAAGAACTCCATAGCTACCATAAAGGAGAGAATCATTAGCATACCAGCAATAAGCCGGCGTTACAAGTTCGCTCCATGCTATGTCATCTCTGACAAGGGGTATGACTGTTCCATCATTGAATTTAGTGGTTTTAAGGTTTTCAGTCATCCATATCTGTGATCCGATTGTAACAGTACTATAGACATTATTGTCAGCATCACTTACAGTTGTATTATTAAATGTTCTGAAAGTATGATCCTCCCCGTAATAAGTTCCGGAAGTATTTACAGCCT
>Ga0315553_10004838_pt1 | contig 10071 bp, 12 predicted proteins | sample SalMarSW160140MG_FD_203099 | JGI IMG/M metagenome (GOLD analysis project Ga0315553, IMG submission 203099) | Salt marsh sediment microbial communities from the Plum Island Ecosystem LTER, Massachusetts, United States - Salt Marsh Sediment SW1601-40 ... | reverse complement strand
CAGGCCTCGAACCTTGCCGCGATGGCGCGGTCGCACACCAACGTCATGGACCTGCAACAGCGAGTAAGCCTCGACAAGTGGGCGACGACCGATCTCTTGGATGCCGCCGCGGCCAAGGAGATTGCCATGAGCGGCATCGCGACGGACCTTGCCTCGTTTCGGGCCGGCGTAATGACGCCCCCCATACCCGCCGCGAACGGCTAGTTGAGTTTGGTGGTCGGTTGCTGGTGGTCCCTCGGTAGTGGCAACCACCAACAACCGACAACCGACAACAAACATGTGATGGTGCTGCCAACAGATCAACGTGCTGGGCCACTGCCCGATGCGGAGGAGCTTCGCCAGTGGCAGTACGCGCTGGCACGGCGGATTGTCGGCCTGGGGCGCGCCGCCAGTCAACTGCCCGGCGAGCCGCAGCGAAATCCGCTGGATCCAACCGATACTGGCGCGCAGCCTGCGGCGACATCAACCTCGCCCACTAGCGGAGAAACCAACGATGGCACTGGATAAAGAAGCGCTCTATGGCCAGTTCCTGGCCAGTTTCCAGCGGCGGGAGAAGCTGGCGGATTTGGCCACGCGAAAGGCCCTCAATCTGCCCGTGGAGGACGACGTGAACATCACCACCACGCACAACGGTATCGGGTGGCGCCACCTGGTGGGTATTGTCCTCATGCTCTTGCTCAGCGGCACGCTCGGCGGCGGACTGACCGCGCTGTTGGGATCGCTTGGCCACAACGCGTCGGGCTCCCTTCCGGCTGCTGCCGCGCCCGGCAATTCGGCGCCAGCGGGCGCTGCCACGGCGCCGGCACAGCCGCAGCAGTTCAAGGTCACATTCTATGGCGAGGACGGCCAGCCGATCGAGGTGCAGCAAGAATGACGGCATCGCAGCGGCAGCCGGTGTCGCTCGAAGCGCGCGTCAGCTCGATCGAGCGCGACGCCGAGCATCTGGCGCGCGGGCTGGCTGACATTGACCGCAAGATCGACCGATACTACGAGTCGACCCACGAGCAGCTCCAGTCCCTGACCATGCGCGTAAGCCGCCAGAGTCAGGTGAACTGGCCGCTGGTGGTGGCGTTGTTCCTCGCCTTGTTTACCGGCATGAGCATGATCGGCGGAGGCCTGATGTTCGTGGGCAACCTGGCGCTCAAGCCGCTCGAGACGGAGCTCCGCTGGATGAAGGAAGACCTGCGCCGCCGCGAGACACAGCCCTCGGCGTCTGGCGGCGCTCCTCACGTATTCGCCCCTCAACCCCGAACGGCACCACCGCCATGACCCATCAACATCAAAAGCTCCCTTGCCGCAAATCGGAAGTCGTGTTTGTCGTGTGGAAAGACGCCGTCGGCCAGTCGGCCCGTGCCCAGCAAGAGTCGGCGGCCGAGCTGCAACTTGCCACGAACATGAACGTGGGCTGGATCGTTCACGAGAACGCCGAGCGCCTCGTGCTCGGCCACGGCATCAGCACCACCGGCGAAATGGACCACTTGGTCATACCGACAGCCAACGTGGTCGAGCGGATCGCGCTCCGCGGGCGGTGAGCAGCGCGAAGTGTCGTCTCTCGCTCCGCGAGAGGACGCCCCTTGGGATAACGCTCAATCGCCGAACGCCCTCTCGCGGAGCGAGAGGCGACTTCCGGCCCGAAATGCCGACACCGACGAACACGGACTGACACGGACCGACACAGACCGACACAGACAAACGCCGATTCCCTGGATTCCCGCCTGCGCGGGAATAACCATTTCCAACCCTTGACCCTGAAGCCTAAAGCCTAGCGACTGAAGCCTTCCTCCCATGACCATCCGCGATCGTATCCGAGAACTTCGCCGCGTGCCGGCCAGCCAACTCAAGCCCAATCCACGCAATTGGCGGCTGCACCCCGAGAATCAGCAGGCCGCGCTTCGCGGATTGCTGAACGAAATCGGCTACGCCGACGCACTGCTGGCCCGCGAGCTGCCCGACGGCACGCTGGAGCTGATCGACGGGCACTTGCGCGCCGCCGAAACACCCGACGAAACTGTGCCTGTGCTGGTGCTCGACGTGAATCAGCAGGAAGCCGACATGATTCTGGCGACGCACGACCCGATCGCCGCCATGGCCGAGACCGATCGCGAGCAACTCGATGCGCTCCTGGGCGATCTTCAGTCGGAGGATGCGGCGGTTCGGGCCATGCTGGATGGACTTTCCAACAAGGGAAAGTCCGGCACTGGCGCCGGACACGACGTCGAAGTGCCCGAGGCGTACCAGGTCGTCGTCGAGTGCGGCGGTGAGTCGGTGCAACGCGAACTGTACGAACGGCTCACCAGCGAAGGATTCTGCTGCCGCCTGTTGACGCTTTGAAGGAAGTTTCAGTTTTCAGCCGGAGCGGAATGGACGAGATGGACCCTATGGACGATATGGACGGTCGGCAACCGACAACCAACCACCGACCACCAACAACTGACAACCAACCTCGTCCGACTGAAAACTGAAAACTGAACACTGAAAACTAACTCCGCCATGCCCCTCGTATCCGCCACCGTTCAATGCCACATCGAGCCCAGCTTCCGCGTGAAGCAGGTTGCTGGAATGTTCGATCTTGCGGTCCCCGAAACGGCGGAGGAGACGTTCGCCATCGAGCTGCCGTCACTGGACGAAGAGTGGACAATCGGGGCCATCGTCGGACCGTCGGGAAGCGGCAAGTCGACCATCGCCGCTCGCGCGTATGGCGGCGCTCTGTACCGCAGTTCGCCCGCAGCGGACTGGCCTATCAATCGGGCTGTGGTCGACGCTTTTGGCGATCTCCCCATCAAGCAGATCACCTACACACTCACGGCCGTCGGATTCAGCAGCCCGCCGTCGTGGATCAAGCCGTATGCAGTGCTTTCCGGCGGCGAGAAATTCCGCTGCGATCTGGCGCGAGCGCTGCTGTTGGGCAGCGGACCAAGCGGCGACGTCGACAATGTCGTCTCTCGCTCCGCGAGAGAACGCTGTTTGGGTGAGCGCTCATTGGCAGAACGCCCTCTCGCGGAGCGAGAGGCGACTACGGAGCGAGAGGCGACTGCGGGCCTCGTCGTGTTCGACGAGTTCACCAGCGTGGTCGACCGCACCGTTGCCCAGGTGGGTTCGGCAGCGGTGGCCAAGGCAATCCGTAGCGGGCGCATCGCCCGGCGGTTCGTCGCCGTTTCCTGCCACTACGATATTCTCCCTTGGCTCCAGCCCGACTGGGTGGCCGACATGGCCACCTGCACTCTCAAGCGAGGGCGTCTTCGGCGACCGAGCATCACCCTTGAAGTCGTTCGCTCTAGCCAATCGGCGTGGCGGCTCTTTGCCCGACATCATTATCTAAGCGGGTCGATTCCGTGTTTCGCCCAGTGCTACCTGGCGCTGTGGGACGGAGAGCCGGTGGCATTCTGCGCCGTCACGGGGATGTACGGACATCGGAACCGCAAGCGGATTTGCCGTACCGTAACCCTACCCGATTACCAGGGGTTGGGCATCGGCACGCGGCTCATGGAGCGGGTATGCGAACACGAGTCGGGCCGCGGCTTCCGAATGACAATCACGACGAGCCACCCGGCCATGATCGCCTATTGCAAGTCGTCGCCGCGCTGGCGGACGATTCGCGTCAAGAAGACCGGCAATCGCCCGCCGCGCAAGTTCGATGGAAAGTCCATGACGGCCTCGCTCGGCCGCAGCGTCGTGTCGTTCGAATTCGTTGCGGGCAAAAGCTGTCAGCTCTCAGCGGTCAGCCCTCAGCCGAATCCCGATTGACCGACCAGCGCCGTCGCAAGCTGGATTCCCGCCCGCGCCGGAATGACGGGCGCCCAACAACCGACCACCGACAACAAACAACCGCCGTCGAAAAGCTGACAGCCGATAGCTGAGAGCTGATAGCTTCCCCCGCCGCCATGTCGCACGCCATCCCGCCGCCCCCTGATCCGGAACTCGCTGACCGCGACCGCGAGATCTTTCGCATCGTGGCCGTCGAAGGGCGGAGCACGAGCGATGTGGCCCGCGACTTCTCGCTTTCGCAGCGGCACGTGCAGCGCATTGTGCGGCGCACCCAGCGCCAGCTCGTCCTGCGGCAGTTGATGCGGGCGCCCGATCCGCGATGGCTCAGCGAGATGCACTTGCGGCGGCTGGAACATCAATGGCAGGAAGCGATGGTCGCGTGGTACCGCTCGCACCTTCCGTCGGAGACGATCAAGTATTCGACCGAGCGCGGCAGCGACAAGGCCAAGATCGAACGCACGCGCCGCGAACAGCAGGGGGACGTGAGGTACCTCGAAAACGCCCGCCGCATCCTGGCCGACATCCGGGCATTGATCGCCGGCGGTGCGCTCGGCGACGCGGGCGAAGGGTTTGCCGATGTCTCCACGCTTACCGTTGACCAGCGACGAACGGAACTGGCTCTGCTCGCTGATGCGCTTCGCGACCGCTGGCGAGAGGAAGAGGATTGGGGAACTGATCCGGGGCCGGACGAGGCGAACGCCTCCCGCGACTCCGAAGCTTGAGCGGTTCTGCCCGCACAAGCCGTGGCCCAAGCAGCGCGCCTTTCTCGACCTCGCCTGCAAGGAGGCTTTCTATGGAGGCGCGGCGGCCGGAGGAAAGAGCGAAGCCCTGCTTATGGCCGCTCTCCAGTACGTGCATGTGCCGGGCTACGCCGCGCTCGTGCTGCGTCGCGACACGCCGCGGCTCAAGCTCGCCGGCGGATTGATTCCCCGGTCTTTCGAGTGGCTGGCGGGCAAAGGGCCGACATGGAACGGATCCGACTCCCGCTGGACGTTTCCCACCGACGGCGCCCCGGCGACGCTCAGCTTCGGCTACTTGCGCGAATCGAGCGACAAGTACCGCTATGGCAGCAGCGAGTACCAGTACATCGCTTTCGACGAGCTGACCGAGTTCCCCGAGGACGATTACCTGTTTCTGTTCAGCCGATTGCGTCGCACCGTGCGGGTGCCCGTGCCGCTGCGAATGCGCTCGGCCAGCAACCCGGGCGGAGTAGGGCACTCATGGGTCAAGCAGCGGTTCATTAGCGACGAAGCGCTGGCAGCGGTAGATTTGGCGGGAGAAGAACGGCCATCGCATGTCGCCGAAACGACCGGCGTCGAAGGTTCACCTTCGCAGGAAGTTACGGATGTCGCGACATCGCCACCCGAGGTGTTTTGGAAGAACGGCATCGCCTACGTCCCAGCCCGCATCGACGACAACCCGGCTGTCGACGCTGAGGCCTATCGCGACAGCCTCTCCCACCTTCCGCCGGTGGTGCGACAACGGCTCATGAACGGCGACTGGGCCATCGGCGAAGAGGGGCTCATCCGCCAGGAGTGGCTCAGGTATTACGAACAAGTCGGGCGCCGGCTCGATCTCTTAGACAAAAATGGCCGCGAGCTGGCTTCGTTCGACGAGCGCGCGTGCCGGCGGTTTGCCACAATCGACCCCGCTGGCACCAGTGCCGATCGCGCGAAGCAAAAACGGGGTCGTCCGCCAAGCTGGTCGGTGATCGAAGTGTGGGACCAGCCCCGCGGCGCGTTGGCACGATTTATGATTCTGCGCCACGTGTGGCGAGGCCGAGTCGGCTTCGACGGGCTATGCCACGCGCTGCGCGAAACGTGCCGCGAATGGCGGCCCGATCGGATGTACGTCGAGAACGAAAAGCTGGGCCAGGCGGCGGTCGACGTGCTCGGGAGCGAACTGCCGATCCAAACGATTCCCACCGCTGGTCGCGACAAAGTAACTCGGGCCGCCCCGCTCATCGTGAAGCTCGAACGGGGCGAAGTGTTTTTACCCCGCGCCAACAGCCAGTGGCTGGCCGACCTGGAAACGGAGCTCTTGTGCTGGACCGGCCTCGACGAAGAAACAAGCGACCAAATCGACGCCGCTGCCTACGCGGCCCAAATCGTCGCGGAAACCACCCACGGCGGCCCCATCCGTATGCAGCAGGTGTTCTGGCAGTGAGCGACCGTCGTGGGGCAAACATTCTTGTCTGCCGATGCCGGAGCGTAGGCTGTATACTGGTGATACCAGGAAGCGATTCTCGTAGACGAGTCGCCACTCGTTGTTCGATGCGCGCAACATCCAAAACGCCGAATCGGGAGGTGCACATGCGAGCTTATACGGCTGTGATCGAGCGCTGCCCGGACACCGGTTTGTTTGTCGGCTATGTCCCCGGCTTCCCCGGAGCGCATTCGCAAGGGGAAACGCTCGATGAGCTGCACGAGAACCTGGCGGAGGTCATCGAGATGTTGCTGGAGGACGGCGAGCCCCAGCTCGAGTCGGAGTTCATCGGTACTCAAAAGGTCCAGGTAACCTGACCATGTCCAAGCTTCCGGTGCTGAAACCGCACGAGGTGGTATCGCGCCTGGAAGCGCTGGGCTTCGTTGAAGTACGGCAGCGCGGCGCTCACAAACAGTTCCGCCATCCCGATGGCCGCGGGACCACGGTGCCGTTCCACAAGGGTCGCGACATCTCGCCCGTGCTGCTGCGGAAAATTGCCCGCGATATTGGAATGTCCGCCGAGGAGCTTGTAGCGGCAGGTGGATAGCGAACGCAAATCGCATGAGGGTCGATTACCAAGCGGCCAACCTGGAGTTGCGGAACGGGGCTGCCTGCGCGTTGGGCCGGAACAAGGCGGCCTTCAAGTTATAGGCGGAAACAATGTACCATGTGCCAGCGGACCTCAACCTCGACCGGTTCCGAGGTGCGATTCTTTTGCAGATCAGTTTGGGCGAGCACCAAGTGCAGTTCAACTTCCAGCCCTACGCGCATATTAGCGTCGAGGGCCTGTGGGAGATCCGCGATTCCAAAGACAGCTTGATCGACCGTGCTGAGCCGCACGGCAACCGTGAGGCCTACCGGATTCATGTGCTACTCGGTCGCGCAGTGCAGGCAATCCGCGTCAATGCGCCGCAATCGTTCGTGTTGGAATTCGACGGAGGATATAGGCTTGAAGTATTCGACAGCTCGAAGGAGCATGAATCCTTCGAGATTCAGCCAGGCAACATCGTCGTATGACGTCGGACCGTGCGCTCACCTAACATCGCGTTCAAGCTGAGTAGATTGAGCTCCACCGAAGGCGCCGCTAATCCCGTGGTGCGGCTGTGTGGCGGTACATGTTGTGCGCGGATGGGTCGCACAGGCCGGCGGTGTTGAAGGGCCCGATTCGCTGGGCCACGAAATCATCGAACGCCGCAATGTCGGCGTCGCTCACCGTCACATGTGCGTTACTCGCAATCACGTCCGAGGATTTTCGATTCGTCGTGTCGTAATCCGCGAGCAAGCGCCGTAGCTCAATCCAACACTCATCTACTGCGCGACAGTAGGCAGTGTCGTCGGCGCATTGGAATGCAGCACCGGGCACAAGTTCGCCGGCGTGTCGGCGGCGCTCGTAGGTTGTGGCGGCGGCGAAGTAGAGCATCGAGAACGCGGTGAACAATCGAAAATGGCGCCGGGCCAGGTAGCAACCGCTCACCAGTTTGTCGACCAGGAGCAGTTCGCGCCGGACGGTTGTCTCGTAACGATCGAGATGCGCCGCGAGTGTCGGTTTGCCCCCGTGCTGCTCAAGTATTCCAGCCAGCCGTTCGATGCCGCACAGTGTTTGCGCGATGCCCGTGCTGTGAAGCGGGTCGATGAACCCGGCCGTGTTGGGCAACAGCGCCCAGTTGTCGCCTGCCATCCGCGCCGCCAGTCGCTGCAGTCGGCCCGTGCGGCGCAGACCGCCGGGCGGCGCAACGATTTGGGCAGACTCGAATTGCCCGGCCACCGACGGGTAGCGCTTCATCAGTCGCGACCACTCTTTTGCGATCGGCAGCGAAATATCGAGCGGCGAGCGAGCACAATCGATCGCGAAGCCCGCGCCGGTGATCCCATTGTTGAACCGAAGCTGCCACATCCAGCCTTCCTCCAGCAGATGATGTAGCGCGGCATGGTCGCAGTAGAAAGGATGATCGCCGACGGTGGCGCCGGCTGAAACCAATACATCGTGCCACGGCCGTACGTCGGCGAAGTGAGCGTACAGAGCGCGGGAGTTCGTAGCGAGGCGGTCGGCTTCGTCGGCAATGCCGAGGGTGCGCAGCAGTACGCCCGCTTCGCCCGCGGCGTCGATTACGAATCGGGCGAAGATGCGGATATCCTGTCCCAATCGCTTTCCCTCAAGCAGCCATTGGTCGCCACCTCGCGATACAAAAATGTCCGCGTGGTCGAACAGCTCGACGCCGGCTTCTTGCGCTTCAGCGGCGAGAAAGGCGTCGACGTCGGCCCGAAGCCAGTGGGTGTCGGAGTATTTATCGTTGCTACTGGCGGCCACCAGCAATTCGTTCGCGTGATCGCCGCGAGGCACAAATGGCGAATCCGCCGGAATCGAAAAATAGCTGAAGCCGCGCTTCAGCCCGCACACCACCTGCGGGTACGCCTTCTGCCACGTGCCGTACTTGGCAAGCGGGGCCAGTCGTGGCAGATCGTACCGTTGCGCCAAATCAGCCAGCACATAGTCGGCCACGGGCGTCGACGACTCGCCGATGGCAAATCGCGGATGGCTCGCGCGGTCGACAAGCACCGCGCGCAGCCCGAGCCGCGCGAGAATGAGCGCCGTGATGCTTCCTCCGAAGCCGGAACCGAGAATCGCCACATCGACCGAAACAGGGGCAGTAGAAGCAGCCACAGTCAGGTTCCGCAGTCACACGCAAGCGAAGGGACAACGCGCTGCGTCAGGTTCATACTGCGCAACCGTTCAACGCGTGGCGGCCCACAGCGCGGGCAGCTCGCGAGTTTCTCGACATCCCACAGGTCGACCAACACTCGACCGCGGCCAAAGCGCAGGCCCGCCTCCAAAACTCGTTCGAGCGAAACGAGCCGCGGCGGAGTGAACAGCCCCTCGCGCTGGAGCCGTTCCATGATTCCGTTCCCCGCGCGGGTGGGGATGACCGCACAGCAGCCCACTCCAATCTCAAAACAATGCTCGATCGAGCGCAAGGCCCATTCGACCCCTTGCTCTTCGTCGAGCGTTGGCGGACGCAGCAGAATGAACGCCCGCACGGCGATTGAATCGCGCAACAGCAGCTCCACCGCGCGGTCGAAATCCTCGAGCGTCATCTGCTTGTTCAGCGCCGGCAACACGCGCGGATGCACGGTCTCCAGCCCCAGCGCCACTTCGAGCGACGTGCCCAATGCATCGCGGAACCGCACACACGCCTCGGTGCACAGGTTGGGATGGTTCTCGACAATCACCGTGTTAAACGCACGCACGCGATCGGCGATGGCCGGATAATCGCCGGGCGGAATCGCCTTGGCGTCGAAAAAGTTGCCGCTGTTATAGAGCTTGATGTGCCGCGCCGCCGGCAGCCGGGCCAGTGCGTAGTCGATCTGCTCGGCAATCGCGCCGGGCGGCACCGTGTCGTCGGTCGTGTTCTTCCACAAATCGCACATCAAGCAGCGGAAAGGGCACTCGCGGTTGGTGAGAAAGATCGTGGCCACGTCCTCGATGCTGCCAGAGGCCGTCGCCTCCGGCTCGACGAAGAACGCATACGGCCGCCGCGGATCGACGGCGTTCTTCGCCGGCCGCGCCGACACGATCTGGGCGGTCATAAACGGGATGGGCGGGCTGCTCATAGCGTGGAGCGATCAGCGCGCGAGCCGCCGCTTGCGTGCGAGGACCATGTTGGCGAGGAAATACGGCGGCCCACTACGCATACAGCTCTGCAAACGCGCGGCGGTAGTCGCGCTCGTCGGTGGGGAACAGCGCGGCGGCTTCGCGCTCGCTGGCCGCTCCGTGCTGAAATCGCCGTTTGGGGTACACGGGCATCGTGAGTCCCGTCACGGCCTCCACGCCGCGGCGAACCACTTCGCCTTTCAGTGCGTACAGCCGGTCGTGCTGCCAGTCGGTGAGCTCGACGAACGGAATCCCCTCAGCCACGTCGATCACGTTGGGCAGCGTGTACGGGCTAAAGCCCACGAACCCGAATCGCCGGGCCGGCGCGTAGGTGCGCACGTGCCCGCGGCTCTGCCCACCAGTGTACGTGAGCGAGTGCTTCACGGCGTCAACGCCCCATCCCTCGTGGTAGAGAAGCCGGTTATTGAGCACGCTGCGGATAGAGAGTTCCG
>Ga0315553_10004833_pt1 | contig 10078 bp, 7 predicted proteins | sample SalMarSW160140MG_FD_203099 | JGI IMG/M metagenome (GOLD analysis project Ga0315553, IMG submission 203099) | Salt marsh sediment microbial communities from the Plum Island Ecosystem LTER, Massachusetts, United States - Salt Marsh Sediment SW1601-40 ... | reverse complement strand
ATCAGCAATTGCCTTCATCACCCGTTTTGCATCCTTCACAGGTACTCCAAGAACAGATACGTCTGCTCCCAGTTTAGTGCATCGTGTGCTTTTTTTATCGCGAATAATTAATCCATCCGCCTCTAGCTCATCATATACTTCAAGTCCTCGGAGAGCCTGCAATATCACACCTGCGGCATAGGGTTTGGTGCCTTCCTCATTGAGTGCATATCTTGCGAATTTTATCAGATGTTTACAGAGTCTGTGTTTTCTAATTCCTTGATATTTCCACGACTCACAGGAGCATGAAACACCATCTTTTGCCCTCAATGTTGTATAATGCCAAATCTCTCTACTTCCACTGTGCACAAGACCTTCTATCTTATCTGGTCGAACTGAAACAAGCTTGACACTCTTATCAGGTATCTCTTTTGCTTTTGAAACGGTAGCTCTTGTAGAACGGAGTGTAAGTAGGTTCTCCACAGCTGCTTCATCTTGCCTTTCAGTCTGTCTAATATCTGTTACAAGACTACTGCTTCCCCAGAATGTGCGATCGATTATTGAGAAGGGGTCTTCATCTTTCTTAGATTTTCCGCATAACTGTCTCAACACTAAATCCTGCACATTCTCAGTTTCATCCATTACACTGCCTACTTCACCTAGCCTCAGCCTCAAATTGCCTTTCGCATCTTTCTCGAAATACTTTGCAATCACTCGGATTCTTTCTGATTCGTTGTCAACCACAACAATGCCAAATGCCTCATTGTCAATCCCCCTTCTTCCCGCTGCTTCAAGAACATCACTCAGCTGCCAATCAGACAATATTGTAACTGCATCTTCTTGAGATATTTCCTTTCCATACTCTTGCATAAAAACACTCATCAGAAATACAACCGTAGCTCGTAATCCACTTGCAATAGCAAAACGAGTTGGCATTACAATAACTGGTAGTAGTCCTTCCTCCCATGCCTCTGAGAGCAATCTCCTTTGAACAATTCCAACTCCTCGATGGATAAAAGCAACTCCCTTAGATATTGCTTGGCTCAGCTTTACAGTGGTTTCACATTGTGGATACTTTCTCTTAATGTCTTGTGCAAGATGTTTGAGATCATCTCTATGTTCTGGTGATAGTCTTAGACTAATAGCTGTTGTCTTACTGCCTTTTTTAATACCTGCGAGTTCGAGCGCTAGATCTTCACAGGTGGTAATATTTGAACAGAGTATCATCACTTGCCCCTGACGATAGGTGACAAACTCTGTTAGGTCTGCTAGTGAATCATCTGAGGATTCAAAGGTCTTCACACTGAAAATCATTTTCATGTCAGTCTTAGGGTCCTCTACGATTTCTGCGCTCAACCATTTACTAAGCTCATCCATGTCCTCAAGAGGTGGACAAATAGCCACATACTGAATATCTGTCCTGCCCAATAATGTAACAAGAACTGTTTCGAGCCGTGCTCCAATATCTGGCTGACCAATCAAATCTAACCGATCAACCAACACAAAGACCACTCCTTCAAGAATATCCGGATTGACTTGTGAAGCAATGTCCAGTGAAGTATAGGTCCCAACTATAACTCTGCCAGAGCTTGCACTCTTCCGTGTTGCAGTCCTTCTCAGGCTGATATCTGAAGCCTCGATGCCTAAACGAAGACATTTCTGGCTTATTGTTCGAAATCGTTTTTCTGCTTGATGCGGATTTGGACAAAGAACAACAGCTCTTGCTCTATGATCCGAAGCAACGCGATTTAGAAGTGCAACCTCTCCTATCAGATAGGCTTCATCATAGTCATATGTTACGAGAATCTGACTGGTTCTTCTCATTATTCCTTGAGAAACTGAGGCGGACTGAAATCTAGTGAGTGTGGCAAGTCCTTGCCGTCTGAGCAATTCCAACAAACGGGGTGCGACCTGCTGGCGCTCTAGTTCCTTCAAGGTGCTCAATTATTCCCGCTCCGTCAAATGCGCATAAGGTGATATGAGGATATAGTATATCCTCCTATTAGATTTATGTACGGCTGGTCAAAATACCGTAGAGCCAGTCCAAAAATGCACAACTTGCATGGTCCCTCTGTATCCCTGCAAAGTATGTATAACAGACCCTCCAATGACAATCTTACACAGACACATACAAAGTCTCAAAAGCATCTATCAAGATTCTAACACATAATCAAGTGAGGTACTGTGAAAACAGTCCTCTCCATTGAGGTTTGAATGGTCATGGCTTTCGTAGCTACCACTGATTCATCTTTTAAAATCATATTGAAGAAGGACTTCAAAATTAAACCTGAATCAACCTTCATCTGTGGATTTCACGGTTTGGGCGAAGTAGGTTTCTTGAGCACCGCTCATCTGACTCGCACTTTAGAGGCTGAACGCATTGGTTTCATCAAGAGCGATATGCTTCCACTCTTTGTTTCAATGGAGAATGAACGCCTTGTTCTACCATTTGAGCTCTATTCCTATGATAAGAAGAAGATAATCTTTCTAGTCCCACGATTTCAACCACACCAGTCTGAACAATGGGGATTCATTGACAAGTTAGCAAGTTGGGTGGCTGAAAATAAATTCAAAGAAACCCTACTCCTTGGAGGTCTAGACTCATCCTTCAAGGAAGATGAAGAAGATATGCGCTGCGTTCCAACTACCGCATATGGCGAAATGCGCGAAAAATGGAAAGTTCCGCTTCTTGAAGAAGGTCTATTTGTAGCAGGTCCTCTGGCTCTATTTCTTGCAGAGCTTGAGATGCATGATGTTCCTGCTCTTGGTTTGCTCACTTATGCCACCAGAGGTCGTCCGGACCCACGATCTGCAGCGACAATGCTTGAAAAAATCAATGAAATCTATGGCATCGGGGCGAATGTCGAACAGCTCTTGGAAGAATCTCGAGAGATTGAAAGGCTGGAGAAGATGAGAAAATCTATCGAGGATTCAGACCGCTCAAGCGACATGTTTGTCTAGCCCAAACGTCTGATGAACCAACCAATATCAACAAGATTCTTGGCAACAAGCCGATCTGCCCCCATTCGAGTCAGTTTAGATGCATCCATTGAAAGCGATGCAATTCCTAAACACTCTCGATCCTCGTTGAGTACGAGAATTCTTTGTCCTCTGACCAGAGACGTATTTAGCTCCAGAACAGACTCTCTAATGATACTCCTACCATAGGTAAATGCTTCTGCTCCCCGTCGAGACACAATGATGCAACTTTCTGTCAGTTCGGTCATTTCACCTAGAATGTGAAGACTCAATCTGAATCGTCCCTTGTCAATAGAACCTAGCTCTTTTCCGATGAACTGAATATCAAGGGTTTCAGCTGTATCAATCAATCTGGACATCCAATCTGTTGGTATTGCATAGAATATCTTAGTGCTCCCTCTGGACATAGTTACTGGCACACGATTTCCTAAGAGGTTCTTTGTCACTCCTGCCCCGAACTCGATATCTATCTGCTCTATGACAGATCCCCAATCGATTGGATCGACGAGCTCCATCTTCACGTTGTGTTTCCCTCCTTTTTCATCATCTTGCAGATGAAGAACCCCTCAGTTCCATGAAGGTGCGGTAGAAACCGCCTAGATAGTTTTAGTGATTCATTCAGTTTGATGCCATAGGGATCTGTATATCCCGGCGAACCAAACTCGGATGGTATTTGGACTATATGCATCTCAGGATATCGTTTCAATATATCATCCACAATGTATTCATTCTCTTCTGGAGCAATGGAACAAGTCGAATAAACTAATGTGCCCCCTTCAGCAAGGATGTTCACTGCAGCTACCAGCATCTCATCCTCTCTCGTGGCACAAAATCTGATATCTGCCATAGTCTTACTCGTCTTTCTGGTTGGGTCCAAGGGAATCAATCCTTCTCCTGAACAAGGTGCATCAAGCAGAATCTTATCAGGTTTAAAGGGTAGATTGTCAAGTTTCTTGGCATCACCGCGAAGGACCATCGTGTTAGTAGCTCCACAACGGATTATATTGCTTTGAAGACTAGACATGCGTTGCCGGTCTTGTTCAATTGAGATGACCAATCCTGTGTTTTTCATCATCTGTGCGATATGAGTTGTCTTTCCGCCTGGTGCTGCTGCAAGATCTAAGACCGTGTCCCCTGGTTGAGGGTCTAGAACACTCACAGCAGTCATTGATGGAACACCCTGAACGTAATAGAATCCTAACATATGCTCAAGTGATGCTCCAGGTGACGAGCCACTAAAATCAGCATAATAACCATCATCTAACCATGGTATTTCCTCAAGTCTTACGCCTTTCTTTTGCAAACGGTGGAGGACCATACCTGCAGAAGTCTTCAGCGTGTTGACTCGAATTGATGTTCTAATTGGTTGCTCGCATGCTTCGATGAACTTCAGAGTGTCCTCTTCGCCCCATAGAGAGATATACCGTTCAATCATATATTGGAGATACCCATGATTTTTGGCTAGTTCCTTTGCTAGCTGTCGTATTTCCTTTTTCGCCATTCTTGTATCCCCAATGGATGAATTATCTATTCCCCTATATCCTCGTTCCAGAGAATTGGATTATCCTGGATGAACTTCTCCATCATCTCAATACAGTCGGGGTCGTTAAGAACTGTGACCTCCACACCACGGTCGCGGACATACTGTTCAGGTCCTTGGAATGTCTTGTTCTCTCCAACTATAACGGTCGGTATACCATATAGTAACACGGCTCCGCTACACATGTCACAAGGCGATAAGGTTGAGAAGAGCACTGATTTTCGGTAGTCCTTTGCAGTCAATCTTCCAGCATTTTCCAAGCAATCCATCTCTGCATGAAGAATGGCACTCCCCTTCTGTATCCTTTGATTGTGTCCCCTTCCAACTATCCTATCGTTAATGACCAGCACTGAACCTATTGGAATTCCTCCCTTTGCGAGACCTTTCTTGGCTTCTTCAATTGCTATAGCCATATACTTCCTGATATCTTTCTTATTCATCAAATCACATCATCCATAATTCTCTAGAGCCTTCTTGAGCGCAGTTGTATCTGGAGGAATCAATTGGACTTCAGGCGTCAGTCTATCAGGGGTTGCAAGATCCTTAAAGCCGGAACCGGTAATTGGAACCACAATCCTATCCGATCTATCAATAATTCCTTGTTCAACAAGTGTCTTCAAACCAGATATGGCTGCAACACCACTTGGTTCTGAAAATATCCCTTCTAGCTTACCAAGTAATACAAGTGACTCTTCTATCTCATTGTCTGGAACAGCAACTACCTCACCCCTTGCTAGTCTGAGATACTTTAGAGCTGCGTCACCATCCCATGGGAATGGATCAGCGAGGCCTCCTGCTACAGTTTCATTTGAGCCCCAGGGTATGATGTCCAACGGGTCTTGGTTCTCCCTGAATGCCCTCACAATTGGTGCGCAGCCTTCAGGTTGTACGACCACAGGTCTCGGGAGGTTATCGATCAGTCCCATTTCTTTGAATTCCCAGAGTCCCTTCATCGTTCCCGCCATGAGCCCACCACTTCCTGTTGGAAAAAGTATCCAATCGGGTGGGTTCCAATTGCATTGTTCAGCTATCTCGTAGCCTAAGGACTTGGTACCTTCAAACTGGAAGCAGTTGAATGGCCCAAAGGATGGTGATGGTGTCCAGCCAAACTTCTCACAAGCAGCATGTAATAGAGTAGTTGTGGGATCGACTCCATCTTGGACTTTCTTAACTCTGAATACCTTGGCTCCCAGAGTTCTCAAATGAATCAGTTTCCCCTTGGGAGCATCTTCTGGTACGAACACAACTGCTTGAAGACCAGCTCTCGCTGCGTATGTGGACATGGAGGCTGCTGCATTTCCTGATGATGCCGCTGAAACCGTTTTTGCGCCATCTTCCAGTGCTCTACTAACTCCGACACAGATTGGTCGATCTTTGAAGGACCCTGAGGGGTTTAGAGTCTCAATTTTAATGGAGAGGTTCTTCAACTTCCATTCATCAGCAAGTCTTCTGCTTTCGACAAGTGGGGTTCCTCCTTCTCCCAATGTCACTATGTTCTTCTCATGCTGGAGGGGCATCAACTCGAAGTACTTCCAAAGTCCTGGAATTCGTTTCTCGAGGCTATCCCTCGTTATTGTTTCTTTGATACTTTCTAAATCAAAGTCGAAATCAATTCTTCCTCCACATCCATCGTTTGGAGGCACATTGGAATTATCGTAGGTTTTTCCACACTTCGCGCATTTGATACTCTGTATTCTTGACAAAGTGACACCAGCCTTTCTCATGGGGATTCGTCACCGTTATTTGGCTTATGGCTCATCCATCTAATGAAAACATCTAACAGTCTGAAGATTGTGTCAGTAATTATACTCAGAGGTTGATATAGATGGGAGAGACCTATGAAGTAGAGGTCAAAGTTTCTATTGAAAGATTAGAGGAAATGGAACATCGAATATTGAATATTGGCGCAAAAAAGACCAACAAAGAGATTCAGATAGACTCGTATTTTGACCATCCCTGTAGAACCTTTCAAGATACCGATGAAGCTCTGAGAGTGAGATTGAGAAAACCCCTTGATAGAGTAAAAGACGAAATCTCTACAGATTTGGTCGAACTTACCTATAAAGGTCCAAAAATTGATAGTACAACAAAGACCCGGCTTGAGTCTTCAGTAAAAATAAACAACGCTGAGGAAATCACCTTCATCCTTGAGAATCTCGGATTCAAACTGGTTGCAAGAATCATGAAGAAGCGTCAATTCTTCAGTCTACCTGCGACTACGATAAGTATCGATGACGTAGAACATGTCGGATTATTCTTAGAACTTGAGAGCATTGCGAGGACTAGTGATGAGCTTGCTTATGCAAAAGACAACATCTTCAAAATAATGAAAGCCCTTGGTCTGGACCCTGCCCAATCTATTCGTGAGTCTTATCTCGAACTCTATCTGAGTCGTTGATGTTACTCTATATCTCACTCTTCAATTGCTTAACAAATGCATCCAGTGTTCGATGGCGAAGTTCTGCCTCGGTCCGAGCTTGGTCAGTGTACATTAAATCTCTAAGTTTCAGCAGTTTTTCATCTGCATGGTCTATGAATCCTCTAATCCCCGAACCTGTGTTTGCAGCTTGGGCGATAGCGCGAAACACGCCAATAGCACCCATAGCATCAAGTTTGTCGACATCACTCAGTATTTTCCCCTCAAGCGAGTTAGGCTCAATTCCCTCGCTGAATCTATGAGTTCTGATAGCGTCTACTACTTTATCAATCTCTGCAGCAGTAAAACCAACTTTCTTCAAGATCTCATTACTCAACTCTCCTGATAATAGTGAGTGTGAAATCCCGGTTTCAGCTTCTTCTGGACGACCAATATCATGGAGAAGTGCAGCAGCACCAAGTATTTTCAGGTCTGCAGTCAAATCTTCGCCAATTCTGATGGAAAGCGCAAACACCCTTTTGGTATGATCGAATGTGTGTGCTCCCTTACCATTTTTGACGAGTTTTTCTCGAACGTATTCCTCAATTCGATTATGAACTGACTCCAATGCCTAAGCCTCCAATTTTGTACAGTGGTTGCGCTTATCTAGTTACGTTAAGAATGAGAGGTTCCTAGTAGTGTACATCTCAATATACTTTCGATAAAGGAAATCGAGTCCAGCGGAACAACCCTTTAATTGCTAGGAAAGGACGTTTGAGAGTAACTTTCATCCACCATGAGTTACACCGCACGCCAAATCTCCCAAATGGTGAACGAGAGGACTAATCCAGTGAGCGCCGCAACGAAATCTTCCCGCAGAAGAATGGGTCTTACTACCCTCATCAGCTCAATCTTTATAGTAGCTAGTCTCGTCTGGGCAACTTATAATTTTGTAATCATACAATCAGGCGCTGTTCGTCAGTATGACCCACATTATGAATATGATGAGATTCCATACTGGCCATATGATAACGAGTTTGCGGGAGGACGAACCAACTGGTTTGACAATGTCAATTATACAGATGTTAATCTTAATTTACCTCTTCCCGATGATCTATTGGATCATCTAGAGGAAGTCATATTTACGGTAGCGCCTGCGGACCCCCCACAATTGTGGCGGGTGGGTGCGTATGATTACTACGATGGCTCAAATTGGGGAAAAATCAACGTTGGTCCAGTTCCTCTTGATGATATTGACCAACTTATCACATTTGGAGAAGCCACTAATCAAGTATATACTGTTGCCTTCAATGCCACCGCCGGGGCAACTGTCGGTGCAATAGAACTACCTACACTCTTTCCAGCGATACGTGTGATCGAGGATTCCTTCACAACCTGGAGTTTTGCAGGGGATGGTACTCCTTATCCCGATCCTGGTCGGCTCTTGGATTATGACTTGACAACTGATGATTATGGTACATTACTCTTCACTCCATTCATTCAGGGGACTACTGGAGAAGAGGTCATTGTAACTTTTCAGCTCACGTACGAAAATCAAGACATCAATAATATTGTCGCAAATGCCCTTCCTGGTCCCGGTGTGGGAAAAGATAACTATCTAGGCCTGCCTTCCCTATCTCCTGAGGTGGAAGCTAACATCAGTCAATTCTTGACAGTTGGCAATAATGCATATGAAACAGCCATGGCTGTTCAGCTCTATTTCCAAAGCACCTTTGACCTAACATTAAGTCAACTAGATCGACCACCAGTTGGCCAAGAAGTAACTGATTGGTTCCTTGAGCGTGGAGGAGGTCTCCCCATGGACTTTGCCACAGCCTATTGCGTCTTCATGCGCTATCTCCATATTCCTGCGCGATTGGCAGCGGGCTATGCAATTGGTGACCCTGACCCAACTGACGCCTATAGAACACTCAAAGTAAAACACATGGCTTTCTGGACTGAAGTCTTCATTCCAATGTCGGGATCTTCAACCGGTGGTGAGTGGATTCAGGTCATTCCCGCAGTACTTCCGGATACTATTACGGGTGGTGAAGATCCCATCAATATACCAAGTCCAAACGTTCAACTTCGCGTCTGGCCTACCAATGGACAACCATGGGCACAGATTGGAACTCCCTTCGACCTGAGTGCTGAAATCACTATTGACGGTGTTCCAGTGACCACTCCGGAGCTCATAGTCTTTAATGACGAAACTGATGCAGTATATATTGGTGCACAAACAATTGGTCAACCGCTTGATAACCCTATAGCGAATATTACACACATATTTCCACCAAGTGCGACGGTAGACTACCACATCATCTCGGCTACATGGCAGACTTCAACGATTAGAATCACGAATTTCACCTCGGTTTATGCCGTGGGAATACCAAACCCCTTCTCATATCCGACACCACCCTCTGGTGAAGGTGGCTTTATTTTGAGTGAAACGACACAGCTCAATGTCAGTCAAGGTTTAGACACTCATGTTGCCTACTGGGAGGACACAGTCCATGTCTATGGCACCATGAAGGTTGGAGGTGTTCCTGTAAATAGCTCGAATCATGATAACAGGAATATCGGCATTTATTGGGATAACTCATTCATGGGAAATGCGTCCATTAGCGAGTATGGATATTACGAACTTAACATCTATGCAGACCCATTAGACCTCTCTCGTATGACGGTGGGAAATCACGTTGTGTGGTCGTGGTACTTGGGAGACTGGGACGAATATGGCTTTCCGCGGTTGCTTGAAGCCCGCTCATCCAACAACTCAACAGTCACAGTCTGGGGTCGCGTGGGATTCGATCTGTTTGTCTTTCCAACCGATGTGTCAGCTGGAGCAACAATCTACTATGATGGTGTTGCCTATCTTCTCAATGGCACGGCTTTGCCTCCAGGACAACAAGTAGGGGTCTTTTTCCATACACAAGCTAATGCCACACGCGGTCTGAACTCCACTGGTGGGTTCACATGGAGTTACGTCATTCCCATCACGCAACCAGATGGTACCTACTTTGCATATGCAAACTGGAGTTCTCCATGGCCACTAATCGCGGGTAATTGGAGTTATACCGTTCCTGTGAATGTTGGCTCTAGCGGAACACACCTCACTATCAATCAAGTATTCGATCCCCTTTACATAGGTGAGAACATCACAATCTTCGGATATTTGACCCATGTATCAAATGGCACAGGTATTGGCGGCCGATGGGTCGATA
>Ga0315553_10004832_pt1 | contig 10082 bp, 10 predicted proteins | sample SalMarSW160140MG_FD_203099 | JGI IMG/M metagenome (GOLD analysis project Ga0315553, IMG submission 203099) | Salt marsh sediment microbial communities from the Plum Island Ecosystem LTER, Massachusetts, United States - Salt Marsh Sediment SW1601-40 ... | reverse complement strand
AACAAAGGATATATGTAATGTAAAAAGCGATTTTTAGTGCAGTTCTCAAAGCTCTCTTTTACTAGCGTAAAATCGCTTTTTAAACTACACATATCCCCGAGCCGTTATCAGCAAGCCGGCTCTAATTCTTAATACAAACTTGACATAAAGTCCAAAAAAGACTAATTTTAACACAATTGAGATATGCATAAATATCAATTTAGAAAGCTCATATCCGATGGCAAGTCTTATTGAAGGTTACGAATATGATATTTTTATAAGCTACCGCCAGAAAGACAACAAGTATGATGGTTGGGTAACGGAGTTTGTTGATAATCTAAAGAAGGAACTCGAGGCAACATTCAAGGAAGAGATCAGCGTTTACTTTGACATCAATCCGCATGATGGTCTGCTGGAAACGCACGATGTAGATGAATCCCTGAAAGACAAGCTCAATTGTCTCATTTTTATTCCGATTATCTCTCGTACATACTGTGATCCCAAATCATTTGCCTGGGAACATGAGTTTAAGGCATTTGTGGAGCTAGCATCCAGGGATGAGTTTGGTTTGAAAGTTAAATTGCCCAATGGGAATGTGACGAATAGGGTATTGCCTATACAGATAAATGGTTTAAAAACTTATGATAAGACGCTTGTTGAAAAGGAACTGGGGGGATTTCTGAGGTCTATAGAATTTATATACACAGAACCAGGTGTGAATCGTCCTCTTACAGCGAAGGACTCAGAAGAAAAGAACCAAAACAGGACGAATTACCGCAATCAGATAAACAAAGTTGCTAATTCCATTGATGAGATATTATCAGCATTAAAGGCAGAACCCGGCTCAGCAGCAAAAGAAAAAGTCCATTATGAAGAATCAGTTGAAGAAGTCAGTGGAGATAAGAAAAGGGCAGATCAGAAGCAGCCGGTCAAAGGAAAGAAAACCAGATTTCTAATCCCAACAGCTGTTGTTGTACTGTTAATTATTGCCGGAATAATTACTTATCCGAAGATATTCAAAAGAGACACGCCTGAAAGATTGAGAACATCAGGAGAGAAAATCTCTATAGTGATATTGCCATTTCAAAACAGGACAAATAATGCATCTTCCAATGACTATGAGGGAATAGTTCAGGATATATTAATTAACTCCCTTTCATACAATGAAAAAATTAAAATCAAACAGTATGAATCTATATCCGATCTGCTACAAGGCATGAATCTTACAAATAACGCTTCAATTTCAACTTCTTTTGCCAATAAAATATCCAAGAAATTGGATGCAAATATTTTTATTACAGGTAGTATTAATCAAATAAGTGATAGGATATATCTGGGTTCGCAATTAATTGATTCAAGAACACGTGTCGTTATTAAACCGTTTAATATTAATGCATCAGCGAAAGAATATAATATTATAGAAATTGCTGATTCTCTTTCAGTTGAAATAAATAACTTTTTATCAATCTCTTACCTGCAGTATACAGCAGCCCCTGAAGAAAAGAAATTTGTCTCAACACAATCGCCGGAAGCTTACAGTTTATTTATATCCGGAACAGATGCTTTTTACGAAAGAGACTATCAAACAGCTGTCGAAATGTTGCTAAAATCAATAGCTATAGATTCAAATTTTTATTACCCTTACGGATTAATTTCATACGCGTATCATAATCAGGGATTCGACGACCAGGCAAAAATGTGGGCGTTAAAGGCTTATGAAAAGAGGGATGAGCTACCCCGGATGCAAAAACTTATGGCAAACGAAGGATACGCTACATTCTTTGGAAATCCTAATGAAGCAATTATCTTCTTGAGACAGATTGAGGAGATTGATGATGAATTGCCACGCATTAATTTTTTAATAGGTAACCGATACAGAGACCTCGGACAATTTGATAAAGCTATTCCTGAATATACAAGAGCACTGGAAATTTATAAAGCATGGAAGGTGAAACCTCAGTGGTCCCTGAACTATACACAACTTGGACGTGCCTATCATGAAACAGGTCAGTACAATAAGGAGATAAAGCTTTATAAGAAAGCAGAAAGAGATTTCCCTGATGATCCTTCTTTAATTCGAAGGCAAGCTATATTATCATTAGCTGAAGGGAAAAAGAAAGAAGCAAATGAATATATTGACAAATATGTGTCTTTAAAAAAAGAGTCAGCGTGGCCAGAGTCTCGAATAGTAAACGACTTGGGAAATATCTACTCAGATGCAAACATCATCGATAAGGCAGAAGAATATTATAGACAGGCTGCACTAGTTGAACCTGATAATAAAGATTACTTGAATACTCTTGCTTATTTCCTTATTGATAAAGATCGTAATGTTAATGAAGGGTTGGAACTTGTCGGCAGTGTTCTGAAATCAAATCCTGATGACTTTAGTTATTTACACACTAAAGGATGGGGATTATACAAACTAGGGAAGTATCAGGTGGCTCTGAATATTCTTCAGAAAAGCTGGGATTTAAGAAGAGATAAGGGTATGTACAACCACGCAGCATATCTTCATCTCGAAGAAGTAAAACAGGCTCTCAATAGATAGAGATGAACTTATGTTTTTTTCTATAAATAAATAAGGCCTGCTTATAACATTGTGTATATGCCATTTGTAATTGTCACAAGTTTTGCAGCATAAAAACCTAATATATTTTAAACTAAAAATAAGGCAAAACTTGCGCCAATAAACGGCACATACACTTGACCGTTATAATCCAGTGCTGGTGCGTTGCGGGCAGAATAAAATGAACTAACCCAGAAAATCTTTTAGTCCTACTTCTTGGCAATGCCGCTCATGAGATAATAAAAGCATCCAATCTATAATTCTGGTGTTTCATTGACAATATGGCAATTGTAATGGTGCGTATGCCCGCCCACCGTCGAAAAAGGACCGCAACGCACCTTGGGAAAATTTGCCAAAGATCTGGAGAACATACCGGCTTGCCAACCCACAGCTTGCCCTCTTCCCTGCCCTAACCCGTTTATGTTCAAAAATAAATTACATAAACGGGGCTCGTCGGGGCAAGCTATAACGGCCAACCCTCGGGCCTGGGATACTTACACTTTTCGTATGTGGGCACCAAATTATAACAAGCGGTATAATTAATTGGCTTATGTCACACTTTTTGCAGGTGATAACTCCGGGCCAACCAGATATAAATCCGAAAGGTTCATTATTCCTAAGTCCAACCCTAATATTGCCAAAAGATTCTTAAATTTATATGGCAAACAAAACTGTAAAATGAACGGATACCGGTATGATTGTCCAACACGCGTAGCTCTCGGTCCACCTCCGCTGTAGCTCCGGTGGCCTGGCAAAAAGTGCGCCATGCTGGCTTGGAAGCCAGCCAACCAACTAATCATACCGCTGACCGTTAGGTTGCATATAAAAATAACTGCTAATAAGTTAGGATATTATTATATAAGTACCTATATTTGTACTCATATAAATACTTGTAGTTATGATAGCAGCTAATTTTACAGAATTCAGAACATCGCTTAAGGATTATCTAGATAGTGTGGAGAATGACAAGGAAACTCTGATTATCAAGAGAAAAACTGGTAAGGGAGCAGTTTTGATATCTCTTGACGAGTATAATTCAATAATGGAAACTCTACATCTACTCAGTTCTCAAAAGAATGCTTCGAGGTTGTATGAGTCAATTGAACAAATTAAAAGTGGAAAGACGTTTGAGAAAAAGTTGATTGAAGAATGAAAAGAATCATCTTCTCAAGAAATGCCTGGGAAGACTACACATCCTGGTATAAAAACGATAAGAAGACATTAAGGAAGATAAATAATCTAATAAAGGATATCCAATCTTCTCCATATGAGGGTATCGGAAAACCTGAGCCTTTGAAGTACGATCTTGCGGGTCTATGGTCCAGACGTATCGACAGAGAACACAGGATTGTATATAATGTTGAAGAGGAGGATCTGCTTATCTATAGCTGCAGATACCACTATGACACGAAATAAAAAAATACGCAACCTAACAAGCGGTATGTTTAATAGCCTCAGCCTTCGCTAAAGCTTCGGCTGACAAAGTGTGTCAGGCTTTTTGCATATCTTCTTGAGGCAACCGTGATTTAAAAAGAAAGGTTAACTTTATATATGAAACGTGAAGGCAGTATTAATGGTTGGCCCGCCTACGCTGAAAGCTTCGGCAGGCAGCGCAAAAAGCCCGCCATAACGGGCGGAAGCCCGTTAACCCCTACTGAAACATACCGCCGACCGTTAGGGCTAATAATTAATACCTGAAAGGAGAGTAATTATCATGAGAGTCGCAATGAGAATAATGCTCTACATTGTTATACTAGCCGTTACTCCAATAATTGGGTGCAAGTCAACTGTTGAACCCCACTCTATGCAACCTACAGAAGGCTATCCGTTTACTACAGATATCAATGAAATCAAAAGCATTTTAAAGCACAGGTGCATTGATACTATTGATTTGAAAAACGGACAGGTAATTGCCGATATTGGAGCTGGTAATGGATATATAGAGGCCATGCTCGCGATGTTCAATGACAGTATTACATTCTATATCCAGGACATAGATACTACCGTATGCAACGAAACAGAGGTGAATAAGGTACTTAACTACTATGAAGAGGTTAACGGCAAACCATTTACATGTAAGTTCATAACAGTAAATGGAAATGACACTGATACTAACCTACCAGATGATACTTTTGACAAGATACTAATGCTTTGGACCTATTCATACCTAAAAGATCCCATAAGTTTCATAAAAGATATCAAGGGAAATCTTAAAGATGGTGGGTTATTCTATGTAATTAATCCAAGGATTGAGGAAAGTGAACATACAAAGTCACTTAGAGAAGAAACTGGATGGAACGCTTCTACCATGGAGGAACAGATAGATGATATAACAAGCTGTGGATTTAGCCTCATAAGAATTGCACGAAATTATGATGCCGGAGAATACCAGGAACCTGTAATAATGATATTTAGGAAAACAATTACTAGCCCTAACATGCGGTATAATTAATCCCGAGTACTCGGGACTAATCATACCGCTGACCGTTAGGGCACATTTCAAAACTGAAAAATGAAAAAAATAATTGGTTTATTAATAGTTTTATTGTTTACACTTAGTTGTAAAAAGCAACCGGAGAAATTCGAATTCAGAATTAGCGGTACTATTGTAGGGAATGAATCTGGCGAATTATATATTGGTGAAAGTAGTAGAGTTGGTGATGAGGTTCCCATACCATATAATGATTACAAATTTGAATACAAAGGGGAATCCCCAAATCTTTACTCTTCGCAAATTCTACTCGACACTTATGGTGAGAAAGGAGTCCTGCCAATAGTAATAGAACCTGGAGAAACCGTTTTTGAGCTTAATTATGATTCACTTGTGGAAAAGTCCTTGGTTCATGCAGGTTATTATAACAAAACATACCGAAAAGCCCGGCAAGAATATATATCTAGTTTTGCCACAGCTGATTATAATTCACAAATAATCAAAGACAAGATAATTCAGTGGTTTAAAAACAATAATGAGAATTATTTGACTATCGACTTTCTAAGCAGCTGGGAAAGTAGACAAGATTTCCTGCCTTTGGATATACTTGGCGAACTAATAAAAAGCATTGAGGATAAGAATTTAATTAAATCAAGAGAATATATCGAACTTTATTCAATATGGCTTTCTAAGAAGGATAGTATTAACAGGATAGGTAAGAAAGCTACAAATTTCAGACTACTCGATATTGATAAAAAACTTATTAGTTTTAATTCAATTGCAAATAATAAACTGACCTATGTAGAGAATTCCGGTAGCTGGTGTGGCAACTCGACAAGAAGATCCAGAGAGCTAAAACCGATTTATGAAAAATACAAAGTTAATGGTTTTGAGGTAATTACAATAGTCTGTGAATCAAAACTTGATAGGTGGGAAAAATGGATTCAAGAAGAAGGTTTTCCATGGGTTTGCCTAATTGAATTAGAAGATGAAATTGCAGAACATGGAATAAAATATTCAAGCCTATTGTTCAAAAGCAGTATTAACTCTAACTATCTTGTTGACAGTAATGGATATGTAATAGCAACTAGCCTATCTACAAATGAGTTAAAAGAAATACTTTTGAAAACATTTGAACCTGAAGTATATCAGAAAGACAATGAAAACATAATTGAAGAAAACGTGCCCTAACAAGCGGTATAATTAATATGCTCCACCTCCGCCCCGATAACGGGGCTACGGCGGACACAGTGTGTCACGGTTTTTGCAAGGTGTTCCATTGAAGGGAAGGAATAAAACAATATATAACTTAGAAACAATGAAAGCCAGTAGTACGTAAACTAAATCAACAACGGTAATCGATATGATAGAAAAGTCGCCATCTGAAAATCACTTGCAAAAACACGTGCCATAACGGCTTGAAAGCCGTTAACGCATACTAATCATACCGCTGACCGTTAGCGGTAAGCGAAAAGAACGTATGGTATAAAATTTGTGGCTTTCTAATTAATAAACGCGTCTTAGTTATGAGAAAAGTGGGTTTCATCTTAATATTATTAATTCTAACTCAATTTGGATGCGAGAAGTTTACCTTAGATACTCCAGAAGGTTTACATCACTGGGATATATTAAAAGTTGAAGGACCATCTTCAGGCTCAATTAATCAAACAATTTCAATAGATGTAACTTACCCAACATCAAGTGGATGCGATGTTGTTACTGAATTTTTGTCTGACAAACATGGGAAAAGGGTTTTAATTAAAGCGTTTGGTTATACTACTGATGGATTTTGTACTCAAGCTGCCGTCCCAAAGGTGAAAGAATATGAGTTTTCATCTAATGAAAAAGGTGAATTTATATTGAAATTCATTAGAATAGACAATACAACAATAAATCATTATATAACGATAGATTAACAAATCGCCTACCGCTAACATGCGGTATAATTAATAGCCTGTGTCATGCTTTTTGCATATCCCCGCTGGGGCCTACGCACTTTTTAAATAAGAAAGGTTAACTTTATACATGAAACATGAAGGCAGTATGAGAATTAAGCAAAAAGCACGCCATAACGGCTTGAAAGCAGTTAACGCATACTAATCATACCGCTGACCGTTAGCTGTCATAAAATATACATAGTTCTATTTGACTGGTAGCTAAATAAATCTTAAATTGCTTTAAACTAACTTCTCAAAGCCATGGCCGCAAACCAGAATAAACTTTCCCGTTTCTGGCAGGAGTTAAAAAGACGAAGAGTATTACACATTATCACTGTATATGCTTCTGCCGCTTTTGTTATTATTGAGCTTATAGGTAATCTTACAGAGCCGCTTAATCTACCCGCAAGTTTATCTACGATTGTGATTATTGTCCTTGCAGTAGGCTTCCCGCTTGCAATCATTTTATCCTGGCTGTATGATCTTACATCAGGAACCTTTGAACGGACGAAACCAATAGAAGATATCCCGGAAAAGGAAAAGATAAAAGTGCCAAATGCCTGGAAGATTGCAACCTATGTAAGCTTTGTTATCATTGCAGGGCTTATAGTCCTGAATATTGCTACCCGAAGCGACCTTATTAAACCCGGAATGATCCAGTCTCTGGTTGTTCTTCCTTTCGACAATTACACCGGTGATGAGCAATTTGATTACGTGGCTTCAGGCATGCACGCTTCTCTAATTGGAGATATCGGTAAAGTGAGTGCACTGAGGGTGATCGGTGAAACCTCATCCAATGTATATAAAGAAACCGACAAGTCAGCACCCGATATTGCGAAAGAACTAAATGTGGATTTGGTACTTGAACCAACTCTTACCTGTTATGGCGACACTGTTTGCATACTCGTGAGAGCAATTGCTCACTTTCCCGAAGAGAAACAGATCTGGGTTGCTGAATACAGTGAGGATAAAAGCAAAATACTGAGCCTGTGGAACCGGATAACCAAGCAAATAGCTGAACAAGTGAAGGTTGAATTAACTCCTGAAGAAGAACGATTGCTCGCCAAATCAGTTTTAGTGGACAGGGATGCCATAGATGCTTATCTCAGCAGCTACGCCCACTGGGATGACCTGAATGAGGAAAGCGTAAGAAAAGCCATCGAATACCTGAACGATGCCGTTGAAAAGGAACAGGGATGGGCCCCTCTCTATACAGGTTTGGCGCAGCTATGGGGAATTCTTGTGCAAATAGGAGCTGAGCCAGCACAAACAGGAATGCCCAAAGTATTTGGCTATCTGGACAAAGCAATGGAACTGGATCCGGACTTCGCCGATTTACATTTCAACAAGGCTTGTTTTGGGGTCTGGCTGGAATGGGACTGGGAAAAAGGCGAGAAGGAGTTCCTGGAAGCCCTGGCCATCAACCCCAGTGACGTCATGTCACGTATCTATTACGCTCATTTACTGGGAATCCTTCAAAGAAATGAGGAGGCCCAACTGCAGGGAAGAATAGCTGTGGAATTGGAGCCCTTAGATCCGTTGATCCATGGATTATATGCCGCAGTATGTGCGTTTACTAAAAACTGGGAAGCTGCCATGGAACATATTGATAAAGCACTGGCGCTGGATCCGGACCACTGGTTTGCGCTCCAGCTCTCGGATATGGTGGCATTTCATCTGGGAGACTATGACCGGGTTCTTCAGGCATGGGAAGATTTCTTGCCTTTTCCTGTAACATTTTTTGATTCTATCCAGACCCTCTACAGAGATCAAGGTATCTATGCAGCTTATGAAAGGGTGGTTCAGGAAATGATCAATACAGGATACGGTACACCTGTTGATTATGCAGCCAGGTTCAGCTACCTGCATCAATATGATAAAGCATTAGAGTGGCTGGAGATAGGATATGAGGTCCACGATCCCAATATGCCTTATATAACCACCGGTTTTTATGTTCTCGATTCTCTGTACAAAGATCACAGATTTCTGTCCATTATTGAAAAGATGGATCTGCCCCTTCCAGAATCTTATTAAAGAATGTTATTACAAGTATTAAGTAATTACGACAGCTAACAATGTGTATATGCCATTTGTAATTGTCACAAGTTTTGCAGCACAAAAACCTATTTTATCGAGAATTAAAAATAAGGCAAAACTTGCGCCAATAAACGGCACATACACTTCACCGTTAGCTGTCATAAAAGCCCAAATAATCTAATTGACTGATAGTCAAAAAAATCTTAACTTGCATTAAACTAACCTTTAAATCCAATGGCCGGACACCAGAACAGACTATCCCGTTTCTGGCAGGAGTTAAAAAGACGCAGGGTAATACATGTTATCGCCGTATATGCTTCTGCCGCCTTTGTAATTATTGAACTTGCTGGTAATCTTACTGAACCCCTTAATCTGCCAGGCAGCCTTTCTACTATTGTTATCATCGTTCTTGCAGTCGGATTCCCATTAGCCATAGTTTTATCCTGGCTGTATGATCTTACATCTGGAACCTTCGAACGAACAAAACCAATGGAAGATATCCCCGAAGGAGAAAAGGCCAGAGTGCCAAATGCCTGGAAGATTGCCACTTATGTGAGTTTTGTGGTTATTGCAGGATTGGTAGTCCTGAACATTGTAAGCAGAAGTGACCTGATAAAGCCCGGAATGATCCAGTCAATGGTAGTGCTCCCTTTTCATAATTACACGGGAGATGAGAATCTTGAATATTTTGTTTCCGGGATGCATTCATCACTGATAGGTGATATGGGAAAAGTGAGCGGTTTAAGAATCTTATCAGAGACTACCTCCAATGTATATAAAAACGTTGAAAAACCGGTTCCCGAGATAGCTTCCGAACTGGGAGTTGATGCCGTGGTTGAACCCACTGTGACCTGCTTCGGTGATACTATTTGCCTGCAAGTAAAGGTGTACAGTGCCTTCCCGGAGGAAAAACTATTATGGGTGGCTGAATACAAAGAAGACAGGAGAAATATTTTGGGTCTATATAACCGGATTACCAAACAAATAGCTGAAGAAGTAAAGGTTGAACTAACGCCTGAAGAAGAAACCTTACTTGCGAGTGCCAGGACAGTGAATAATGAAGCATATGATAATTACCTGAAGGGAAAGTTTCACTGGGACAGGCTGAGTAAAGAAGACCTTGAGAAAG
>Ga0315553_10004830_pt1 | contig 10087 bp, 9 predicted proteins | sample SalMarSW160140MG_FD_203099 | JGI IMG/M metagenome (GOLD analysis project Ga0315553, IMG submission 203099) | Salt marsh sediment microbial communities from the Plum Island Ecosystem LTER, Massachusetts, United States - Salt Marsh Sediment SW1601-40 ... | reverse complement strand
TCCAAAAATGGTCACGATGAATGCGGCAGAGAGATTTGTGATAATTTGTGGAGAGATAGGAAACTACACCGAAAGGATGACCGGTGTTAGTGTTGTTGATGCATTTACCGGCCCTGAAGAATTTCATCCAAAGAAACAGAGTAAAGAGAAATCCCCTACTGAATTGGTTCATGATATCCATCAGACTTTCGACATGTTGCGAGATGAAATAGGTGACCCGATTCGTTTTGAATACATGATGGGTGAGTTACATTCGTTGAACGTAGTTGTTGACTGGGTTGCCGGAAAGGAGATGTCCTATGCGGAACTTGTTGAAGGGCTCTTTCAAATTAAGTTAAAACGATTCCCAGAAGATGATATTGACCAAAACATCCAACTACTAGAAGAACGAATCTCTGATTTTCCTGGAGATGATCTGCGCGATAAAGTTACTCGATTTGGCTCAGAGGGTGAAACTACCGGAGAGGCACTTCAACATCTAATAGAGAATGAACTTCAGAACAAATCCTTAGAAGTCGGTCAAATGTTCAGAAACCAAATATATTCGAAAATGGGTGCATCGGTTCCTGATAATGGAGTCCAATACGAGGCAGTAAGAAACCAACCCTGGAGCGGCTACAACTGGTATCAGGGTGGGTTCAAGTCTCTCAACCAGTTCAACATTGACTCTAAATTCAACAAGGACTCTCTACTCAATGTAATCTATCATGAATATGAGCATCATGTTTCAAACCTGTGGCGTGAGAAAGCTTACCTTAACAGTAAGAACCTGGAGCTTTCCACTGTTCTTCTTCACACAGGTCGATGCGTAATCTCGGAAGGAACTGCAGATTGTGCGAAGGAGTTTTTGGGAGTTACAGATGATAGTCCAAGAACACTAGTTGATAATACACTCTATATACTACGACGTATGGTTGGTATAAATGCCGCAATCATGTTGAATGATGAGGGAAAATCTGCTGATGAGGCGGTTGACTACATGGTTAATCGAGGATTCCGAACACGTGAGGCTGCTCAACAATCGCTCAATTTCATTTCACCAACTTCAAAGGATGGGAAATTGAACTTCTTTGCTCCCTACATCTTCACCTACTTCCTAGGTCGGACAGACTATGTTCTCCCAATGTATCTCAAGGCAGTTGAGAAAGATGTACTTCCAGATTTCTTCAGGACCGTGTATATGAACCCATATTCGGGGTCAAGTGTAACATGGGACAAGTCATTCGACTGGATGTAACACAAGAACAGTAGAACCTATGGATCAAGATAAAAGAAGAAAAAACCTGATAATGGGAGAACTAAAAAATTTGAAACCTTCTTCTGTATAACTGATCTGGGACTATTGTTCTTCCTCTGGATATTAAATGTCTTCTTTCGGGCGACAATTGGTGAACTAATTGCTATATACTTCATCGGTAGCATAGTACTGATTGCAGTGCTTCGTGCGATTGACAAAAGAGCAGCTTAGCATGCACTCGATATTCTCTCGAGACCTTGAGGTCTAGATTCTTCTGAATGTGTATTTTCAAAAATGAGAGATGTGTGATGGCAAAAAACCATCACACTGATGATTGAGATACTATCTACTACTTCGTGCCTTGTTGTAGGCTCTGTCTAACTCTTGACTCATTGAGCTAGGAATGGCAGTCTTGCCTGTGATATCCCCTTCCTTGCGTCTAATGAAGACATAGAGGAGTGTGACATACACGATATCGAATGTGCGTAGAACAAGTGTACTAGGTATGGCTGCAAAGACAACGAATACAACGGTGACCAAGACTGTGGTGATAATATCCCCTGCGGAATATATCCATCCAAACAATGCACCAAAAATTGCAAAGCCAAAGAAGATCATGAATGCAAGAACACCAAAACCCCATCTTACTGCAGTTTCCTTGATCATTACGTCGACAAAGTTCTTACGTACTAGACCGGCACTCCGTTTGATGGCTTTAGTTGCACTCAGTTCTTCAGCAACCATTGCAGGAATTGTAAAATAGTTGACAAGTGCCCATACCCAGCCTATGATGCCCTCTGCGGCATACCCCACACCTCGACCGACTGCACTTTGAGATTTACTAGCAGCGCCTCTAATTGCAATTCTGACTATCGCAATAATCACACTCATGATGCTCAGTACAATAAGTGCGCCAAGAACTCCAAGTGAAGAGCGCACACCATCCCCAAGAGATGGATCACGACCTCGCATGTAGATGTAAGTAATCGCTGATGTAGTAGAGTACGCAAAGTTGTAGAAGAATATTGTCACGAAGAGAAAAACTACAATGCCAATTGCATACGGCCAGTCTCTCTCAATCATAAACTCAAAATTAGTGTCGAGAACCTGTGGCATGAAGTAAACTAAAATGCTCGCAAACAGTACTGCTGAAACGAGCGTGAAGATCATTGTCAATAATGGTGGGACAAATGTCCCTTTCTCATCTAGTGTAACTTGTCCTGTCAGTTTAATTATCTCACCTGCTCTCCGTACACGGTCTCTGAAGACTGTAAATAGAAGAACTGTAAGGAACAACGTGAAGAGTCCCGGTATCATGATTGGCCACCATGTACTAATCAAGGATAATGGCAATGCTCCTGTGAATACAAGAAATAGTACAAGTCCCCATGATAAGATGTTCATGAAAATCGCACCTATGGTGATTAGCGTTCCACCCAGACGTCGTGCAGCTAGAGATGCTAGTAGGCCCATAGCAACACTCATCCCGATTATACCTAATAGTCCAGCACCCAACAACCACATTTGACCTGCTAAAAACGGAATGTAATAAGTTATGATGCCTGTTAGGTCGTACATTAGCCATAGATTATAGAGTGCATAGACTCCAAATGCTATGAACCCTCCAAAGATAACAAGGAGCCCTACAACCGGACCCTTGCGGCTTGGAAATTTCTCTTTCTTATGATATTCATAAATATCAGTACTTGTCATGATGACTCTCCTCCAGAGTTAGCTTATCACTGAATTACGTAAACCCTATTATAAGTTAAATCTTAGGGCGAAAAGACCAAAACACAAGTTAATTATAGTGAACATACAATCAGAATCTACATGGAATCTATTCGCTATTGTGCACCTGGACACATCTTTTGCAAAGCAAACAAGGTGATGCTTGCTGTTGATGGCAGTGAGGGTTCGTCACGAGCTGCTACTGTGGCATTTGAGGTGGCCGAGATGACAAATTCGAAGCTGTTCATCATACATGTCATTCCAACCTCGGTTGTAAAACAATTCTCCCTCATGTCAGACGCAAACCCCGATGATGTCCTTCACAAATATGAAGAAAAAGGTAAAACGCTACTTGATGGCTATAAGAGAGCCGCTGATGACTATAATCTTGAAGTTGAGCTAATCCTAGAGAAAGGCTCTCCATCCGAGAGAATCATCATACTGGCAAAGGAATTGGAAATTGACCTATTAGTTATAGGCTCAGTGGGCGCATCTGGTGCACTCAGGTCTGGTGTAGGCAGTTCTGCTGAACGTGTAGTACTTGGTTCTACTAAGCCCGTTCTTGTAGTAAAATAGATTGAACGACTGATGTTCAAGCCTATTTGATTGGGAAATCATCAAATCAGAAACCAAAGGGCATCATTGGAATTTCGTTATCCTCATCTAACTCTCTTACCATTCGCATTATTCCTCTGATACTGAGGAGCTCCCAAGCGGGTTTAACAAATGCTATTGAAATCTGTTTCGCGTCCTCCTGCGGGATTCCATTTTCTCTAAGTGTCTTATAGAATTCCTTGGCTCCCTTTTTGACATCGTTTCGTCCTTGACGAAGTGACCACCAAAGTTTGAATAGGAGCTTTGATCCACCGCCTATAGCACTCCCTGTAATTGATGCAATGGATCTCGCGGTTCCCATTTCTATTCAAACTCCTCATCATCTTCGTCATCATCGTAGTTATCTGATCCTCGTCGTTTCCTCTTCTTCTTGCCACTAATTTCGATAGATGTTTCGTCGCTCACCATACTCATGAGCTTGCTGAAGTCAAGAGCTCCAACAAATTTCTTAGTCATGTCAAGAGCTACTTCCTCGGGGATTCCCTCAGCGATGAGATTGCTATAGAATTTCCCGATTCCTGCTGCCATGTTACCGGCAGCCTCAGGACTGTACACACTACCGATTAAGCCCGATATCAGTTTCGGAATTGCATCGTTGAGCGCACTGAAGAGTTCAGGCAATGCGCCTGCTATTTCCTTCAGTTCTTCAGCCTCACTCTTTTCTAATCTTGTTTTCTTTTTTGGTTCTGAGAATTCGTCACTCAAATTTATCTTCACCAAGTATTATGTAGACTGGTCACTTACTATATATAAATTGGAAAAAAGTGACCACTTCTTTAGAAACTTGCTACTCCCTCACCAGAGCGAAATACCTTGCTCTATCATCCTCATCTTCGATGATTTGCAAAATGCCCCGTTTAACAAGGTCATTCACTCGTTCCCGTACAATCCTTCTAGATGCTGTTCCTCTCTCAGCTCTCACAGATGCTGTTAATTGACTGATATTGAGAGGACGGGAATTGTCTAGTATCTGGATGATCCTCCAGCTGATATCGTCTTTCTTCAAATCTCCATATCTTGACTCTAATCTCTCAATCTTGGTGAATTTTCCCATCAATCGTACCATGCCATCATAGAACTCGAATCCTTCTTTGATAACTTTGGCTGAAGTACGGACTTCCTCGATACCTGGACCGACCCTCTCTATAAGCTCCTCGAGTCTAGCTAACCTTTCAGAGATTTCATCTAATCTATCTTGGACTTCCTCAATTGTCAGATCTGATTTCGTGTTTTTGATTCCAGTCAAGGAAGTGTCGCCACCTAGAATCAATAGTAGAAAGTGATAAGTCTGACGAATGCCGCGTAAGGACACCTGACCTGAAAAATGGTTCGAAGACATAGGAAGAATAAGCAATTTGACCGGAGAAGAAGGTGAAAACGTAGTTGAAAATGTACTACCTCTACGTGATCTATTTCACTTTGCACACTTCTCCAGATTTTACAGACTGTACGTGCCTGCATCAATTCTTGTGGGTATTGCATGCGGCCTCTTCATGGTTTTATTTCAACTTCTTATTGATACTGCGATTACTGTATTCTCTGTGCTTCCACTCTTCATCGCTCCTTTGATTGGAGGTGCATTTTCAGGTGTTCTCATCTATTTTGGGCGAACGGAGATTCAGGGGAGTGGGATTTCAAAAGCTATTGAAATGACACACAAACCAGGCTCACTTAGAAAAGGTACAACGCTCACAAAACTCGTAGCAACATCTGTATCTATTGGGTCTGGAAATCCAGTAGGACGAGAGGGTCCTGCAGTATTAATCGGTGCAGGTGTCGGGAACGCTATTGGTCGAAGGCTTGGTTTCCGAGATGACTCACATCTCAGAGTATTTCTGATGATGGGCTCTGCAGCTGCAACTGCTGGTATCTATAAGGCACCACTCGGTGGCGCTCTGTTTGCCACTGAGGCTCCATATAGACAAGATGCTCGACTTGGTTATTTTGTACCAACAGTGATTGCTGCATTGAGCTCTTTTGTTGTATTCATAGGCGTGTATCCATTTATCACAGGACATGGAGCTGGTCCATTATTCACTTTTACTGCAGCATTAAGCATCACGCTTGCCGAGATTCCCTTCTTGGTTCTCTTTGGTGTTGTTGCAGGTGTCATTTCGATTCTATTTGCTGTGAGCCTCATGGCTACGCGTAACTTCTTCACAGTAAAATTTCCAAATTGGGTGGATCCTGTGATTGGCTCATTGCTTGCGTGCGTAGTCATTTTCGTTACATCCCTATTTGTAGACCCATCTCTTACAATCGCGGGAATGGGTTATGATGTAATTAACACGCTCGCACTTCATCCTGCGCCAATTTTAATGATAGTTATCTTACTTTTTGGAAAGCTCTTCGCATCATCATTTGTAGTTGCAGGAAAGGTTTCAGGAGGCGTGCTTGCTTCATCATTGTTTGTCGGGGCAATGCTAGGGTTATTCTTTGGCGAGATCTTCTTTCCCTCCAATGTTCCTGCGATTATGGTCCTAGGAATGGGTGCGGTCCTTGCTGCCACGACGAATACTCCTGTCGCAACCACCATCATGATGCTTGAGATGAGTCAAAACTTTGACCTAGTCATTCCTCTAGTGATTTGTATCTGTGTTTCCTATCTCGTAAGTGGAGGCACCTCATTGTATGAAGGTCAAAAAATAAGCAGAGACGATGAAACACCCGGCTTCTATGCCAATGTACTTCCTCCAAGAAAGCTTGGATACGAGAAAATTGATGGAGACGAAACAGAGCAAGATAGCGATGAAATCAATATACTCTGATTTCTACGAAAATTAATAGGCAATTGCAGTAATAAGGTGTCTAAAGGGAGATTGGTTCGGAGGTTCACTCGAATCGCAAACTGACCCCCTAGGAGGAGTAATCTTTGCAGAAGAAAGTGGTAAGTACACTTTTGACCCTTTGTCTAATTCTCTCAAGTGTTCCTGTTCTTCTCTATGTCATGCCGATAGATGAAGTACAGCCAACAAAGATTGAACCAGTGACATTGGACTTTAACAGATTGACTGAACTTTATGGAGAGCAGATTCCAGTAGTTGTTCGTTTTAATCAAGGTCTCTCGTCTGGATTACAAGATATCATCTCATCTATGCAATTGGAATTTAGCCTCGGAAGTGCAAGTAAAAGTCACATCGGTTCGTACTATCTACTGAATGGCAATCCGGATAGTCTTCAGGCTTTGATTGATATGGGTGTTGTTGCGAAGATTGCTCCGCAGACACATACACAATTTCTGGAAACTCCTAGAGACCTCTCAATTCCAGAAATCAATGCTGATGATGTCTGGTCGACGCTTGATGATTTGAGTAGAAACATCACAGGTCGAGATATTCTCATTGCGGATCTCGATTCAGGAGTAGATTGGCGACATCCTGACCTCTGGTTTGCTGATGGCGGCCAATACACTTGGTTTGACCATGCTGCAAACGGTCAGCTGGATAATGGAACTGATGGTATAGATCTCAACCCTGATGGAATCATTATGCCTGATGAGGCTCTGTATGTTCTTGATTTAGATCGGAATGGCATTTTCAATGTTCGATTTGAATGGGCATGGCTTGACAATGTCACTCAAAATGGATCTCCAGACATCGGTGAACCGTTCTTTGTTGTGAATGATACTTCGGGTGATGGTTTCCTTGACCTTGGAGAACCCTTGGTCATGTTGGGAACTCCTAAAACCAAGTACATCTTTGAAATGGATGGTAATCCCTCACCAAGTCTACAGTTATGGGAGCGTGGAGTGAACCTTACATCAAGCACTCACAAAGACGACAGTCCTTATGGTGGAGGTCATGGAACCGCTGTCGCTGGAATACTATTGGGTGGACAACTTGGTTTTCGAGACTATGTTGGTGTGGCCCCTGATGCAGAGTTAATGCTGATTCGTGTTATAGGCGATCAGTTCACGTGGATCTCAATTGAAGCAGGGCTTGCAATCGCAAACAATACGGGGGCTGATGTTATTCTTACAGAAATCGGGTCATGGACCTATCAATATCTCGATGGTAGTTCATTGGCTGAGGAAATAATTGACGATTTAGTTGCTGATGGCATTCCAGTAATCTCTCCAAGTGGGAATCTTGGAGGAAAGGACAAACACGCAATGATCAACACAGTCCGTTTGCTCCCCATCAGATTGATTTCTTAGTTCCTACAGTAGATGGCCTTTATGTCTTTGAAGACATCACGGAGGTCTACATAACAGTCCTAACGGTTGATCCCACTGATTTCGTGGTGAGTAATTTTAGTTTGACAATTAATGGAACCACAACCTACCTTAATCCCGGAGTGGGTGAGGGTATATGGTTCCTGCAATCTAACATTATCCCTGGGGTCAATGTGCAGTCTTACATCTCTACTTCTACAAGAGGTACGAAGATGCTTGCCATCCAACTCTATGGAGCTCTTCCCACCACTCCTCCCGTCGTGCCCTACCAACTTGGCATCTCAACACCTGATGCCGCAACGATTCATGCGTATATCTCTGATGACCAGAGTGGATGGACTGGTGGATGTGTATGGACAACCGACATGGCGGATAGTTATCATATTACATGGCCATCGACAGCAGACAGTGCAATAAGTGTCGCAAGCTATCACACAAGGAGTCTCTATGGGACAATTGGAGATCGTGCTAGCTTCTCCTCTATTGGTCCAAGGATTGATGGTTTTCCCAAACAGACTGTTGCAGCTCCTGGAGGTTACGACATTATCTCAGACTATGCAAATGGTTCTGTTTGGGCCTCTTGGTTTAATGGTGGTGGTGCATTACCTTTTCAGCCGCAGTTTGGAACTTATCGGTTATTTAGTGGAACAAGTGCATCAGGACCGCATGTTGCAGGAGCAGCTGCACTGCTGCTTCAAGCCAATGTTACTATTGGGGGTCAAATGAAAGCAATTTTTGAGTCCACTGCAGTAAGTGATGTGTTCACCGGGGTTGTCCCAAACGACATGTGGGGTAGTGGTAAACTGGATGTGGAGGCTGCATTAGCCTTCATCACTCCTGGTCCTGATGTTGATGGTCCAGTGATTGGGAACCATAATCGAAGCCCCTTCACGCCTAATTCTACTGAATCAGTACTGGTGAATCTTACAGTGTCAGACGCTTCTGGGGTCGACACAGTGATTCTTTCATATTACAATGGCTCAACCTGGTTCAATGTCACAATGACTTGGACTGGGTTATATTATGAAGGCACAATTCCTGCATTCCCGAATGGAACTACTATACTTTATCGTTTCTACGCAAACGACACACTTGATAACTGGTCCATGTCTGGGACATTTAGCTACACTGTTACAGATCCTGGAACCACCACAACCACGACCACCAGTACAACCTCGACAACGGGAAGCCCGACTACGACCTCCCCTCCCCCCGAAGAACCGGATTACCTTCGATTGGCGGTGATACTAAGTGTGGTGCTTGCGTTGATAATTCTGGCAGTTGTATGTAATCGAAGGAGGTCACGATGACCAGATTAAGGCAAAGGATAAAAATTTGTGTTCTTTACACACTCGAAGTAGCGTGAGCAGGTCTTATATGAGCTAAGTTTATTGCGAAGTCGTCGACAAAACAAGACAAAAGGTATCAACCATGAAGCAACTTGGCGGATTTACTCTCGACTTAGGACATAAGAAACACATGCCTGTGGAAGTTCTAGTCGATAATGGCAATACACTCATTCTGATAGACTGTAACTGTTGCGAGGAAAATCTTTCGCGAAGGCTTCCTGGAGGTGCTCTCATACCTATTGCGACAGCCTTGAAAACCTTCTTTGCGGCTCGGGGGATGAGAAATATCGATGTCAATGTGAGCGGAGTAATGATGCGCCGTACCTACAAGGGTATCATGGATGAGTCGGACCTTCCTGAGATGACAAAGGAATTGGAACAGGCTGTTAGTAATTTCACTCGCAAACGAAAGAAGAGATAGGTTGGAGAGAGAATACACTCTCCCCAGAATGGTACTATTGATTTTCAGCTTGGAACTCTTTGAGATATTCAGCAAGTTTCATACAACCCTCAAGAGACATTGCATTGTAGATTGAAGCTCTCATTCCTCCAACTGAGCGATGTCCTTTGAGTCCCACCAAATCTCTTGCAGTTCCTCCAGCAACACACTTCTGTTCCAGCTCTGGCGAAGCCATGGTGAATGTCACGTTCATGAGCGAACGCGAATCCTCCCTTGCATGACCCTTGTAGAACCCATCGGAGGAGTCAATAACATCATAGAGGACTTTTGCCTTCTCTATATTTCTCTTCTCCATCTCCTTCACTCCACCTATTTCTTTCAGGTACTCAAGCGAGAGCTTACAGATATAGATTGGGAAAACTGGTGGTGTATTGTACATAGAGTCGTTGTCGGAATGGGTTTTCCACTTTTGCATTGAAGGTGCACGATCTGGAGCTCGATCAAGAAGATCCTCTCTTACGATGACTAAAGTGACCCCTGCTGGTCCAAGATTCTTTTGGGCTCCAGCATAGATTACGCCA
>Ga0315553_10004828_pt1 | contig 10089 bp, 9 predicted proteins | sample SalMarSW160140MG_FD_203099 | JGI IMG/M metagenome (GOLD analysis project Ga0315553, IMG submission 203099) | Salt marsh sediment microbial communities from the Plum Island Ecosystem LTER, Massachusetts, United States - Salt Marsh Sediment SW1601-40 ... | reverse complement strand
GGACAAGATCAAGGAACGGCGGGGCCTGCGCAGTGTCAGCTTTAAGACAAAGGCCGAGTTGCGGGCGCAGGTCCCCAAGGTGACCGACGTGTACAACAAGTCCTTCATCGAGGTCCAGGGTTACGTGCCGATCACCGAGGCCGAGGCGGAGGTGATCGGCAACCGCATCATCGCTGTCGCCGACCCACGGCTGATCAAGCTCCTGGTGAAGGAGGATGAGGATGAGATCGTCGGGTTTGTGCTGGCCTATCCCGACGTCTCGGCCGCGATCCAGCGCTGCCGGGGGCGGATGTGGCCCCTGGGATGGGCTCACCTGTTGCGGGAGTTCAAGCGCACCCGGTGGCTCAACCTGAATGGTATGGCCATCCTCCAACGGTACCGCGGCCTGGGGGGCAACGCACTGATGTACGCCGAGCTGTACCACACGCTGATGCTGGACGATCAATTCCTGTACGGTGACCTGGTGCAGGTCCAGGAGACGAACGCCCGCATGGTGCGCGAGTTGGAGGCGGTGGGCGTCAAGCCGTACAAGAAACACCGGGTCTATATCCGTTCGCTGGTGTGAGTCGTCTGCAACAGCTCGCGGGCACGAATGCTGGGGTGGGTGATAGAGTGTGCCTGGTCAATAGGGAGGGCATCTATGACGGGGAACAGCCTGGATTATTCACGTTACTTTTGGCAGGGCGAGTGGGTGAGATTGCGCCCGATACGTCTGGAGGACGCGGAGCAGAGCTTTTTCGACTCGCTGGACAGCCCTACCAGACAGGTCCTTCAACTGGGCATCGAACTGCCCACCTCGGTAGAGAAACAAAGGACGGTCCTGGAAAAGTTCGCCGGCTGCGAGGACGCCGACGGCGTGATCGTGTTTGCGATCGAGATGCTGGAAGGGGTCAATGTGGGAGGCATATCGTTCCACAGCCGGGATCGCAAGAACGGGACGTTCAGCTTTGGCATCGTCATCCAGCGGCCCCACAGGGGACAGGGTTATGCCCACGACGCCGTGCGAATCCTGCTCCGGTACGCGTTCTGGGAGCGGCGGTACCAGAAGTGTAATTCCGCCTGCGTGCACACGAATGAGGCTTCGATCGGACTCCATACAAAGCTCGGTTTTGTGGAGGAAGGGAGAATCCGCAGAAACCTGTTCTTTAACGGCCAATACTATGACGACGTCCTGTTCGGCCTGACGCGGGAGGAGTTTGACGCTCTCGAGAATGGCTGACGTATCGTATTCGGTATAGCCGCACTTGGACGTAGAGATCATATTGAGGAGAGACCATGACAGAGAAAAAGGTATTACCCCCGACGTATCTGCTGGTCGCTATTGTGGCCACCATCGCGCTGCATTTTCTGTTCCCGTTGGCCAAGGTGATTCCCACACCCTGGAACCTTGTGGGCCTGGTCCCGTTGGGCTGCGGGATAGCCCTCAACCTGATCGCTGACAGGGCGTTTAGCCAGGCTCAGACCACGGTCAAGCCCTTTGAGGCATCTACAACGTTGGTCACCGACGGTGCATTTCGGATCAGTCGTAATCCGATGTATCTCGGATACGTGCTCATCCTCCTTGGGCTGGCCGTTATGCTGAGATCGGTAGGGCCATACATCGTGATCCCCGTGTTCGCTGTTCTGATGGATCGGGTGTTCATCAGAGTGGAGGAGAGTATGCTGGAGGAGCGGTTGGGGGAGGCCTGGTCAGAGTACAGGCGGCAAGTGAGGCGCTGGATTTAGAATCTATCCGTAAATTCGCTCAAACCCCCGTCTCGGGGGTCTGTTTCGCCCCCGAGGACGGGGGCTGGAGCAGTTTTAGGATAGGTACTTGGCGTGGGAGGGTAGATATGCCGATATGTCATCTCGATGATGTTGACCTGCACTATGAGGTCGTTGGTGAGGGGCAACCCTTGCTGTTCATCCACGGTCTGGGTTCCCGGGGAAGCGCCTGGGAGCTCCAGGTGCCGGATTTTGCCGACCGGTACCAGGTGATCGTTCTCGACGTGCGCGGTCACGGAGAGTCGAGCAAGCCTGCCGGTCCGTACAGTGTGCGGCTCTTTGCGGCCGATACGGTCGGACTGCTCAATGCGCTTGGGATCGGGTCGGCGCACGTGGTGGGGATATCGATGGGTGGAATGATCGGGCTCCAGTTGGCGCTGGATCACCCGGAGGCGGTGAGGAGTCTGGTGGTCGTGAACAGCGGCGCCGAGTTCGTCGTGCGCAACCTCAGACAGCGAGTGCAGGTATGGCAGCGGTTTATGATTGTGCGGTTGCTGGGAATGCGAAAGATGGGGGAGGTATTGAGCGGGCGCCTGTTTCCGAAACCAGAGCAGGAGGAGCTGCGGGCAGAGTTTGTCGAACGCTGGGCCGAGAACGACCCGCGCGCGTACCTGGCGTCGATGCGGGCCATCATCGGCTGGAGCGTGGCGGACCGGTTGGGAGATATCGGCTGTCCGACGATGGTGATTGCGTCGGACAATGATTACACTCCGGTGGCGGAGAAACAGGCGATCGTCGATCAGATAGCGGGGGCGGAGCTGGTGGTAATCGAGGACGCGCGGCACGCGGTGACCGCGGAACAGCCGGAGCAGTTTAACGCGGTGTTGGATGGTTTTTTGGCTGGGACGCAGATGAACAGTGTACTGTAGTACACTACAGTGCGCAGATGGACGCTGATCTGGGAAAAAACCAACGGCATATGATCAAACCCCAAAAGTTGCAAGCGGGCGACCGGGTGGCCACGGTCTCCCTATCCTGGGGAGGGCCGGGGACGTTCCCGCACCGGTACGAGGCAGGGAAACGGCAATTGGAGGAGGAGTTCGGGCTGACGGTGGTCGAAATGGGCCATACACTGAGGGATGACGCCTGGCTGCATCTTCATCCCCAGGCCAGGGCCCAGGACCTGATGGAAGCCTTTGCCGCCCCGTCCGTCAAGGCCATCATATCCACGATCGGCGGTGAGGACTCGATCCGGCTGCTGCCCTTTCTGGACCTGGACGTGATCCGTTCAAACCCCAAGGTCTTTATGGGGTATTCCGACACGACGATCACGCACCTGGTCTGCCTCAAGGCTGGATTGGCCTCGTTCTACGGCCCGTCCATTATGGCGGGTTTTGGCGAGAACGCAGGCCTGTTCCCCTACATGGCGGAGTCGGTGCGCAAGACGCTCTTTTCTTCGGCGCCCATCGGGCGCATCCAGCCAAACACCGATGGCTGGACGGTCGAGCACCTCGATTGGGCCGATCCAGAGAATCAACTGCGCAAGCGGAAGCTTTGTCCATCGACGGGGTGGAAGTTCATCCAGGGGCGGGGAGTCCGGCAGGGACGTTTGATCGGCGGCTGTATCGAGGTCCTGGATTGGTTGCGGGGGACCGACTATTGGCCTGAGGCCGAGATGTGGCAGGAGACGATCCTGTTCTTGGAGACGTCGGAGGAAGCGCCGCCACCCAGCACCGTCAAGTATATCTTGCGGACCTATGCGGCGATGGGGATCTTTGAGGGGCTCTCAGGTATTCTGTTCGGCCGACCGGGCGGCCAGATCCCGCCCGAACGGTTTGACGAGTACGACGAGGTTCTACGCCAGGTGGTGACCGAAGAAGAGGGGCTTGCCGACCTGCCGATCATCACCCATATGGACTTTGGGCACACGGACCCGATGTTTGTAATGCCGTACGGCCTGCGGGCCGAGATCGACTGCGATACGCGGCAGTTCACCATCCTCGAAAACGCGGTCACGGGGTGAGTGTCCTTGTTGTAGCCGTGCATCCACGCCAAATGAAGACCTAGCTACCTGACACTTTTCACAAGAAGGTCAGAAACCAGGTTTTTTCGCCGAAATGCGCGGTGGTTATGGGCGGCAAACCACTCCCTGGTCATCAAGTCGTTTGGATAGATGCAGAAAAACCTGGTTTCTTTATCCTAATCAGGAGGTGAGGCGTGTTCGAATACCCCGAGTTTGCCACCTTGACCCGGCAGATGAACGATACGCTGCAAGGGAAGAGGATACGGAGCGGGCAACTGGGAAACAGCCCGCACAAGTTCGTCTGGTACAATCGCAGCCACGACGAGTTCGAGCGGTTGACAAAAGGGAAGACGGTCGGAGAAGCAAGGGCGAAGGGAAAATGGCTCTTTGTTCCCCTCAATCCTGGGTACGTGTTGCTGCTTGGCGAATGCGGGGGGAAGGTGCTCTATCATCCGCCAGACTCGCAGGTGCCGAAGAAATACCATCTAGCCATCACGTTCGAGGATGACACGTTTCTCACCGCGACCACGCAGATGTGGGGAGCTATGGAGCTGTACGAGCGGGGAGAGGAGCAGGAAAGGCAGTACGTCAAGGGGATGAGGACGACACCGGCCGAACCCGAGTTTACGTTCGAGTACCTTTGCACGCTCATCGATGACCCGGCAACTGGCGAGAAGCGCACCGCCAAGGGGCTGCTGACGCAGGATCAGCTCATCCCCGGGTTGGGGAACGCGATCGCTCAGGACATTCTCTTTCGGGCCCGTCTTTCTCCCAAGTTCCCCGTCGCCGATCTCAGCCCAGACCAGGCCCGAGCACTGCACCGGGCCATTGTCGACACGGTGCGCGAGGTCACGGAGAAGGGCGGGCGATATGACGAGGTTGACCTGTACGGCCAGCGCGGGGGTTACGAGCGCATGATGGATAAGAACGCGGTTGGCCGCCCCTGCCCTGAATGCGGGGGCGAAGTGAAAAAGATCCAGTACCTGGGAGGATCGTGCTACTTTTGCCCGAGCTGCCAAGTATGAGCAACCGCCTTGCCCTGTGCCGGCCCGCCTGCGGATGTGGCGATCCAGCGGGAGCAGAGAATAACGCTTGCTCCCAGGGGATCGGCAGATCCCCGTCCGATGTGCGGATCTGCCAATCCGCCTGGAGCAAGAGGGCAGAGGAAAAACGGAAATATGTCAAACTGGCGACCAGACTTTAATCCTGACCACTTGTACTTTGTCACCACCAGCGCCATCCAGCACCGCCATCTCTTCCAGCGCGACGTGATGAAATGCCTGATCGTGGACAGCATGGACTGTATGCGCTTGCGCGGACGGTTCAAGATGTACGCTTTCGTCGTGATGCCCAACCACATCCACGTCGTCATCCAATGCTGCGCCGATGACCCTCTTGAAAACGTCATACGCGATCTCAAGAAACACACCGCAGATCGATTGATCCGCCATTACCGTGCCGAGGACAATCGATCCGTCCTGGATTTTCTCGCTTCGACCGTGAAGCAGCCGGGTAAACAGCGATACAGAGTGTGGGAGGATGGCTACAATGCCAAAGACGTCTTTTCGCCCGAGTTCCTGCGTCAAAAGATGAGCTACGTCCACAACAACCCGTGCCAGCCTCACTGGAACTTGGTGGAATGTCCTGAGAGCTATATTTGGTCCAGCGCCAGATTCTACGAACTGGAAGAAACGGCCATTATTCCGCTGGACAATGCGAATCACTTGCTGGTCTGAAAGGTAACTTGCTCTCAGGGGATCGACAGATCCCCGTCTCGCTGGCGAGAGCCGTTGGATCTGACGATCCTCCGGGAGCGGGGGGTGATGCAGCGGGAGCGAGGGGGTGATGCAGTGGGAGCAGAGAATATCACTTGCTCTCAGGGGATCGACAGATCCCCGTCTTGCTGGCGAGAGCCGTCGGATCTGGCGATCCTCCGGGAGCGAAGGAGCAGAATGAGTGAATCGGCGTTTGGTATCGTAGCTATGTGCACCACGTGTCTTATGATGTTGGTGCTGGTCGCCTGTACGCTCGCGCCCTCGCCGGACCCGCTGCCCACCGCGACGGCGCCGCTCCAGGCGACGGAACCGGCGGCCGTAGCCTTCAGGCTGCCTGCACCCCTGTACTATCTGCGCGAGGGCCAGGTCTGGCGGCTGGCGCAGGATGGCGAGTCGCAGCAGCAGATCACCCACGAGGCCGCGCCGGTCGACAGTTTCGACATCTCCCCGATCGATTCCACGTTGGCCTATGTCACCGGCAATAGCCTGATCCACGCCGACGCGGACGGTGAGAACCGGCGTGTGCTCCTGGAGGGGCCGGACCTGCCGCCTGTGACGGATGAGCTGGCCAGGCTCAACGACAGGGCCACCATCGGAGGCCAGATCCGCACGCCCGTGTGGTCACCTGATGGCGGTCGCATCGCCTACGTGCAGAACGGCCTGAACGCGATGGTCGTGTCGAATGGCAAGGTGAGGGTGATCCACCCCAACGACTTTATTCCGGAGGAGGGGGAGGCGAGCGACCGGCTTGTGATAGACTCGGTGGTATCCTGGGCGCCCGACGGCCAGCATCTGTTGGTGATGGTCTACACCTACCCACTGGGCAGCATCTATTATCGAGACGTCGCCCTGAAGACCCTCTCCGACTATCTGTCGATAAAGGGAGAGTGCTACCAATGCACCTTTGCGTGGTCCGGGGATAGCCAGCACTTTTTCCTGGGAAATCCGTTCGAGGGGGGACAGGGGGCCCTCACGCGCTGCGACATTGCCGACGGGCGCTGCGCGTTGATCGCGCTGGATATCCCGGCCCGGAAAGCCTATTTCTACGCCTACCCCCATTCCCTCAACCCGGACGAGGCGCTCGTCTTTATGGCGTCGAGTCCCTCTCCGGAGGAGTCACCAGAGTTGTTCAAGATGTTCCGGGTCCAATCGACCGGCTACGGCACGACTCAACTGCGGGAGGACGAATGGTCGATCCAGACGGCGCTCTGGGCGCGGGATAGCCGTGGGGCCCTGATCGTGACGGGGTCCGCGGGCGGCGACGTACCCCCAGATACGCTGGTGTGGGCGCCGGTGGATGCGGGTCCGGCGATTCCGCTGCCGGTCACGGGAGCGCGGGTCTTGCGCTGGGGAGTCAGTGGTCGTGAGTAGCAGGTAGGGCCGCCCGCTCGTGTCGCGGCCCTAAAAGGGAGGAAAGAAGGGAGGAAACCGATGGGATACGTCTGTTTTGGCCTGATGGTCGTTCTGTGGCTCGGCGTGGGGGTGTGGCTGCTGGTACAGAAGCGGCGGCGCAAGGCCGAGGAGCGCTTTGACCCCGAGACCGGGATCGGTATCCTGGCCGGTTCGATCACCCCCCTGGTGATACTGTTCTACCTGCTCTCCTGTATGGGAGGCCCGATCCTGGCCTACGTGGTGCAGACCGGGTCGGATGAAGGGTTCTCTCCCCTGGTGGTGGGGTTGGTGCTGTGCTTTGGTACGTTCACCGTAGTGCTGCCCCTGCTGGTGCTGGTGCTGAAATGGCGCGAGCGGACCGTCATCGACGAAGGGTCCATCCAGTTCCCGCTGTTCCCGTTCCGGCTGGTCCGCCTGGACTGGTCCGAGATCACCGAGATGACGATGGCGGAGCACAAGGGTCCCAGCGCCCGGGGGACCCGAATCGTCCGCTACATCACCGAGGTGAGCATCCACGCTGGAGACAGGGTGTACAGACCGACGTGGGATGCGGCGACGTGGAAGCGGCGGGGGAAGGGAATTCTGCGCGCGATCGCTGCCCACGCTCACCTGAGCGAGGTGGAGCCGAACCACTGGGTGCGCGAGACGGGCTAGCACCTGCAAGGACGGAGGAACTAGGCTGGACTTTCAAGCTTGGCCGGCAGGATGCCGGCGGTCCGATGTCCGATGCTGCAAGAAACGGAGGGATTATGCTGGACTTTCAAGCAGTGCGTGATGGGACGGTCACCTTCGCCGAGTTGGTCGACGGGCTGACGCAGGACGACCTGCGCGATCTGACCCGCGAGATGATCGACACTATTCTGAACTTGATCGTCGATTGCCTCGACGCTGACGTCGTGTTCGAGCCGGACGATCCGGTGGCGGACGATCCGTTCGCCGCTACGCCCGAGGAGGTACATATGCCCTGGACGCTGGGCCACGTGGTGGTGCACACGACGGCGTCGGCTGAGGAATCGGCGGTGATCGCGGCCGAGTTGGCGCGGGGCGTGGAATACCACGGGCGCTCCCGGTACGAGGTGCCGTGGCAGGAGGCGCGCACGGTCGAGGGATGCCGCCACCGCCTGGAGGAGAGCCGGCGTATGCGGCTGGCCAGCCTGGAGATGTGGCCGGACGAGCCGCACCTGGACAATGTCTGCGAGGTGTGGCCCGATAGCCCCGGCGTGAACGCGGTGGGACGCTTTGCCCTAGGGCTGATGCACGAGGAGAGCCACCTGGGCCAGATCGCCGACATCGTGCGGCAGGCCCGGCTGTCGCGTGCAGCGACCTCCTGAATCGGGCTGGTAATCCGGCCTTTATGGTCATAGCCTTGTCAACCTGGTAGAGCGGATGTATACTGCGGAAGGATTTAGGGGAACGAAGGATGACAGTTGCGTACGTGTCCATTGGTTTCCTGGATCCTTCGATTGATCGGATAGATTGAACTTGAGGGGGGAGATAGGAATTCGTGATGTCTCGCTCGTTTTTCCGTTGTGGAGATAGGTTATTCAAGCTCCAGTGGCGTCAATACTTGCCACGGTGGCTCACCCGGTACAAGATGCCTGAGTCGGGCACGATTGTGCTCACGGCCCTGGTTGTAGGCGTTGGGGCAGGTCTGGGCGCCGTCGTCTTCCGGCGGCTCATCGCGGGCGTGCAGGTGCTGGCCTTCGATCGATTGGGTGGGCTGCTAGCGAGCATTTCCCCCTTTCACTTGCTCATCATCCCTGCCATAGGCGGGGCAATCTATGGGCCACTCATCTATCGTTTCGCCCGTGAGGCCAAGGGACACGGCGTGCCCGAGGTGATGGAGGCAGTGGCGGTACGCGGCGGGCGTATCCGGCCGCGGGTAGCTGTGGTCAAAGCGCTGGCCTCGGCCATCTGCATCGGCACCGGCGGGTCGGTAGGGCGCGAAGGCCCGATCGCCCAAATCGGCTCAGCGTTGGGTTCGGCAATCGGACAAGCGCTGAATCTCTCCGACGAGCGGGTGTCCAACCTGGTCGCCTGCGGCGCCGCCGGAGGCATCGCCGCTACCTTCAACGCCCCTATCGCTGGCTCGATCTTTGCCCTGGAGGTGATCCTGGGCCAGTTCCACGCCGTCTACTTTGGTGCGGTGGTCATCTCTGCCGTCACTGCCGATGTCATCGCTCACACCTTTGATGGAGACTTGCGGGCCTTTACTGTGCCCAATTATGGGCTGGTCAGCCCGTGGGAATTGGTGTTATACGTCTTGTTGGGTGTGTTGGCGACTCTGGCTGCCATTGCCTTTGTCCGCTTGCTTTATCTATCCGAGGATTTGTGGAACCAGATGCGCTTTCCTGAGTACTTCAAACCGGTGCTTGGCGGTCTCGTGCTGGGATGTCTGGGTATCCTTACCTTCAAGATCGATGGATTTCCGCGAGTCTTTGGCGTGGGCTACGACAGCATCACACAGACATTGTTCGGCGAACTGACGATGCAGATGGCGCTGATCCTCCTCCTCACAAAGTTGTTCGCCACGATTCTCACGCTTGGCTCTGGCGGCTCCGGCGGCGTGTTTGCCCCGTCGCTCTTTATGGGGGCGATGTTGGGCGCGGCTTTTGGCCAGATAGCGCACCGGGTGTTCCCAGCTATCACCGCTCCTGTGGGTGCTTACGCGTTGGTAGGGATGGCCGCCTTTTTCAGCGCTGCGGCCCACGCGCCGATTACGGCAATCCTCATCATGTTTGAGATGACGGGCAACTATTCGATCATCTTGCCGCTCATGCTCGCGACCGTGGTGAGCACCTTGATCTCCCGAGCCATTCAGCCCGAATCGGTTTATACCCTCAAGCTAGTTCGGCGCGGTATCCACCTGGAACGAGGACAAGAGATTGATGTGATGCAAGGCGTGACGGTCGGCGAAGCCATGACCACCGACGTGGACGTGGTTCCTCTGAGCATGCCCTTGGAAGAATTGGCAGAGGAGTTTGCACACACCCATCACCACGGCTTCCCTGTTGTGGATGCTGCGGGTGAATTGGCTGGCGTGGTTAGCATTCAAGATCTGGAGCAGTCGTTGGAGGAAGGCCCAGCGGAAGGAAGGACGGTGGCCGACATCGCTACTACCGAGGATGTGGTAGTGGTCTATCCCCACGAGATGATGTGGGCGGCGCTGCGGTGGCTGGGAACCCATGATATGAG
>Ga0315553_10004827_pt1 | contig 10089 bp, 8 predicted proteins | sample SalMarSW160140MG_FD_203099 | JGI IMG/M metagenome (GOLD analysis project Ga0315553, IMG submission 203099) | Salt marsh sediment microbial communities from the Plum Island Ecosystem LTER, Massachusetts, United States - Salt Marsh Sediment SW1601-40 ... | reverse complement strand
ATGATCGAGCACCTGAACCGCACCGGGAGCCGGCGCGTGGTGACCATCGAAGACCCCATTGAGTATACCTACGAAGACAAGGGCTGCACCATCACCCAGCGCGAGCTGGGCAGCGATACCCTCTCCTTCGCCGAGGCGCTGCGGCACGTGCTGCGGCAGGACCCGGACGTTATCCTCGTCGGCGAGATGAGAGACCTGGAGACGGCCGCGGCGGCGCTCACCGTGGCGGAGACGGGCCACCTGGTGCTCACCACCGGGCACGCCCCCAGCGCCGCGCAGGCCATCGAGCGTATTACCAATATGTTCCCGCCCCACGAGCGGCACCTGGCCCAGATGCGGCTGGCCTCGCTGCTGCTGGGCATCCTCTGCCAGGCGCTCGTCCCCCGGAAGGACGGCACCGGGCGGGTGGCCGCCATAGAGGTGATGCTGGCCACCCCGGCGGTGAGGAACCTCATCCGGGAGGGGAAGACCTACCAGCTGCCCAATACCATCCGCATGCACGCCGGCCAGGGCATGGAGCTGCTCGACCAGGCGCTGGTCCGGCTCTACCGCGGCGGCGTCATCAGCCGCGAGTCGCTCTACGAGTTCTGCAACGACCGGGACGAGATTATCAAGCTCACCGGCGAGCGGGAGGCCTGGCGGGAGAACGAGCCGGAGCCTTCGCTGGCGGCTGAGTTCGATTTTTCTGAGTAATCTATTCCCACCCAGGCCGCCCTCACCATCCGCGGCTTAGCCCGTAGTTCTGTCCCCCACCCCACCAAAATCCCTCTCTAACTCTCCCTTTACCAAAGGGAGAGGATGATGGTGCTAACCCCACACATCAAAGCCTTAATCCAATCTGTCTCCCCCTTTGAAAAAGGGGGAATAAGGGGGATTTCTTCTTCCGGGGTGGGCTGGGTGGGAAAGAATATCTAAGGCGGAGAGGTGGGGAAAAGGGGAGTAGCCTGCAAAGAGGGGCGAAGCCCCTCTTTTAAATTAGGTTCCCCCTCTCCTGCTGTAAGCCTCGTCAGGAGAGGGGGATACAGGGGGTGAGGTAGAAAAATAAACCCTGTAGACGTGGAAGAGACCCGCCAGCCGGATTCCCCCAAGATTCCCGGCCGGCAGGCCTCTCCCTGAGCAGAACAGTAGGAGTATGCTTGGTTACATCTTCATAGCGTTATCAAGCCGCTATTCTTCTTCGCCCGGGTACCAGACCTTACTAACCAAACCCGCGGTGTCGATACTGTATTCACCCTGGACTTCGTCGACGCCGCCGATGAAGTAGTCACCGACGGTGTAGCCGGTAGCCACGGTGCAGTCATCCCCGGCGGTTGATTGGTCGTGGTCGGCATCGCCGAAGACAAAGTCGCCGCTGTCTCCGGTAACGTTTTCGGTGGTGGCATCGGACATGGCCGCCATCACGGCCGTCTGGACGTTGTGGAGCTCGGTACTGGAGGCCTGCTCCTGGCCCTCGCCGATGAACTTGCCGACATTGGGCACGGCCACCGCCGCCAGGACGCCGAGGATAGCCACGACCACGAGAAGCTCGATGAGAGTGAAGCCCTTTTCCCCGGAGCGGAATTTGTGGTAAAACCTCTTCATTTTCCATACCTCCTAAGTCTCTTTTTTGGCAGGTTTTTACCCTGTTTTCAGCTTAGCATACCCCTGCCGGAGTTCAATGAGGCATTAGTCCCTGTACGGGTGGTAATAAAGTCCTGAATTGGGGGAATTCGGGGAGTTAAACCGAGGTTGACTCTCCCCGGAAAAACAGTCAGAATGGGGTGGTATGGACGCCCCCCTTGCGGTCATCTTCACCTTGCTGGGTATTGCCATCGGCAGCTTCCTCAACGTTTGCATCGACCGCCTGCCGGCCCACCAGTCGCCGGTTTCGCCGCCCTCCCGCTGTGACGGCTGCGGGCGCCGCCTGCGGCTGCTGGATTTAATACCGATAGTAAGCTACCTGTGGCTGCGCGGGCGCTGCCGCTACTGCCGGGCGCCCATTCCCCGCCGCGTGCTCCTTGTCGAGGTGCTCGGCGGCGCGGTCTTCTTCCTGGCCTTCTGGCGCTTCGGCCTCAGCCCCCAGTTCGGCGTCACCGCCTTCTGGAGCGCCGTTTTCCTGGTGATTATCTTCATCGACTGGGAGCACCAGCTGATATTGAATGTAATCACCTACCCGGCGATGGTGGTGGCCCTCGTCATCCTCGGCGCCGACTCCGCCTGGCCCGGGGCGGGTATCCTCACCAATCTGGAGCTGGTACCCCAGCCCGGCATCCTCAGCGGGCTAATCGGCGGCGGCATCGGCTTCGTCTTCTTCCTCATCGTGTTTCTCATCGCGCCGCGGGGCATCGGCATCGGGGATATCAAGCTGGCCGGGCTCATCGGGCTGGTTACCGGAATTCCCCTGCTCATCGTCGGGCTGCTCACCGGGATACTGCTTGGGGGCATCGTGGCGGTGTTCCTCATCCTCTTCCGGCTCAAAGGGAGGAAGGACGTTATCCCCTACGGCACCTTCCTGGGCATCGGGCCCATCGTGGCCATGCTCTGGGGGGCCGATATCTATCAATGGTACCTGGGGCTCTTCTAGCCCCGGCGGCGGTTGACACCGTAGCGGCGGGGCAGTACAATGTTCACGGTGAGCGCACCCATCAAAGCCAATCACATCCTCTCCGGCGATGCGGGCCGGCGGCTGGCGGCGCGTCGCCGTCGTTCCAACATTGAAATCATCGCCGATATGCTGCGCGTCGGTGAAGGCGGCGCGGGCAAGACGGAGATAATGTACGCCGCTAATATGAGCTATAACCAGATACAGCGATACCTGGACTACCTGATGGGCGAGGGCTTCATCACCAAGATGGACATGGGCGGCGCGACGGCCTACCGGGTGACCGATACCGGCCTCAAGCTGCTCAAGACCATCGATAGCCTGATGGAGATGCTGCCAAGCCACGGCGAAGGCCGCTAGGCAGGCTGCCTTTATTAAAGAGGTTCCTTTTATAATATAATCCCGGAGGTGTTGTAGTCTCCGGGGTTCTTTATTTACCGCATGCGGCCCTCCGGCCGTCCATCCATTTGGAAACCTGTTCCATGTAATATTTATCAAAAATTTATGAATCCTTTATTACTTTTATATGTATATTTATGCCCCGATGCTAGACTAACGGTAACGATAAAAACAAGGCCCTACCGGCTGTACGAGAGGAAAAGCAGTTAATGAGAAGAACCCTTATGTTGGATGAAGACGACCTGGTAATGGTGGTCAAAGAAGACGTCGTCAAGCAGATAGACGAGAACCGCGGCGAGCTGAACCGCACCGAGTTCGTCAACTACCTCATCCAGTACCAGCTCAAGGAGCGCGAGCGGCACGACGATTACGTACCCAAGGAAGACTTCCTGAGATTCACCCGGCAGATAACGGGGCTCCTCAACGATTTCCTCCAGTTCTTCGTCAGCTACGGGATGTCCCTGGGCAAGGGGAACCAGCCCGCCGACATCCGGGCGCTGGCCGAGCGGCTGGAATCCCTCCCCAAGACCGACGAAGAGGACCAGGACTGGTAGTCCCGCCAGCCACCTCAACCAAATAGCCATAAACCCCCGCATCCTCTAGAACTTAGTTCTAGAGGATTATTCTATAACTATGTTCTAGTAATAAGTCACTTCACAGCTAGCCTCATTTGTCTTAGGCTTTGGCTAAAGCTTCGGTCTTTCCCGTAGAGGCCGTTAGACTTGTGAGGTTCAGCATGCCGAAAGCGGGCGACCTGCTGCGTCAGGGCAGGAGCGAAGAGCTGTGGCAGATGTGCTGCGGTTTCCTCAGGTTCAACATCGCCGATTTCATGGCTGTCCAGAAGCGCCTCCTTGAGCAGCAGCTTACCCTGCTCAACGCCTCCCCGCTGGGGGAAAAGATAATGCGCGGGGCCAGGCCGAAGACGCTCGAGGAGTTCCGGCGTAGCGTCCCGCTGACCACCTACCGGGACTACTGCCCCGAGCTTATGGAGAAGCGGGAGGATGTATTACCGGCCAGGCCGGAGCAGTGGGTTCGTACCTCCGGCCGCTCCGGCGAATACCCATGTCGCTGGGTGCCGATGACGGAAGAGTATGCCCGGGAGATGAGCGTTTTAATGTACGGCATTGGAATGCTCAGCGGCTGCAGGGGGTGGGGTGACAGTTCTCAGATACCGGAGCGTCCCAGTATTATCTATACCGTAGCCCCCCGCCCCTATATGTCGGGTGCCATGGCCAGCCTCCTGGAGAAGCAGACTCCTATTAGCCATTTACCGGCTTTAGAAGTTGCTGAAGGACTATCTTTTGAAGAGAGGGTAAGACTCGGTTTCCGACAGGCGCTGTCCCAGGGAATAGACTATTTCTTCGGGCTATCCATGGTTCTTGCGCAGATAGGTGACAAGTTCGGTCAATCCTCGGGCAAGATAAATGCTGGGCTGTTGTTTTCCCCGCCTAAGGCATTATTCCGCTTGGTCAAAGGGTTGGCCAAGAGTAAGCTGGCCAGAAGGCCGATGTTACCTAGGGACATATGGCCGGTTAAAGGAATAATATGCAGCGGCCTGGATAGCTGGGTATACAGGGATAAAATAAAAGAATTCTGGGGTAGATATCCGCTGGATGTGTACGCCACAACCGAGGGGGGCATTATCGCTACCCAAGTGTGGGATTATGACAGCATGACTTTTATCCCCAATCTCAACTTCCTGGAATTCGTTCCCGAGGAAGAACACTTCAAGTGGCAGCTGGACCGCAGCTACCAGCCAGAGACTGTTTTGTTGAATGAAGTCGAAGAAGGCATGTATTATGAGATAATTATCACGAACTTTCACGGAGGTTCGCTGGTCAGGTATCGTATTGGTGATTTAATCAAAATTACATCGTTACGGAACGAGAAATTAGGCATTAACATACCGCAAATGGTCTTTGCCAGACGAGCCGATGGATTAATCAATTTCGTGGTTGTTCAGCTTACTGAGAAGCTCATCTGGCAGGCAATAGAAAGCACTCATATTGCCTACGAGGACTGGGCAGCTTACAAAAAGCCGGGAGAGTCGGTATTAACTGTGCTTTTAGAACCCCAAAATACCTTTCAGAGCAGTGCTGAAGACTGGGCGACAAGGATACGTCAGTATATTTTAAGGTCTGACGAAAGCAATAACAGGATGTCTGGCGTTCTTGAAGATTTAACTGACATGGTTGATTTCAATGTCGAGGTTGAGCTGTTGCCCCAGGGTGCCTTTGCGAATTTCACAAAACAGAAACAATCGGAAGGCGCTGACATGGCCCATCTCAAACCACCCCACCTGAATCCTTCAGAAAAGGTGCTTTCATTATTGCGGGGTGAGGAAGAGACCATCATCGTTACTAAAGTAAGTACCCGAACCCGGACTGCCTCCGGCGAAAAAAACGCCGAAAAAGCCCAAAAACCATAGTACTTTAGTCTCCCTTACATTGGTCTCTTGACTTTAGTAACCTCTTGACAGGTATAAAATTAGGGCTGATAATGCCCTTATATGAGTATTTCTGCACTGGTTCCCTTAATCGCCACGGTGGCTTATGTACCTCTGCTGCTTACCACCGCAGGGAGCCGCCCGTGGCAAAAGCGATATACTCTATTTATTCTGTTCCTTTTATCGGCTATGGTCTGGAGTTTTACCGACTTCTTCTTCCGTAGCAATTTATTCCCCCAGTACAATATCATTCTACTTAAGATTATTATGGTTGTATTACCCTTAATGGCAGTACAACTACACGTTTTCTCATCGACTTTCTTCATTTCAGGACAGGGTCGCTGGTTGCCATTGGTTTACGTTTCACTAGCTATTATTGTTGTCTTAGTTTTAACCGGGCAGGTTGTCGACAATATCGTCACCGTCGATGGTAAAATTTATCCTCATTATAATCCGGGAATTGCGTTCATTGCTTTTTCGCTCATGGCTTTAGTTGTCAGGAACATGTATGTTTTCTGGAAAAAGCTCAAGATATTAAATAATCCGGTAATATATAACCAGACCGTTTCACTTATGCTTGGAATCGGAGTTCTGACTGTTTTCATTTTAACGGGAATATTGCCTTGGGGGAGAGAGTATCCGATACCTCATATCGGCAACCTCATCAATGCCACCATTCTCAGCTATGCCGTCGTCCGGCACAAGCTGGTGGATATCCGGCTCGTCCTGCGGCGGGGCACTGCCTGGCTGGCCCTGGGCGTTGTCGGCGGCCTGGCCTACTGGGCGCTGCTCGCCGTTTTCCACAGGATTTTCAATTTCCAGCTGGACGTGACGGCGACGATAGTGGCCATCGCCATCGGCCTGGTCATCTCGGGCTTTATCTATAAAGTCCGCGATTACTTCTTTAAGTTCATGACGCGGGCGTTCCGGGGAGCGAGCTACGACTCCCGCCAGGAGCTGCTCGAGTTCTCCGACAAGATACACAACATCTTCAGTCTGAAAGAGCAGGGCGGCGAGCTGCTTTCGCTGCTGGCGAAGGGCATCAACATCAAGGAGACCTGTCTGCTCTTCCCGGAGGCCGGCAGCGAGGACTTCCGCACCCAGTTCGCCGAGCCCAAGGGTAAGGATAACCACCTGGCCCACCTGGTGTTGCGGGCGGGCAATCCCATCATCCGCTATCTGGAGAGGGAGCGTAAACCGCTGTCCCGTGAGAGCCTTACCATCCTGCCCAGCTTCCTGGGGCTCTGGCCGCAGGAGAAAGAGGATATCGCCTCCCGCGAGGTGGAGATATTCGTCCCCCTGATAAGCCGCGACCGGGTTATCGCCATCCTGGTGGTGGGCGAGAAGCGTTCCGGCAGGTACACCCTGGAGGATATCAGCATCCTCGAGGACGTTACCGGACGCGTGGCGGTCAGCATTGAGAAAGAGTATCTCCGCGAGCAGCTCCGCGAGCGTGAAGAGGAGCTATCAATTATCAACAACTCCAGCACGATACTCACCTCCAGCATGGATATCCAGGAGATATACGGCGGTTTCATCGAAGAGCTTAAAAAGGTTATCGATATCACCTGGGCGTCAATCGTCCTCGTCGACGATACCGAGCTCTGCTGCGTGGCCCTGTCTTCCTCGGAAGGGGTGGCCTACCAGGTAGGCGAAAAGCTCCCCATGGAGGGGACGGGCACGGGTTGGGTGGTCAATCACAAGAAGTCCTTCATCGACTCCGACCTCTCCAAGGAGAGGCATTTTACCACCGGTGAGAATTTCTATCAGCTGGGGTTCCGCACCATCGTCTACCTGCCGCTGGTAGCCAAGGGCGAGGTCATCGGCTGTTTCATCGTGGCCAGCCGGGAGCCCAACGCCTTCAGTCACCGGCATATCAAGCTCCTGGAGCAGCTGGCCGCGCAGATTGCCATGCCGCTGGAGCACACCCATCTCTACGCCAAGGCGGAGCTCAAGGCCCGCATCGACGAGCTTACCGGCCTGCTCAACCGCCGCTCCCTGGACGAGATGCTCGACAGCGAAATCAGCCGTCACTCCCGCTACGGCAGCGTCTTCTCCCTGGCGATACTCGACCTGGATTCCTTCAAGGCCTTTAACGATACCTACGGGCACCTCTCCGGCGACCGCCTGCTGCGCCAGGTGGGGCAGGTCATCAAGAGCACCGTCCGCGCCTCCGATCACGCCTTCCGCTACGGCGGCGACGAGTTCGCCATCGTCTTCCCGCAGACCGATACCGAGGCCGCCTTCCAGGTGGTGGAGAGGGTACGCAAGCGGATTACCGACGGACTGGAATGCGGCGACATACCGGTGAGCACCAGCATCGGGCTGGCCGGCTGGCCGGACGACGGCATCACCCACAGCGACATTATCGCCGCGGCCGACGCCAACCTCTACCGGGCCAAGCGGGAAGGTGGCAACCAGAGCTACCGTACCTCCAATGAGCCGCAGTCTGTCCTGCCGGCGGAACCGGGAGCGGAAACGAGGGTCGTCATTGATAACAAGACCCTGAGCGTCATCTCCGCCCTCTCGGAGACAGTAGACGCCCGCTGCCATTACCCCGACAGTCACGCCCGCAAGGTGACCGATTACGCCCTGGCCCTGGCCAAGTCGCTGGATATGGATATGCCGGGAATCGGCAAGCTGGAGGCCTGCGCCCTGCTGCACGACGTCGGCAAGATGAGCATCAGCGAGGAGATACTCAATAAATCGGGCGAGCTTACGGCGGAGGAGTGGCAGGAGATGAAGACCCATCCCCAGCTGGGGGCGGCCATGGCCAGCCGCATCCCGCAGCTGGCCCACTGCGCTGAGGCTGTCCACCATCATCATGAGTGGTATAATGGCGAGGGCTACCCCGACGGGCTCAAGGGCGAGGCGATACCGCTGGAGTCGCGTATCCTGGCCATTGCCGACGCCTACACTATTATGACTTCCGAAAGGGCTTACGATACGAAGATGACACCCCGGCAGGCGCTCGACGAACTGAAACGGGGCGCCGGCGTGCAGTTCGACCCGCAGCTGGTGGAGCAGTTTGCGGCCCTTTATAAGAGAAAAGAAGCCAAACCCAGGAAAAGAGCGAGGAGGTAAAGCTGGTTCAGGCCATCCCGGCCGGGTATGAAACCGAGCAGGCACTATGAACAATAATAACAACGGCAAGATACAGGTATTCATCATCAGTCAGCAGTCTTTGTTTCTGCAGGCGGTGGAGCAGACCTTATCCGATACCGAGGATATCATTCTGCTGGGTTCCACCGGCGCCCACGATGATGTCCTCCGGGCTATTGATAACCTGCCGCCGGATGTAGCCCTGCTGGACCTGGACGGCCTGCAGGAGGTCGGCCTGGAGCTTACCCGCAAGCTGAAACAGCGCTCGCCCAATATCGGCGTTATCATCCTTACCTCCAACCCCGATGATAACCAGCTCTTCCTGGTGCTCAAGGCCCAGGCGGTGGCCTATCTCAGCAAGGAGGTTACCGGTCAGCAGCTCGTCAGTATCATCCGCCGCGTCGCCCACGGCGAGCACCCCATCAACGAGAGCCTCACCGCCCGCCCCAAGCTGGCGGAGCATGTCCTCCAGCAGTTTCAGGAGCTATCCCTGCAGCGGGAGACCGAGGCCTTTATCTCGCCGCTCACCCCCCGCGAGATTGAGATACTCCGCTACATCGCCCAGGGCTTTCTCAACAAGCAGATTGCCGCCGAGCTGGGCATCAGCGAGCAGACCATCAAGAACCACGTGACCTCCATCCTGCGCAAGCTCAATGCCAACGCCCGCACCGAGGCCGTGGTCGTGGCCATCAAGCAGGGGCTGATAAAGCTGACATAAAATCGCTCGCATCACGGTATCACGCCCCGGTTTTTCAAGGTGCCCCGCCCTGTGACATAATAAACACGTGTCCGGCATAGATTTCGGCTCCGTCCTTCTCCTCGCCCTGGCCCTTTCCACCGACTGTTTCGCCGTGGCCCTTAGCGGCGGCATGGCGCGGCGTCTCCCCCTCCGCCGCCTGGTACGCGTCCCCGTCTTTTTCGGTGTTTTTCAGGGGCTGATGACGCTGGTGGGGTGGCTGGCCGGGCGCAGCGTGGTGGACTATATCGCCGCCTACGACCACTGGCTGGCCTTCGGGCTGCTGCTTGCCATCGGCCTCAAGATGATCCGGGAGTCCTTCAAGGGCGGCGACGGGCGCGCCGGGACGGACATTACCCGCCTCTGGGTGCTGCTGACACTGGCCGTGGCCACCAGCATCGACGCCCTGGCGGTGGGCCTGAGCCTGGCCTTCCTACAGGTGAATATCGCCGCGGCCAGCGTTACCATCGGCGTCACCGCCCTGATTATCACCGTTCTCGGCCTGCTCATCGGCCGGCGGGTGGGGGCTATCATCGGGCGGCGGGCCGAGCTGGTCGGCGGCGCCGTCCTCATCATCATCGGTGTGCGCATCCTCCTGGAGCACCTCCTCTAACCAGTTTACCCTTTGCTGGCGAAACGGGCTGTGCTAGAATATTTCCGTGGATACCGACGTAGAACCGAAGACAGTCAACCCCCTCATCGGCGCGCAGCTCAAGCGCCTGCCGCAGCGCCCCGGCGTCTACCTGATGCGCGATTCCGCCGGGCAAATCCTCTACGTGGGCAAGGCCACCAGCCTCTATCACCGCGTCCGCTCCTACTTCCAGA
>Ga0315553_10004824_pt1 | contig 10090 bp, 14 predicted proteins | sample SalMarSW160140MG_FD_203099 | JGI IMG/M metagenome (GOLD analysis project Ga0315553, IMG submission 203099) | Salt marsh sediment microbial communities from the Plum Island Ecosystem LTER, Massachusetts, United States - Salt Marsh Sediment SW1601-40 ... | reverse complement strand
CTATAGGCTTTGTTCAAAACTGCAGTCGACATCAAAGCGAATACAGAGTCTATTCATAACAGAAGCTAAATTTGTATTGACCAATATCCTTAGACAGTTGTATCAAATTATGTTAGGCAGTCTATATAACGAATTATCACGAGAATTTAGGACAAAATTTATGCAGGACAAAGATGCTATGATACCCAGCGATCAAGAGCTCACAAAGTGGGTAAAGAAATCTTTTAGCAACAATTCGTGGTACAATATTAATTTCTGTAAGGTATTTATGAATCCAAGAACATTTCATACATATGATGAAGAGTATACCACAAAATTTTCAGTCATTGTACATTGTACTAATGAAGATTGGCATGAATTCAACGTTTAGATATGACAGCGGTATGTTAAGCTATAGCTCCTGGATACAAAATAGCTTATAGTGTAGTAATTTCATCCTATTCTTGATGTGCTGGATAAAGACCAGCAGCCATGTCGTCCAGGACCATTTTTGTATCAGTTGAGATAACCTGGAGATTCGATAATGTGTCAGCTGTAAGATATGCAGCACAGTCGACTAGTAGCGCATCAGTATCTTGAGCCAGTTCTTCTAATTGTCTTAGCTATGAATTCATATTAATAGCTAATAATTGGCATGGAAGACAAAATGCATAATATAGTATCTTTGTATTTAACGACGTAACCAAGTAACCGTGTAACCGCTGGCTGACAGGAAATATTGAAGCCGGTGCCTATTCCTCTCCATCAATTTATCAACAGACTAATAGTTACGTCAAGAATTGTATGAAATCTGAGGAGATTAGCCGCCCTCCAGATTGCATCTTGACCCATGAGCTAAACATGCGACATTGTCTGGTAAACAGACGAATATAAATAATTGAATAACAATCAATTTTTTTATCTGCATCAGATGCCGGAGAAAAATACTGGATGGCTCTGGTTTCTACCCCTCTACTTTTTTGGATACAGCTGATTTGTTCTGGTGACCTCTCTGTTTATGTTTTCGCATAATCAATGACCGCGCCAATAGGGGATATAACCAGTAGATTACGACTAGCTGAGGGAGAGTATGGCTATAATTTTATCGTGGGTTATGCTTTGTTGCACAAACCATTATCATATTAGTATAGGTTTGTTGACCACTTGAGATTTAGCTAACATATAATGTGGGTTAGATAGCTATGGCTGCATCGTCATGTCATGTCATTAATAGATATATATTAAAAAGGTACTAGTGATGGACAGTTCAATCAACCAAAGGGTCTACATGTGGATTCGCAAGATAATGTATTCGTGGCTGATGACCGTGTTCAGAAATTCGATAAAGACGGTAATTTTATAACCAAATTTGATGGTATGCTGGGACATCCAATCGACGTAGCAGTAGATTCGATGAATAGAGTCTTTGTATCGGATGAGAATAACAATCAAATTCTTATTTATGAATTGGCAGTTCCAACTCCGACCGTTCCAGAATTAATTGACATAATCAATGGCTTGACATTAACATCGCCTAACGCTTTAATCCATCCCTTGCAGCATATCTGTACAGATCTTAACATGTATCTTTCTAAAGTGGATTTGTACGAAAAGACTGGCAAATTGGCACTTGAAAAAGCTGAAGAATTGCGACAAGCGGGCACTGCGTTAAAAGATGAATTAGCTTGCTAGAGAACAATTCAAGTCACACACAAAAAGATTGATATTGCATTCTTGATTAATATATAGAATGGCGAACTGTACAAAATGTGGAGTAGATATTAAATCTGGTGGTTATGAAACAGAAGAATTAAAGCTTCCTAACGCTACCTGTTATTTGGTTTCATGTAAGCAATGTAAGACTGTGCTTGGAATCGTACAAGAGTAAATTCAATATACTATAAAATAGTTAGTTTCCGAGAATTATTAGAGTAATTGGAGAGCATCTGATTATTCACTACTCAAATGTTTTCATGATGCACATCATCATGTCTTGATTATCAGGAATGGTTTCTTATTTATCTCTTTTAGCCATACAATCAATCCATAACCATGAACTGCGAATATTCTTGTTACTATTTACTGTACTACACGATGTCTATGCTATGCTCTTATTGGGACTCTCGAAGGGATCTAACTGCCTTAGATAGACATCTTTATTTTGTATCATCTCTATCTATCTATAGTTCATTGGAATATAGAAAAATGAACAAACTAAATAAGACAATCCTATATTTCGGAGCGGCTTTCAGTACCGGTATCGGTGGAGTTTTACATCTTGTACTGGTTCCAAACTCGATTGTTGCTGGTATTGAGTATTCTGCATTTTTCTTGATTTCTGGTGTCGCACAGCTTTTCTGGGTTTTACCAATGATAAAAAGATGGGGCAGGATTTGGTATATTGTCGGAATTGGCGGAACAGCTATAATGGTAGGGTTAACCGGTTATACGCTCGCCAACATAGCCGCAGATCCGCAGTCTGCGCCACCTGGAATAACTGAATTGGCAGTTACAATTGAAATATTCCAGGTCTCCTATGTCATAATCACGGGAATAATAATTGCCAAGAGCAGGAGAGAATAAAAACTGGGGCACGTCCACTTTGTATGAGATATTATAACATATACTGCTATTGTTTGTATTTCCGGTACAGTATTTAGCCTATGCCAAGAAGCTGATATATTGGTTTGTTACACTTTCTACTCAAATATGCATCTTGCATGGAATGACAGACGTACTAGACAGTTCATAACCAATGTGGGGTTGATAACATCAAACGGTCCTAATGGATCAGATATAATGGCTGCAGAATGGACTCATCACATATCTTATTCTCCGAGTCTTATCGCAATTAATGTAAGAGGACGGAATACCACTGCAGAAAATATTCAGTCTTCAAGAGAATTTGGTGTTAACCTAGCAGCAGCAGATCAGAACATTGTCTGTAGCGTGGCTGGAAGGTATAGTGGTAAAGAAACAGACAAAATATCATTACTCAAAGAGGCTGGACTTGCTGTTTTCTATGCTGCAAAGAGTATCAATGTACTGATGGTTCAAGATGCGGCTATGAATGCTGAATGCAAATTAATGAAACAACAAGAGTTAGGAGACCACATAATGTTTGTAGGAGAGGTCGTGGAGATATCTGCAGACGAGAATATAAAACCATTGATTTATCACAATGGGAGATATAGGCAGATAGGAGAAGATATCCCTAAACCATCCGCTGATACGTTAGTTCCGATTGAAAAGTTAGCCGAAAAATATAACCGGCCCAGAGGCTAGTGTTGCTATATGGTTCACATTGAGCTCCATGATTAGGGTTAACAAGCTATAAAAGCGGGCTCATGATCACAGTGTTTCGGAAAAACTATGCTAAATCTAGTATATGATCTACTACTGAAGAAAGCTAATACCATCGGCGTAAAACCTGTCCGTCGAATCTATTTTGTGATCTGCAACTCATGTTATTGGTGCGCATCTTTATTTAGAACCACTGCATCGTCATCGACATCATCGTCTGCTCTTGCCTGTCCTGCATGTAATTCACATAATACCAAATCATTACCCATATCTGCTGCTGATGAATAAATTAGAATCGAATAATGAAATTATGATTATGCACTGATTAGTAAGTTCGGAAGCTTTGAACGTGAACCCATTATTGTTGATCATGCATTAAGAGATGGTGATATGATAGGAAAAAAGCTGCAAGTGATTCATACGCCTGGACATACACCAGGACACATATCACTTTACTCTGAGAAGGAGAGAATAATTTTTGGTGCCGATTCTCTTTTTAAATCTGTGATGAGCATTGATGGTCTATATGTACCTCTATCGCAAGTCTCCATAGATCCCGTTACAGCAGCAATATCTGCACGCAGATAGATAGAGACTTTCTCAAATAAAATGTGATAAATTGCTTCTGGCTCATCAAGATTCTCCGATACTGGAGGGTGGACAACAGGCTATAGAACATGCCGCTAGATTAGCCATTAAGGAGCTGACGTAGCGACTATTAGGGTGATTTAAAGACGCTCTGCGAATGTAGAGTCTACATCTAGATTGCGAATGAATGAGACCATGGACTATACTGATTTGTGCTAACTCGGATGATTAAAGCCAGGGACAGGAGCATAATATCTATAAACTACTAGAGGTATCCCATAAATATACAGACAACATTGGAAGATCAAATGGTCACAATGGTTGTTCCAAATCATAATATTAGGCTTTAAGACCAGTTCTTTAACGAGCTAAGAATCAAATCAAGTGATATGTTAACATATAATCGACTAAGCAAGGGTTTTCCAGTACCTTGTAGTAGAATGATAATTGCTTGTATCAGTAGTTTTACTCGGAGTAGGAGCAGCAGTACTAACTGAACTACTCTACAAATGCTTTGCCACCAAAAGCCATGGCAAAGCTGTAGAAATGTGAAAGATATCTTTGTGAATCTGACCATACCCAGCGTGTAGCAGGATCAGCTACAAAAGCTAACTCCAAAGCACCGATAACACCAGCTTCATCTGATTCCATTGCAATTTTAACAATTGGCAAATTATCAAAATAGTCCAGTTTGAACGTTTAAGTGTGTTTGTTTTATGGCGTCATTATTATTGTATCACTATAGAACTTTGGTGTTGTACGATGCTATAGTTGCACAGGCAAACAAAGCTGTTGTCGCAACCGTTACCATCGCTATTATTGGTAGTGTTTTGTTGTTCTTCATCATGATTCGATAGCGTATCAGCAACATATGAAAAGAGTCAAGCAACATCACAAGCAAACGCTTGTGGAAATGATAAACTGCCAATTAACGTCGGATGTCAGAATACTGACTCACTAATTCAAGGTGATGAGAATGGAGTAGCATTAACAGCACAACAGGCATTCTCGGAGACCACGGTGGACACGATGGTAGAGACGGTAGAGGCGGATACGATGGTAGAGACGGTAGAGGCGGTCCCGAGGATGGACTTAGCGACAATGATTAGAAAATTATACGATGGCTATATTGGGTATTTTCAAAACAAATGCGGTAACAAAACAAATGTATGAAGAATTAAGAAAAGAAGTAGATTGGGAACATCAGCATCCAGACGGAGAAGCGCTTCATGTGGCTGCATTTGATAACTCTGGCAACTTTTGCGTAGCTGATATTTGGGAATCGGAAGAGCATCTAAACAATTTCATAAATAATAGAGTACGTCCAGCGATAAAGAAAATTAATATGCCTATGCCTGAGGGGGAAATATTTCAGATAAACGACGTAAGTGCTTTTCCCGCCATGGATAAGTACAAAGTATGACTAGATGCAACAGTTGACTCGTATCTGAGTCATTTCTAATTATTTTTTTCAAATCTTTTTTGGCTATGACATTTTCATTAGTTCTTGTTTCTTTCTATCGATAGCATTCTGATAGTTCATGATAGTCTGACCAAGATCAGATAATTGTGCGCGCTGTAGCATAATTAGTATTGTTCAAATCTTTCTAATTTCCAGTTCTAACACATCACTGCTAAGCTGTCGACATCTAGGTCATTATGACCATTATCTACAAAATCATGAGCAGGTTTTTCTGGCTCTGTATATTTCTAGGGTTTATAGTTTTCATGTAATTCACGAAATTCTGTTGTCAAGAACCACTTAAACTCTTGCTTTAGCGTTATTTCACAGACATGTGTTAATAATCCGAGTATGATAGCCGGTGCCTATGGGTCCATTTGAGCGAGATGTCAGAGGGATGCTATAGAAACGGTTGAAGATATGAGTTTGAGTTCATACCGACCATTAACACGCTAACTCATTCTTTAACGATGTTCCGAGTTGACGTAATTCTTCAGCTTGTCCAAGTGTCAATTTGCCAGTACTTTCGTATAGATCAACTTTAGACAAATACATATTGAGATCTTAACACATATGCTGTAATGGATTTATTAAAGCGGTGGACGATGTTATACCTAAGCCGTTGAACCCAGTCTCTCTTTTAGAACCAAATTAGATGCCGGTCTATTAGATGTTGTTTTCAAAATAGTTGGTGGCGCTGTCACATTTGGTCTTCTCATTATAGCATTATGTATTGTTTTTTTATTTTGCTAACAAATTAGACTTAGATTACTCTGTGCGTTAACAAGTCTTTAACAGGTTCCTGATGGCAAGACTCTATAGATCTGCTCACAATGATTAGGGCAGCTTAATTAATCTCATAAGTTACTCTGATAGTGAACGCTGGGGGTGGTCTTCTCGGTATATTGTTGGTCTAATATATATAGCTGAGGCCAACCTTTGATTGGACTATTCTAAATGATTCGTTAGTTGAGATGGGTATTAGTTCAGTGCTAAGCTATTTTTTGGGAAACAGCCATCGAACTACTACCAGCATCTGGAATGATTATCGTTGTAGCTCCGAACGTTGTTCCACCATTTGCACTACGTATGAAAAATACATCTCTACCTGTATTTGGTAATTTTGCTGTCCGACTCTTAATCCAGTCTCATGGCGCAGTAAGAAGTTGAGAGGCGATTCCTAATGGTTTGTGCTATTTCCACTCGTATCCTGTTGTTTTGAACTTTTGAAGAGCAGGGTCGTATTCTGATTCAAGTGCGATAATTAAATTATTCATCCAAGACAAGTTTTGTGAATTTGAAAATCCCGCTACTGACACTAACCCTTTGACTTTACCGTCTTCCATCAGTTTACTCTTTTCGTGTCCCCACCACATGAATTGGTCCCCATGTTCAGTTGTCGTTAGCGTACCTATCCAACTAGCATGAGCTATACCATGGGGATATTGGGTGATAGTGCCCGAGCCCATGTTTTTGCTGTTCGGAAATCTACCTATTCCTCTTATTTCAGATGTAAAGCTCACTTCCATCGTTGTTCCCTCTATTGGATGAACTCTTGTTATTCTGAAAGCTGTTATATCGCCACTCTCTTCAAAGAGTTTTTCTCCCAGCGCCATGCTAATCGCCGTTGGCAGGAGCAGGAGGTATAGCTCCTAATTGCTGCATAAGCCCCATTATATCTGCATGTGCCTTATTTTCTTCCAACTTGCCATCGATAATAGTTCCAATCCCTGTGCCGCCAAATGAGATCTTCTTGCCAGTGGGCAGTATTCCTTGAAACTCTCCTTTGTGAGTGCCAGTAAGAGCCAACCTAAATGCCACTTTGTTACCTTCTGCTAGGATATCTTCAATAGCAAAATGAATGTCTGGGAATGCATTGAAAAGGGCAGCCAGAAATTGTTTATGTCCGTTCCAATCCATTGGTGGCATGCCTGAAAAGTAAAAGCGATGATTAGGGGGCCATAGCTTTTCGATTTTTTGCAAATCCTTTTGACTGTGATGCTCAAAGTACTGACGAATCATTGCCTTATTTTGTTCTTCCTCACCATTTTTTTGGTCTTCCGACATAGTTTTTTCCATGACTTGACTTATGTGAATCCTGTTCTTAACTATGAGCGGATATTAGAACCGCAATTTGGACGTCATATCCTTCTTCATCTTTATATCAAAGATCTACGATTACCATTAGGGATCTATCGTGCAAATGGACAAGATAGATATCAAAATCATAAAAGAGTTTCTTGCAGACTTCGTATTTCCTCCAAGAAATGCGCACATTAGAAGATCCTTCCGCTCACTCGCAAATAGCATAAAAATAGACCAGCATGCGATTAGAAACAGAATAAAAAGGCTTCAAGAGCAAGGAATCATAAGGCGCTGGTACATTGCAGTAAATCCTGCCATCTTTGGATTGAAGACTGCAAATCTGCAGATTTTTTTGCTCGATAACTCCGACAAGGATCAGATAATGCAAAAGATTTCTTCATCTTTTCCGAATTTGGGCTTTTTGTGCAATCATCTGGAGCCGAGACTGATCGTAATATTGTATTATAGGGATGCCAAAGACCTTGATCAGGATATTGATAAGTTAACGAAAATAACAAAAGCTACCTGTGTGAACAAAATGCCAAAACTCTTTACAGAGTATGGAGCAAAATTGACAGAGTCTGATTGGAAGATAATAGGTAGTCTACAAGAGGATCCTTGGAAGCCTTATCAGGCCATTTCAAAAGAATTGAAGATCTCGTCAAAAACAGTGAAAAGAAGAGTTGAAGCATTAGCAAAAGATGGTGCAGTATATCTTTTAGCAGATGTGAATATGAGAGCTGTTGAAGGCATAATACCTGCAGATTTGTTAATTTTTTACGAAAATAGAAGCAACATCAATTCCGTAGTGAAGGACAAGACAAGATTGCAGATAGCAGAATATCTCGGGGATCAGCTTATATTTTTCGACCCTAATTTTGCTCCTAATATAGATCATTTTGCATTAATTCTGTCCAGCATTTCAAAAACCCAAGAAATACAAAAATGGGTAAGTGGAAGGGAAGGCGTCAAACAATCAGATATAAGTATATTGCTAGATGTCTTTCCAAGACTTAGGTTATACGAAGAACTTGTAGAAGATATGATAAGGCCGCAGCAACAATCAACAGGATATATCGAGGAGTATAGTTCGAACTCTGGATTCAAATGAAAGCAAGTGCAGACTAGAATACGTAAATAATCTAGATATGTGGTACTGTCAAGACTGTGTTCAGTACTACGACACTACCATTCAAGACATTCCCTTGAAGAACATTAAGGACAGCAGAGTAGGAACTTATCCTGAATTGCAGCACTATCCAACAGCAGGAGAGGACGATATTTGGTTACCATTCGTACATGGTATTAGCCCCGACGACGAAGAGAACATACCAAGTAACATTGAAGTAATAGCTGACGACGGTCACAACAAGCACATACGAGTCAAAGGTTCACTAGCTGAAGCATTAGCAGCTGAGTTCACAGTTGATAACATAGCATGATGATAATGGCACCAACAAAAATATCTGAACGTACCAAGCGTCCTTGTAAACATTGTAGCAAAGAAATATACTTACAATATATACCAGTCACTCCAACACTTAAATGGATATCTTTTGACCTGGACGAAAAGTTACATTTATGCGCAGCGAGACCATTACAACTAAAGACTGAACAACTTATTCAAGAAGCAATAGACAGAATAAACTATTCTAATACTAATGAGGTATCACCATTGCTAAATAACATAGACATTTCTTCATGACATGATAATAGAGAAACTTACTTCCAGTAGGAATGCAGCCAATAGGTATTGTATTTGACCCTTCTAATCTTTACGTTTATGTTGCTAATGCAGAGGTAAATGCTGATCCGCATACAGTTTCAGTCATTGATAGTAGCACGAATCAAGTAATTGATGATATAGTAATACCATCAAGTGCTGTCGGTATTGCAATTCCAATTGGACTTTCATTCAATCCTATAAATGGCTACGTATATCTGACTACATCCAGTGCGCAAAGAGTATATGCGATTGCATATCCATGAGGCCTAAATACGAGATTTTGGGACGCCCGCATAGACTAAGGTAAGATTACAAGAATCTTTATTAGGATTCAACGCTGTCTGGACTAAATAAGTATAAGAGATGGACTTATCAACAATTCCAATTCTTCTGTTATTATTTCTTCTGTCGTGAGTGTAGAGGTATTTGGGTGACCAATCTCCCAGAACCTAACTATGCTTTCAACATAATCAAAAGACCTATATACATTAGGAGTCAAGACAGCATACAATAGCAATGCAGAAACAACCATTCCAGATATAATTGCGTTATTATTTATAGCTTAGCATATAAAATAGCTGTATTAAATTCCCAGTGCTTTTGACAGTATTCATGTATTGTTTTCATTAATACTTCGGCGGCAGCAGCTAATAGTGTACGTTACTAATAAGAAAGATAAAGAGAACTAACTATCCAAAAAATAAAGTCAAGTAATGACTTCTCATTCTGGTTGTCTGCTACTATCTGATTATATTGCTCAGTAATCGTATCGTTGTATATTTCCAATAACGATTTCTCGTATGAGTCCATGCAAAACCATCTAAACCAATTAAGATAAGTGTCATTACATATTGTTGATGTAATTGTCATATTCTTCTCACAGGAAGAGCTTTAGCTTTGTTCATTGATCTGCTTTGCTGAGTAAGTGATCAGTAAAGGAGAGTTAG
>Ga0315553_10004821_pt1 | contig 10092 bp, 12 predicted proteins | sample SalMarSW160140MG_FD_203099 | JGI IMG/M metagenome (GOLD analysis project Ga0315553, IMG submission 203099) | Salt marsh sediment microbial communities from the Plum Island Ecosystem LTER, Massachusetts, United States - Salt Marsh Sediment SW1601-40 ... | reverse complement strand
TCGAGCTCGCCGAGGGCGTGCGGGTACGGATTGCCCGCGGCATGATCGCGGAGGTTCGCGCCAAGGGCGAGCCGGTTAAGGAGAGCGGCTAGCGCGGCCCGCCGTCGCGCCCGCGTTTGGCTCGGCACTCATGCTTCAGATCGCCCGCTGGAAGGTGACACTGATCCTGCTCGTCGTGGTCGCGGCGGTCATCGTGGCGGTTCCGAACGTCTTCTCCGGGCAGACCGTGGCGTCGTGGCCCGCCTGGCTGCCGAGGAACCAAGTTGTGCTCGGCCTCGACCTGCAGGGAGGCGCTTACCTGCTGTACGAGGTGGACCGCACCGACTACGTCCACAAGCGTTTGCGGACGCTGGTCAGCGACGTGCGCACCGCGATGCTGGAGAGCCCGCGCATCGGCTACACCGGCCTCGGCATTCAGGGCCAGGGGGTCCAGCTTCGCATCCGAGACCTCGACCGGGTCGACGACGCCCGCCAGCGCCTGGATGACCTGCGCAATCCGCTTGATGCCGGCATCCTGGCCTCGGGCTCGATCTACGAATTCGATCTAAGCGTCGATGACAACGGTCTGGCGCGGCTTTCGTACTCGGAAGCCGGGCTGACGGAGCGCGTCAGCGGTATCGTTGCCCAGTCGATCGAGGTGATCAACCGGCGCATCAACGAGCTCGGCACCACCGAGCCGAGCATTCAGCGGCAGGGCGAGGACCGCATCCTGGTAGAGGCGCCCGGCCTCGGCGACCCGGAACGGCTGAAGGCCTTGGTCGGTCAGACCGCCCAATTGACCTTCCACATGGTTGTCAGCCAGATCAGCGCGAGTGAGGCGGAGCGCACCGCGCCTGAGCCCGGAACCCTCCGACTCGTCGACGCGGACGATCCCGAGCTCATTCACGTCGTCGAGGATGTTCCACTGATGACGGGTGAGGATCTGGTCGACGCGCAGGCTGGTTTCGACGGTCAGACCAACGAGCCGGTGGTCGACTTCCGGCTGACCACAGGCGGCGCTCGCAAGTTCGCCGAAGTCACCGCGAACAATGTCGGCCGGCTGTTCGCCATCGTCCTCGACGAGGAAGTGATTTCGGCGCCGGTGATCCGCGAGCCGATCCCTGGCGGCTCCGGCCAGATCAGCGGCAGCTTCACCGTCGAAAGTGCCAACGATCTTGCCATCCTGCTGAGGGCCGGTTCGCTCCCGGCGAAACTGACCATCGTCGAGGAACGCTCGGTCGGCCCCGGCCTCGGCGCCGATTCGATCGAAGCAGGCCGGATCGCCGCGATGATCGGCACCGTCGCCATCATCGCGTTCATGCTTGCGGTCTATGGTTTCTTCGGCGTGATCGCCAACGTCGCGGTGATCGTCAACGTCATCATGATTGTCGCCGTGTTGACGTTGTTCGGCTTCACGCTGACCCTGCCCGGCATCGCTGGCATCGTGCTGACGGTCGGCATGGCGGTCGATTCCAACGTGCTCATCTATGAGCGCATCCGCGAGGAATTCCGACAGGGCCGCACGGCCATCGCCGCCATCGACACCGGTTTCACCCGCGCGCTTGGCACCATCGTCGACGCCAACGTGACGACGTTGATCGCGGCCGTGGTCCTGTTCTTTCTTGGTTCTGGCCCGATCCGCGGCTTTGCCGTCACGTACATGATCGGCATCCTCACCACGCTGTTCACCGCCTTCACCTTCACCCGCATGGTCATTGCGCTCTGGGTCGCCGAGCGCCGGCCGAAAACGGTCCCAGTCTGAGGCCGCCGGAGCTCACGCCGATGCGCAAACTTCGCCTCATACCGGACGACACCAAGATCCGCTTCATGTGGCTCCGCCGGTTCAACTTCCCGGCGTCGATCCTGTTGTCGGTGCTGTCGGTCGTCCTGTTCTTCACCGTTGGGCCGCAATACGGCATCGACTTCCGCGGCGGCTCGCTCCTCGAGGTCAAGCCGGTGGCGGCGAACTACGACCTCGGCGCGATCCGCGCAACGCTCGGCCAACTCAATCTCGGCGACGTGCAGGTGACCGAGGTCTCCGACCCGGTCGCCGGCACCAGCGTCCTGATCAGGATTCAACAGCAGGCCGGCGAAGACCCGGATGCCGCGCAGCAGGCGGCGCTGGCGCGCGTCCGCGACGCCTTCGGTGACACCGTCGAGTACCGCCGGGTGGAAACCGTGGGACCCCGCGTGTCGGGCGAACTCGCCTACAACGGCACCATCGCGCTTCTGGTGACGATCGTCGCGATCCTGATCTACGTCTGGTTCCGATTCGAATGGCAGTTCGCCGTCGGCGCCATCATCGCCACCGGCCATGACGTGTTGATGACCCTGGGCTTCTTCGTGGTCGCCCGGCTCGATTTCAACCTGTCGAGCATTGCCGCGATCCTCACCATCGTCGGTTATTCGCTCAACGACACCGTCGTCGTTTACGACCGCATCCGCGAGAATCTGCGCAAGTACAAGAAGATGCCGTTGATCGAATTGCTCGACCGTTCGGTCAACGAGACGTTGTCACGCACCACGCAGACGTCGCTGACCACCGTCTTGGTTCTGCTGGCGCTGTTCATTTTCGGTGGCGAGGTGATCCGCTCGTTCGTCGCCGCGATGATCTTCGGCGTCGCCATCGGCACGTACTCGTCGATCTACATCGCCGCACCGGTGCTGGTCTATTTCCGGCTGCGCACGGGGCAGACCGCCGGGGACAGCGAAGCCGCCGAGGCGACGGGGAGGGCCTGAGCGGTGGTGCCTGCCGGCACCGTCATGCGCGCCGCCCACTATCCGAGACGGGCGCCGATCGACGCATATGGCAACGGCGGGTTCCGGTTTGCCGGCATGTCCCACCGCGGCAGTCTCCTGTGCCTACCGAGCGGCATTCACGGCTGGTCGCTGCCGGCACCGGGCGCGCTCGACGAGACCAGCCTCGAGCCGGTGTTCGCCGAGGCGGCGGATTTCGAGGTCCTGCTGATCGGCACCGGCCTCGACATCGTCCCGCTCCCCAAAGCGCTCCGCCAGCGCTGTCGCGCCGAGAAGATCGTCGTCGAAGCGATGTCCACCGGCGCCGCGGTCCGCACGTTCAATGTGCTTCTTGCGGAAGAACGGGCCGTTGCCGCGGCGCTCGTCGCCGTCGAGTAGGTCGCGCGCCATATCTTCGCTAATGGATCACTACGACTATTGCGCCGCTGCGCTTCGTCGGCACGACCGCGACCGCTACGTTGCCGACCTGTTCGCGGCGCCGCGTCTGCGCAAACACCTGTTCGCGCTGCACGCCTTCGGCGCTGAAATCGCCCGCGTGCGCGACGTGGTCAGCGAGCCCGGTCTGGGCGAGATCCGCCTGCAATGGTGGCGCGACGCGCTGGCGGCCGGGGGCGCTGGCCACCCAGTGGCCGCGGCGTTGGTCGACACGATCAGCCAGTATGCGATGCCGCGCGCCGCGTTCGAGATGCTCATCGACGCGCGGACCTTCGATCTCTACGACGACCCGATGCCGAGCCTGAGCGACCTGGAAGGCTACGCCGGGGAGACGGCCTCCTTGCTCATCCATCTTTCAGCGACCGTTCTTGCCGGTGGGCGCAATCTCGACAGTGCCGAGGCGGCCGGTCACGCCGGGGTCGCGCTGACCCTGGCGGGGATCACGCGTGCGCTGCCGCGCCATGCCGCGCGCGGTCAGTGCTATCTGCCCGACGACCTCATGGCCGCCCATGGTGTGGAACGCGCCGCGCTGTTCGCGCGCACAAAGACGCCACAGCTCCTCTCCTTGCTCGCCGAGCTCAGGTCGATTGCGCGGGGCCACGTGGCCGCCGCCGAACGCGCCGCCGCCGACCTCGACCCAGTCGTTCGGCCAGGCTTCCTGCCGCTCGCCTTGGTGGGACCCGATCTCGACCTGATGGACGGGCCAAGCTACGACCCGTTCTCGCCGCGCCCCGTGCTGGCGCCGTGGCGCCGGCTGTGGATCATGTGGCTGGCGGCACGACGCTGAGGCTTAGGCAGACGCTGCCGCCACACCCGGCCTTCCTGTCACTCGGCGGCCTCGTTCACGATCACGGAGAGCCATGCTCCGAGATCGGTCAGCGCCCGTGCCGCGATCGCGCGCTTCTTGCCACCGCCGCGGTCCGCGCGAGTCCGTTTACCGCCGGCCTTCACGGTTACCAAAACCGGCGGAAAGAGGCCGAAGTTGACGTTCATCGGCTGGAACGATTGCCGGCCGGCTTCGTCCGCCGACAGGTGGCCGCCAGTGATGTGGTTGAGGAGCGCGCCAAACGCTGTGGTCGCCGGCGGTGGCACAACGGCCTCGCCGAGGCGCTCGGCCGCTGCGAAACGCCCGGCAAGCAGACCTATCGCCGCCGATTCAACGTAACCCTCGCAACCGGTGATCTGTCCGGCGAAGCGCAGGCGCGGCTCCGCTTTCAGCCTGAGCGTGCCGTCGAGCAACTTCGGCGAATTCAGGAACGTATTACGGTGGACGCCGCCCAGGCGCGCGAAGCGCGCACCCCCCAGTCCCGGGATCATGCGGAAGATGTCGGCCTGGACGGCGTACCGCAACCGCGTCTGAAAGCCGACCATGTTGTAGAGCGTGCCAAGCGTGTTGTCTTGGCGGAGCTGGACCACCGCGTAGGGCTTGTCCCCAGGCCTGTGGCGATTGGTCAGCCCGACCGGCTTCATCGGCCCGTGTCGCAACGTCTCGCGCCCCCGTGCCGCCATCACCTCGATTGGCAGGCAGCCGTCGAAGTAGGGGACGGTCTCCCAGTCGTGCGGTTTGTGCGGCTCGCCGGCGATGAGCGCGTCGACGAAGGCGTCATATTGCGGCCTGTCGAGCGGGCAGTTGATGTAGTCGGCGCCGCTGCCGCCGGGACCGGTCTTGTCGTAGCGCGACTGCAACCAGGCGATGTCCATGTCGATCGAATCGAAGTGGACGATGGGCGCAATGGCGTCGAAGAACGCCAGAGCCGCCTCGCCGGTGATGGTGCGGATCGCCTCGGCCAGCGCCGGCGAGGTGAGGGGACCGGTGGCGACGATGACGCTATCCCAGGCTCTTGGCGGCAGGCCGTCAACCTCACCGCGTTCGATGGCGACCAGCGGGTGGGCGCCGAGGGCCTCGGTCACCGCGCCAGCGAAGCCGTCACGGTCGACGGCAAGCGCGCCGCCAGCCGGCACTTGGTTGCAGTCGGCGATCCGCATGATGAGCGAGCCAGCCCGGCGCAGCTCCTCATGGAGGAGCCCGACGGCGCTGGTTTCGCGATCGTCTGAACGGAAGGAGTTGGAGCAGACGAGCTCTGCCAGTCGATCGGTCCGGTGGGCCTCCGTGCCGTGGACCGGGCGCATTTCGTGGAGGACGACGGCAACGCCCCGTTCCGCGATCTGCCATGCGGCTTCGGAGCCGGCGAGCCCGCCGCCGATGACGTGAACTGAGTGCATCGGGCGACCCTAGTGTGCGGCCGCGAGGCCTTCAACAATGGAAAAACGCCCGCCGGGGAGGAGATCGGCGGACGTTTTTCGTGTTGGGAGCAGGCCGGGCGCCGTGGCCCTGCCGGCTCCCGCACCTCGCCCGGGTGGGAGGAAGGACCCGGGCGGGAATTCTCAGCGAATCGCTGACTGGCGGGCGATCTCCGGGATGTCCGCCCTGCTGATGCCGAGGTCGGCAAGATCGCGATTTGTCAGCCGCATCAACTCGTTATAGGTCTCCCGGTACTTCCGCCAAGTGCGGTAGGTGGTGAGCAGCCTGTTGGTCATTTGGTGCGCCTTTCACATCTTCCAGAGCGGCGGTGAGTCCGTCCTTGGACAACCGGAATCTAGGCGTCACCCGCCCGGCTGTGCAGAGAAGATAACGCATACCGGGCCTGCACTTGATGCACAGCAACATGAAATTGACACAATTGCTGCGTTGCAGCAGAAATCTTCAAACACGGTCGCTCGCCAGTGATTCTTTGGGGTACGCGGCCGGCGGGCGGGGCCGGCCGGGCAGAGGACGATGAAGCAGGCGACTCACCACATGTCGGTCGAGACCCGGGGCAAGGGGCTGACCGAAATCACCCGGGAGGTAGCCGGCTGGCTAGGCCGCCAGGGGATTGCCACCGGCGTCCTCACCGTCTTTTGCCGGCACACCTCGGCCTCGCTGTTGATCCAGGAGAACGCCGACCCGGCTGTACGCACCGATCTTGAGGCGTATTTCGAGGAGATCGCGCCGGAAGAGCGCGGCCGATACGTCCACAGCGTCGAGGGGCCGGACGATATGCCCTCGCATATCCGCACGGCCTTGACCCACACCCAGCTCTCCATTCCTGTCGAGGGGGGCGCGATGGCGCTCGGCACTTGGCAGGGCCTTTACCTGTTTGAGCATCGCCGCAGGCCGCACCGGCGCGAAGTCGTGCTGCATCTGATCGGCGAATGAGCCGGACGCCGGGGGGCGCGTGGTTAACAATTGGTTCACGAACGGCGTGCCAGGATTCACCGGGTAGCGTTTTCTATCGCGTGCGGAATTGGGGAGGGAAAGGCCATGGCGGACACCGCCGAAGACACCATGGCGCCTGAGGAGGCCCGGCCGCGCCCCTGATCCAGCGGTCGCTCCGCCCAGTGCGTCCCGACGGAGCGATTGCGATGCGGAAACTCATCCAGACCTTGGTGGCCACGGCCGCGCTCGCCGGCCTGGTCGCCCAAGCAACAGCCGCCCCAGTGGTTTGCGGCACACACGACGTCATCGTGAAGGCGCTCACCGAGCGCTACAAGGAGATCCGTGAATCGCTGGGCATATCCAGCAGCGGCAACCTCACGGAGGTTTACGTATCGGGTACCGGCAGCTGGACCATCCTGGTGACGACGCAGAAGGGCCTCACCTGCATCGTATCAACCGGCCAGCGTTGGAACGGCCTGACGCCGGCTTCGGCCGACAAGCCGGCGTAGCGCGTCCGCCGAGCCGCCGACTTCCGGCGCGTCTGCGCCTCGTAGCCCGCGAGCCGCCCAACGGATACGCCACGAGCCGCGTGCCGTGGAGTGGCCCGAGTTGCCCGTGTTGACGCCGTGCGTTACGTCGATGTGCGAATCGGACGGCCGGGGCCGGGCAGCACCAAGGGTCGACGCGGGGCGCGTGACGTGATCCAGCTCGTCTGTGTGATGTGGGGCACCAAGTACGGTGCCAAGGCGGTCAACCGCCTCTTTCGCGCCGCCAAACGCGGCACCACGGCTCCGTTTCGGTTTGTCTGCATCGCCGAGAATCCGAACCAGGACTTCGACGACGACATCGACGTCAGGCCGTTCCCTCGTTTCGCCCTGCCTTTCGAGACACTCAGGCGCGGGTGCCGGCTGAAACTCTCGGTCTTCGCGCCCGGCGTCCTCGAGCCGGACCTGCCGACCGTCTACCTCGATCTCGACACGGTCCTGCGCGGCGATGTCGCGCGGATCGGCGAGCAGCTCCAGCGGAAGCCGGGGCTCTACATGCTCCCGAACCACTACGTGCAGTTCTGGCGGATCCAGAAGTATCTGCCCGCAATCGGCATCCACAAGTACTACTTCGGCAACTCCTCGGTTCTTGCCTTCCATCCCGGCCGTTTCCATTTCGTCTTCGACGCGTTCAATCGGCTGGCCTCCGAACTGAAATCGCCATACCCGAGGTACCTGTCGTCCGACGAGCGGTTCATCAGCTACATCGCGCGCGGTCACGTGCGCGTGTTTCCGAAGCGGCTGGTGGTGAAGTTCGCCGAGGAGTACATGCTCCCCTTCCTTTTCCTGGAAGAGGCGCGCAGCCGCCTGCCGTGGGTCGCCGCCCGCCGCCGCGATCTCGTTGCCGTCACGTTCGTCGGGCTCGACTTCAAACCCGCGCGCCTCGCCGCGCTCAAGGACGGCGAGATCGTCCGCTACAAGCGATTGAAGTACCGCTGGCGGAGCAATGAGTACCAGACCTATTGGCTGGACCCGGCCTGACGCCGGGGTCGGCGACGAAGTCCGCCGCGGGCGAGGTAGGCGCCTGACGCGACCGCCATCAGCGCCGACAACAAGAGGCCGGTGAGGTTGGCGAGGAAGCCGCTGGCGGCGTCGAGATCGTTGCCGATGAAATAGCCGAGGCCGAAGTAGGCGGCCGTCCACAGCACCCGGCCGGCCGCCGCGTAGGCGAGGAAGGGCGTGAACCCGTAGCGGCTGATCCCGGCGAGCAGGCTCGCCAGCGAGGAGAGATGCGAGACGAGCGTGCGCGTCATCAGCACCGTCGCCCCGCCCCAGCGCTGAAACAGCCACTCCACCCGCTCCTTGCGGTGGCCCGAGTAGCCGAGGAGATGGCCGTGCCGGGCGATGAAGCGTTCGCCGGCGAGCCGGCCGATGCCGTAGCCGCCGATGTCGCCGAGGACCGAGGCGATGACGGCGACGGCGACCGCGATCGACCACTCCATCGACCCGCCGGAGGCCAGCGACCCGGCGAGCACGGTGGCGAGGCCGGTCGGCACCGGCGCGCCGATGGCGCCGAGCAGGAGGACGAGGCCGAGGGCCGGGTAGCTGTAGGCGAGAAGGGCGGAGAGGAAGGTATCGGCAAGGCCGCTGTTCGATTCCGGCGCCACGGTCGCGTCGGCCGGCGCGCCGCCGAGGTCGGCGATGGCCCGTTGCACCTCGCGCACGAGATCGATGCGGGTGACGCCGCGCTCATCGGCGATGTCGCGGAGCGGAGTATCCGGCGCGGTGCCGGGCGCGACGCCGAGGCGGCCTTCGAGCGCCGGCAGCGACACGCCGTACGCGCCCGCGACATAGTCGAGCGTCATCCACGCGCGCACCGTGCTCACCGCCGGCACGCCAACCTGATAGGCCGTCCTCAGGGTGAGGAACGTGCCGTAGGTGCGGAAGCCGAAGACGACGGAGGCAACGACGCCGGCGACGAGCAGCAGCGCCGCCAACGTGCGGACGCCGGTGGATCGGGAGAGGCTTGCCATGCGCGGCGTCCGCGCGCCTTAGCCGCCGCCCGGCGACAGGCGGTCGCGGAGCGCGTCGAGGATCGGCCGCTGGCCCTTGTGAATCCGCTCGGCGGCTTCGGCGAGACCGAACCACGCCGCGCGATCGACCTCGGGGAACTCGGCCGTGCGGCCGGATTTCGGCGGCCACTCCATGGCGAAGGTGTTGGAGCGGAGCGCCGCGACGTCGAAATCGCCGGCGACGGCGAAGGCGACGACGACCTTGCCGCCGGGCTGGCGGAAGTCGCCGAGGGGGAGGGCATCGCTGGAGACCGTCTGCCCGGTCTCCTCGGCGAATTCGCGGCGCGCGGCGGCGAGCGGATCCTCTTGGCCGTCGATCAGCCCCTTGGGGATCGACCAGGCGCCCGCGTCCTTCTTCGCCCAGAACGGCCCGCCGGGGTGGACGAGCAGCACCTCCGTCGCGCCGGCGCGCGTGCGGTAGAGGAGGAGGCCGGCGCTTCTTTGCGGCATGGGCCGCGTTGTAACACGGCCCTCCCGGCCGGCACCGCCGGCGGTACCGGATCAGTCGTAGGTGTCGTAGGCGGGGCGGTCGAGCTCGTCGGGGTCGCGCGGGCCGTCGAGGCGCGGCCAGTCGGCGAGCGCCTCGAACGTTGCCTGGAAGCGGCCGCTGTTGCGATCGAAGCACGCGACGGTGGGGCTCGTGCAGCGCTTCGCCCGGCGGCAGGAGGCGTGGCAGCTCCGCCACGTTGCGAAGAAGCCGACGATCTGGCGCATCAGCACGATGTCGGCTTCGGCGCGGGTGGTGTCCGGCCGCGGGGGCCGGCGCTTAGTGATGGAGGGCTTCGGCACGGTTCGTCTCTCGTTCCATGCGTGCGGATTTGTCCCTCCCCGGTGTTGGTGTCGTGTGCTCAACGTTCATCGGCACAAACGTCCTCGTTCCCGCGAGCGGTGCCGCTCCGGGGTGTGGCTTTGTCCCCTCCGTTCTGTGGTCCCTCATCCGCCTTTGCCTCACGGCTTCGGCGCGACAAGGGGGTGGCGGACGCTCGAGTTACGCCTGCCTGTCCCCGTTTCCGGGGACTTTAATTGGGCGCTTCCCGAGCGCCCGCCGCGGCGTTTTCGCTTACCCCGGCCTGTATCTTCGCTCGGTGCTCCCGGTTCCTCGACCCCGGCTTGCGCCGGGGCTTCGGTCCTTCGGACCTCGCTTAAGCCTATAACCCGTCCGCCCGCC